>Ga0306921_10006056_pt1 | contig 12592 bp, 13 predicted proteins | sample sta12Cox44000080_FD_203760 | JGI IMG/M metagenome (GOLD analysis project Ga0306921, IMG submission 203760) | Lab enrichment of tropical soil microbial communities from Luquillo Experimental Forest, Puerto Rico - statoxic.12C.oxic.44.000.080 (v2)... | ecosystem: Environmental > Terrestrial >... | reverse complement strand
GCCAGCCAATATTCTCAGCGGGCTTTTCGGCGGATTTCTTGTGGTGGGTAGCCTGTCCAAGACTTCGGTGGCTATGGCCGCCGGCGCCCGTAGCCAGTTCGGTAATCTTGTTGCGGCCGCCTTTTCTGTCCTCACGCTGCTATTTTTGACGCCTCTTTTCCGAAACATGCCACAGCCGACGCTTGCCGCCATTGTTATCGCGGCCATGCTTCATCTCACGAAACCGCGCTACTTGCGCGATCTGTTTTTCCGAAGTCGGTGGTCATTTGCGAACGCTGTGATCGTCATTGCTGCCGAGCTTACGTTAGGTGTGATGCAAGGCATCCTCTTGGGCATCGCGCTGTCTCTGTTTGCGCTCATTTACCTGACCAGCCATCCAGCGTCAGCAGTGCTCGGTCAGCTTCCGGGCACGGAGGCTTATCGTGACGTCAAGCGGCATCCCGAGGCGCTTACCTTCCCCGGGTTGCTGATTTGGCGCGTTGGCGGCGACTTATTCTTTGCGAGCGTCGGCCAAATGCGAGTGTCGTTGAACAATGCGCTGGCTGGGATTCGACCACAGGTGAAGCATGTGCTTCTGGACTTCAGTTCAGTAAACTTCATCGACGTCAGCGCTTGCGACGAGCTGCTTACCTTCATCAAGGAGCTGCAAAATCAGGGCGTCACCATCGCTTTCGCCCGTGTACGCGATGATGTCCGAGAGAATATGCGGCTCGGCGGAATCGAGGCTGTGGTAGGCTCCGACAACTTCCACGAACGTACTACGGACGGCGTGCATGCCTGCCAGCAGCGAGTGCCAAGTTCGTCATAAGAAATGGTGCCCACTGAGGCTGGCTAATCAGCGCATACTGAGTATGCTTTTGCCGGCCGTCAGCACCGCGAAGCGAGGGAGAAAGCTAGTTTGACCCAGATCAAACAAGCGTTAGGTGCTTTTGCTCTATCTTTAATCGGCGTTCGACGCGGGGATCTCAGGTATGATGAAGTCTTCGAAGGAAATCCCATGAAACCGGCGGGCATTTTACTTGTTATGTTTTCGGTTCTTGGATTCTCGACAGCGCAAGCGCAGATGACGGTAGATGTTGCGAAAATTACGTGCCGACAATTCTTGCTTGGGCACGTTGGCGGTAGCACAAGGTCCGTCGCAAACTGGCTCAGTGGTTACTACAATGGAAAGCGCGACAATACAGTGATTGAGGTTGGGTCCATGCAAAAGAACGTGCGCGACCTGGAGCGCTATTGTCGCAAGCATTACGAAATGCCCGTCATGGACGCCGCCAAGACTGCGCTCGGCGCTGAGAAGTAGGCGGCCATACGCGAGAGTAAGCTTGACGCGTATCGGTGCGAAGCGGACAGGATCATGTAATGCAAGTGGGGGAGTCTATTCCTCTGCTGAGTAGCGGCACCAATTCCGCCTCTTCCCGCTTGCGCGTAGCTGCTTGCGCAATTCCGGTTCTGCTGTGGTTGTGTGTTCTTTCCGCGGGGGCTCAAGAAAAAGCGTCGCCGGTCGGAACCGTCTTTGCTGAGCGGCAACAAGTCGCGAAAACGCGCGATTTTGTCGGTCGCGTGGAGGCCATTAATCGGGTTGAGATCCAGGCCAGAGTAAAAGGCTACCTTGAAGAGGCTCTCTTCAAGGAAGGTGCCGCAGTCAAGAAAGGCGACCATTTATATCACATCGAGAAAGGCGAATACCAAGCAGCCGTAGAGCAGGCCCAAGGTGCTTTGGAGCGGAGCAAGGCTGCAAAGGCGCTGACTGCAATTCAGCTGCAACGCGCTGAGGAACTGCTCGCGAAGAGTGCCGGCACGGCGGTTGCGCGCGATCAGGCCCTTGCGGCCGACCAGCAGGCCCAAGGCGCTATCATGTCTGACCAGGGCAATCTGGATAATGCGAACATCAACCTGGGGTACACCGATATCGTATCTCCCATCTCAGGGAAGATCAGCAAAACCAATGTGACAGCGGGAAACGTTGTCGGCCCTGACAGCGGCAACCTCACGCTCATCGTCAGCCAGGATCCGATGTATGTGACTTTCCCCGTGAGCCAGCGTGAATTTTTGACTTTGCGGGTCAAACCCGAGGAGATCAAAGTTAAAATCCGTTTTGCCGATGGCACGACTTATAACCAAATAGGAACAATCAATTTCATCGATGTGTCGGTAGATCGTGCGACCGACACGGTCTTGGTGCGAGCGACAATGCCGAATCCGGACGGCGTGCTGATTGACGGTCAACTGGTCACTGTGGTCCTCGAGGCCGAACAGCCGCAGGAACAGGTGGTGGTCCCACAGGCTGCGCTCATCGCGGACCAGGAAGGTATCTATGTGTTTGTCGTCGAGGACGGCAAAGCCATCGTAAAGCGCGTCAAACCTGGCGGCGAAATCGGAGCGAATGTTGTTATCAACGATGGATTGAAAGGCGGTGAGCAGATCATTGTCGAAGGGCTCCAGAGCATTCGCCCTGGGCAGCCGGTCCAGGCCGCTCCAATGCCGGCAAGCCTAAAGAGCGGTTGACCCATGCTGTCGGCCATCTTCGTCGATCGTCCGCGGCTTGCGATCGTCATCGCCGTCGTCACGACGATCGCCGGTCTCTTGGCGCTCTACGCCCTGCCGCTTTCGCAGTACCCCGATATTGTGCCACCGCAGGTATCAGTCACCACGACTTATCCCGGCGCCAACTCCGCTGTCGTCGAATCGACCGTCGCGCAAGTCATCGAGGCGCAAGTCGTCGGCGTCGACAAGATGATCTACATGAAGAGCACGAGCGGCGATGACGGCAGTTACGCTCTCACCGCTTCGTTCGAATTGGGCACCGATCCGGATATCAACACCGTCAACGTCAATAACCGCGTTCAGGTGGCGCTGGCGAACCTGCCGCCGGAGGTGCAGCGCCAGGGCGTCACCGTCAAGAAGAAATCATCCGCCCTGCTCGGCGTTATCGCGCTCTATTCGCCGAAGCAAACGCATGATCCGCTATTTCTTTCCAACTACGTCACCATCAATCTTCTCGATCAGATCAAAAGCACGCCCGGGGTCGGTGACGCGACATTGTGGGGTCCGCAGGACTATGCAATGCGCGCCTGGGTGCGCACCGACCGGCTGACTGGGCTCGGGCTCACGACGGGCGATATTATCAACGCCATTCAGTCGCAAAACATCCAGGCGGCTGTCGGCCGCATCGGCGCTCGGCCGATTTCCAATGACCAGCAGCTGCAGCTCAACCTTGAGACCAAGGGCCGCCTCAACACGGTCGGGGATTTCGAGAACATCGTGATCCGGACCAATCCCGATGGTTCGGTACTTCGGCTTGGTGATGTTGCCCGCGTGGAGTTGGGCGCTGCGAATCTTGATCGCTCCACGCGTTTCAACGGCGGTCCTGCAGCGGCCATCGCCATCTACCAATCTCCGGGAGCGAACGCGCTCAAAACGCTCAAAGCGGTGAAAGATCGCATCGCCGAAGCGGAGAAGAGATTTCCCGAAGACCTGGCCTGGAAGGTCACTTACGACCCGACGCTGTTTGTCACTGACACTATTCACGAGGTGCAAAAGACGCTGTTCGAGGCATTCATTCTAGTGGTTATCGTCGTTTTTCTGTTCCTCGGCAGTGTGCGCGCGACTTTGATACCGACTTTTGCTGTGCCAGTCAGCCTGATTGGAGCTTTCGTCGCGCTGCTCGCCGTCGGTTATTCGGGCAATACGGTATCGCTGCTGGCCGTGGTGCTGGCGATCGGCATTGTGGTCGACGATGCCATCGTGGTGGTCGAGAACGTCGAGCGCGTGATGGAAGAACATCCCGAGCTCACGCCGGGCGAGGCGACCAAGCAGGCGATGAGCGAGATCACCGCGCCGATCGTCGCCATTTCGCTGGTGCTGTTGTCGGTTTTCGTGCCGGTGGCGTTTATTCCTGGCATATCCGGCGTACTGTTCCGGCAATTCGCGGTGACGGTCGCCGTCGCAATGTTCCTCTCCGCGATCAACGCGTTGACACTGTCGCCGGCGTTGTGCGCCATCCTGCTGCGGCCGCATCACGGCCCGCGCCGCGGCGTCATGGGCTATGTGATGCGCAGCATCGATCACGTGCGCGATGCCTATGGCGCAGCCGTGGCGCACATCGTGCAGTTCGCGGTGATTGGCATTGTGATGGTCGCAGTCGCGATGGCTGGAATTGTCGGACTTGCAAAACTGACGCCGACTGGATTCCTGCCGGAGGACGACCAAGGGGCGCTGTTTGTCGTTACTCAGCTGCCCGGCGGTTCTTCTGTGGCGCGAACGACCGACGTTGTGCAGCGAGCCGAGGCAATTTTGCGAGATGAGAAGGAGGTTGAAGATATTACGTCGGTGGTCGGTTTGAATTACATTGACAATTATTCACAGTCGAACGCGGCCTTTATGGTCGTGACGCTCAAGCCATTCGAGGAGCGGAAGGGACATGATCAGGGCGCAGCGGCGATCATTGCGCGACTTGGTCAAAAATTTCGCCAGATCGAAAACGCGAACGTTCAGCCGCTCGCGCCGCCGCCAATTATCGGTCTGGGCACCGGCGGCGGCTTTACCTATGTGCTGGAGGACTTGCGCGGCGGTGATCCAAAGGCGATGGCGCAGGCGTTGCGCGGCTTAACTGTCGCGGCAAACCAGAATCCACAACTCACCCGGGTGTTCAGCACATTTTCAGCGACCAATCCCTCGATCCATCTCGATATCGATCGCGACAAGGCGCAGATCATCGGTGTGCCCTTGAGCGCGGTGTTTCAGGCGCTGCAAGCCTCACTCGGCGGCTACTTTGTCAACAATATGAATCTTTTTGGCCGCACCTGGCAGGTCCAAGTGCAGGCAGAAGCTGTAGATCGAGCGAAAATCGATGACATCTATCGGATCAATGTGCGCAGCAATGAAGGAAAGATGATCCCGCTGCGGAGCCTCGTCGAACTCCGCGTCGTCGTCGGCGCACCCGCTTTGATTCGGTACAACAATCTGCGCGCTGTTACCGTTCAGGGCAGCCCGGCAGCTGGTGTCTCCTCTGGTCAAGCTTTGACCGCGATGGAAAACGTCGCTGCCAAAACGCTGCCTCAAGGCTATGCGGGCGAATGGACCGATACTGCGTTCCAGGAAAAACGCGCCGAGGGCAAAGCACCGATCATCCTCGGCTTTGCTCTCTTGTTCGCCTACTTGTTCCTTGTCGGGCTGTACGAAAGCTGGACCATACCAGTGCCGGTACTTTTGTCGGTGTCGATCGGAATTTTGGGTTCGTTTCTGGGAATTCTTCTCGGCGGCCTCACACTTAATCTCTATGCGCAGATCGGCATGATCGTGCTGATCGGCCTGGCAGCCAAGAACGGAATTCTCATAGTCGAGTTTGCCAAAGAACAGCGTGAGAAGGGAGTTCCGCTGTTGGAAGCCGCTACGGAAGGTTCACGGTTGCGCTTCCGGCCGGTGATGATGACCTCGTTTGCCTTCATCCTCGGCCTTTACCCCCTGGTGGTCGCGTCCGGCGCGTCGCAGCTCGCACGCCGCGACGTTGGCACTCCTGTTTTTGGCGGCATGATCCTCGCCTCGTTCATCGGAATTTTTGCGATACCACCGCTCTATGTGATGTTTCAGTCGATCCGGGAACGATTGAGACCGTCAATTCGGCCCGAAAAACAATCCAAGCCTGCCGACAAAGCGATTGAACCGAAATCGGCGCCAGCAGAGTGAATGAGAGTGGTACTCGGGCGGCAAACTGGCAATTCTCTATATCGCGTCGTCGTGCTCACCGCTTATTGGCTTTTAAGAACGGCGATTAAAACAGGAAATTAGCGTTTGTGTTGTGTTGTTCGGATTTGGTCGTTAGCTGGAGAAGTAGATGGTAGACCCCGCTACGGGACTGAGTGAAATTGCTCGAATGCTTCTCGTTCCCGATAGCGATCCAAGCAAAAGGGGTATGGATGATCCATTCCTGAACTACTTCGCACTGGGATTGCTTATTTTTGTAGTCATCGTGAACTTCTACGGGATTATCACGATTCTCCGCAAACCTATCCGCTGGAGCGCCGCACGACTCCGGATTCGGCAGGGTTGACGGTCCAGCGCTCCGTCGAGAGCGTCGGCGGCACCAAGCGATTTAGGGATTAGACGGTTTATGCCCGAACCACGATCGCAAGCGGGTGCCGAAACCTGATTGGCTTTTGGCAGCGGTTTGGCAGACTTTTTCTTGCTCTTCGGCTGCCGTTCGAGCCGCTTCCGCATCAGCGAGTTTGTTCTCGGCCTTTGCCTGCGCCTCCCGCGCACTTTGTGCGTTATCTTTTGCCTGTTCCGCTTCTTTGGTCGCTCGTCCAGCTTCGTCCCTTGTTCGCTGTAGTTCTTCCTTTGCTCTCTGTAGGTCGGCTTCCGCACTGGCGAGTTTACCCCGGACCGTTGCTTCCGACGCCCTTGCCTTTTGGGCGTCCGCTTTCACCCGTTCGAGTTCTTTCAGCGTTGAATCCGCTCCTATCTTCGGGGGCTCGTTAGTTGAAGGCAGCCGCGAAGAATCAGCGGGCGCTGGCGCCGGTGTCGGCGTCCGCGTCGACGGTGCTGGCTGCACCGCCGGTGTCGGGGGCGAAGACGGAGTTTGGGTCGTAGCCGCCCGTGAGGAGGTGGCCTCCGCAGACCTTAAGGCGCGCACATCTCGCGCCATTTCCATACAGGTGATGAGCTCGGTGTAACTCGATTCTCCTCCTGTCTTAGCCAAAGCAACGCAATGACTCTTGTCTGCTGTCGAAAACGTGGACCATTCTTTCTTTAACTGCTCACGAACGGCTTGCTCACTTTGCACGCATTGCTCAAAACTGGTCTGCTGAAGACCTGCTTCTAACTCCGACTGACTGGCAATTCCGCGACAGACCGGGCGCACATCGAGAGTTGGGATGTCATCAGATCGTGCCGACAAAATTGCAGGCATGATCATCGCTAGAGTGATGGCAGGCGCGAAATAGCTGCGCATTTTTGTAAGACCCTTCGATAGGTTAGGCGGGGGCCACCGAATGATGATTGATTTGTTTGCACCGGACGAGCTGAGTTTTCCTCCCGCTCAGACAAGATTGCTTTGATTTGAGTCAAAGAGCCGGGCGGGAGGTTTTATGCTAATCACTGCGATCGAATAAGGCCGCGGGCGGGGTTCAAAGTCTCAACCAAACTATCGGAAATTGACTGAGAATTTTCCTAAGCACGATGAAGCGGCGGGCCTCGAATTCCTCGACTGTCCCTTGCGGCGGAAAGCGGCACTTTTAGCTTTGCCCGCTCGCCACCGGCTCGCACGGGAAAGACTAAGGCCAACCCAGTTTGGATGGTTTGCGTCATTCTCATGAGGAGACAAGAAATTTGCTGAGAAAGAACGCAGCTCGCAACCGAATTGCCATCGCTGATCCATGTCAAGACGGCATTGTGTTTGCGCGGCAAGGTTGCCACTAGGAAGGGCGATTAATTTGTGATCGCGACCGCCAATATCCAACCAACGCTGGCAAATATGCAAACAGGGACACGACGGCCGCCAACACCAGCAATGCAAACCCCATCTGAAGGGCTACGAAACTAAGCGAGTCTTTACTAACAAACCAACTTGCAACAATGCCGCCTGCGCTCAGGACTAACTCGGCGGGCCAGGTGAGTCGCCGCGTCGAGCGCGGCAGCGTCGCCAAAGGGCACAACACGGAATCCGGGGGTGAAGGAGCCAAAGCCGTCGCGCGTGGTCGGATCGGTGCTAAAGCCGCAGAAGCCGAACCGCAACGCGTTCGCGCCATCACCATGGTGGCAGTCGAAGGCGAACACACGGCCGCCGTGCTCAAATCGTTGCGGGGCATCCCTGAAGTTCATGCGCTGCCACACCACCAATGGCCGTTGGGACATTGTTGTCGAACTCGGCGTGGAAAGCCTCGAGGCCTTCGATCAGGCGCTGCAACGCATCCAGCTTACCAAGGGGATTTCGAATTCCGAGACGAGCCTGCTGTTGTCGACGCACAAAATTTAACCCAGCCGGAAAATTGGAAGCCATCAGATGCAGCAGCAATTTGAACTGCGCGCATCTCACACCCTACGCGCACTGTCATTTTCCCGGCGCAGTGAAGACACCTTGCGCGATCAGACCTTCCATACCACCAAGCATAAGCTGTAAGCCGAGCGCTACTTGGCTGACCCCGAGGATCACGCCGAGGAGCAGCAGCAGCGGGTTGAACCAGCGGACAATGGTGTGTGCGACGAGCATAGCGAGCCAATCCAGGAACAGAACGAAATAAACGACCCCAGCCACCATGAATCTGATCTCAGTCGTAGGAGCGAGGGAGATGAGAATGATAACCGCTGCGATGCCGTAGGGAGTAACGATGGTCGGAAATGCGAGTGGGGAGAAAGCGTGCGCCAGAGTGGGCGGCTCAGTGCGTTCGGGCGGGCGGGTTACGTCGTATTGATGCATGACCGCCTGCAGTGCGACGAGGAAAAGGATTAGGCCCGCGGCGATCTGCAACACCAACACAGGAATGGCAAAATTGTCGAGCATTTGCTCGCCAAGCGCGGCGGCAATGGTGACGGCGGCAGCCGAGAATAGGAACGCACGGGTCGCGAGGCGGAGGCGAAAGAGACGATCGCAGTCCTTGGTCGCCGCGGCAAAGGGGCCGAGGAGCTTAATTGGGCCAAGCATCAAGAATAGGAGGGCGAAGATCATGCCCCACGTGATCGGTCGTTTAGTTGCCAGCACGCTGGTGCTCTCAGCGGCAGCCGCGAACGGCACAAGCGTTAAGGCCACGATGGCTATCAGACGCGTCATGCCGGTTTTATAGCAGCATCGTTCGATCTTGGCGCGAGCGTGCGCTTTTGAGACTGTCGTCGACGAGATAATCGAATAAGGCGGCGATGTCGCCTATTGGCACGAAGCAGACATCTCGTTGCCATCGATCGGCATCCGCTTCGAGGGTAAAGCGGACAATTGGGGGTAAAGCGGACAATTGTCGTTGAGCCAATGCATCCGCGCGACGTTGCAAGAAATCGACCGTATCACGGTTGCGCAAGACTTCGACCGGATTGCCCTCACGCAGTTCACCTACCCGTTTTTCGATGTCTGCGAAGCGGGCTTGCCGATTCTTGACGCGGGCGCGAATAGCGTCCTCTATGGCGGGCCAGTATTTTTCCTGATCAGGGTCAGCTTTAGCGCGGCCTTGACGACATCGATCCGCATGTCCGTCAAATTGTTCCAGTCCGCTGCGCTTGGGGTTGCAGCACTAGCGGCGGTCTGAGCGTGGGCAAGTGGGGACGCTGTAACGAAAAGTGCAGTTAGTCCGGCGTTACTATCCTCAACATCGTGACCTCCCAAGCAGCACCCCCAGGAGCGCCGCGATAGAGGAAGTCATTCCTTGATTTGGGTCAAAGAGTGGGAGAGTCATAATTCTGTCATCGCGACCTCCGCTGTCGGGTGTAAAGCGGACATCTGCGCTGGCTGCGCAACCCGTGGACCAAGCGGAGGCTTCTCGCCGCCGCTACACGACGCTCTACGAAGGCCGAGACGCGCGCCGAGCTTACAGCGCCAGAGCAGGCGCTCTTCGGCGCGATGCCTTACTCCGGCTTTTAGCGCCAACGACGCCAAGCGGCGGCATAGAGACCCCGGCGGACAATGCCGGTGCCATAGCCATAACCTGGGTAGCCGTAGCCGGTGCCATAGCCATAGCCGTAAGCCGGATAGCCATAACCAGTGCCATAGCCGTGGCCGCCCCAACCGCCGTAGCCTGCGCCATAGTAACCGGCTCCGGTAGCCGCGAGAGCTGCACGAGCAACGGGATGATAGCCGTAGCCGCCCCAACCGCCGTAGCCTGCGCCATAGTAACCGGCTCCGGTAGCGGCCGCGCCGTAGAGAGCTGCACGAGCAACGGGGTGATAGCCGAGATTGGCACCGACGCCGTAGGTGCGGCGCATCGCGCGGCGATGAACGCCCGCAACGCTCATTGGGGTCAGGGGATGTCCAATCCGCGCGGCGGCACTGTCCAGAGATAGCGACACACTTCCTTGAGGCGTGACGCTAAGCGAGTGCGGAGTTGTACAGAGAATGCCAGCGCAGAGCGCAGTCGCGCCGGCAGCTGCTATTTTCAACATAGTGGTCTCCTAAAAGTTTGCCACCCAGGAGCCCACTAACCCTTTCAAAACAATCGCGCGTTACAAATGAACGCCGCATGAACTAATTGGGGCAGCACTACTCGGTCAACGTTTTTAGAACCTGCGCATAAAATGCTGCTGATCGCTTTCTGAGAGAAGTAGCGGTGCTGCAAAAGAAACCGTCGCCATGCATAATGCGACCTATACGGTTTAGTTATATAGCCCTCAAAAGATAGCAATTGTTGAAGGATAGCTGAATGGCTCAGTTTGGTCGTCGGTTAACACAGACCAGAGGACGAGCCCCACGCCAACGCGGTCAGCAAATGGAGAGACGCCATGACGAGGCTGATCGCCCTTGCCTTTGCGTTGACGTTGGCGTCATTCGCACAGGCTATGCCACTCGCACCCCTCCACCAGCAGGACAATACGTCATCACTGTCCGCACAGGATGTGGCGCGGGCATGCACATGGTGAATGGGTACGTGCATTAGAACTCCCGCCCGCCGCGCCGCCAGCAGGTGCGCTCGCGGAGTGACTTGCTAGACCAGAAACCGACAACGCGGCTAACGTTTAAGCGCAGCTTAGTGTTGGCCCGTCCAGCATAGCCGGGGCGGTCGCTGCTTTGCTGCCTAGGAGCCTCGCTTAAGCGCATTTGGCCGGAGCTATCCGACACCGGGGCAACAGCTTCGGAACGCAGCACAGGCCAATTTTGCCCGTTTGCGCAATGTTACATTCCGCCGGTCGTGAATCCCTGCGGGCTCACCATGTTCGTCATCGGATCTAGCAACATCAATTAGTTAGACAGCGTTTTGAGAGGCGACAAACTCCCCGGTACCCCAGGCGCGTTAGACAGACTGCTTGGGGCTTTTTTTGTCGCAAGCAAGGTTTGATTCTAATCAAAGTTCCGATTGATGCGGTGTGATTTAAAATCAGGCGCGTATCCTTGTTGAGGAGAACGACTATGCTGAAAATACTCTTGATTGGCGCAACCTTGATCGGAGCTGTAGTGCTTGTAGCAACTCCGGTTTCAGTCAAATGGTCCGGACTTCCGGATATATCAAGCATTGTGCTGTCTGTTGATCAGGCGCAATCCCGCGTTGGTCAACCGGGCAGTGCAGCTAGTGTTGCAGGAGTCAATCGCCGTAATCGACGTTATGAACGGCGGCAGGGGTACTAGTTTCGTAGCGCCTCGACCGGAATAGCGCCGTCACCATGTCTGCTTTTGGCACAAAGCGGACATCGCGCGACTGAGTTTCAATGTCCGCTTTTGGGAGTAAAGCGGACATAGCTCCGCAGTGGTTCAGCTATACCTTCGAAATTTCGCTACAGATTTGCGAAGGTCCTGAAATTTGCGAAGGTCCTGCCCCCAACTTAATAGGAGGCCCCAGTTGAGCCATGATCTCAGCGGCAGTGCATTTCTTTGATCTCCGATTAGCCATGGTCTGCCTTAGTTGAGATGTTCACTGTGTCTTTTCGGCACTAGCGGCGGCGTCCCCCCCTTGGTCTAGTTGGCGTGTCATGACGAAGGGGGGTTTCTATGAAAGTACTCGCATTACTGACGGCAGTGGCGCTGACGCTGACGGTTGCTGGCTGTGCGCAATACGGCGGCCCGTTCTTCGGCAAGGGAAAGGCTCCGCCTCCCGCCGCGCCTGTCGTAACTAAGGGGTAAATGCTGTAACAAGCATTTTGAGGGGACCGGCTGTCATGGAAGGGCCGGTCCTTTCTTTTTGGGGCGCAGGCCCTGAGATATACTGCTGCGAATTGGCGAAGGGATCGCCGCTTCCAGTGCGCGGCTGCTCACGCGCATTGCGCCAGAGGCTATCATGGTCGATTGGCTCACTTGGCCCGCGGAGTTGGTCCTGAGTGCAGGCGGGATTGTTGCAAGTTGGTTTGTTAGTAGAGACTCGCTTAGTTTCGTAGCCCTTCAGATGGGGTTTGCATTGCTGGTGTTGGCGGCCGTCGTGTCCCTGTTTGCATATTTGCCAGCGTCGGTTGGATATTGGAGGTCGCGTTCACAAATTAATCGCCCTTCCTGATTGGATGAGTGCGCACCGATCAAGTCAGACCTTTGTCGTTCGGCTGCGCGCAGCCGGTCGATGCTAAGGGTATGAAACCGATCCTCGTAATGCGCGGTCGCGCCGAGCTTGCAGCGTCAAAGAAGGCGCTCTTCGGCCGATACCCGGCGCGATGCTTTAGTCCGGCTTACCAATGACGCCGAGCGGCGGCATAGAGTCCGCGCCGGACAATGCCGGTCCCGTAGCCATAGCCGTAGGACGGGTAGCTGTAGCCGGTCCCGTAGCCATAGCCGTAGGACGGGTAGCTGTAGCCGGTCCCGTAGCCATAGCCGTAAGACGGGTAACTGTAACCGGTCCCATAGCCATAAGACGGGTAACCGTAGCCGTAACCGCCGTAGTACGACCGCGCAGCGAGCGCGCCACCGACTACCGCTGCCCCGACCGCTGCCCCGCGCCATCCGCCGCCGCGCCAACCGCGCCAAGCCTGAGCATCACTA
>Ga0306921_10006054_pt1 | contig 12593 bp, 9 predicted proteins | sample sta12Cox44000080_FD_203760 | JGI IMG/M metagenome (GOLD analysis project Ga0306921, IMG submission 203760) | Lab enrichment of tropical soil microbial communities from Luquillo Experimental Forest, Puerto Rico - statoxic.12C.oxic.44.000.080 (v2)... | ecosystem: Environmental > Terrestrial > Soil... | reverse complement strand
GACCGCGCCGACCGGGAGCCGGAACGGCGGTTCGCCGGCGAGATCGTCGAGCCGGAGCGCGTAGCCGTCCATGGCGCTGCCGTCGAACGGCGGCAGCGGGCGATCGGCGACGAGCGCCTCGGCCAGCACGCGCCCGTCGGCCTCCCCGAGCGCCACCCGCTCTTCGCCGAGCCGGGTGGCGTCCGCCAGGACGCGCGCGCGGGCCTCGTCGAAGGTGAGCATGCGTCGGTCCTAGTGATGTCCCGCGCGGCCCGCGGCCAGCGCCGCGGCGTGCGGCAGCACCGGCGCGAGGATCTGCTCGACCGCGAGCGCGAGCGCCCGCGGGCTGCCCGGCAGCGCGGCGACGATCTTCCCCGCGACCGTGCCGGCCACCGCGCGCGACAGGATGGCGCGCGGTCCGACCTCGTCCCAGGAGAGGCGGCGAAACGCTTCTCCGAATCCGTCGAGCCGCCGCTCGAGCAGCCCGTCGATCGCCTCGTAGCTCTGGTCGCGCGGCGCGATCCCCGTGCCGCCGGTGGTGACCACCGCGTCGACGGCGGGATCGGCGACCAGCGCCCGCACCGCGGCCCGCACCGGCTCGACGCCATCGGGAACGATGGCGTGCGGCGCCAGCCGGAAGCCAGCCGCCGCGAGCAGCCGCCGCAGCTCCGGCCCGCCCCGGTCGTCGGCCGAGGTGCGGCTGTCGCTCACGGTGAGCGTCGCGACGCAGAGGGCGGCCGACCCGGGATCCACGCGCGCAGTCTACTGTTTTCGAACGCCCGTGGCGTGCTCCATGTCGGGCAAGGTCGCCGTTGACGAGGGGCAACCTGCGACTTACTGCACGTCCGATGGGCCCATCGGCCGTGCGCGCCAACGACCCCGTGCCCGCGGCGCCCGACCCCGCGCGCGACGCGGCCGAGCGGCGGGCCGCCCTGCGCAGCGCGGCCCCGTTCATGGGCGCGCTCGTGGTGCTGGTGGGTCTGGCCGCGATCGTCGGCTGGTGGTGCCGCATCCCGGCCCTGACGGCGATGTTCGCGGGCTGGCCGGTGCTGACGCCCAATTCGGCGGTCATGCTCGTGCTCTGCGGCGTCGGGCTCATCTTCGCGGCGCCCCTCGCTGCCCCGCCCTGGGCCGTCGTCGTCGCGCGGATCTGCGCGACCGTCGCGCTCGCCTTCGCGGGCCTGACGTTGTTCGAGTACGTCGCACGGCTGGACGTCGGCCTCGACAAGCTGCTGGTGCGTGCCGGCCAGGCCCCCCACGGCCGGTACTTCGGCCGTTCGTCGCCGCAGACCGCCACTTCCATGTTCCTCGCCAGCGCGGCGCTGCTGTCGCTCGATCGGGGCGAGGGCCGCGGCGCGGGCCCGGCGCAGATCCTGGCCTTCGTCTCGGGGTCGATCCCTGCCGTGGCGCTGCTCGGCTACGCCTTCGACATTCCGGAGTTCTACCGAGCCCCCACGTTGCACCCCTCGGCTGGCATGGGGCTGCACACCGCGGTGGCGCTGCTGGTGCTCGACGCCGGCATCCTGGCCGCTCGCCCCGAGGTGGGCCCGGTCGCGCTCGTGACCTCCGGCCACGCGGGGGGCGCCACCGCGCGCCACCTCCTGCTCGGCCTGCTCGCCTTCTTCCCGCTGGCGTTGCTGATCGTCGCCGGGCGGCGCCTCGGCCTCTACGGCGAGGCGGTCGTGTCGGCGCTGCTGGCGTTCTTCGCGCTCGTCGAGGGGAGCGTCGTCATCTGCCTGGCCTCCGCCCGACTCGATGCCGACGACGTCGCGCGCGAGCGCGTCGAGGCGCAGCTGCGGGCCAGCGACACCCACAACCGCGAGCTCTTCGAGCAGGCCGCGGAGGGGATCTTCATCGCCGACATCGACGGCCGGTACACCGACGTCAACGGGGCCGGCTGCCGGATGCTCGGGCGCACGCGCGAGCAGATCGTCGGCCAGCTCATCCGGAGCCTGGTCCACCCCGGGGACCTCCAGCGGCTCGCCGCCGCCCGGCAGGAGCTCCTGGCGGGCGGCTCGCAGACCTCCGAGTGGCGCGTGCGGCGTGGAGATGGCAGCTGGCTCCCCGTCGAGGTCACGGCGAAGATCCTCGGCGACGGCAGCTGGCAAGCGTTCGTCCGGGACATCACCGAGCGCAGGCGGCACGACGTCGAGGTCGCGCGCGCGCACGAGGCGGACAGGCGGCTCTACGCGAGCGAGGCCGCGCGCCGCGCGTGGCTGATGAGCATCATCGACCAGATGCCCGAGGGGATCATCCTCCTCAACGAGAGCGGGGGCGTGGAGGCGATGAACCGGGCGCTGCTCGCGCTGGCGTCGGATCCGGCGAGCACGGTCGATCTCGGGGAGAACCCCAACCTGTTCGACGTCCGGTCACCCGACGGGACCCCGATCCCGTTCACCGACTACCTCGTGGTCCGGGCGCTCCGGCGGGGGGAGGTGGCCACCGACCACGAGCACCTCGTCCGGCTCAAGGACGGCCGCTTCGTACCCGTGCTGGTCAGCGCCGCCCCGGTGCGCGACGCGGCCGGGCGGATCACCGGCGCGATCGCCGTCATCCGGGACATCACCGCCCGTAAGGAGCTCGAACGGCTGCGCGAGGAGTGGGCCTCGGTGGTGGCGCACGATCTCCGCCAGCCCGCGGGGGCGATCCTGCTGACGGCCGAGTCGCTCGTCCGGCTGCGCGACGGCCAGCTCTCCGAGCGGGAGCGCAAGGCGGTGGAGCGGATCCGCTCCGCTGCGAAGCGGCTGAGCCGGATGATCGAGGATCTCCTGGACGCGTCGCGCATCGAGGCCAAGCGCCTGTCCATCGACCCGCGTCCCTTCGACCTGCGCGCCCTCGTCGACACCGCGGTGGAGGGGCATCGCGAAGGTCCGAGCCCGCTCCGCGTGGCGGTCCACGGAGAGACCATGGCCTTCGTCGACCCTGACCGCATCCTGCAGGTGCTCGACAACTTGATCTCCAACGCCACCAAGTACGGGCGTCCCGGCGCCGACATCCAGATCGACTGCGTCGATCGCGGCCTCGTGCTGGAGGTCGTCGTCACGAACCAGGGGGCCGGGATCGCCGCCGAGGAGCTCCCCCAGCTCTTCAGCCGGTTCGGCCGGACGCGCGACGCGCGCGCCGAGCGGACCCCCGGGATCGGCCTCGGCCTCTACATCGCGCACGGCCTGGTCGAGGCCCACGGCGGCCACATCTGGGCCGAGAGCGTGCCGGGGCGGTCGACCAGCTTTCACTTCACGGTGCCGGCCGCGGCGCGGCACGACGGAATCCACCCCGACGCAGGCCAGCACGCGCCGGGCTGACCGGCCCGATTCACGCTTGCCGGGCAACCCTCCCGTCGCCAACTAGGAAAGCATGCAGTTGCGGCGGACATTGACCGAGGCCGCCGTCGGACTCGGCGTCGTGACCCTGATCGCGTGCGCAGCCCTGGTCGTGTTCACGACGATGCTCCGCCGGAACGTCGACGACGTGCAGCGCTCGCAAGAGATGGCCCGGCTCACCTCCCGGCTCGCCCACCAGGCCTTCCGCCACGAGATCGAGACCTCGCCGATGGGGAGGGCGATGGCCGAGGCCCAGGGGCGGGTGCTGCTCACGCGCGCCACCGGCCTCGCCCGAACCCCGGAGGAGCGCCGGACCTTCGCCGAGCTGGCGCCGCTCCTCGAGCGTCACTGGCGTGCGACGACCGCGGGCGACGGCGCGCGCCTGCCGCCCGACCTGATCGTGGCGCTGGTGCGGGCCGACGACCTGTTCGCGGCCAGCGCCGAGGCCCAGAGCGGTCGGGCGCGGACCGTCGACATGCTGGCGAACGTCCTCGGCGTCGCCATCGCGGTCCTGCTGGCGGCCAGCGTGCTGTTCTTCCTCTGGATCGTGCAGCAGCTGGTGTACCGCCCGGTGCAGGCCGTCGTGGAGAGCGTCGATCGGTTCGCCGGGGGAGACTTGACGGCGCGCGCACCGGTCGGGGGCGCCGATGAGATCCAGCGCATCGCTACGGCCCAGAACACCATGGCCGACGCTCTGGCCCGCACCCGGTCCGACCAACTCCGTTACGTCGCGACGGTCGTTCACGATCTCCGGAACCCGCTCGCGGCGGTGCAGCTCGCGGCCGGGTACGTCACGCCCGAGCGGCCGCTACCACCCGAGACGCGCCTCCGCGAGATCTTCGCCTTGATCGACCGGCAGCTGCGGCGCCTCAACTCGCTGGTCGGCGACGTGCTCAACGCCGTCCAGGTCGACGCGGGCGAGCTGGTCCTGCGCAAGACCGTCTGCGACCTCGGCGACCTCGCCGAGGCGAGCGTGGCGCTCTTCCGGTCTATGTCCCCCTACCACCGCTTCGCGCTCCACCGTGACGGGGCGACCCAGCTGCGCGGCGACGCGACCCGGCTCGAACAGGTGCTCAACAACCTGGTGGGCAACGCCGTCAAGTACTCGCCGACCGGAAGCCTGGTGCAGGTCTCGGTCGGCGGCGAGAACGATCGGCTGTTCTTCTCGGTTGCGGACGAGGGCCCCGGGATCTCGCCCGATCTGGCCCGCCAGCTGTTCCACCCCTTCGTGCGCGGCCCGACCGAGCACGAGGAAGTGGCCGGCATCGGCCTCGGGCTCTACGTCTCGAAGCGGATCATCGAGGCCCACGGCGGCACCCTGGAGGCGTTCCCGACCGACGGCCGCGGGGCGACCTTCTTGATGACGCTGCCGCGCGACCTACCGGCGTCGAACGTAGAGGCCGACGCGCCGCCGCTGGCATCGGCCGGGATCGAGCCGTCATCGGCCTAGGTTCGTCGTTCATGGCGAGCATCGTCCTCATCGACGACGACGACGACATCCGCGAGACGATGGCCGACCTGCTCGCGATGGAGGGGCACGACGTCCGGGCCGCGCGCAACGGCGTCGAGGGGCTCCAGGCGCTCGACGACCACTTCCCGCAGCTGGTCGTCACCGACGTGGAGATGCCGGTCCTCGACGGGAGGGCGATGGTCTTCCGGATGTTCGTCGAGAACCTCGGGCGCGAGAACATCCCGGTCATCCTCGTCAGCGGCGCCGCTGACCTGCGCGAGGTCGCGGCGGTTCTCGGGACCCCCTATTACCTCGCCAAGCCCTTCCCGCTCGAGGCCCTGAACGCGACCATCGGGCGGGCGCTGACCGAGGCCATCCCCGCCCGCCCGCCAAGCCTCTTCGGTTGAAGCCCCATCACTGCGCGCGTGCGCTAGTATTCCGCCCCCACCATGGAAATCGGCGACAAGAAAGCGGTCACCATCCACTACACGCTGCGGGACGACGAGGGGAAGGTCCTCGACAGCTCGGAGGGGCGCGACCCCCTCACCTACCTGCACGGCGCGGGCAACATCGTCCCCGGGCTGGAAGCGGCGCTGGCGGGGAAGAAGGCCGGCGACGCCGTGCGGGCCAAGCTGACACCCGCCGAGGGCTACGGCGAGCGCGACGAGAGCAACGTACGGAACCTGCCGCTGCGCCGGCTACCCGAGGGGAAGATCGCCCCGGGGATGCGGCTGCGGATCCAGACTGACGAGGGGTTCATCGTCGCGCTGGTGACGGCGGTGCGCGGCGACTACGCGACCATCGACGGCAACCACCCGCTCGCCGGGCAGACGCTCAACTTCGAGGTCGACGTCGTCGAGGTGCGCGACGCGACGGAGGAAGAGCTCACGCACGGGCACGTCCACGGCCCGGGCGGGCACCACTAGCCGGTCACGACAGCGTGATCACCTGGCTGCGCCGGCGGCGCCGGAACCCGAAGTCGAGCAGCGCCGGGGCGAGCAGCACGGCGGCGCCGACGCAGGTGACCTCGCCGATGAGGGCCGCGAAGCCGAACGAGCGGATCCCCTGGTTGGCGGAGAACAGCAGCGAGGCGTAGCCGACGACGGTCGTGTAGGAGCAGAGGGCGACGGCCGGGCCCGTCGCGGTCAGGATGGCGCCCGAGGAGCCGCGCCCCTCGGCGCGGTGGCGGGAGGCGATGTTGACCGAGTAGTCGATGCCGATGCCGATGGTGATCGGCAGCGCGACGAAGTCGAGGAAGTTGATCCGGATGCCGAGGGCGTTGGCAGCGGTGAGGAGCAGCAGCACGCCCGAGCCGCCGCAGAGCAGCGTGACCGCGGCCTGTCGGGTGACGCCGAGGACGAGGAGGACGATGAGGACGGCGCCGGCGGCGGCCACCACCGTCGCCCGCGGGCCGTCGCGGTAGACCGAGCCGACGATGTCGTGCTGGACGAAGGCGTTGCCCCCGACGACGACGTCGGGGCCGAGCCCGAGGCCCCGGAAGGTCCCCACGAAACGGTCGAGATCCTCCGTGCGCCAGAGGTCGAAGCCGGGGCCGCGCATGGCGACGATCAGGCGCCCGCGGGTGCCGTCGCGCTCGGTGTACGGCCAGGCGAGCGCGGCGGGGACGTCCGCGTCGGCGATGGCGGCCAGCGCCGCGTCCGCCGGCGGCTTGAGGGCGCGGGCCGCATCGCGATCGGCTGGCTCGAGCGTGGCGAGCGTCGCTTCCGTCAGCAGGCGCCGGATGTCGGCGAGCAGCGCGCGCTTGTCCTCCTGGTCGGCGGGGACCAGATCGTCGAGCGTCGACACGCTGGCGAACAGGCGCTCGGCGGCGGGCTTGTCGCGATCCGCGGCCCGCAGCCGCTCGGCGACGGCGCGTGCCCGCTCGCGGGTGGGCAGCGCGATCACCGTCGCGCCCGACAGCCCGCGGCCGAAGCCGGCGTCGATCTTCTCGTTCCAGCGGCGCGTCTGGACGGAGTCCGGGCCGCTCGAGCGGAGGTTCTTGAAGTCGTCCTCGAACGGGCGGCTGCCGATGTAGCGGCAGGCGCCGATCGCCGAGCCGCCGAGCGCGGCCAGCGCCGCCAGCACTACCACCGGGCGGCGGCGCGGCACGAGGCGCACCAGCCCGCGGCCGAGGCGGGCGGGAGATCGCCCCCCGGCGAGCCCGCGCGCCTCGAGGGCCGCGAGGGCCGCCGGGAGGACCAGGAAGGTCGCGGCCCAGCAGAACAGGATGCCGACGCCGCCGATGACGCCGAAGTGGCGGAAGCCGCGGAAGTCGGTGGCCAGGAGCGCCGCGTACGAGACCGACGCCGTCAGCGCCGCGGCGAGCGTGCCGCCGAAGCTCCCCTTGATCGCCGCCGCCAGCGCGGCCGTCGGGTCGGCGGCGCCGTCGCGGCGGCGCTCCTCGAAGTAGCGGGCGAGCAGGATGATGCCGAAGTTGATGCCGTTGCCGACCACGATGGGCGCGAGGAACGCCGTGGCCAGGTTGAGGTGGCCGATGGCCAGGCGCGCGAAGGCGAAGGTGGCGATGGCGCCCAGCGCGAGCGCGGCGAGCAGCGCCGCCACGGCCGCGGGCGCGCCGAAGAACAGCAGCATGCCGGCGGCGACGATGACGATCGTGAACACCGTCGCCTGCAGCATGCTGCCGAGCAGGGCCTGGTGCTCGGCGGCGGTGTTGACGACGTCGCCGGTGATCCCCACGCCGACGAGCCCACCGCCCGCGCGGCGCCCCTCCTCGACCGCGCGCTCGACGGCGGCGAGCGTCCCGGCGTTGCGCGACACCTCGCCGGCCGCGAACCGCGTCCGGACGACGAGGATCTGGAGCCGGCCGTCCTTCGACACGAGGGGCGCAGGGCGCGCGGCGCCGGCGCGCGCGGCCTCGAGCTTCTGCTGGAGGGCGCGCAGCCGCGGGCCGATCGGCGCAGCGCCCGCCGCGGCCCGCTCCCCCTCGTCGTCGAGCGAGACGTAGAGCGGGTTCAGGCGCGCCTTGCGCGCCCGCAGGTCGTCACGCACCGCCTCGAGGTCCGCGGTGGGGGCCAGCAGGAACCGGTGCTCCCAGGCGAAGCGGTCGCGCGCGCCGTTGTCGGCGTCGACGCCGATCACCGCGTCGGCCGGTAGCGCGGCGAGCCGCCCGCGCAGGAGGTCCGCGACGGCGGCGCGCCGGCCGGCATCGTCCGACTCGACGGCGACGATGATCGTCCCGAACATCTGCGCGCGCCCCTCCAGCGCGTGCAGGTCCCGCACCGACCGCGCCTCGGGCGGCAGGAGAAACGACAGATCCCCCTCGAGCGGCAGGCGGGCCGCGACCGGGACGGCCGCCGCCGCGGTCAGGACGGCCGCGGCGAGGATGGCGCGGCGGCGCCGGGTCGTCCACCGCGCCCAGCGCAGCGCGGCCGCTTGTCCCACCTGTGCGGACATCGACACGGACTTCGGGATCGACATTGCTCAGCGTCCCTTCGCGAGGTTGACCAGGTTGATCAAGGCGAGGGCGAGAACGAACAGGGCCGGCGAGCAGGCCAGGGAGGGGAGCAGGCTCATCAAGGTTCGGCGCATGCCCGCTGCATTTGCAGCCGACGTGCCACCGCTTCGGGCCGCGCGCCGCCTCGATCCGCGCCCCGTTCGGTGTCGAAAGTCCGACGGCCGGCGTCAGGCTCGAACGCGTCCGAGCAGGCGCGTTAGCGCCCCGCGCTCGAACGGCTTGGCCAGGATCTCGACGTCGGGGAGGCCCGCGTCGTCGAGGCGGACGCGCGTGTCGTCGGGATCGTCCGCGGTCATCAGCAGCGTCGGCACCCCCGCCAAGCGCGGGCTGCGGCGCATCCAGGCGATGAGGTCGATGCCCGTCAGCTTCCCGCCGAGGTTCAGATCCGTGATCACGAACGCCGGCGCGTGCAGCGCCAGGAGCTGCTGAGCGTCCTCCACCGAGGCGGCGGCCACGCATTCCCGCCCGTCAGTGACCAGCAGCCGCTTCAAGGCGTGGCGCACGAAGTCGTCGTCGTCGACGACCAGCACGTCGCCCGGGTGGGGCGCGCTGGCGCGCGGCCCCGAGGGGGTTTTTGCCGTCGTGGCGGAGACGTTCGCGGCCATGCTGTCCTCTTCTTTTCGAACCGGTTATCGGCTCGCTTTCTTCCTTTGTTGCGGAGCAAGCGCCGTGCCTCGGTGAAACGCCCCATCCCCCGCGGTCTTCCCGCCGACCGGTGATCCGGATCGCTGCCAAGGCGACACGCCGCCCCTCGGACGCGCGTCAAAACAGCCACTCAGCGGCCAGCGCCGAGCGCCGAGGCCACGAGGCCGGCCAACGCCCCGCCGAGCACCAGCCACGTGGAGCTGACCTTGAACCGGAACAGGAGGACGGCGGCCGCCACGGCGATCACCGCCGACGCGAGGTCGCGGATCGCAGCCCGGGCCAGCGTCGCGGTGACGACGGCCATCAGCGCCAGGGACGCCACGTTCACGCCGTCGAGGAACGCGCCCGCGGTCGGCGACCGGCGGAGCCGCGGCACCAAGGGTCCACTCGCCGCCACGAACACGAACGCCGGCAGGAAAATCCCCGCCGTCGCGACCAGCGCGCCCGCCGGACCGGCCAGGAGGTAGCCGATGAACGTCGCGGTCGTGAAGACCGGGCCGGGCGTCACCTGACCGGCCGCGACCGCGTCGATCAACTGGCCTTCGCTGATCCAGTGCAGCCGTTCGACCAGGTCGGCGCGCAGGAACGCGAGCAGGACGTACCCGCTGCCGAACAGCACCGAGCCGATCTTCAAGAACACGAGGAAGAGCGCGGGGAGGCTGAAGGCGACGGCGGCGGCCCCCGCGCCGACCGGCACCGCCGGCAGGAGCTGACGGAGGCCCCCCGGGCGGCGGCCGGCCGCGCGCACGCCCGCCGCCAGGACACCCGCCGCGAACAGAACGACGAGCTCGTGGACGCCAGCGGCCGCGGCGGCGATCGCGACGACGGCGAGCGCCCGCAGCGGCCACGTCGGAGCCGCCGCCGGTGCCAGCCGCGCGATCGCCTGAAGGACGACCACGAGGATCACCGGCTTGACGCCGGCGAGCAGCCCGACGGCGGCGGGGCGGCTGCCAAAACGGACGTAGGCCCAGGCCAGGGCCCCGGTCATCAGCATCGCCGGCACGATGAAGCAGGCGCCCGCGACGACGAGGCCGGCCCAGCGCCGGCCCGCCCAGCCGATGTGGATCGCCATCTCCGTCGAGTTCGGCCCCGGGATGAGGTTGGTCGCCCCGAGCAGATCGAGGAAGCGCTCCTCGCTGAGCCAGCGGCGGCGGTTGACGACCTCGTCCTGCATCATCGCGATGTGCGCGGCGGGGCCGCCGAACGCCGAGCAGCCGAGCCAGAGGAAGAGCCGCGCCAGCTCGGCCAGCGACGTCTGCGCCACCGCGGCGTCGCCTTCGGGCCGGGGCGCGGCGGGCGCGGCGGACATGGCTAGCCGAGGAGGAGGCGCGCGGCCTCGGCGGGCGTGTCGGCGAGAGCGTCGGGGGACTCGGCGCGGAGCCGGTCCTGATCGACGTAGCCCCATCCGGCGGCGATGGCCCGGGCGCCGAGCGCGCGCGCGAGCCGCACGTCGGGGAGGCCGTCGCCGACGACGGCCGTCCGTTCGACCGACGCGCCCACGGCGGCGGTGATCGAGCGCGCGCCTTCCGGATCGGGCTTGCGCGGGAAGCCGTCGCCGTCGCCGATGATGGCGACGAACCCGGCGCCGATCCCGAGCTGCGCCAGCAGCCCGCGGGCCAGGTCACCCGGCTTGTTGGTGACGACCGCCGCCGCCACGCCTGCGCCTCGGAGCGCCGTGAGCGCCTCCCCGACGCCGGGATAGAGCCGAGAGGCGACGCAAAGGTGATCGGCGTAGTGAGCGAGGAACCGCGGCAAGAGCGGCTCGACATCGCGCTCGACCCCTTCGCGCGCCAGCGCCCGGGCGATGAGCGCCCGCGCCCCGTCGCCGACGAGCCCCTTGACCACCGGCAGGGGCGGCGGGGGCACCGCCACCTCGGCGAGCGTCGCCGCCAGCGCCGCGGCGATGTCCGGGGCGGTGTCGACGAGCGTGCCGTCGAGGTCGAAGATGACGAGATCGAGGGTGTTCACGAGATCGGGGGCGAGAAGTTACGCCCATTGACCGTATCTTGACCAACGGGAAACGGGCTCCTGCCTACCCTTCAATCAGATGATGGGCACTCGGCAGCGTCTCGTGGTCGTCGGGAGCGGCATGGTCGGCCACCGCTTCGTCGAGCGTATGGTGGCCGCTGCCGGCGCCTCGTTCGAGATCACCGTCGTCGGCGAGGAGCCGCGGGCGGCGTACGACCGCGTCAACCTGTCGAAGTTCTTCGAGGGGAAGGACGCCGCGGGCTTGGCGCTGGCCGACCCCGCCTGGTACGAAAAGGCCGGCGTCCAGCTGATGCTCGGCGACCCGGTGGCGGCGATCGATCGAGGCGACAAGCGCGTGCGGACGCGCAGCGGCGCCGTGCTCCCGTACGACAAGCTGGTGCTGGCCACGGGATCGTCACCGTTCGTGCCTCCGGTGCCGGGGCACGACCTGCCGGGCTGCTTCGTCTACCGGACGCTCGAGGATCTAGAGGCCATCCGCGCCCACGCGGCGACGGTCAACGTCGGGGTGGTGATCGGCGGCGGCCTGCTCGGGCTCGAGGCGGCCAACGCGCTCCGGAACCTCGGGCTCGAGACGCACGTCGTGGAGATGGCGCCCCGCCTGATGCCCGTGCAGGTCGACGACATCGGCGGCGCGATCCTGCGGCGCCGCATCGAGGCTCTGGGCGTCGGCGTCCACGTGGGGATGAGCACGAAGCGGATCGCCGCCGGCGAGAACGGGCGGGTGAGCGCGCTGCAGTTCGCCGACGGCGGCCAGCTGCCGACGGAGATGGTGGTGTTCTCGGCCGGCATCCGCCCGCGCGACGAGCTGGCGCGGGCCGCCGGCCTGGGCATCGGGCGGCGCGGCGGCATCCAGATCGACGCCCGCTGCCTCACCTCCGACGCGGACATCCTCGCCATCGGCGAGTGCGCGTCGTGGCAAGGCAAGACCTACGGCCTGGTGGCCCCCGGCTACAAGATGGCCGAGATCGCCGCGGCGGAGCTGACCGGCGTCTCCGACGGGCAGATGGGTCACGTCGACATGAGCACCAAGCTCAAGCTGCTCGGCGTCGACGTCGCCAGCTTCGGCGACGCCTTCGCCCTCGAGGCCGGCGCGCACACGCTCGCGCTCGTCGACAACGTCGCGGGCGTCTACAAGCAGCTGGTCGTGTCGGCCGACAAGCAGCGACTGCTCGGCGGCATCCTGGTGGGCGACGCCTCGGCCTACGGCCAGCTCGTGGCCATGGTGCAGAGCAAGATGGCCCTCCCCGCGCACCCGGAGGACCTCATCGTCCCGCCGCGCGAGGGTGGGGATGGCCTCGGCGTCGACGCGCTGCCGGGCGAGGCGCTCATCTGCTCGTGCAACGGCGTCGACAAGGCGACCATCTGCGAGGCCATCTCCAGCGGCGTGCACGCCGTCCCCGGCCTCAAGAGCTGCACGAAGGCTGGCACCGGCTGCGGGTCGTGCGTGCCCCTCGTCGGCGACATCCTCAAGGCGGAGCTCAAGCGCGCCGGCGTGGCCATCAACCCCGCCCTCTGCGAGCACTTCCCGCAGTCGCGCCAGGACCTCTACCAGCTCGTGCGCCTGCACAAGCTCAAGACCTTCGACGAGCTCATCGCGCGCCACGGGAAGGGCCGCGGCTGCGAGATCTGCAAGCCGGCCGTGGCGTCGATCCTCGCCTCGGCCTGGAACGAGCCGATCCTGGCGCGGAAACACCTGCCGCTGCAGGACACCAATGATCGATTCTTGGCCAACATC
>Ga0306921_10006053_pt1 | contig 12596 bp, 10 predicted proteins | sample sta12Cox44000080_FD_203760 | JGI IMG/M metagenome (GOLD analysis project Ga0306921, IMG submission 203760) | Lab enrichment of tropical soil microbial communities from Luquillo Experimental Forest, Puerto Rico - statoxic.12C.oxic.44.000.080 (v2)... | ecosystem: Environmental > Terrestrial >... | reverse complement strand
CGCAGAGAAGGACTGGCCAAAGTGGCTAGGTGAAAAACCGACGAGCGAGCAAGACTTATTGGCATTACTCAGACCGTGCCGGGACGAGGACTTGAAAATTTGGCCGGTCGATAAAATGGTTGGCAACGTAAGAAACAATGGGCCTCAGCTAACCTTGCCAATCCTAAGTAATGCAGTTCCCACATAAATTGCCAGGACGGTCAGGATGGAAACAAAAGCCACCATCCTGCATGCGGATCTCGATGCCTTCTATGCATCAGTCGAGCAACTTCTCGACCCGTCGCTGCGCGGCAAACCAATCGCCGTCGGCGGCGGGGTGGTGCTCGCTGCCTCATACGAAGCAAAGTCATTCGGAGTTAGCAGCGGTATGTCGGGATGGCGGGCTCGTGAGCTGTGTCCACAATTGATCTTTGTCGACGGGCATTTCGAGGATTATGGGCGGCTGGGTGATGCTGCCATCGATGTGCTCAATGATTTTACCCCTCTTGTCGAACGGATTTCCATCGACGAGGCCTTTGCTGACGTTGCGGGGTGCACTCACCTTTTCGGTTCGCCACCTGAGATCGCGAGAGCAGTACGGCGTCGCGTGCGCGTGGAGCTCGGCCTTCCAATCTCGATCGGCGTCGCACACACCAAGCACCTGGCGAAAATTGCCTCGCAAGTCGCCAAACCCGACGGGCTAGTGGTCGTCGATCCCGAGACCGAATTGAATTTTCTCCATGACCTGCCTGTCGAGTTGATGTGGGGAGTGGGGCCAGTCACCCGCGCGCGACTCGCCAAGATCGGTGTTCAAACCATTGGGGAGCTGGCGAGAATGCCAGGGTGGTCGCTTGAGCGAATAGTCGGCCGCGCGAACGGAGAAAAGCTGAGGGCGCTCGCATGGAATCACGATCGACGGGAAATCAAGACGCGCCATCGGGCCCAATCGGCCGGAGCCCAATCGGCGCTCGGTAGGAAGCCTCCTGAAGAGCAAGTTTTCCGGCCCACGCTGCGTCATCTTGCCGACAGGGTGGCCACCAGACTTCGAGAGAAATCCCGGCCCGGTCGGACTGTGACAGTGCGCGTTCGTTTCGCCGACATGCACTCAGTCACGCGGTCCGTAACCCTTGATGCCCCGATCTCTGTCCCATCTTGAGCAGAACTGGAAACTGCAGCTCGAACTTCCACTTGGACTTGAAGATGAAAAATGCCGGCCAGGCTCTCAGCGCGGGATGGCGCGTTGGACGGCAGACCGCGCTATTGACCTGATCCGCGATCGTTTCGGATGGGACGCGGTCGGATATGGATCAGTCATGTTGGGACTATCCCGGTCTGTACCTGATGAGTTTCGCGAGCTCGCCGAAAAGAGCCTTTGAACGTCCCAAAGCACCCAACCGATGTCCGCTTTTGGGGGTAAAGCAGACATCGCAAAATCCCTCCCCAATGTCCGCTTTTGACCCAAAGCGGACATTCGGTCCTGAGGATTGTTGCCACGCAAAATGACGGTCGGACCCCATTCCGCCGATCATAAATCCCTGCTGTAATTGCGTCCTTGTAGGCGATAGTCGGCGCACTCCTGAACACTTGGGGGAGGCAATGCGACGGCGCGATTTCATTAAAGGAATTGTTGGTTCGGCGAGTGCTTGGCCGGTTGCGGCGCGCGCGCAGCAGCCAGCACATTTGCGCCAGGTTGCCATATTGCGGGCGGAAGTTGCAGGTGACCCGGAAGGGCTTCGCAACAGCGCTGCCCTCGTTCAGGGACTGGAGGCATTGGGATGGACACCAGGCCGCAACGTTCGCATCGAACAGCGTTGGGCCGGCGGTTCTGTCGACGCGATGAAGGCTCTTGCAAGAGAGCTCGTGGCATTGGAGCCCGACGTTATCGTTGTCATTTCGACCCCCGTGACTCTCGCAGTCATGCAAGAGACGCACAAAATACCCGTCATTTTTGTTCAAAATTTCGATCCAGTCGGTTCCGGCTTAGTGAAAAGCCTCGTGGCGCCAGGCGGTAACATCACAGGTTTCACCAGCTACGAAGCAGCGATGGCGACCAAGTGGCTCGAACTCCTAAAGGGCGTCGCGCCTCAGGTCGCTCGTGTTTCGATCATGTACAACCCACAAACGGCACCCTATGCAGGCACGTTTTTGCGTTCGATCGAAGCGGCTGGCCCCACCTTTGCCATCCAGTCGATCGCGATGCCGATCCAGGACGCCGGAACAATTGAAAAGGCGATCGAAGCCTCGGCACGCCAGATAAATTCCAGTCTTATGGTGTTGCCCGACGTCACGACCACAGTTCAGGAGAAGCTAATCGTAAGATTGGCGGTTCAATATCGCTTGCCCGCTATTTACCCGTGGCGCCATTTCGTTGCCGCCGGCGGTCTGATGTCCTACGCGGCCGATCTTCCCAATCTATGGCGACGTGCGGCAACCTATGTTGATCTGGTGCTTAAGGGCGAGAAGCCGGCCAACCTGCCGGTCCAGCAGCCAACTAGGTTCGAGCTTGTCATCAATCTCACGACCGCGAAGGCGCTCGGCCTGACGATCCCTGCATCAATACTATCGCTAGCCGACGATTTGATCGAATGAGGTGGCGGATGTCTGCTTTTGGCACAAAGCGGACATCGCGTCGCATCCCGGACTAGCCGCTGCGTGTTAGCCTTTAACCCAATTTTGCGTGGTCCTGGCCGGGGCGGCACATGCGGCGGCGCGAGTTCATTTCGTTTCTGGGCAGTACCGTCGCGTGGCCGTTCGCGGCGCAAGCGCAGCAGCCGATGATGCCGATCGTCGGCCTTCTCAGCCCCCGATCACCCGAGGACTCGTCGCGCCTTGGCGCTGCGTTCCGCAAAGCGCTCAACGAAGCCGGTTACATCGAGGGCCAGAACGTGATGGTCGAGTACCACTGGCTTGAGGGCCAATACAATCGCTTGCCCACGCTCATGGCCGACCTCGTCCGCCGTCGCGTGGCCGTGATCGCCACGCCCGCCTTCACCGCTGCAGCCCCGGTGGCCAAAGCGGCGACAACGACGATCCCGATCGTCTTCGGTGTTGCCGAAGATCCGGTCAAGCTGGGTCTGGTCGCCAGTTTCGCCCGGCCGGGCGGCAATGCGACCGGCATCAATTTTTTGGCCACCGAATTGACAGCCAAGCGGCTCGGTCTGCTGCACGATCTGGTGCCCAAGGCGGTTCGGATTGCCGTGCTGATTAATCCGGCCAATGCTCCGACCGCTGAGACCACGCTGCAAGACATACCGGAAGCGGCGCGCCCCCTCGGACTGCAAATTCAGATACTCAACGCGGGCACCAGCCGCGAGATCGAGGCAGCCTTCGCCACCCTAGCGCGCGACCCTGCCGACGCCCTCTTCGTCGCCCCCGACGGGTTCTTCAGCACCCGGCGCGTCCAATTCGCGACGCTCGCAGCGCATCATAGGGTTCCCGTGGCCTATTTCCTGCGCGAGTTTGTCGAAGCGGGCGGGCTGATGAGTTATGGACCCAATATACTGGACGTGTTTCGTCAGGTCGGCGTTTACGCCGGTCAAATCCTCAAAGGAGTGAAGCCTGCTGACTTGCCGGTCGTGCAGTCGACGAAATTCGAGTTCGTCATCAATGGGCAAACGGCGAGATTGCTCGGCATCGAGGTGCCCAACGCATTACAATTGCTCGCCGACGAGGTGATCGAATAACGGTCCCTTTTGCTGCAGCGCATGAGTCTGCTTTTGGCACAAAGCGGACATCAGAGGCGGACGGACCGATGTCCGCTTTTGGGGGTAAAGCGGACATCGCGGTTTCAGAGCGTCATGTCTGCTTTTGACCCAAAGCGGACATGGGCAGCCAATCTTCGCGTTTGAATTTGATATAATTCGGCGTGTCCGACCTAACCCTCGGTGTCGGCGAAGCTGAGGCGACGGAGAATTCGCCGTATTAGGTGCGCGACTGCATACGCTTATTGTTACGCAAAACTTTTTGGAGGACATGGCGCTGGTGATGTGCGTCGCCGCGTTAGCGGCCGTCATTTGTCAGTTTCTTCATCAGCCGCTGGTCGTGGGTTACCTGATTGCCGGAATGGTGGTCGGGCCAAACGTGCCGGGGGGTACGCCAATCCTGAGCGGGTCCGGCTCGTCGCGGAGCTTGGTGTTACGCTGCTGGTTTTTTCGATCGGTCTGGAGTTCAACTTTCGCCGGCTGCTGCGGCTTGCGCCCACTGCGGGATTGGTAGCTTTAATCCAGGCCGCTGCAATGATCGGGCTCGGCTATTTGGTGGGGCGGCTGATGGGCTGGACGCCATGGGAGAGCTTGGTGACCGGCGCGATTGTCTCGATTTCTGGCGCCGTCATCGTTGCCAAAGTCTTCGAAGAAGTGCGAGTGGATTCGAGGGTGCGCGAGCTAGTCTTCGGCGTGGTGCTGTGCGAGGACGTGATCGGGATATTACTGTTGGCGGTGTTGATCACGTTTGGAAACGGCGGCGTGCTGTCGTTTCACGAGCTTGAGATCGACGCGGGCCGCCTAGGCTCATTTATCATTGTGGCGATTGTGATCGGCTTGATTACGGTCCCGTACGTGGTGCGTGGAGTTGCGCGTTTCAAACGGCCGGAAACACTGGTGATTACGAGCCTGGGGCTGTGCTTCGCCTTCGCAATGATCGCCGAGCGGTTAGGTTACACGGTCGTGCTAGGCGCATTCCTGGCGGGTTCGTTGGTGGCCGAGTCGGAACAGGGAGCAGTGGTTGAGAAATTGATCGAGCCGGTGCGGCACATTTTCGGCGCACTCTTTTTTGTCGGAGTCGGGATGCTGATTGAGCCGCAGCTGCTGGCAAAAAACTGGCCAGCACTCGCGGTGCTTACCGTTGTGGCCATTGTGGGCAAGACAGTCTTCGTCTCGTTAGCCTCGATGCTAATTGGCGAACGTCCCGATACCGCTGTCAAAACCGGATTTGCAATGGGGCAGATCGGCACGTTCTCAATCCTTTTCGCCCTGGCGGCGGCCGGCGATGCCATGGGCGGTTTGCTTTACTCTTTGGCGGTGGCGCTCAAGGCAGTAACCTCGGTTCTGTGTCCACTGCTCATCCGGGCGTCCAACCCAGCTGCCGATTGGATTGACCGCCATCTCCCAGTAGGAGTTCAGAACGCGCTTTCAAAGTATGGCGCATGGCTGGACCGCACCCGCAAACTCCGTCCAACCGATGGCATTGAACGAGGCAAAGCCGGTTAAGAATGTCCGCTTATGGCACAAAGTAGACATTCCTCGATTGAGTTCCAATGTCCGCTTTTGGGGGTAAAGCGGACATCGCGATTTGATGACCTCATGTCCGCTTTTGACCCAAAGCGGACATCGCTGAGGACTTCCAGTCTGCCGGTTTGACCCGCTACGATGGCAGACGTTTGGGGGCGAAGGTCCAATGACGCGACGCGACTTCATCACCCTTCTAGTCGGCACGGCAGCAACTTGGTCGATTGCCTCTCGTGCGCAACAAGCCGGCAAGGTCTGGCGCATCGGATCCCTTTCTCCTGGGGCATCTGGTCAAAGCGATAACCTAAAGACCTTCATGCAGGGACTGAACGATCTCGGTTACGTTGATGGCAAGAATATTCAGTTCGAGCGGCGCGTTGCTGACGGAAATCTCGATCGCCTGCCGGCACTAGCTGCTGAATTGGTACGGGCTAACGTCGACGTCATTCTGGCCGAATCATCGTTCGCTGTCGAAGCGGCGCGGGCAGCGACCAAAACAGTCCCCATCGTGATGATCGGCGTTGGAAACGCCGTCGGCAGTGGGTTCGTAAAAAGAATCTCTCAGCCGGGCGGAAACATCACCGGGCTTACAAACGATTCCATCGAAGTTAGCGGCAAGTATTTGGAGTACCTACGTGCCGCGGTTCCGGATTTGGTGCGCGTCGGAGTATTAATTGACCCCAAACACCCCAACCATCCCACGGTCCTGAAACAAGTCCAAGTTACCGCGAAGGCGATCGGTGCCTCTGTCTCCACGATCGAATTGCGCTCTGTGAGTGATATCGATCCAGCCTTGCGCTTAATTCAACAAGACAGCCTGGACGCGTTAATCGTTCCGCCCGATCCCACGTTTCCTATCATCTATCGTCAGATTACGGAGTTCGCGATCAGCAATCGGCTGCCCACTATGTTCGGGCAAAGGCGCGGTGTTGAAGCTGGTGGCCTCATGGGCTACGAGCCCAACCTGACTGATATGTACAAACGCGCTGCCGCTCTGGTTGATAAAATTCTCAAAGGCGCGAAGCCGGCCGATCTGCCGGTAGAGTTTCCCACCAGATTTGAGTTCATCATCAATCTCAAGACCGCGAAGGCGCTCGGCCTTACCGTGCCGCCTGCGCTCCTTACCAGCGCCGACGGGGTGATCGAATGAGGCGGCGCGATTTAATCGTACTTGTCGGCCGCACTATCACGCGGTCGATCCAATAACGATAACAATAATCTCTGGGGAGGACTGAACATGTTGTCTCGTCGCAATCTTTTCAACGTCACGCTTGGCGCCGGCGCAAGCCGGCTGCCGCTGACGCGAATTTCAGCCCAGACTGGAACGCAAACGGCGAAGCGGGTGATTGCGGACGCCCAGGTCCACCTCTGGAAGGCGGAATCGCCCGATTGGCCCTGGGTGCCCGGCGCCAAGCCGCAGCTTCCTGAGCCGATGACGATTGAGCGCCTCTTGCCGATGATGGATGAAGCCGGCGTTGACCGTGTCGTCGTCGTGCCGCCGTCGTGGCCGGGTGACCGTAACGACTACGCGCTCGAAGCTGCACAGCACTATCCCAATCGCTTCCATGTCATGGGCCGCATCCCGCTGAAGAATTCTCAATCAGTCGCGCTGCTGCCGAAGTGGCTCGAACAGCCGGGCATGCTCGGTGTGCGGCTCACTTTTAACACCGACCAGACGATTGCGTGGCTGACCGACGGCACGGCCGACTGGCTTTGGCCGGCGGCCGAGAAGGCGCAGGTGCCCGTCTATTTCTTCGCGCCCTACAACGTGTCGAAATTCGCAGCCATTGCCGAGCGCAATCCGGGCCTCACGCTGATCGTCGACCACATGGGCCTGACTGGCTCAATGCTAAAAGACGGCTTTATCAAGGAAGCAATCGACCAGTGTGTTGCGCTCGCCAAATATCCCAACGTGAGCGCTAAGTTATCCGGCTCGCTGGTTGTTTCTGCGGAATCGTATCCGTTTCGCGACGTCGCAGTGCATCTGCAGCGCGTATTCGAAGCGTATGGGCCCCAGCGCTCCTACTGGGGCACCGACATCACGAATTCCTTCGCCAAAGCCACGTACCGGCAGCGCATCACTCATTTCACCGAGGAACTGCCATTCCTGTCCGAAACGGACAAGGACTGGGTTATGGGCCGCGCAATTTTGGCAAGATTGCACTGGAGTTAGGGCGGGTATGGCTGAACCATCGATCGACTGTAGGCGCACCTTCAGCCCCTCATGTCATTAAGCATCCCGCTGCCGCTCCTTGGTCGCACCGGCGAGGTGATCGAATAGAATCCATTTTGCTGCAGTGCACGAGTCCGCTTTTGGCACAAAGCGGACATCCCAGTCGCACCCAACGATGTCTGCTTTTGGGGGTAAAGCGGACATGACGCGAACCTGATGCGATGTCCGCTTTTGACCCAAAGCTGACATTGTTGCGTGACACTATAGTCGGCCGGCAAATCAGGCTAGAATAGTGTGAACGGGGAAGGGGGAACTCCTCATGGTGTCGGTCGTCCGCCCGCTTATTGCCGCTGCATTCAGCGGCTTGATTGCTGCCTCGGTGATGCCCGCCGACGCCGCCAAGCGGCAACCCGCGCCGCAGCCGGACGTCGAGCGCTCGGCGAGCGGTACGATCATCCAGCCGACCACAACGATCGTCCCTGACGGCACCGGCCACAGCAGGGTGATCGTGATCCCGCGGCGGCGCTCTTATCTCGAACTCGGGACCGAGGTCTCGATCGGCGATCGCAAGTACCACGATTACTATCGGTGGCCCGGCGGCGATCCGGGTCGGCCCAACTGGTTCTACGGCTGGGACTATCAAGGGTACGGCCACTATCCACTGCCGTGGGGTAACGGCGCGCCGGAGTACGACGGGTATTAGAGCGAGCCTTTGCCCCAGTCGATCTCACCATTAGACTTGAGCGCGCTGATCCGATGATGAGGTTGGTCGCTCTCCGGCTCCGTTCTGATCTCGATTTCTCACAGCCGAAGTTTCAGGGTGTCAGCCGCTTTTGACCCAAAGCGGACATCGTCGGCCGGATGGATTGTAATAAAAGCACAATGGAACAAAAGGGGCCGGTCTTTCCCGGCCTACACCAGAGATTTCTACCGGCGACAATTTATTTCCACGCTAGTGGTCTTTATGGGCTGACGTATTTGCCACGGGCGAGCTAACTCGAAGCGAAGACGTGTAGAGATTGGCACCGTGCACGAATACCTAAATTCGTGTTTACCTGCAGCACCGATCCCACCTATCCCGGGAAGGATTTCATCTCCCAGCATCACGACGCCGTGTGGAAGGGCTGCTGCCTGACGCCAAATATAGCAAGTCGTGGCATTTTCTGTAATTCGCAGTCGCAATTCATCGCCGACATTAAGATTGACGTACTCGACAGAAGATTCGACGTCGATTGTGACCAGCATCATTCTTACCGGTATTCAATACCAAAGACACCCCACGTATCTATCCTGCATTGACCATACTCAATGCGAAAGAATCCCTTCTCACCCCATGAGGTGTCCCAGCTGTTCTTGCAGAGCCAACACTGATCAACGTCATTATAGCCTATCAACGCAACGCAGTGGCCGCCCAGACGTGAGCCGGTCACATGCCTGTAGATACCGGATCTGTATGCAAGGAAATCCTTATACACATCTAAGGCAACCGTAACTGCACCTTTACGCACCAGCCAATGCTTAATGGAACTTTGGGATGGCAGATTCGAGAAACTCTTGATTTTAGTAAGGCGACGTTTCGAGTCTTTGCAAAGTTTGCACGGTTGATCGTGATCCGTGTACGGAAAACAGGCTTCATCTACGGTTCCTGGATTGACACAGTGTGGTAGTGCTTTGGCCGGCCACACGCGGTGCCACATGTCGCTCCGTCAGCAGGGCCAAAGCAAAAAAACAGGTGAGCCTCGGACAAGTCCAGCTTGGGATTGGCGTGCTTTCGGTGGCGGCTTACGGGGCTTCAATCGCGCCGAGACTTCCAAAAGCCACGCATGATCCGCAGTTACCCTGGTCCCGTATCTTTGTAACGTAATTCTTCCTCTCTATCTTTCGATAATCGAACGCATTGGGTAATCTGGTACCTGGATGGTAGTGAATGGGTCCAGGAAATCGAAAATGTGCCGGCTCGGCTGCGCCTAGTCGCCTTAGCTGCTGTTCCTCTGATAACTGCCAAATCGGGTTATCGCCAGCGATCCACTGAGCGTTGTTTCTTTCGATATCACGTTGAATGTCGGCGAAATCAAGCTGCCCGTTTGCCATCATAAGCCCCCGATGCCGAGAAAAGTTCTATCTGGTCTCCCTAACTAAACTGATCTCATATTGGCGAATTTACAAGATCTGTGAACGTTGCCGTCTGGACGCTATTGGGCGCAGGGCAGATATATCGCAAACCCAATGTCCGCTATTGGCACAAAGCAGACATCAAGACGGCGCTGCCTAATGTCCGCTTTTGGAGGAATAGCGGACATCGGTCAGACTGCTTGTGATGTTATGACCCGAAGCTGACATGCCAATCCGATTGTTGGATCAGTGACAGCGGTTTGCGGCCTGGGAACCTTCCACTGATCAGGCCATGACCACTAAGGTGGATTTCCTGCTAGAAATGATCTATCGGCGGCGGTCGGCTAAAGATATCCGTGGCGCCGGTACCGTCTGATCGCTCGCCTGTCGGCACGAGAGCAACGATGGCGCACAACATCGATAGCCCGATCGTCGGAAACCCAGAAGCACCGCGTGTTATCCGCATGCATGCAGACGACAACGTGGCCATCGTCGCTAACGACTTTGGCATCCCCGCAGGTGTGCAGCTGCCGTCGGGGCCTGCACTTCGCGAGCGCGTGCCGCAAGGCCACAAGGTGGCGCTGGTCGATCTCGCTGAAGGCGCACCCGTGCGCCGTTATAATGTCGTAATCGGCTACGCGGCGCAGGTACTGCCAGCAGGCTCCTGGGTCAATGAGCAGAGGCTCATCATGCCGACGCCCCCGGCGCTCGAAGGGCTACCGATTGCGACCAAGAACGCACCGCTCGCGCCTCCCCTCGAGGGCTACGCATTTGAAGGCTACCGCAATCCCGATGGGTCTGTGGGAACTCGCAACCTGCTCGCCATAACCACAACCGTCCAATGCGTCTCTGGAGTAGTCGAGCACGCGGTGCGCCGGATCCGCGACGAGTTGCTCCCCAAGTACCCCAATGTCGACGACGTGGTCGGCCTTGAGCACATTTACGGCTGTGGCGTAGCGATCGAGGCGCCAGACGCCGAGATCCCAATTCGAACACTCAGAAACATCAGCTTCAATCCGAATTTCGGCGGCGGCACGATGGTCGTTAGTCTTGGTTGTGAGAAACTGCAGCCCGAGCGTCTGTTGCCTGCTGGCACGATGCGGGCCCGCGGAGCTGCTGGCTTGCGCGATTACGATCTTATCACGCTGCAGGATCCGTCGAACATCGGCTTCGACGCCATGATCAGCTCGATCATGTGGACGGCCGAACAGCACCTGCAGGTTCTCGACAGACGAAGGCGGGAGACTTGCCCGGCCTCAGCTTTGGTCGTCGGCATGCAATGCGGCGGCAGCGACGCTTTCTCGGGTGTGACTGCCAACCCCGCCCTCGGGTTCGCCAGCGACCTGCTGGTACGCGCCGGGGCGACGGTCATGTTTTCGGAGAACACGGAGGTCCGCGATGGCGTAGCGCAGCTTACCGCACGCGCGGAAAACGCTGATGTGGCGAAGGCGCTGATTGCAGAGCTCGGCTGGTACGACCGCTATCTCGAACGCGGTAGCGTCGATCGCAGTGCTAACACAACGCCAGGAAATAAGAGGGGCGGCCTTTCGAACATCGTCGAGAAGGCAATGGGTTCGATTATCAAGTCGGGCACGGCACCGATTTCTGGCGTGGTGCCGCCAGGTGAGCGCGCGCTAGTCAAAGGGCTGCTTTATGCCGCGACGCCAGCCAGTGATTTCATCTGTGGCACGCTGCAGCTAGCGGCCGGTATGACCCTGCACGTCTTCACAACCGGTCGCGGCACCCCCTACGGACTTGCGGCAGTGCCTGTAGTCAAAGTCGCCACCCGTAGTGAGCTGGCGCGGCGCTGGCATGATTTGATGGACGTCAACGCTGGCCGCATCGCAACCGGCGATGCGACGATCGAGGAGATCGGCTGGGAGCTGTTCCAAACCATACTCGATGTTGCGAGTGGTCGCCGGCGCACCTGGACTGAGAAATGGCGCTTGCACAACTCGCTGGCCTTATTCAATCCCGCCCCGGTCACCTGACGGGAAGATCGCAGCAGCAAGTAAGGGTAATTAACTTGCAGACGGTCGAGCGTAGAACAATCAGGAAGATCTCGTGGCGATTACTACCGCTGATCGTCATCATCTACTTCGTCGCGTACATCGACCGCACCAACGTCAGCTTCGCCGCGCTGACGATGAATAAAGACCTGGGTCTTAGCCCCTACGTCTTCGGCTGGGGCGCCGGCATCTTCTTCCTGGGTTATTTTCTCTTCGAGGTCCCTAGCAATGTGATCCTCGAAAAGGTCGGGGCGCGGATCTGGATCGCACGCATTATGATTACGTGGGGTCTCGTGTCCGGCGCGATGGCGTTCGCCTCGGGTCCCGCGAGCTTCCTAACCCTGCGGTTTCTCCTCGGCGTCGCCGAGGCAGGGTTCTTCCCGGGCGTGATCCTCTATTTCACCTACTGGTTCCCCAAGTCCTACAGGGCGCGCGTGATTTCGGCCTTGTTCATTGCCGTGCCCGGCTCGAACGCAGTAGCCGCGATTATCTCGGGTGCGGTTCTTGAGATGGATGGGCTACTCGGACTCACTGGTTGGCAATGGATGTTCGTCGTTGAGGCCATTCCCGCGGTGCTTCTCGCTTTTGCTGTCCTGGCGCTGCTAACCGATCGCCCGGCGGTGGCGACGTGGCTCGCGCCGGCGGAGCGGGAATGGCTCGAGAGTGCTCTACGGGACGAGCGCCGTCAGATCGAGAGCGCCGGGCACCTCGGCCTTTTTCAGGCCCTCACCGACGCGCGCGTGCTCATACTTTCCCTGATCTATCTCACCATTGTCACCGCCACATACGGCATCACCTTCTTCCTGCCGCAGATCGTTAAGGGGATTGGTCTGTCTAATATAATGACAGGGCTGGTGACGGCCATTCCCTATACGATTGGCACGATTGGCATGCTGCTGTGGGGGGCGTCCTCCGATCGATACGACGAGCGGCGCTGGCACTTCTGTGTAGCCTGCATGCTTGCAACAATCGGCCTTATCGGTGCTGGAGTTTTTGGTAGCTCGTTCCTGGCGCTTGCCTTCATGGCGGTTGCAACAATCGGGCTATACGGCTCCAAGCCCGCATTCTGGCCGATGCCGTCGTTATTTTTGACTGGCA
>Ga0306921_10006052_pt1 | contig 12598 bp, 11 predicted proteins | sample sta12Cox44000080_FD_203760 | JGI IMG/M metagenome (GOLD analysis project Ga0306921, IMG submission 203760) | Lab enrichment of tropical soil microbial communities from Luquillo Experimental Forest, Puerto Rico - statoxic.12C.oxic.44.000.080 (v2)... | ecosystem: Environmental > Terrestrial >... | reverse complement strand
TCGATGGGACCGGCCGCATCCTGGTGAGCTGGACGCAGTGCCGGCTGCTCGACAACACCCAGACCCCGCCGGCGATCGTGCCGTGCACCTCGACCGCGCTCGCCCAACCCAATGTGCAGACCGCGGTGCCGCTCTACAGCGTCTGGCTGCTGGACCCGACGCAGAACACGCTGCTGCCGATCATGCCGCCGGTGGAAGGCACCATGGTGACCGATGTCGCCGTGGCGCAGCCGCGACCGCCGGCGGCCGTCATTCAGGACCGGGTGGCCGGTGTCGGGCTCGATGAGAACCTGCTCAACGCCGGCGTCGGCGTCATAGATATAAGGAGTGTGTACGACATCGACGGGGTCGATTCCGCGGTACCGAACATCGCGGCGGTCGCCGACCCGGTGCAGACTCCGCCGGACACGCGGCGCGCGCGCTTCCTCCGCCTGGAGAAGGCGGTCTCCATCCCCGACAAGACCATCGTGAATCTCTCCAATGCGGCCTTCGGCGCAAGCAACTTCATGATCGAGATCATGGGCTACGCGCCGATCGAGCCCGACGGCTCGGTGCGGGTCGAGGTGCCAGGCAATGTGGCCTTCCGCATGAGCGTGCTCGATGCCAACGCGCGCCGCATCACCCCGGTGCAGGGAGTGTGGCTGCAGGTAAAGCCCGGGGAATTGGTGAGCTGCAACGGCTGCCACTTGCCCGCCACCGCGCAGAATCCACACTCGCACGGGCGGCAGGGCGTGTTCGCCGCCGCGTGGGCCGGGGCAGCCATCAACGGTGTGCCCTTTCCGCACACCATCGCTGCAGGTCCTGGCGCTTTCGTCCCGCAGGCCGGCGAGACCATGGCCCAGGCGCGCATGCGCGTCAGCTGCCTGAGCGATACTCCGCCCTGCAAGCAGATGGTGCCCGGATATGGGACTGCGACACTCGATCCCGCAGGCGGAATGAACGTACTGTATACGGATGTGTGGACCGACCCGGCGCAGGCGACACAGGGCACACCGATCGCCCTGCGCTATGACGATCCGATGCAGTTCTTCACCGCGCCTCCGGCAAGCGCGTTGTGCATCACGCAGTGGGCGGCGAACTGTCGCATCATCATCAACTACCCGCAGCATCTGCAGCCGCTGTGGGATCTGCCGCGGCCCAATCCGCCGGTCGCAGGCGTCGACAACACCTGCACCCAGGGCGGCTGCCACAATCCCAAGGACGCAATGGGCAAGCCGCAGACACCCGCAGGCAATCTCGATCTGACCAAGAGTCAGTCGAATGTCGTGCCGCAGCAGCTCACCTCCTATCAGCAGCTGCTGTTCCCGCGCCCAACCGTTATCATGGGACCCAATGGACCCATCCCGGGACCACCGGACCCTCCAGTCATGAACGCGGGCAGCGCGAACGGCGGAGCCTCGGCGCAGTTCTTCGCCTGCATCACCACCGGCGCCGGCTGCGCGGCTCCATCGCATGCCGGCTTCATGACTCCTGATGAGCTGCGCCTGGTGTCGGAGTGGCTGGACATCGGCGCGCAGTACTTCAACAATCCGTTCGATCCGGCGGTGCCGGTAAATTGAGCAAGGGACGGAATTGATCGCGCGTGCGCGTCAGCTGGCGCTCGCGGGCCTCCTGCTGCTGGCATCACTGTGCGCTCCCGCGCCGAGTGCCGCACGTGAGTACCTGCAGCTGTTCGTCACCGAACCGTACCTGGAGTTGCACACCGGGCCGGGCCGCGGCTACCCGGTGTTCAACGTGGTGCCGCGCGATGCCAGCGTCGATGTGCTGTTCCGGCGCACGGACTGGTTCAAGGTGCGCACCGAGCGTGGCGTCGAAGGCTGGGCGAGCCAGGCGGACATGCTGAAGACCGTGCTGGCGGATGGCACGCCGTTCCGCTTCCCGCTCGGCGATCGCGCCGGCTTCACCGCGCACCGCTGGGAAATGGGCATCTTCGCCGGGGAGCTCGGCTCCGCCACGCTGGTCTCGGGCTATGCGGCGGTGTCGTTCAATTCCCAGCTGCAGCTCGAGGGAGCGGTTGGCAACTACCTCGGCAAGTTCACCAACGGGGTGACCGGCGACATCGGCCTCGCGCACATCATCCTGCCCGAGGCGCGCCTGTCGCCCTTCCTGATGCTCGGGGTGGGACTGGTACGCGTCCAGCCGAAGGCCACCCTGGTGCAACCCGTCGACCGTACCGAGCAGACCGCGTACGTCGGCGGTGGCCTGCGCTATTACCTCACGCGGCGCTTCTTCCTGCGCGCCGAATACAAGGCGCACTGGATTTTCACGAAGCGTAACGAAAACGAGGAATCAGACGAATGGAAACTGGGTTTCGCATTCTTCTACTGACGGCGTTGCTCGCGACGCTTGCGGGCTGCGCTTCGTGGCGCCACAAGAAGAGCCCGTCGCCGCCGAGCACGCAGAGTGTGCCCGCCGCCCAGTCGCCCGATGAGGCGCCACCGCGCGTGGTTGAGCCCGAGGTGGCGCGCCGCGAGATCAAGGTGCCGAAGATCCGCAGCTCCAATATCGAGGTTGGGTTCTACTACGGGGAGCTCTCGATCGAGGACTTCGGCGCCCACCCGGTGTACGGCTTTACCGCCGCCTACCACATCACCGAGGACTTCTTCTTCCAGGCCGAAGCGGGCCGCTCCAAGGCCGGCAAGACCAGTTTCGAGGTCCTGGGGGGCAACATTCAGCTGCTTACCGAGGATGAGAGGCGCTTCACGTATTACGACCTGTCACTCGGCTACAACTTCCTGCCGGGCGAGGCCTTTCTCGGTCGTGGCGTCGCCATGACGAGCGCCTTTTATCTCCTCGGCGGTTTCGGAGGCACCGATTTCGCCGGAGACACGAAGTTTACGGTGAACTTTGGTGCCGGCTATCGCATCGTGCCGATCGATTGGATGGCTGTGCACATCACGGTGCAGGACCGCGTCTTCCAGACGTCGCTCCTCGGCGCCACCAAGCTCACCAACAACCTCGAAGGGCGCCTCGGAGTGACCGTATTCTTCTAGAGGACGCACAACATGAGGAACCCAATCGCAGTCATCGTTGCGACGCTCACCCTGTCGCTGCCGGCGCTCGCCGGCCCCACCGGCGGGCCCGCGCCGGCGTTCACGCTCGTCTCGCGCGCCGGTCAGGACGTGAGCCTCGCGCAGTACAAGGGCCAGGTGGTAATGCTCAATTTCTGGGCGAGCTGGTGTGGTCCGTGCCGCCAGGAAATGCCGCTGCTCGAGAGCATTTACCGCAAATACGGCAAGATGGGTTTCACCATGATCGGGGTGAACGTCGAGCCGGACTCGAACGCGGCAAATGAGTGGCTGAAGGCGACACCGGTGAGCTTCCCGATCCTCTACGATCGCGACAGCAAGGTGAGTAAGCTGTACGACGTGGCCGGCATGCCCTCCACGGTGATCATCGATCGCACCGGCAAGCTGCGGGTGCTGCACCGGGGCTACAAGCCGGGCGACGAGAACGAGTATCTTGACAGCATCCGAACCCTGATCCGCGAATGAGGCAGAGCGAGCGTGGGACAGCGACCATGAGCAGGACGAGAACGAGGCTCACACGGGCCGTGGTGGCCGCAGCGCTGCTTGCAGCGCTCGCGGGCTGCACGGCCCCGACACCCTGGGTCAAGCCCTACGAGCGCGAGCATTTCGCCGATCCCATCATGTCCTTCAACCGTGATCCGATCTCGGGCGTGTACCTCGACCACGTGCTGGAGAGTCGCGAGGGCGCACACGGCGCCACCGGCGCGGTCGGCGGCGGCTGCGGATGCAACTAGCCGAAGGGCTAGACGACGCGCGCGCCGAGCGCGCGGCTTGCGGGCGGCTGCTGAGTCCGTTCCGGCGGACGCTGCTGGCGCTGGTGGTGATCGCCGCTCCGGCGCTCGGTGGCGTGCTGCCCGAGGATCGGGCCGACGTCATGTGGCACAACTACAACGGCGGCGACATCACCGTCGACGGCCCCTCGGTGCTGGTGCAGAAGAGGGTCGGTGAGAACTTCGCGTTCTCCGCGGGCTACTACGAGGACATGATCTCGAGCGCCTCGATCGACGTGAAGCTCTCGGCAAGCCCCTACCACGAGACCCGCAAGCAGGAGAACGTCGGCGTCGAGTACCTGCACGGCAAGACCACCTATGCCATGGGCTACATCCACAGCAAGGAGCCGGACTACATCGCCAACACCACCTTCTACTCGATCAGCCAGGACATGTTCGGCGATCTCACCACGGTCACCATCGGCTACCGCCGCGCCTGGGACCAGATATACCGCGACATCAAGCAGCCGGACGGCGAGATCGTGAACGACCCGACCTTCCATCAGCGCGCCGATCACCGCGGCTACTCGCTCTCGATCAGCCAGATCCTCACGCGCAACCTGATTGCGGATTTCAACTATGAGCTGATCACCGACCAGGGCTACCTCGCCAACCCTTATCGCAAGATCCGCTACCTGTCACCGGGCCAGGGTAATGGGTTCACGCTCGCGGATCAGATCTACCCGAACACGCGCACCAGCAACGCGGCCTCCATCGAGCTGAAGTACTACCTGCCCTGGCGCGCCGCGGTGGCCGGCAAGTACCGCTTCTTCCGCGATACCTGGGGGATCGTCGCCCACGACGTCGAGGCCGACTACACCTACCCATGGCACCACTGGGTGTTCGATGGCATGGTGCGCTGGTACACGCAGACACACGCCAACTTCTACAGCGACCTGTACCCTTACGCCAATTATGCGAACTTCATGGCGCGCGACCGGGAGCTCGCGACCTTCACCGATTGGACCTTCGGCGCGGCCGCCGCGTACCAGTTCCACGTTCCAGGGGCGCCGTGGATCAGCAAGAGCACGGCCAACGTGCGCTTCGATCACCTGTTCATCGACTACAAGGACTTCCGCAACGCGCTGCTCGCGAATGAATACGGCGCGGGCAACGAGCCCCTCTACAAGCTGAACGCGAACATCTTCCAGATTTTCGTTTCGATCTGGTTCTGACGCCTTTACCGCACCCAGTGTCGCTGAACCTGGGCTGAATGCCTCCCGGTGAGCCCGCTGCGTCATTGGCGCACCCCGGGCTCCGCTGCGCCACTGACGCACCCCGCCATTGGCGCACCCCAGGCCCGCACGGCCGCGCGACAGGCGCGCGCGCAGCGCGCGAGTGAGTTAAGCTTCACAGCCAGTCCTGGCTGCTCATTCAGCCGCTGTCGGCGAGTACCGACAGTTCACGAATGGAGGGGATGTCTCACCATGCACATGCGCACTTCTGTCGTCACACTGCTGGCCGCTCTCGCCCTCACCGGAGTCACCCCTGCCGTGCACGCCCAGGCACGTGAGGAGGGCCGTCTGCTGTACGCGGATCAGGTCCTGCGCGACCTGCGGACCCAGCGCGACCAGGCGATTCCCGACCGTCTGCTCGAGCGCGCCTACGGGATTGCGGTGTTCCCCGACCTCACCAAGCTGGCGTTCTTCGCCGGCGGACGGCGCGGCCACGGCGTGCTCGTGGTACGCGACAAGCAGGGCCGCTTCAGCAACCCGGTGTTCGTCACCATGACCGGCGGCAGCTTCGGCTGGCAGTGGGGAGTGCAGTTCACCGACATCGTGCTGGTGTTCACCACACCCAAGGGGGTCGAAGGCATCAACGGCGGCAAAGTGACCCTCGGCGCCGGTGCGTCGGTGGCGGCGGGCCCGGTCGGCCGCGACGCTTCTGCGGCGACCGATGCCGGCTTCAAGGCGGAGGTGTACTCCTACTCTCGCAACAAAGGCGTGTTCGCCGGCCTTGCGCTCGATGGCAGCGTGATCACCATCGACGATGGCGCGAACGCCGCGTTCTACAAGAAGCCTGGCGTCACCGCGGGTGAGATCATGGCGGGCACCGTCACGACCGATGACGAGTCGGCGCGGCGTTTCCTTTCGGCCGTGAACTCGAGCACCACCTCCGCGACAGCGCAACGGACGGCATCCGCCGTGACGCCGCATGGATCGCCCGCAGCGAGCCCGGCACCGGCGGCAATCACCGCTGAGGCGCCTTCGGGCCATGCGGGACCGGCGCCTGCCGCTCAGGCCTTCCCGCTCGCGGACCCGAAGCCAGGACAGGAACCGAAGTAAGCGGTTCGAAGCTCCAGGGGCCCGAACCGACCTGCTGCAGGCGACTGAAAACCTCGACATCGCGCAGACGATGTCGAGGTTTTTTTCGTTGCGGCTGAGCGCGGATCGGCAGCGAGCTCAGGTGCGCCCGGACCCGGGCGCCACCGCGACGCTATCGCCCGCTGTCACCGGTGAGGTGCCCAGCTTGCGCCGGAACTCCCTCACGAGCAGCGTCCAGCTGGTCAGCGCCTGGAGCGTCACCGTCGCCACCGACAAACGCCACACCTCCATCAGCGAGAAATCTGCTCTCCGGGACAGGAGCACTACCGGCACGACGAAGGTGAGCAGGCGTGAGGCGGAGCTCAGGAGCGAAGGCCAGGTATTGCCGAGCGCCTGGAAGAGTCCTGAGCAGGTGAAGATCAGGCCGGTGGCGACGAAATTCCAGGAAATGATGCGCAGGTAAGGCGCGCCCACGGCCACCACGTCCGGTGCGCGCGTGAAGACGTGGATGAACCACTCCGGGTGCCACTGGCAGATGAGCGTGATGAGCAGCATGAGCGCACTCGTCAGAATCACCGCGGTGCGGCGTGTCTCGCGCACGCGGCCCAGGTGGCCGGCGCCGAAATTCTGGCCCGCCACCGGGGTCACGGCGAACGCAATCGCCATGACTGGCAGGAACAGCGCCTGCATCACACGGCCACCGATTCCGAAGCCCGCCTGGGCCGCGGGCCCGAACGGACGAATCACGACGTAGATGACACCGAGTATCACGAAAATCATGAAGAACTCGCCGCCCGCGGGCAGCCCGATGTTGAGGATGCGCCCGATGAGCGGCCAGCGCGGGCGCCACTCCTGCGGGTGGAGTGCCACGTAGTGCTCGAGCCGCACGAAGTACAGCCACAGGCATACGACCCCGAAGGCTACGGCGATGCTGCTCGCGAGTCCGGCCCCGGCGGTACCGAGAGGGTGGTGCGTACCCCAGCCGCTGATGAGGATCGGCGCCAGCACCGTATTCAGAAGTACCGTCAGCATCTGCACGACCATCGTCGGCTGGACGATCCCGGTGCCGCGCAGCGCTGAGCCCATAGCCACCAGTGCAAACTGCAGCGCGAGCCCCGGGGTGTACCAGTAGAGGTAGGCGGTGCCGGCCGCTGCGGCCGCGGCGTCGGCCGCCACCCAGCGCACGTAGGCACCGCCGGCGAGAAAGCCCCAGATGAGAGTGAGTACCCCACAGATCGCCGAGAGCAGCACCGACTGATTGAAGACCAGGTTGGCTTCGGCCCGGTCCTTGCGACCTACGGCCTGGGAGACGAGCGCGACCGTACCGACGCCGAGCATCTGCGTGAGCGCGAGGATCACGAAGCTCACGGTGCCGGCGCTGCTCACTCCCGCGATGGCCGCATCCCCGAGGCGCGAGACGAAGTACAGGTCCACGAGAAAATACAGCGTCTGGAACAGCATGCCGATGGCGATGGGTACTGCCATCGCCACGAGCAGCCGGCTGATCGGCCCCTGAGTGAGGTCTTTCATGGGGTGAGACTCTCCCTGTGCCCCTAGTCTAGGCAGGGTTCGTGGCGGTTGCGATCACTGTGGCATCCGCCGGCCGCACCCGGGAGGCGATCCGGCGTCTGTCAGCCTCTGCGCGACCGCTTGCGCCACTTACGCCAGTCGCGCTCGACCAGCTCGGCCATGCAGTGAGCGGCCGGGGAAAGCCAGCGGCCGCCGCGGTGGTGCAGGTCCGCGAGGATAGGCCTGCGCTGCTCCGGACTTCCCAGGTGGATGTTGGCTGTTTCCCATCCCATCATCCACAGCAACCGGTCTTCGTCGCGACCGCGTGGGAGGCTTGCGAGCTCGATGCGACTGCAGTCGGGCGCCAGGCGCCGGATGAGCCATCGGCCGTGCACTTCGAGGAATGGATCCGGCACGCGCAGCGCGCAGCGCAGAATCTCGCCGTACCGCGGGGAGCGCAGCCGCGCTCCGCGTGCCCACAGCCAGGCGGAGGGTGCGAGCGGCTTCGCCTCGCGTGCGACCATGGAGTTGCGCCAGCAGGCAAGTCCCACCAGGCGCAACCGCCCCAGGCTGCCGAGGCCCGCCTGTCGATGCACGGTGCGCACCTCGGTGGCGTCTGCGGGCAATGACGCGTACAGCAGCTTGCGTATGTGGGAGTGTGCGCGTCCCGATGCCGCGCGCAGCGCGCGCAGGTGTTGCCAGAAGGGGCGCTGATCCTTCAGGCGCGCGACCGCGAGATCCCGCAGCCAGCGGTAGCGCTCGGCGAGCACGACCGCGCCCCCACCCGCACGCAGCGACTCGCTGTAACCCTCGAGGATCGCGTTGCACGCGCGGCGTGCCGAGAGCTTGAGCCGTGACTCCTCGATGGCGAGCAGCGCGCTTGCGCCGAGGCGCACGAGATCCTGGGTGTAGGGCAAATTCACCGTCTCATCGAAATCGTTGACGCCCCAGATCAGCCGTCCCTCGGCATCGCGCCAGGTGCCGAAATTCTCGACGTGCAGGTCGCCCACGGCGAGCACCGCAGGGGCGTCGCAGAGCTCGCGGCAGCTTTCGGGCCACAGCTGCGCCCAGCGGTAGAAGCTCGCGCGCAGAAATGCGAAGGCGTCGGCGGCCATCAGCCGGTGCTTGCGGGCGAGGTCCGTGCGCACCACCGGGACCCTTCGCGCGAGCCAGTCCTCGTAGACACGCGTCGACTCGCGCACACCCATGGAAGACACCTTAGTTGACCCTGGCGCGCGCCGCCAGGCATGCGCGGAGCGCCAGAGACACGAGCAGTATGCAATGCAACCGTACATGTTGCGGTACAGCCACACTCGCTCCTGGAACGTCCTTCATCGTTAAACTCTTGCCTCTCGCAGGCTCTCAGCCATGCACAACGCAATGACGCCCGCGCACACACCCCGCTCCCGATCCTGCGTGGCAGATTTGTGACATCAATGTAAGCGGTGCAGCAGAGCCGGCTCGACCAACTCGACGCTGTCTCGGTAGCAGAACATCTGGACGCCGAGGTGCCGGCATCCGGGCTGCTCGAGCTGAATTTCGGTATCAACAAGGGCAACTTCACAGCGAAGCTCTCACTGCCAGCGCCCGGTGCACTGTGAGTGCAGCGCGCTCTTTTTCCCACCGCCCCCAATCCGGGAGATGCACGGCAGGCGGCGGATGGGGTGCAATAATCACCTGTCGCCACCAGGAGATCGGCGTTTGAACGATGCGGCTTACGCGGCCACCACGGCGCGCAGGGCGGGCGAGACCGCCCTCGGCATCCTCGCCGCCATCAGTTTCTGCCACCTGCTGAACGACATGATGCAGTCGCTGCTGCCAGCGCTGTATCCGATGATCAAGAGCTCCTACGGCCTGAGCTTTGCGCAGATTGGGCTCCTCACCTTCACTTTCCAGTTCACCGCTTCGCTCCTGCAGCCGCTGGTCGGCGCGCTGGCCGACAAGTCTCCGCGCCCCTACTCGCTCGCGGTCGGCATGGGCTTCACCCTCGCGGGACTGCTGCTGCTCGCCTTCGCCGCGAGCTACACGCTGCTGCTCGTCGCGGCGACGCTCATCGGCACCGGCTCCTCGGTCTTCCACCCCGAGTCCTCGCGCGTCGCACGCATGGCGAGCGGCGGCAAGCACGGACTTGCGCAGTCGGTCTTCCAGGTCGGGGGCAATCTCGGTACCTCGGCGGGTCCCCTGCTTGCCGCGTTCATCGTGCTGCCGCACGGGCAGTCGAGCGTCGCCTGGTTCTCGGGCGCTGCGCTGCTTGGCATCTTCCTGCTGGTGAACGTCGGGCACTGGTACAAGGCACACGGGATCTCGCGGCTGGCTCGCGCCGGCACGGCACGTCACACTGCGCCACGGCATCACGTGGCGCTCGCGCTCGTGGTACTGCTCATGCTGGTGTTCTCCAAGTACGTGTATCTCGCCAGCATCAACAGCTACTACACCTTCTATCTGATCGAGCACTTCCACCTGTCGGTGCGCAGCTCGCAGCTGCACCTGTTCGTGTTTCTCGCGTCTGCCGCGCTGGGCGGCATGCTGGGCGGCCCGCTCGGTGACCGCCTCGGCAGCAAGTACATCATCTGGGCGTCGATTCTCGGCGTCCTGCCGTTCACGCTGCTGCTGCCGCACGCCAATCTTTTCTGGACCGGTGTGCTCACCGTGCCGATCGGGCTGATTCTCGCTTCGGCCTTTCCCGCCATCGTGGTTTACGCTCAGGACCTGCTGCCCGGACGCACCGGCACGGTCGCGGGACTGTTCTTCGGCCTGGCCTTCGGCATGGGGAGCATCGGCGCCGCGGTGCTCGGTAAGGTCGCCGACCATCTGGGAGTCGATGCGATCTACCAGATCTGCGCCTTCCTGCCGTTGATCGGGCTGCTGGCCGCATTCCTGCCTGACCTGCGCGAGTCACATGCCGCACACACCGCCTGACATGCTGAAGCTGCTACCGCATGCGCTGCTCGATGAGCTCGCCACCAAAGCTGCAGCGAGCCCGCGTGCCCGTGCACACCACAACATCCACGCGACACCCGCCGATCTCGTGCAGCGTTTCCTGGTGGTGGCCCAGGATCACTCCTACTTCCGGCCGCACCGCCACGCGAGCCGCTCCGAGCTGGCGCTGCTCGTGCGCGGTCGCGTCGATGTGCTGATCTTCGATGAGGGCGGCTGCGTGCTCGCGCGCCACGCCGTCGGTGAGGGCGCCGCGACCTTCGCCTACGAGACTCCGCGGGGCGTCTGGCACACGCTCTTACCGGGAAGCGGCGGCTGCGCCTTCCTCGAGATCAAGGAGGGACCTTACGACCCGGCGACCGCGGTGCAATTCGCCACCTGGTCCCCGGCCGAAGGCGATCCGGCAGTGGCGGGTTTTTGCGCCTGGCTGCGCAGTGCGCGGCCCGGGGACCGGCCGCCGGCCCGGTGATTCTCCGCAGGCGATCAGGAAGGTGGCGGTCGCAGATAGCGAGCGAGCTCGCTTCCGCTCACGATGCTCTCGAGGTAATCGAAGGTGCCGCGCTCGCTGACCTCACGCGCGGCGGCGAGCACGCCCGTCATCGCGGCGCGATAGAGCGAGGTGGAGAGGCTGATGCGCCGCACGCCGGCGGCGGCCAGATCCGCCACCGTGAAGGATCTGCCGGGTATGCCGACCATGAAGTTGACCGGCTTTTTCAGCGCGCTGCACACCGTCTTCACGGCCGCGAGGTCCGGCAAGCCCGGCGCGAACAACACATCCGCGCCGGCACGCTCGAAGGCCTGGAGGCGCCGCACGGTGTCATCCAGATCCAGCCGCCCGTGGAGGAAGTTCTCCGCGCGCGCGGTGAGCATGAAGTGAAATCGCTGTCCGTGTGCTTCGGCGACCGCCGCCGCCACGCGCTCGACGGCATGGTCGAACTGGTAGATCGGGGCACGCGGATCGCCGCTCGCGTCCTCGATCGAGCCACCGACCAGCCCCGAGGCAGCCGCGAGGCGGATGGTCTCGGCGACAGTCTCGGGCGCATGGCCGAAACCGTTCTCCAGGTCCGCAGCCACCGGGCGGTCAGTCACCGCTGCGATGAGCCGCGCGTGCACCAGTGCCTCCTCGCGCGTCACCTCGCCGTCGAGTTTGCCGAGCGTCGCGGCGCACGCGGCACTCGAAGTGGCAAGCGACTTGAAGCCCAGGCCCGCCATGATGGCGGCCGAGGCGCCGTCCCACACGTTCGGTATGACGAACACACCGGACTCGTGCAGCGCACGGAAGCGCGCGGCCCGCTCATGTTGGTTATCCATGCTCGGTGCTCCCAGCGGGCTTCGACCACCCGCTTCTCCGGAGGATCGAGTGTGGCACAATCACGCCGTCGGGGCTGACTCTCCGTGCCTGCAGTACTCCACTCCCGCACCGCTGCGCTTGCCGTGCTCTTTTGCGTAGGGCTGCCGGCCGCCGCTGCACAGACGCATTGCCCGCCCCACCCCGGTGCGCAACCCGCGGTCGAGCGCCTGCGCACCGCCATGGCGCAGGGACGCTTCATCGCCTACCAGCCAACCTCGCTGAAGGTCTTCGACGGCCGCGCCACCGACGCCGACGCCGCCAGCATCCGCGCGGACCTCACTCAGCTGCGCGCGCGCTTCGATGGGCTCATCACCTATGGTGCGATCCACGGCGCGCAGCAGATCCCGCAGCTCGCCGCCGCACTGAAATTCCGCGCGCTCATCATCGGCGTCTGGGATCCCACCGATGAGATGCAGCTCGCCGCGGCGCTCGAGGCAGCAGCACGTTTTCCGCACCTGGTGGTGGGTCTGTCCCTGGGTAACGAGATGCTGTTCGCGCATCGCAGCGACCCGGGGGCGCTGCTCGGGCTGATCAAGCGCGTACGGAAGCGGGCACCGGCCGTGCCACTCTCCACGACCGAACCGTTTCACATCTATGACCAGCGGGCGGCGGCGGCGCTCCTCGGTCAGCTCGACTTCCTGCTGCTCAATGTGCACCCGGTATTTCAACCCTGGTTCCGTGACGCCTCCGACCAGAACGCAGCGCAGTTCGTCGGCAATGTGCTCGCGAAGCTCGCGC
>Ga0306921_10006051_pt1 | contig 12599 bp, 10 predicted proteins | sample sta12Cox44000080_FD_203760 | JGI IMG/M metagenome (GOLD analysis project Ga0306921, IMG submission 203760) | Lab enrichment of tropical soil microbial communities from Luquillo Experimental Forest, Puerto Rico - statoxic.12C.oxic.44.000.080 (v2)... | ecosystem: Environmental > Terrestrial >... | reverse complement strand
CTTCTTGAGGGATAATGCGCCAATCGGCAGAAGTGAGAATCGCCGCATAAACATTGGGGATTTATGGTGGGCCTGGGTGGACTTGAACCACCGACCTCGCCCTTATCAGGGGCGCGGTAGCGCGAGCAACTTACTTTTAGCCCTGTAATGGTCACTCTTTGCAATATCAATTCATTATGCTATATGTATATAGCACTTAGAGGAAGCATTTCGATGCTCAGAGACTGTCGACTCTCTTTGGAGCAGCGCATGTGTAGCCGCACTGCGTAAGCATGCAGAAGGCGGTGGTGGCGGGATGAGTCTGCAATCACGCTTTAACAAACCTCTCCATTCGTCCGTCGTGATTCAATTAAACGGTCCTCGCTTACTCACTCTGAAACAAGCTGCCGAGTACATTGGGCACAGTGTCGACTTGGTGCGTGAGATGGTCGCGAAGAGAGAAATTCCACACGTTCCAAAGGGACATGGTGAACAGCGCGCACACTATCTAATCGACCGATTGGATTTGGACCGCTGGGTGGAAAAGAACAAGGTGGGAACCAGCGCTACTTGAGTGTGGTAGCGCTAACGGGATTCGAACCCGTGTTTTCACCGTGAGAGGGTGACGACCTAGACCCCTAGTCGATAGCGCCATAGAGATTTTACCGTGCCTTACTTGATAGCCGCAACCTTGCCGGTGTGGTGCTGTCCGACCTTGAGCAAGGCCTCTTGCGCGTTCGTTACGTCCTTGATGTTGTAACGCTCGAAGACAGCCTCCGTGAGATGCCCGGTAATCATCATCGCATCACGGCGCGACACACCGGCCTTAATCAAGTTGCGTGCAGCAGACCGGCGAAAATCGTGAGGATGCAGACCGTGGTAGCGGCGATTGTTCCCGTTCTCGTCATACACGCCGAGGCCCAGCTTGTGGCAGGTGCGATTCCACATACGACGGAAGTTCCGCATATTGAAGAGAGACTGGTGCGCCTTCGGAAACTTTGTGCGACCCGCGCGGAACTCCTCGGCAATCTTCGCGAGCGGACCGACCAGAGGCACGGTGCGCCCTTTGTCCGTTTTCGTGACGCGACCGGGAATGATAATTTCCGAGCAGTCCTTCGAAAGCATTCCCCAAGTAAGCTGCTCGACTTCGCCAGTGCGCGAGCCGGTGTAGTAAAGATAAAGGGTCACGGTGCGGAGATGTTCCGGCATAGCGTCGAGCAAAGTCTGGAAGTCGTCAGGTTCGAGGAATCCCTCACGCGGCTTCGAGTCTGGCGGCAGATTTTTGAAGCTCGGGATGTGTGCACTGGTAATCAAATCGAGGTCACGAGCGCGTTCAAACGCGGACCGCAAGCGGGACAACTGGCGGCGAATTGTCGGGCCCGAGTAACCCATCTTCCGATACTTGCGAATGTACTCCTGAATTTTGACCGCCGTGATTTCAGTGATGGACGTTCCACCGAAGAACTCGTCCATGCTGTCCTTGCCGTCGAAGGTCTCCTCGGTGCCGCCGTCCTCGGTCTTGCGGGTCCGCAGCGAGGCGGGATGCTTGTCCCGATAGTAGTCCATCAAATATCCGACGAGGTCCTCATACTTCAACCGCGAGACTTCGGACGGCAGGACCTTCTCGCCCTCGTCGACGCGGCGGTGATTGTCGAGGAGCATCCTGTACGCTTCCTCGGCGTTGTTCGTCTTTGTGTTGACGCGCTTCTGGTCTTTGCCAACGTAGAATTGGATGTAGAGGAAATTCGACGGAACCTTCACGCCGCCTTTCTTTGTGAAGAGATATCCAATCCAGCCCTCGCCCCGTTCTAGCCGGTCGTTTACTTCTTTCAGTTCGGATTGGCCTGCACGTCGCACTCTCTGCACTGTGTGCCTCGTTGACCTTAGTGCAAGTTATAGTGCAATCGTCATAGCACGTCAAGCTACATATTGTATATTCAGCGTGTTACATGCAAAAGTCCTATGCCCTCTCACGGCGGAAACCCGGGTTCGAATCCCGGTATCGCTACCACGACCCGAAAAACCCCAACTTGCAAGACTTCTTGGGGTTTGTGCCGTAGGACGGGCCATACGGTTGACCGACTGTGCCCTTCTCTCGGCGTCCTGCTTGTCGGTACTGACCCGCGTGTAGATAGCGATCTTCATCGGCTCTTCTCCCGCTTGATGTATTCGTCGATGGCCTTGCGAATGAGATGGCTCACTGCTCGGTCTTCGCGCTTCGCGATCTTTCCGAGTTCGGCGAGCTGCTTCGGTTCGAGCCGAATCGCAGTCATTTTCTTAGCCATGCGGAGGTCGTATCACAACGTAATACGCCATCAATAGATTATTTCGCGCAGGCAGCAAACTTCGCAAACGGCAAACTTTTCTGCTGTCGCCGGACGCTCCCACCGAATGATCGGCGCGAAGTTTTTCGAGGTTCTCTCGGGCAGATCGAGGGTCGGCTGACCTTAGAAATTCGACAGACCGGGGTCCCATTTGTGGGTGGTGTTTCCTCTCGAAGCCCCCGGTGTCTCCGGCGGCGGGTACTGGTTCGGGTGGCGGGGGTTCCTTATCGCGATTTCCGCCAGCGTTGGCATTCACTTCGGAAATAGATAGCGGGAAAGAATCCCGTCCGTACGGGCGAAGTAGCGTCGAGAGCAGCCATGCGAACGGAGAAATCCGGGTGGTCGCTCACCGTGATTTCCCAACGCGCTGGCAATTGCGGCCGCCCCTATTTCAAAGCGCTTAGGCCAACTTTGTACGGCCTAGCCGTAACTCGACTTTGCCGGCCCAAACTCCGCCCCGCCGAATAAACTTCTCGTAGAATTGCCAACCTACAATTTGAGCCGGTTGAGCCGTTCCTGCCTACGTCAGCAAAATAAATAATCAGAAAAAGCTGCCGTGGCTCCCCAGAACCTATATACTTTAGGATATTCTTTTGTGACCTTTAGTTAAAGACCGGCTCGACCGGAAGAGGTGTTCGAGTTTAATGGACGACCCTAAATCCACGGGCTCCCGCGATAAAGTGGGCTCGGGAGGTCCGCAGGGTATAGGTGCGCCCGCGAAGGGCGACAGTTCTGCCAGCAATGTTCCAGCGAACGAACTCGAAAACAGTGCCACCCTCGCCGATTCCTCCATCTCGCCTACGCCCCCACCCAAATCAGCACCCAAACCGCTAACCGGAGTTTCCGGTGACGGCACGTACGTTGACGATGGCCGAACCCTCCCTCCGAGCTACCGCGATTCTGGCGTTTACGTCAAAGATGCCCTTTTTCGCGCTTGCGATGTCGTCGGTGGCCGTTATGAAATCCTGCATCTCCTGGGTGAAGGTGGCATGGGCGCCGTCTACAAAGCTCACGACCGCGAAGTTGACCGCAATGTTGCGCTGAAATTGATCAAGCCGGAGTTGGCTTCTAATCCTGCGATCCTCGCCCGTTTCAAGCAAGAACTTTTGACGGCTCATCAGGTCACTCACAAAAACGTTATTCGCATCTATGACATCGCCGAAGCCGACGGCGTTAAGTTCATCACCATGGAGTTTGTCGAAGGATCGGATCTCCGCAAGATCCTCCACGACAACGGCAAGCTTCCTCCCGAGCAGGCCATCGAAATCATTCGCCAGGTTTGTCTCGCGCTCGACGCTGCTCACAGCGTAGGCATTATTCACCGCGATCTAAAGCCCCAGAACATCATGCAGGAGTCCAAGACCGGCCGGATCTTGGTCATGGATTTTGGCTTGGCCCGTTCCATCGAGTCCAAAGGCATGACCCAGACCGGCGCTCTTCTTGGCACCATCGAATACATGTCTCCGGAACAGTCGATGGGTCAGACCCTCGATCAGCGTTCCGATATTTTTGCGGTGGGCCTGATTTTCTACGAGTTGCTAACCGGCAATACGCCTTACAAAGCCGATAGCGCAATGGCCAGCCTGCTACGTCGAAATCAGGAACGCGCTGTTCCCGTGTCGGAACTCGATGCCTCCGTTCCCAATGGCCTCAGCGATATCGTCAGCAAATGTCTGGAACGCGATCTCATCCATCGTTATCAGCACGTGGACGAAATCCTGCGCGATTTGGACGCCTTCCAGGGCAACCAGCCGCTGCTGGCTTCCATCCCCGTTGGAGCTGTGCCGTCGCCGAGGCGTCCGGTTCCCTGGATGTGGGTCGGCATTGCTGCTTCTTTCGCGGTCTTTGCAGTTTTGGGTGGGTGGTTCCTTCGAGGCGGACTCAAGTCTACACCCGGCTCCAATCCTTCCCAGGCCTCAGTGGCTGTAAAGGCCCCCGACGTCTCCCTCGCCATTCTCCCCTTCCATAATGCTTCCACCGATCTGACGATTGACTGGCTAGGTGCGAGTCTTGCCGACATGTTGAGCACCGATGTTGGTCAGTCGGCTTCGATGCGCACAGTTTCTTCGGATCACCTTCATCAGGTATTGAAAGATTTACATATAGCCGGAAATGCTGACATTGACTTCGACACGTTGAAGAGAGTGGCGGAATTCACGGGAGCAGACACCGTCGTGTACGGGCGGTACGCTAAATTTGGCGACCAGATCCGCATCGATGCAACCCTTCGCGATTTAAAGCGCAACCAAAGCCACGCACTCACAATCGCAGCTGCCAGCGAGAAGGAAATTCCTGCCACTGTCGATGGCCTTGCCGAACTCATCCGCAAGAACCTTGCGCTCTCTCCCGATGTCGTGAAAGAGTTGAAGGCCAGCTCCTTCCAGCCCACTTCCAAATCGGTCGACGCGCTTCGGGATTACAATCAGGCCATTGCGCTTCAGCGCGATGGCAAGAATCTGGAGGCGCAGAAGCTTCTCGAGACCGCCACAAAGGAAGATGCGTCCTTTGCCCTGGCTTATTCCAAGCTGGCGCAAACCTACGCCAGCTTGGGCTATGACGATCAGGCGGAGCAAGCAGCTCGTAAAGCCATGGATTTGAGCCAGAATCTCCCCGAGGCGGAAAAATATCTGATAGCCGCAGTCCATGCGCAACTCTCCCGGAACTTCCCAGAAGCCATCAAAGCTTACGAGAATCTTGCTAAGGCGTCCCCTGGCGACAGTGGTGTGCAGTCGGCCTTGGTCGACCTTTACGAACAGACCGGCGACCTGAGCAAGGCGACTCAGTACAACCAAGCCCTATTGAAGGCAAACCCGAAAGACATCGGACCGATCCTGGTCGCTGGTCGCCTGGCCATCAAGAGCGGCAAGCCTCAAGAGGCCCTCGATCCACTGAACCGCGCCCTCACGCTGTCGGTTGAACTCGACAACCAGGAACAAAAGGCGATGAGTTTGCACTGGGCCGGGATCGCCTACTTTCGCTTGAACAAAGCGCAAGAAGCGCTGCGGAAGTACCAGGAGGAACTCGAAATCTGGCGGCAACTCGGGCAGAAACGTGGCATCGCGGCTAACCTCTATGAGACCGCCAGGGTCCAACAGCTAATGGGCAACACCAAAAGCGCGCTGGCCAATTTCCAGCAAGCTTTGCAGATGCAGAGGGAGATCGGCGACAAGCGCGGGTTGGGCGATACGCTAATTGACCTCGGCAATTTCTACGATGACCGGGCCGATCACGACCAAGCCCTGAAAATGTACAAGGAGGCTCTGCAAATCCAGCGCGACCTGGGCAATGAGAGCTTGCAATCCGCTTGCCTGAACAACATCGGCTTGGTCTATTTTGAAAAGGCGCAATTTCAGGACGCGCGCACCTACCAGCAACAAGCGCTGCAACTGCGCGAAAAAGCCAACGTCCCAGCATACATCGTGGAAACGGTTAACAACCTTGCGGATACCTTGGTGCGCATGGGCGAATACGACCAAGCCGTTGCGCAGTACATGCGCGCCTTGGAATTGTGGCGCAGCATGAACGATAACCGAGGCGCGGCCCTGACCTCCTTCGCCCTGGCTCAGATGTTCGAGCACCAGGGCCGCTTCGGCGCGGCCCTTAGCTCCCAGCGGAATGCTGTCAAGACCTTCCAAGACCTCAAAGAGAAGACCCCGTTCACGGTTGACATCCTTGGCGGCTACGGAGAGACGCTCACGCTCGCAGGCCGCGGCGATGAAGCCAAAAGCTACTTGGATGATGCGCTGGACCTCGCCCGCGAATTGAAGAATGAGGGTCTTGTGTCGCAAACGCTCGTGTACCAGGGGAACGTAGGGTATTACCATGGCGATAACAAATCGGCGCGGCAATTGTACGAGCAGGCTCTGCAAGCCGCCAACCGTAGCAAAGAACCGGAAGGAATTCTCCTGGCCAAGGTCAGCCTGGCGAAGATTGCGGCCCAAGAAGGGCCGGCACCGCAGGCCATCACTACCTGGCGTCAGCTAATGCAACAGGCGGACGAGTCTGGCCTGCAAAACATTTCCGTGCAATGCTCGCTCTCAATGGCTGAGGCGTTGCTGCGCAATCATGACAGCGCTCACGCCCAGCAGGAGCTCCAACGCGCCCTGCTGCGCGCCGACAAGATGGGCTTGAAGCCGCTAAGCGCCAGAGCGCATTATCTTCTGGGGAACGCACTGCGGGTAGCCGGCAACGAAACCGAAGCGCAGCAGAATTACCGCGACGTGCTTCGCCTGCTAGATGGCATGCGCCAGGAGACAGGCTCGGACAAGATTTTGCAACGCCCAGATTTCAAAACCATGTACGAAGAAGCGACTCGCTGGTCACAAGCAGCCAAGAGTTAATCACCTGCGACAGGCTGCTAGAAAATCACTGGGCCGGGACCCTCAGCGACAAAAAGACGTGTAGGCATGGCAAAGGAGAATTTTCCCGCACTGCCATCTTTCCTCTCTCCTGCGCAATTTCCCCGCGCTATGAGAATGCCAAAACCGTCATTCCGAACAAGTCAGTTCCGCCCTATGATCGAGTCCAATCAGGATGGGGAGTGCCAGAACCGTCATTCGGAGCGGGGTCTGCGGAGTGAGGAATCTCTCTTTCCGTGGTTTTTCGCAGGAGAGATTCCGGCTGCCCTCGGAATGACGAGAGCTAGATCCTAGCCAGACGGTTTGCACCGCCCCTAGGACACACCGGCGACGCTGTGTGCATCGGCAATTTCTCCGGGAAGCGGCTCACAACGACATGTAATCAGCACCTGCGACTTAGCAGGGAGCATTGTCAGTCCCGGGCTTGACCCTTGTCAGAACGGTCGGTAGGTTGCCGTTTCGGCTTCACCGTCTTCTGAACCTAGCAAGCTCAGCCGAAGCTGATTGGCTGGCGCATGGCCACCCGTGAGTCCGACGTTCTACTACTCACGCTTACGGTTTGGGCCTTCCTCACTGGCGTGAGTACTACGCCCGCTGCTGACTTCTGTTGCAAGGTCAGGGTGAATTGTTTCGCCCTCAGTCACGAATCCGAGACATGCAACAGATCTCCCGAGATAAGTTCGATCGCCTTCCACGCACAACCGTCGGATTTACCACCAGTGTCCTTGATGAATATGGGCTTCGTCGTCATTGGCCGCTTCGCCGGACACCGTAGGCCTCGTATCCGCTTCTTGTTCATCGGCTCGCGTGTTTGCTCCGCACTTCCTTCAGACCCGCCTCACGGCGACGCCCTTGCGCTTCGCTATCACTTCACCTTCATCAGGTTGTGAAGAGGACTTGCACCTCCAAGCTATCGTTCATGCTCGGCGTACCAAAAAAAGTGCAGGCCCGAGGTGGGCCTGCACCTTGCAAATGAGATACAAAGGCTACTGAAAGAACTCAAAGCTGGCGACCTGCGCATATAAGCCAGAGCTGAAAAACGCGAAAACGGTGGTGCAGGTGCCTGCGGTCTGTCCTTTGGTGGACCAGTCAAATTCGTAAACGTCAACGACCTGGCTGTTGATTGTCTCGACCCCTAAATTCTGAAAGGCTGCGCGGGTCGTGAGAGGAATGGTGGCAGTGCTCGGGAAGGCGGTGTTGGTCCCGCACTGTTGCGTGGTGGGTTTAGTCATCAACAACCCTACACACGGGATCGGGCCAGCACCCGGATTCGTCGGATCCGAGCAATAACTGAGATTCGTGAATGGAGGGCCGCCACCGCCGTTCGTCATGCCGAACTTGACGGGTTCAGTCGTTCCCACCTTAACGTTATTCCTTGCTGTGCCGCTTAAAGGCTGTAAAGGCCCGCTGAAGACACTGAGCGTGACGTTTGCGGCGGGTGCCGGCTGGGTAGGATCCCAAGCGGCCGTATAGCAGTTATTTCCGCCCGAATGTATTCCAAGGTCACCTGTAAAGACGGAAAAAGTAGGATCCACGTTGTATACTTGCTGTGGACAACTCACCGGGTTTACCGATACGCCTGGATTTATCGTGCCTTTCTCACCCAGCAAATGTACACCACCGATTACCGTCACGCCGCTGACGACGGGGTAACCGGCGTTCGTATCTAAGTGAATAGTGTCTTCCATACTGTTGAAAAAGCTTTCACCATCGTTGCAATATCCGAAGGAGCCAGTGCCCAAGTACGGAGGAAGCGGGAAGGAGCCAGTGCTCAAGGAAGAATTACTATTCACGCAGTGGATTTCCAATTCCGGACAGACGGGGTTCTTCCTGTTAGCGCCGGTCGGAGCGGCGAAGTCGGCAACGCTGGCGCACGCCAAAGGTACGTTCGCAGGGCTGTCCCCGGCCCCTATGCAGGACAAATCCACCAAACCCGGCAGGACGTTGGCGGGGCAGTTGTTAGGACCGAACTGCTCTGTGGGCACAGGAGTGGGATGGAATGTCAATCGGTCCCCGGTGTTAACGCAACCGGTCGCCGGGGCAGTAGTGCAAGAAGGACCTGTAGGCGTGATCTTCAAGGTGTTACTGCCGTATAGGAATGTGACCGTCGTTCCCGTTGTCAAACCCGGAGGCGGGGAAATTTGATCCGCGGTAAATCCGCCGCAACTGCTGGCGTCGAGCGTGCCCGGACTCGCCGTGGTTCCCGGGTTGCCCAGAGCTAACGTCACCGAGGCACCCTTCGCAAGCGTGGACACGCTATCGCTGACTGACCCGCATAGTGGCGAGGTCCCCTGCAGCGTTATCGTTCCGTTGAACGCTGCGCCGGTGTTGTTCGTCACGGTCACAAAGCCGTTGTCGGGGCTTTGGCTCTGCGCGCTGCCTATGCAAACCGTTTTACTCGTGTTGCAAAACGTAGCCGCACCAGTGACGCCTCCCGAGCATGTGCCGGCGCAAATATAGTGGGTTTCGATATGGAACCCAGAACCGGGAGCTACAGGCGATCCGGTGTTAGAAACATCTGCGTGTCCGAACGGCCTTAAGGTTGGAGCCAGCCCTCCGCTGGTATCCGTGACGTCCGTGACTTCGAAGGGGTCTCCACCGTCGCACCCCGTCGATGACTTCCCTTGTGCCACGTACGCGTCCGTCGGAACGGTCGCGTCCGATGATGCATTGCAACTGCTCGTTCCGCCTGCCGGCACAGTGTCAACCACGCTGGTGTGAACTTCGCTGTCATAGAGATACACGCAGGTGTCCCCGCCGGTAGGCGGCTGGCAGAGTGTAGCGCTGCTAACGATCGTCAGCAGCGCACCGCTGGTGGGAGGAAATATGCCATTTCGCACGGTAGCTCCTACGGCGGTGAACTCCTGGTCCGTGTTGGGGCTGGGGTTATTACCCGCTGCCACCGTGCTCGCACCAAATGCATAGTATTGGTATGCGGTGGTGAAGGTGAACCGCGCTATATAGCCAACGGTTCCGTTGGGTCCGGAACCGGGCAGGCCGGCATTCAGTGCGCATAACGCAACGGGACAGACATTGTTCACTGTCGTCGGCGCGGTTCCGGTAAAGTTTCCCAATTTAAATGGTTCGTTGGAGCCGTTCACACTTGTAGCGTCATACAGAACCGTCCAGGTGGTTCCGTCATTACTGCCTGCGATCGAATACTGAAACCCATCGTAGGCTAGCCCGAAGTGGTCGATGTTCGGAAAAACCACAATGGTCGATACCGGACTCGGGAATGTCGCCTCGATCCAGTTATTTGGTTGGTTGTTAACGGTAGGAGGCAAACCATTGCCGAGGAGCGTGCCGCCGTAAACCCGCAGCCCCTGCGCTACTGTGATTGCGTTGGGCGTGAAGAAAGAAGGGCAAGAACCCACGCACACATCGCCACTATTGAAATTGCTGAATTTCGCGTAAACCGTGATCGGCTCAGTGAAGTTCGCGAGATTCGTATCGCTGGTGTAGGTTTGCGCCCGCGCCGGCAGAGCCCATACGCTCAGCGCCAACGCCACCAGCACCACCGCTATGCACGAGAAGGAACAGCTTTTCTTGCAAATTTGTCTCACAGTCTTTCTCCTCAAGTGAACTGGGTGACCCAAGGGTGTCCTGCAGGTCCTCACGCTATAAGCGGTTGGGCAAGCCCCGGGAACTTGCGTTTCGCACGGGTGCGGACACATTAGTGCGGAATCTTACCGATGTTGGGACGGGCTTGCAGGACGTGCACCTACCGCTGTCGGAATCTGACCTACGGGGCAACCAACACCCGCGCCTACTGTCATAAGCGCAAAAACACCCAACATTTTCTCTTTCGTTTTCGCCACTGTCAAGCAAAAAACTTTCAAAACTGTTAGAATCCCACGTGTGGACCTGCGAACCAACCAACGTCGGACTGGCTGTGTTCAATTTTGTGCCCACGCTGTGATTAACAGAAGTGAGCGAGAGAGGCACGATGAGACAATAAGCTCGGAGCGGCTTTTGCTGCATTCCCCTTGGGCATCCTAATCCGATAAATGCGACGATTTTGGTATAGATCATTGCTCTGGCGCAACCTACCAGCTTCGGCGGGGGTGTTAATCAGTGCACTCTGCCGCTCGCGGTTGTGACGATTCTGTGGAGTTCTTCCGCCTACGCCGGCTTGTGTCCTCAAGGTGGGAGCCGTTCTCAGAAATCCGACGAGCACTCCACCAACCTCCGCCTGTCGGCGTGTCGGCGAATAGCGAACTCACCGAGGAGGAGCTGGCCAAACGCGCTCGTCTGACAGCGCCAACCCGCCGCTGGCTGAAGGGCTCGAGCATTGCCGTTGCTCCTAGCCATTCTCCCTTCCGAGGCTACGCGGCCGCGATCCATCTTGCCAGCGGTCTGGAGTGCAGGCTGACGGTTGTAGACTCCGGAGGGACAGCAGCATCTTGCGGAGACTAGGGCACCTAGCTTCTTCTTAACCAGCCGAACAACCGTTCGACGCCCTGCTCGAATGACGACGCGGGCGGGATCAGGCTCAAGACCAGATGGCCTTCTGAAGGAAAGTCGTAGAAATGACCGGGATGCACGATGACCCGGTGTTTCTCGAGAAGTCCGATTGCCAGGTCTTCGTCGGAGCGATCCTCGCCTATTTTCAGCACCGCATACCAGCCGGCTTCGGCGTCGAGCAGTTGTGTTGAGTTTCTCCGCGCAATGGCGGATTGCAAAAACGAACGATTGCTCCGGATGCGTTCGAGCAGTTGCGGTCGAAGGGAGTGACGTTGCGCGAGAAGCGAAGGAAACGCCAGCTGTGTTGCAGCGTTCAGGGAAAGGAACGTGTCCGCAATGACCTCGAGGCGATCAAGAGCCGGGCGCACCAGGGCCTCTGACCCGGTTGTCGCCACCCAGGCGACCTTCATTTGCGGCAACCCTGCGATTTTCGAGAGACCGCTCAGCGTGAAGGTCAAAGAATCGTGGTTAGTGGCAAAGGTTCTGGGGGGCCAACCATTAAAGGCAAAATCAAGAAAAACTTCGTCCACAATCAGGGCCAGATTTCGTTCCTGACACAGTTGATTGAACTGCCGCAACTCCTCTTCGCGCAGGTACGAGCCTGTGGGATTATTCGGATGGACCAGCAGAATCGCGCGCGTGCGGGGTGTCAGCGCGTCCACAACCGAGTGGAAATCGACGAACCAGCCGCCGGCGTACTGGAGTGCGTAGGGAATCAGCGAGACATCCTCGAGGTCGGCCAAGAAGTCAAAAAGAGGATAGCTCGGCTTGGGCACCAGGATTTCGTCGTGCGGATTGCAAAGCAGCCGAAAGACATAAGAATAGGCCTCGCTGGTGCTAGCGGTGAGGACCAGGGATTCCGGATCGACGGCGGCCTGATGGTCGTCACGGTAGTAGCGCGCCACCTCCTCACGCGCCGACAGAAGCCCCTTGGGCTGGGGATCGTAGGAAAGTGCCGCCGGGTGATGAAATGCCTCAAGGATCGTGCTGCTATCGTAGGCAAAGCCGCATAGCGTGGGATTCGAGACCGTGAGGTCGAGAATCGGCTCCCGCGCGGAGCGGGCCGCTTCGAGGGCTTGAGTAAACCTGTTCGGAGAAAGCTTCCAGTTGGTCCGTTGAGAAAACATGCGAGAGGAGACGATAGCACACACCTCGCCGGGCGATTGCCACGTAAGCGCGTCTTCCTGCAATCGACGAATACATGGTAGCGCCTTGTCCTGACGCACTGGAGAGGGTTTTGCGTTGCGGCTCGCCTGCTTGATAACCCTTCAACGAGGTACAACAGGAAGCTGCGGCTGCGTCCTCCTGAAGACTCTGCGATAATCCGAGCATGGCTGAAGCGGCTCGGGTAGACATTGTACGAAAAGCCATCGAGATTACCGGCATCGTGCAAGGCGTCGGATTTCGCCCATTTGTCTACCGCTTGGCGAATGAATGCAACCTGGTGGGTTTCATCGCCAATACATCGGCGGGC
>Ga0306921_10006050_pt1 | contig 12600 bp, 12 predicted proteins | sample sta12Cox44000080_FD_203760 | JGI IMG/M metagenome (GOLD analysis project Ga0306921, IMG submission 203760) | Lab enrichment of tropical soil microbial communities from Luquillo Experimental Forest, Puerto Rico - statoxic.12C.oxic.44.000.080 (v2)... | ecosystem: Environmental > Terrestrial >... | reverse complement strand
AGCGTGGGTGTATCCGACTACTGTGAGCAACGCGTGGCAGGACGTGATCTACAAGGGCAACGACAACTACTATTTGGAGGGGACTTCGCCCAATTCAAGTCTGCCGGCAATGAGGTGCACGTCTGCGGGTCCGCTCTATGGGACCCTGCCGCTGACAGTGAATACCTGGGCGCATCTGGCGGCGACGTATGATGGGGCGACGATGCGGTTGTATGTGAACGGCGTGCAGGTAGCCAGTCGGGCGCAGACGGGTGCTATTGCGACCTCGACGAATCCTCTGCAGATCGGCGGGGATAGCATTTACGGTCAATATTTTGCGGGGCGAATAGATGAGGTCAGGATTTACAACCGGGCGTTGAGCGTCGCTGAGATCCAGAGCGACATGAATACCCCTGTAACACCGCCACCCACACCTACTCCAACTGCAACTTTCACGCCTACTCCGACACCTACCGCTACTCACACACCAACTCCAACAGCCACGTTTACGCCTACACCAACACCTACTGCCACTCACACACCCACAGCAACACCAACGGCTACATTTACTCCAACGGCAACGCCGACAGCTACGCATACTCCAACCCCGATACCAACCGCGACAGCTACAGCAACCGCAACAGCGACATTCACTCCTACCGCCACGCCTACAGCTACTCACACCCCAACGCCGACACCGACCGCGACTGCCACCGCTACACCCACAGCTACAGCTACCGCGACTACAACGCCGACGCCAACTCCGACACCTACATCTACGCCGACCCCCACGCCTACTCCAACCGTAACACCAGCACCGACACCAGCTGCTCCGATAGCACTAAAGGCGACCAACATCACGGCCAGCAGCTTCACTGCGAACTGGAACAGTGTAAGAGGGGCGACTGGTTACCGGTTGGATGTGGCCACAGACAGTTTTTTTACCAATTACGTACCGGGGTACCAGAACTTGAACGTCGGCAATACGACTAGACGAGATGTTATCGGGTTGACAGCGCTTACGAAGTATTATTATCGGCTGCGGGCCTATAACGGCAACGGCACGAGTCCGAATTCCAACGTTATCACGGTAAAGACAAAAAGCCACTGACGTTTCTTCTGTTGCTAAGAGGCGACGGCATGGTGAGAAACGGTGTTGACTCCAGATGAACTTCCGCTGTGATTCGCGTTTACGATGCGGCTGGCAACGTGATCGGAACGCACGAGCACACGGGCGATTTTCGCCAGCCGTAACGAGATTTGCTTCGCTGCCTAACGGATTCTGGCCTTTAAAAAGAGGCGGCCAGCAAAGAGAACCCAGAGATTTGATGACCGCCCCCAATGCTAACGGATTCTCGTCCTTTATGCGCAGAGATGCTGCATCTTGTCTAGTCGGGCACCGCCTAATTTCCATGCAGGGTCTCGCCTGACTCGCGCATGATCCTGTGATCCGCGTTTTATGAGAAACTTCGTTCCGCCATTCCCGTAGAAATGTACGGCGCATCCAGCGTCCCGGTTCTCGCGAAGCTGGAAGACCCCAAAGTGGCCGTTCTTCGGGATGGCAACTTTGCATATACGCTTTTGTTTCGGCTGTTGGATGCCGCTGGCAACGTCATTGCAACGCGTGAACACGCGGGCCACTTCAAGGAATGGTGAAGTCGCCGCGGCGTGCGATTTGTTAAATCTGTTCAAGCCTTCGTGGCGAAGTGACATCGTCTTCCGCCGACGACGATCTGCCTAACGACCTACCACTCCTTCAGCCAACAGCTGAATATAAACCGCCCGTTCCAGTTTCAGAAACGCAGTCAGCTTTTCGTCGGCACGCACGGCGAACCGCTTTCCGTCGCCGCGGTGCGTGTCAGCAATTCCGATAACCACCCGTCTGAAGCTTAAAGAGAATCCCACAGAGGTCTTAAATCTTCATCGTCCAATGCTGCCTTTCGCCAGTTCAGATCAATTTCAAACGCTTTTCTCAAATAATTTTTAGCGTTTTCGATGTCTCCCATCTGACAAAAGTAGCAAGCAAGATTGTATTTAATGAGCGCCTGTTGGGGAAATTTAGGCTCCGCGTCGAGGAGAATTTCTTTTGCTGCCGGAATTGATTCCGCTCTTCTGGTTGCGTAGGCGTAGGATGTAATCCACTGGACATCATCCGGCTGGAAGTCCGCGAGCCGTTTGGCAATTTCCCGCATCAGCTCCCATTTCTTCAGCCCGTGATAAATTGCGAGCCTCACCGCTAGGACTTCAGGAGCCGCACGATTAAACGGGTCAATTTTTTCTAATTGATCGTTTGCGTCTTGGAACATCCCGAGTTCGACATATCCAACGGCAGCTTGCCAATGCTGTTGATCTGGCGGTTCGAGTGGCATGGTCGCATTCTGTTATCGTAGTAAACGTTTCCACGCAAAAATAGAACCGCGACACCTTGTGAGTTTACGATGCGGCTGGCAAACGTGATCGAGGCGCACGAGCACAAGGGCGCGTTTTGCGAGGCGCTCCATGCCGAGGTCGACAGCGAAAAACCCTTGACTGCAAATGCGCAAATTTTCATTCTGGGTGCACGAGAGAAAAAATTTTGAGTTGGGTTGTCCGGATTTGCCTTCTTGTTTTCGCAGCGCTTTGCTGTTCAAACGTCGCCATAGCTGAACCTTCGGAGGACGAAGATGTGCGGATCGATTTTCACGGGCCGGCTCCGCGCCCTGGTTATCCTGACGCATTTCGGCTCGGGTACGTTTTGCTAAAACGAATGACCTCGCCGAACAACCACTACGCTGTGGTTTTTCCAAGTCAGCTTTTGGAAGAGAGTCCTGATTTTATTTTAAACACTAAAGATTCGCGGGTAATCGGTTTTGTTCCCACAGAGGAACCATATTTCCAAGGCAAAAACCATGGCAGTCTTTCTGCCAGTTGGTCACCTGACAGCTCGGCCGTTCTGATTGAAAACGGCGGAAGATGGTCGCCCAACGATTTGCTCTTATTGGAGTTTAGAAATGGCCAGATTTTTCGCCAGACGGACGTGCTCATGCCGCTCCAGCGACTCTTTGCAGCGGCAAGATCGAAATCTGAACATAGACACGTAGACGAGACTTCGGCTGCCAATATCAGCATTAATGAGCTGAAGTGGACAACGGGAAAGAACCCGCGCATCCAAATCAAATGCGAGGGAGAAACCAATCCTAAAGAGTTCGAGGAATCAGATTCTTGGAACGGCGAGCTGACGGCAGTGTGGGATGTTGCACAGCGGAAATTCGTTCAGCATAACTTCGCCAACGTTACCTTCCGACGGGGTCGCAAAGAAGAGTGATGAAGTGGGTGCGTGCATCAATTGTCTTGGGTGTCGCTGTGATCAGCCAGCAAGTGGACGCCAAGCAAGATCAAATCCGTTTAGTTACTTCGCCGAATAACGAATATGCGCTCGAGTGGACGCAGCCTTCTGGCCCGCTCCGCGTTGTTTCGGCGGGCAATGGATCGGCTGAAACGCAGTTGGATGTTTCGTCATTTGCTCAAAGGTTCGGTGAGGACCATCCAGGCGCAGTACCATTGACCTTCGTGTCACCGGACGGCACCTGGCTGTTTGTTGTCGCTCCGCCAGATTCTTTTGCAAATCCACCCGAGTCGTTTAACCAGCCAGCTTTGCTATTTCACCGCATCCAATCCAAGGATGGAGCACTCCTTTTTCAGCCTGCCATGCCTGAGCGCCTTGAAAAGGCAAGTTGGGAATTTCTCGACCGTGAATTGAATTTGCAGCGTGGGGACGTTCCGGGCGACGCTCAGCGCGTTTATTCGGCAGAGTTCATCGATTGGAGTCCAGATTCAGGGCGGCTGTTGATGAAAATTAGCAGTGGCCTGTGGTCAACTTCAAAACAGGAATGGGTTCAGTCCGTTTACCATTGGTACTGCTACTTCAATCTGCGCTCTGGAAAGTTCGAACTCACCGATCGTTTGCGCTCAGTTAACACTAAGCCTGAATTGAACGGAGTTGCTTCCGATGATCCCGCTATGACGACTGTCGTCACCGCCGCCGAGCCTATCGGCGGAGAAGGACCGCAGCCCACACGTAAGGAACGCTTCGAGCAAGCCGATAAGCGACTGAACGACGTTTATGCGAAGCTTCTGACCAAAACTGAGCCAGCCAAGCGCGAAGAGCTTCGCGAAGAGCAAAGCGCATGGTTACTCTCTCGAGACACCGAAGCACAAGCTGCGGCAGTGCAGGCATGGAGCTCTGGCCCTGAATCGGCAGCCCGAATTCTTGAGAACAAAACGGCTTCCACGGAAGCACGTGTCGTCGAACTCGAGAAACGTCTCTGAGTTGTCGAAGGACCTAGAGCCTATCGCTGTCCGTTCTATGCCCGCCTACGAAGTCCACCCGCGTAAAGATCATCGCGGTGTTGATCTGATTTCCGATTCGCTGCCATTCGGTCGGCCGTGGTATCACGGTAGGTAACATGGAATCATTTAATTTCCCGATGCGCTACAAGCTTCTGTGTCTCGTTCTGTTCTTGGAAATGCTCGTAGTGTCCGTCCCAATACTGCGTGCTACTGACCTGAGAGGAGGTGTCGTCGGTCTTGCGGGCCCACTTGTCGGAGTCGGAGTCGCGCTTTTCGAGGTGAAGCCGAATAAGACGTTCCGCCTTGTTCGCCAGACAGTGACAGCTCCCGATGGGAAGTATCACTTTACTAACGTTCATCCTGGCCAATACGTTCTGCGAATTGGCAGAATCAATTACCCGCTAGAAGTGCGCGACACACAAATGCAAGACATTCCGGTTATTGCAAAACCGCGTCATTGAACGGGGAGTCGCGCAAATTAGGCCTGTAACAAACCGTGATCCGCGTTTACGATGCGGCGGGCGACGTGATCGAGATGCACGAGCACGCGGGCGAGTTTAAAGAGTGGTGAGCGTTACCGCGTGAAACAAAAAGCCGCCGGGCGGTGAAACACGACGGCTCATTGCTTCTGTTGACTGACCGATTTATTGATTGTTCAGGACCGTTTGCGTTGCTGGTTTGTCGAGTTCCACCTTATCGCTCACTTTTCGAATGAGCGCCCTTTGTTCTTTGAGTTCTGCCTTCAGATTATCAATCTCTTTCTGCTGTTCTTGCACCGTCCGGTGCTCTTTGAGGAACTCGTTGAGCAACATTGCGTTCACCGCGTCGTAGCGCACGGTGAACACTTTCCCTTCGGCGTCGCGAGCCACCAAATCGGGGTTCACCTTTTCGACCTCCTCAGCTACAAGACCAAACTGCGGCGCGCTTTTCGGGTCAATGTTCTTTTTGTAACGGAAGGTAACAGGCCGCAGCGAAAGGAGTGCTTCACTCGCGTTGCCCATCGATTCAATCCCATCTTTGAACCGTTTGGAAGAGCCTAAGAGGCCAAGCTGACCAGTAGTCGTATCGATATAGACGGGCGAGCCCGTGACCGTTGCGTTCGCGATGCCGGCGACATAGGTGGCGGTATGGGCGGCGTGCGTAAAGCCGTATATGTCCGTCCACGCGACCACGTTGCCGACGCGAATGGTGTTCGACTCGGTAGACACACCTGGGTCGGAAATATAGATGTTGCCATTTCCAGTGGTGAGATTTTGACCGGCACAATAACCCAGTATGATGTTTTGGTAGCCGCTTGTGATGTTAACCAACGCACTGTGACCCAGGGCCGTGTTGCCTCCGCCGGTTGTAAGGCTAGCCATCGACCCCCAGCCAATCGCCGTTTCGGCATTACCGGGACCGTTGGGGTTGATGGATGCCTCGCTGAAAAGAGCTTGATCACCTACGGCCACGTTGAAGTTGCCGACTGTGTTGCTATAGAGCGCGGCGTTACCCTCGGCTACATTCCGGCGGCCGGTTGTGTTGCTATAAAGGGCTTGATAGCCAGTAGCCACATTGTAATGGCCGCCGGCACCCGTGTTATTAAAAAGCGCTTGAAAGCCGGTAGCCGTGTTGAAGCTCTCCGTAGTGTTGTTAAACAGCGCGAACGCTCCATTGGCCGTGTTTTGCGTGCCGGTGGTGTTGGATAACAGCGCAAGCGCGCCGACGGCCGTGTTTTGCACTCCCTCGGACGTACTTTGGTTGCCAATGTTCAATAAGAGCGTCCCAACACCCAGTGCGGTGTTGAAACTCCCGTCGGTGTTGCGAGAAAGCGACGACCACCCAACTGCTGTGTTGCCGAGGCCGGTGCTAAGGTGGAGAAGGGCGTTCTGTCCCTCCGCCGTGTTGAATCCAGGATAGCCCCCGTCGGGTGGTGGGCTAACGGCTCGCGCTTTAGGCATAAGCGCAAAGTAGGCGAACGCGACAAGAGCGACCGCCAGATAGATAATTTTGGTTATTGTTTTCATGTGTTTGTTTCCTTTGATCATTCTTCTACGAGATTTGCCCGCCAAAGTTGCCGAAGACTTTGCGGCAATGGGCAAGGAGTCGGGGGTTCTGAGGGAGAACATTTAACGCGCAAAGAGTATTACCGCGCCGAGTCGCCGTCTATAGGGGGACGTTCCTGATTCTTTCAACAAAATTCCCTTAGAAGCTTTGTAGTATTCGGCCTTACACCAGAGGACTTATGTTCGCAGTTTTAGACGGCTTTTCCGCTCCTGCGCTGCGCCGGTGCTTCTAATTTCAAACACGAGTTACTGATTCAATTCCAGAAACCCAGTCAGCTTTTCATCCGCGCGCACAACGAAGCGCTTTCCGTCGCTACGATGCGCGTCAGCAACGGAGATCACCGGCCCATTGGAATATTCATCGCTTTGGCTTTTTTCGCCCCGTGGTTTTCTTGGGCATTGCGTAATCCGGGTACGCCTCATCATCGACAATCGTCTTGATCACTTGGCCGATGTCCGAGCGCAGCAGCCAATCGACCGCGATACGGACAAACTTCGAAGATTCACGAAATCAAACGAACCTTCGACTCGAGGATTGCAGAATGACGCATTCCTATTGGAGCGTGAACGAGCTTGGTCACAGAGATCGGCCTGCAAAACCGTCGATTCCCTACGAGAATGCGCGTTGCTGATAACTGCGCCCGTAGCTCAGCTGGAGAGAGCAACGGATTTCTAAATCGGCCAAGGAGCTTGTTGCGTACAATTTCCGCCCTGTCGTAATCCTGCTTCGAGGCGCGAACGCGTTGGGTCGCCGCAAAAACCGCACAGTCTTTGGCAAAAGCCGCTGAGCCAGCCGCAAGGCAATAGGGTCTATTTCTCCAAAGAGTTTCCCTGGAATTTACAGAGAGGATTCGGTGAAAGAGATGAAAACGAAGAGCAAGATCGGTGGTTACAGCATCGCGGCGGCGGTGCTGCTGTTAACTGCTCAAATTAGCCTCGCCGGCAGCGCGACTTGGCTCTTGTCTCCGCAGGATTCGGCTTGGGAAAACGCTAATAATTGGACGACGGGAGGGCCGCCGAATGGACCGTCCGATATCGCGACGTTCGCTCAGTCCTCACAGACTGACGTGAACATCTCGACTCCGGAGGAGGTGAACAGCATCGTGTTTACCTCCGACTCCGCCTCTTTCAATTTTATCTTCTGGGGACTAACTATTAGCGGCACGGGCGTCACCAACAATAGCGGCGTTTTGCAAAGCTTCCAGAATTGGGGCGGGCTAGTCTTCAAGAACACCTCGACTGCGGCCAGCGCTTACATGTCCATTGACAACTCGTCCTTTGACACGACCGGCTATACAATCTTCAATGATTCATCGAGTGCGGCCGGCGCTTCGATTTCCAATTCTGGCTCCCCGGGCGGTTTTGTGGCCCCCGGAGGCCCCGCCGCGACATTCTTCAACGGCACATCGACTGCGGGTCACGCGGGCATCACCAACCATGGCGGCTTCCCGGTAACCGAGCACGATTGGAGTCCTGTAGGCGGCTACACCGAATTCCATGATTCATCGACTGCTGACAGCGCAACCTTGGTCGCTAATTACGGTATCACTGGAGGCGGTGGGATTTATTTTTATGGTGCGTCGAGTGCTGACAGCGCAAGCATTATCGCTAATGGAATTTCTTACGGTGTCGGCGGTGCGATTGTTTTTTACGATGCTTCGACGGGTGGTACCGCGCGGGTGCAAGTTTTTTACAATGGTTACCTTCACATTGCGGACCACCAATCGGGTCTGAGCATCGGCTCTATCGAAGGCTCAGGAAATGTTTTCCTAGGAGCCAATAACCTGATAGTCGGAACAAACAACATCAACACCTCTTTCTCCGGCGTGATCTCTGGAAGCGGTTCACTGGCGAAGGTCGGCAACGGGGTACTCACTTTCCAAACCAACCACTGCATCGCGGATACCGTTGGCCTAATTCTCGTAAGCGGCTCAATTATCAAACTCGACTTTACTGGGCCTTCAGATGTAATCGCCTCTCTAAAAGTCAACGGCGTTCCGCAACCGCCGGGCATATATGGAAGTCCAACGAGCGGTGCTCCACATCAACTACCTCAGTTTGCTGGCCCCGGGATGGTGCAGGTAGGCATTGTTTCCCCTACGATTGCACCAGCGCGGCAAGTAATGTAATAAGTTTTTCCGCAACATTGAATGGCACGGTGAATCCTCACGGATCGATCACAAACGTCCATTTCCAATACGGAACAACGACCACCTACGGGTCTACCACACCTAGCCATAGCTACCACGGGGGCACGACGCTGCCTATCAGTGCGAACATCGCCGGGTTAAGCCCGAATACGACGTATCATTTCCGGGTCGTAGGAACTAACATTGGCGGCACCACCTACGGCAGCGACAGAACCTTTACCACGCTGAGCCCAACGGGGCCGCCGGTTGTCACGACTTACCCGGCAAGCAATATCTTGAATTCTTCAGCCACACTGCATGGCACAGTCTATCCGCACGGCTTAACAACGACCGTGCATTTTCAATACGGAACAACGACGACTTATGGGTTGACAACTGCCTCCCAAACCAAGACTGGGAATACTTACCAGACTGTCAGTGCGAACGTCAACGGCTTGCCTGTGAATACAGCCTGCCATTTCCGGGTGGTGGCGATGAACAGCGCCGGAACCACCTACGGCGCAGATCAACTGTTTATACTTGGGCCAGGTGACTTCAATAACGACGGCCATCCAGACTATCTGCTTTACAACCCGGGCACACGTCAGACCGCGATATGGTATATGCGCAACAATGCGCATGTGAACGGCTCCCTTGGACCGACTCTTCCTGGACAAGGTTGGGAGGCAGTAGTGGGCGTTGCCGATCTTAATCGCGACGGTCATCCAGATTACCTGCTATTCAACTCAGGGACGCGCGCCACGTATATTTGGTACATGAACAACAATGTTCGCATCGGGGGAGCCTATGCTCCCGTTATTCCTCTGGGTTGGAGCGTCCAAGCGCTCGACGATTTCAATGCGGATGGCTATCCGGACTATGTGCTGTACAATGCGACCACGCATCAGACAGTGGTGTGGTATATGCAGAACAATGTGCATGTGGGGGGCGGTTTTTGGCCCACCATTCCTCCCGGCTGGAGATTGGCTGGGGTTGCCGATTTTAACGGTGATGGTCACCCGGATTATTTGCTGGTGAATACCAGCACGCGTGCAACCGTGATTTGGTATTTGTTAGGAGCCACGCACACCAACAGCAGAACGGGACCGACAATTGTGCCAGGATATGACGTGGTGGGCTTGGCCGATTTTGATGGCAACGGCAGACCCGACTATCTCCTTTACAACTCGGTGACTCGTCAGACGGCCGTTTGGTACATGAACAATAATGTTCGAATCAGTACCGCCTTTGGTCCGACTCTTCCCACGGCCTGGACCCTGATGGCGCCGTGACGCCAATGATTTGAGAAGCGCACCCGCTCCGGCGATCGCGAACTTTTTTCTGTCTCGAGTAATGTTACACAGAGACCCGAAATCTTTTCGCTGGGCTTTCCGCGACGAATCCAGTAACTAACAAGAAACGCAAACAAAAGGACATTTATGCTAGGCGAGAAGATTGGTGAAATATCAGGCAAGGTTACTATGCAGCGCGTATTGCCGAATCTGGGCGGAGACCCAAAAATGGAAACATCTTTTCAGGCAAGCGGATCAGTCTTGGGCACAAACATAAGGGACACCGGCACGTACCGGACCATTTTCCGTCCGGACGGGACGCAATACGGCGAAGGTCAAGGCGTGATGATCACGAATAACGGCAAAACGGCCACTTGGACCGGACATGGTGTCGGCACAATAAAAAAAGACGGGACCGCGACTTATCGCGGCGCCCTTTATTTTCAAACCATGCCTAAACAATGGTCACGTCTTAACAAGGTGGCAGTGCTATTCGAGTACGCAGTAGACGCAGAGGGCAACACTCACTCCGAATATTGGGAATGGAAGTAGCTCGCGGGAACACACTGTGCAGGAACGCGCCGACCTATCGAACACGCTGGTTGCTTACACCGGCACGTACCGCTTGGAAGGCGATGAATGAGTTACGGAGGTCGACGTTGCATGGAACCCTGAATGGGTCGGCACCGAACAGAAACGTTTTTTCAAACTGGAGGAAGATCGTCTTCAGGTCTTCACAACGCGGCGCGTTCATCCCAACTGGCCAGACAGGGGAATGACGCGCAGGATCCTTAAGTTTGAAAAAGTAAAATAGAGAGATCGTCCAAGTCTGGGAACGCCAGAAGAAAAACTAAGGCAAAAAAGGCCCCCGTTTTCGGCCTGCATCTGCAACTTTGGCGCGAGTTAGGCCGCTTTGTTTTCTGAAGCGGAGGGAGCGGCACCGTTTTTCTCCAGCGCTACGGCCAAAACTTCATCTACGTTTTCCACCGGGATGAATTTGAGTTTTTGTTTCGCTTCCTCGGGAACGTCGACCAGATCTTTTTCGTTCAGCTTGGGAATGATGACAGTGAAAATTCCGGCGCGCATCGCAGCCAGACTTTTTTCTTTCAATCCGCCGATTGGCAGAACGAGTCCGCGCAAAGTAATCTCGCCTGTCATTGCGACATCGGAACGAACCGGTCTGTTGCTGAAAAGCGAAGCAAGCGCAGTAAACATCGCGATGCCAGCCGACGGCCCGTCTTTTGGCACCGCGCCGGCGGGGACATGCACATGCACGTCCATTTTTCGAAAATCTTCCGGGTTCACGCCCAGTTGACCGTCTCGGCTGCGAAGGAGACTGAAGGCGGCTTGCACAGATTCTTTCATCACGTTTCCGATCTGGCCGGTAAGCGTGATATTCCCTTTGCCCTGATAACGCGTCGCTTCGATGTGCAATATTTCGCCGCCGGTCGGTGTGTAAGCCAATCCGGTAACCACGCCGGGTTTACTTGTTTTGAGCTTCGTTTCGCGAACGTATTTGGCCGGGCCAAGCATTTCCGCCACAACCTGCGGCGTGACCGTTGCGTGATCGATTTTGCCGCGCGCGACCTGCGCCGCAATGCCCCGACACACAGCTCCGATCTGACGCTCGAGTTCGCGAACGCCCGCTTCATGCGTGTAATCGCTGATGGTGTGACGAAGCGCATCCTCCTGGAATTCACATTGCTCGGCTTTGAGCCCGTTCTCCTCCAGTTGTCGCGGGACAAGATAACGCTTCGCGATCTCAAGTTTCTCGCGCTCAGTGTAACCAGGGATTGAGAGCACTTCGATCCGGTCGCGCAATGGTTCCGGGATCCCGTCGATGTAATTTGCCGTGCCGATAAAAATGATCTGCGACAGATCAAACGGGACATCCAGGTAACGATCGACAAACGCATTGTTTTGTCTCGGGTCGAGCACTTCGAGCAACGCGCTGGCAGGGTCGCCGCGAAAATCCACGCCGATCTTGTCGATTTCGTCGAGCATAAAAACAGGATTGCGCGTACCGCAGCGGCGCAGCTCTTGAATGATGCGTCCCGGCATCGAGCCGATATACGTGCGGCGATGACCGCGAATCTCCGCTTCATCACGCATTCCACCGAGACTGATCCGCACAAACTTGCGGCCGAGCGCGTCGGCGATCGATTGACCCAGGCTGGTTTTGCCTACGCCGGGCGGCCCGAGAAAACAGAGGATCGCGCCGTGTCCTTGCGGATTGAGTTTCCGCACTGCCAGATATTCGATCAGCCGCTTCTTAACCTTTTCGAGGTCGTAATGGTCGCGATCCAGCACTTGCTGCGCCTGATCGAGATCGAGATTGTCGTCGCTCAATTTATTCCATGGAAGATCCGCAATGATCTCGATGTAACTCACGATCACTGAAAACTCGGGACTTGCCGGCGGAATGAAATCCAGTCGCTTCAATTCGCGCTCGCCTTGTTTCATCACTTCTTCCGGCGGGTTTGCTTCCTGCAGGCGCGCGCGCAGTTGTTGCGCCTGTTCCTCACTGCCGCCATCCGTCTCACCTAGTTCATGCTGGATCGCTTTGAGTTGCGAACGGAGATATGCGCGCCGCTGTGCGTCGGAAAATTGCGACGCGACATCTTTTTGCAGTCGTTGTTGGATTTGAGCAATCTCGAGCTGTGCCGAAATGTGTTGCTGCACGGCACGCACGCGTTTTTCGACGTCGAGTTCTTCGAGCAACGCCTGCTTTTGCGCGACATCTATATTGAGGTTCGGCGCTAGAAAATCGGCAAGTTGCTCGGGATTCTCGATGTTCATGATCATCATACGCGCCTGTTCCGGCGC
>Ga0306921_10006047_pt1 | contig 12603 bp, 8 predicted proteins | sample sta12Cox44000080_FD_203760 | JGI IMG/M metagenome (GOLD analysis project Ga0306921, IMG submission 203760) | Lab enrichment of tropical soil microbial communities from Luquillo Experimental Forest, Puerto Rico - statoxic.12C.oxic.44.000.080 (v2)... | ecosystem: Environmental > Terrestrial > Soil... | reverse complement strand
GACCTGGTAAAGCTTCCTCAAAAAGCTGGCCTTTGGTGTTTGTATGCCCCCCAGATTGAGGAAGTTCAAGTTCGGGGCGCTATGAAATTCCGGACTGTTCACCCGGTCGTTCCCAATGATGTCTATCCACACGCCTCGTGAAGAAAGCGCCATTGCCAATCCAAAAGCATAAGACCTGTCTAGGCAGCCTGTGAGCAAGGCGACCCTCAGTTCAACCCTGGGCGTGGGGTTCGGCTTTGTGATCGCATCTGCGCTTTTTGCGATGGTCACCATTGAGTTGAAATCGGGAATCGCACGCCGTTGTTAGTTTTATCAGAAAATAACGTCATAAGTCTGTTCAGAATGGCTGCTCAACATAGAGACGGTCGTTTCATGTGGCTGGTCGTAACTTGTCGGGAACTTGGTCTTGTTATAAAGAAGCCTCCTGCCACGGCCTCGGGGAAAGACGCAAGGCCAATTCTAGAATACAATGCTAATACCTTGAGAAAAGCATTAGTTAATCATTCGGCGGGATAGCGTATGATCATCACCACGGCTATGCGCTCTTCATCCGTAACCTGCCTGTTCGGCTGCCTGTTCGCGTGCCTGTTCGAAGACCCTGTGCGAAGACTACCCACCAGTACAGTAGATTTTATTGTTGTTTCTGCACATCATCGATTCTCAGGGGCAGGCAATGAGGAAAGCAGTTTATGAAGAGAACTAGAACATTACCTATATTCAAGTGGTTCATTTTGATAGGGTGTTTATGGGCGTTTCAAGCCACTGCACAGCAAACGTATAAGGCTGCATCTTGCAGCGGGCCTGACGTGCAGACAGCCATTAACAACGAGACCGCTCATGCTGTTGACGGGGACATCATCACGATTCCTGCTGGCACCTGTACCTGGACAGGAGGCACGGCCCTGAAAGGAACTTTCACTACCTCGGTCACGATCCAGGGCGCGGGGGCGATCTCGGCCACGACGGGCGGGGCTTCCACAACTGGTAGTGACCAAACTATCATCATTGACAATCTGACTGCTCCCTCCTCAAACACTACACGTCCGTCCTCAACCATGTCATTTACCATAACATCCGGCAAAACGATTCGCATTACTGGATTTTCGCTACAAGCGAATGCTTCGTCAGTAGCTCCAAGCGGTGGAGAGCTTTCAATTGGTCCAAGCGGGAACCCCCTTGCTTCCAGTATCCGCGTGGACCACATGCATTTGGTGGCCCGTACAGGCTTTTATGGCCTCTATATCCAAGGTATCGGGGTCGCAGATCACGTCTATTTTGATTTCGCGTCGTTTCGGGTGGAGAACGGCATGTACTGGGGCGGCGTAAACGACAACGGTTCAGCCGATTCTTCTTGGGCCGACGGCGACAACTGGGGTACGAACAAATTCTTCTTCGTGGAGGATTCTCGCTTTCATAACGGTGCTATCAATGACGCCCACAATGGCGGTCGTTATGTTCTTCGCCACTGCACCGCTACAGCGGATTCAATCAATGGCAACAATAACCTGCAGATGTTCAATCACGGCCTGACCAACAATCGCTGGAGGGCGACCAGGGCTGCGGAAGTCTATCAGAATAATATGGTTCAGCCACAGTCCGGTGGTGGTCCCGGTGCCGGAAATCCGTTCTACTCGCTTAACAGTGGCACGTTGCTTTTCTGGGGAAACACCGTTACTCAGTACCGGGGCGGCGTCCAAATGGATTACAACCGAAAGCAGTATGTTTCGACCAACTACACCTACACCCCCCCTCCTGGGAACTGGGGCTGGTGCGGGTCTCCGAGCAATTGGGACGAGAACACAAGCTCCTCGGGCTATGCCTGTCTTGACCAAGGAGCGCGTGGTAAAGGCGATCTATTGAATGGCCAGCCGTTCCCGAGCACCCTGAATTCAGTAACCAATTCCATTGCATGGCCTCATCAAGCCCTTTCCCCAGTCTATTTGTGGCTTAACAACTATACCCCTTCCTCTGGCTACAGTCCTGTACCACCGCTGTTAGTTAGCGCGGCTACTCAATACACTCAAAACGTTGATTACTATCTGGATAGCGGAACTTTCAACGGAACGACGGGCATCGGCAGTGGAGCCGTGCTGCCAACAAACCCTTCCGCCTACACGAATGCGCCAAACTGCACTGCTGGGCCGGGCGGCAATACCCCTGGCGTAGGATATTGGGATACCAGTAGCAACACACTATACGTCTGCACGGCAACGAACACTTGGACGGCTTACTACACTCCGTATACCTATCCGCATCCGCTCACACAGTCCTCTACGGGAGCAACCGTTGCCCCTCCGACGAGCCTTTCGGCTATCGTGAACTGATCTTTTTCGTTGGCTCGTCGCTGTTGGTTGACTTTCGGGCTGGACCCGGCGCTCACGTTGCAAGTGCAGCTGCGTGGGTGTCACGAGGTCTGCTTTCCAACTTCTCATTCTGCCCGTAAACATAATCTCGGACGTCGACCACATGTGACTTTCTCACCCGCTCGGCCATCCGCAGATACAACGGCTCGATCACATCCGCGACATCCCCGCACCACACCGACTGTCTAGCTCGCGAAATCTCAAAACCTTGCCGCTCGAAAATATCTTCCAGCCGTAGAGTGGCAGATAATCGGCAAACTTGCTGGTCACGATGGTGCCGGCAGCCCGGGGCCGGCAAAGCCTTTCTCGATCGCGGTCTCTGCTTTGGCGGCTACTGCGATCTGCGGATTTTCTCCGCTTGCGCTCACAACTTGGCCACGCATACTTCTTGCGTACATGCTCGAGGCGTTCGAAGTGTCCCGGAAATGTACTCGATCTGCCAGCTCTTCTCGCTGCCGACCTCCTTGCACTCCACACCACAGCCCGGGCGGGCCCGTTCTTCTGCGCTCAACTCGTAGACGCAGGTGTTGACCGTGAGATTCTCGAAGTTGGCTAGCGCATGCTGCTTGCCAAGCCGAGATAGAACCCTCAGAATAACCAAATACGACCCGTATCAAAACAGCTCATCTTCGAAGGCAAAATCGCTAGTGAACTTGTCGCGCGAAAATATTACCGTATAGTAGACCACCCGTCAGCCTATGTTTCAAATCGTCGGGAAACCTAACAACGAAATGTTGCAACGGAATCCATGAATCGAACAGGAAGTGCGGACGTTCGGCGGGCGTTACGTTTATGTGGTATTCACCAAGTGTGGCCAGACGTTCTAGGCATCGCAGTGTTTGCGGAATGTCTCGATCGTTCAAATGAAACTCGAAAGAAAGTAAGGGGAGCGGGCGACTAAGCCCATTCAGCACCTCCAACTCCCAGCCCTCAACGTCGATCTTGCAGTACGAAGGAACTCCAAAGGAGCTTATGGCCGCGTCCAGAGTCACCACGGGGACGCTAAAGGTGCCGGCCAGTGGCCCTTGCCAATCCTGAACTCCGTGAATATCAAGGCTCGATAAGCCGTGCGTTTCTCTCGCGTAGAACGTCAAGATGTCCGGCCTGCTTCCAACAGCGGCAGGGATCATCATCCAATTCCGCTCTCCGCTGCAGTGCGCTCGTAATTCCGACATAAGTAACGGATTTGGCTCAAAGGCGATCACACGTGCCCCGGCAGCAAGCATGGCTTCAGATTTGTTACCAACATTAGCGCCGATATCGAAAGACAACGATGGAGTTGGCAATAGCGATTTCAGGAAGCTGATTTCCTCTGCAAACGCCCGGGATTTCATCGGTCTTATTCGCCGGTACAATCGCTTCGCGGGCCTGTATGCTCCGGCAGCGATCGCTATGTTCTTTAGAACCCGGAACAACATTGGAATAACCTTATTAGAGAGATACGTGAAGTTCCTCTGACGCGAGATCGGAACGGCGGGTTGCCGAAGATCGTATGGAAGAACATCTCGTCCGGGCAGCACGTATTCCGGAAAAATCGTGGCAGGCTCTCATTCGATTGCACGAATTCGATGATGTACCGGCTGGCTTCTCTCGTCAATGCCCACCAGTTGCTGCCGCTGTAAGGCTCGAGTACCCCGAGGCATTTCCGATGATCCCGCTGTGCCAAACAAAAAAGCCGACGCACGGGTTCATCTTCCTCGAAATAAATCCTGTTGCGCTTTGATAGTGGCATGCCGTATGCGTCGCTCTGCATTCTCGCCATGCTGATGGACTCCGTACCACGATTCTTCGCCAAGAATCTGTGAATGTATTCCTTGCTTCGAAGTGGATAGTAGGTACCGCTCAGAAGAACGAAGTAGTCAATCCGTTCCTCGCTCAGAAAGATGTTGTCGCCATGGATGCCGGAGAATTGCCGAATATCCGCCTTTCGATCAATATGTATGAAGAAAACCGCAATCCTTGCCCAAAAGTGCCGCTATGGGCCTCCTCAGAGCTCCATGATTGTCATGGACAGCTGTCAAGTATGCGATTTTCATTTTTCAGTTTCCGGCATCCGAGGTGAAGCGGATAAACGGCGCGTCAATCCACTGTACCGTTGATTCCAGCGAGAATTGTGGTGCATGGGTTCGAGCGTTCTCGACGAGCCTTCGGCGTGTGTCGGCTAGCGCCGGCTCGTCACCGCGGGGAAGGGACTGGCCGCTGCATGCCTCCAAGAAGTTTCAAGCCCATACCCCTAGGCGAAGACAGGGGTGCCGTAAAGCACTGATGAGTCGATCGATCGAGACGGTCCGGACTTCGCTCCGACGCCCAACTCTGGGACTTTGTCCGAATCGTTTATTATCCCATTCGGCTTCGCGGCCCACTTCAGGCGGAGCGTCCCAGCCCGAGGCCGGGACTAACCCATTCAAGACGAGCTTAGGTTGAATGAAGCACCTTTGGCGGTGGGAGATCGGGTTTCTTCCCCGCCCGACGACCCAAGTCAGGACCTGGCACTTGTGGCCAACTTCTCATTCTGCCCGTAAACATAATCTCGGACATTACAGCGTCCATCAGACTCGCGGAGCGAAACCAGAAAGCCGTTCTGCTTGAGAAAATCGATGACATCCGCCTTCGTTCTCATCTCATTCGGGCCACCCCCGTTTGCCAGGAAATCATGGCATGAAATGCAAACATTCCTGGTCTTCTGCACCATTTCTCCCATGCCAGAAAGCGCAAGCCTCTCAGCACCCTCAATGTTCATCTTGAGGAGGTCTACCCGTGATAACTGAAGCGATCGGAAGATGTGATCTAGTGTCGTGCACGCTACTCGAATTCCTGAAGCCACTCCGATAATGCTATTTGCTTCATGTTCGGCAGAATCACTGAGTTGTGTTTCTCGCTCTCGATCCGCCACCGCAACCTGAAAAAGCGTGACATTTTCTAGTCGATTTTCCGCACGCATCTTTGCCAAGCAACGAAAAACTAGGGGGTGGGCCTCTATCGATATGACGCGGCCGGACACACCCACGCTCCTCGAAAAGAACAGGGTCTCCCATCCGGTGCCCGCACCAACGTCCACGATTGTATCTCCCTCTTTGGGGCGATACTGATACATAAACAAATCAGAAGTCTGTCTCTCAATTTGTTTGGGCGTCCAAAGCGTGAGCCTTGGCTCGACAAGCGTGCACGACGGAAATCTCTGAACCCATTGGCCCTCATAAGATACCCTGCACAGTTTTCGTTCTCGGACGGTTGCAATGGTTGCAGCGGACGCCGTCAGAATAGATCGGAGACCAGACCTATTAAGTAACTTGTAAATGCCATGCTTTAGTTTTTTTCTCACTTCAAGGTTCGTCCTGACGTGAGGGCATTCCTATAGCAGTAGGCGCGCGCAAAGTTCCTTCGTATCGAGTTACGCTGGTTGTGTTGTAGCAATTGGCTTACTGCGGGTCGAATGAACCGAGTATCCTGGAGCCCTTCGATTGCTACCCCAACCACACAAGGAAACAACCTGCTCGATCCCAAGGGGCCTCAGCGGCTAAAGGACTGATCGCGCTCTTCATTCCGCTTTATCATTGCATCGATTCGGTCCAGCAACTTCAGATTATCGTCGGAAAACTTTCGCGCGAACAGTGCTTCTCCGGAACCCCACTCATCGTCAATCCACGGCCGGTCGCACAATTCAATTTGCTGTACCTGGGCGCTGTTAAGGACGCTAGGACGCTGCCCTGCGGGCCAATGGAGAAACGTGAAGTTCCTCCGAACGCGAGATCGAAACGGCGAGTTGCCGAGGATCGTATGGAAGAACATCTCGTCCGGGCAGCATGTATTCCGGAAAAATCGTGGCAGGCTCCCATTCGATTGCACGAATTCGATGATGTACTGGCTGGCTTCTCTCGTCAATGCCCACCAGTTGCTGCCGCCGTAAGGCTCGAGTACCCCGAGGCATTTCCGATGATCCCGTTGTGCCAAACCCACCTTCGCCAGAACCCTTGAAAAAAACCGGCGCACGGGTTCATCTTCCTCGAAATAAATCCTGTTGAGCTTTGATAGTGGCATGCCGTATGCGTCGTCGGGCATCCTCGCCATGCTGATGAACTCCGTACCACGATTCTTCTCCAAGAATCTGTGAATGTATTCCTTGCTTCGAAGTGGATAGTGGGTACCGCTCAGAAGAACGAAGTAATCGTAGTCTTGGGGTCGGCTCAGTGCCCCGCGAAGCAACAAAAGTGTTGCCTCGACCTGGGTAAATCCCGAATGGTAGACGGCAATCCGTTCCTCGCTCAGAAAGATGTTGTCGCCATGGATGCCGGAGAATTGCCGAGTATCCACCTTTCGATCAATATGTATGAAGAAACCACAATCCTTGCACAAAAGTGCTGCTATGAGCCTCCTCAGAACTCCCGGATTGTCATGGACAACCGTCAAGTATGCGATTTTCATTTTTCAGTTTCCGGCCCCGAGGTGAAACACCTACTCCATCCTGATTAGTCGAGCTGCGATGAACTAGAGCTCCTGATAAACAGCCTCAACCCACTGTACCATTGGATTCCAGGTGTGATGCAGGGGTCCGAGCGTTCTCGACGAGCCCGTACACGCCTCCAAGAAGTTTCAAGCCATGTCCCGAGACGAAGACAGGGGAACCGTCAGCACTGATGAGTCGATCGATCGAGACGGTCTCGACTTCGCTCTGACACCCAAATCTGGGACTTTGTCGGAATCGTTTATCATCCCATCCGGGTCCCCGCCACTTCAGGCGGAGCGTTCCAGCCCGAGGGCGAAGCTAAGACAAGCTTAGGTTGAATACAAAACCTTTGGCGGCGGGAGATCGGGTTTCGGCCCCCGCCGCACAGCCCAATTCAGGACCTGAGTTGTGCTCTGTGCCTTCGCGTCCCAAGTTAGGCGTTCCCGTGCGTAGGATATGCCTTGCTGTCGTAGGCGGTTAAGAAGATCGCGATTGCCCGCGAGATCGGTCAGAATCTTTTCTATCTGTGACACGAATTCGCTCTCATTGGTAAGAGGTACCTTGTACCCCACCTCTGGATGAACGATATCGCCGGGCCCGCCGAAATCCGCGACCACTGGTACGGCGCCTGTTGCGAGAGCTTCAAAGACAACGCCTGCACCGAAGTCACGAACCGATGGAAACACCATCACATCCGCGGATCGTAGTCTCTTAAGGACCTCGTCACGGCTAACCCAGCCACGGAAGGACACAGCCTTCTCGATCCCCAGGGACTTCGCAAGCTGCTCCAGCCGGTTGCGCTCTGGGCCATCACCCAACACGGTAAAACGTGCCGAGTCGCTTCGCAAAAGAGGAGCAGCTGCCTGCAGCCCGAGGTCGCATGCCTTACAAGGAATTAGCCCTCCGACGAAGATCAAATCAAGCCTCGAGCCGGGCTCTGGACTGCGCGTGTCGTCGGAACACAAAGAACGCCCGACGCCAGGTTCCGGGACAAAAAATAGTTTGTCTCGATATTTGGCGAACTCTGCGTACGTTTGTGACGAAGCGGCTATGATCGCTGCCGCGTTGCGGTAGGTCGATCGAGCAAAAGGCAGGAATCGGTATAGATTCCTCAGATTGGAAATCCATTCGCGCTGATTAGCGGCCTGACTGAAACCCTTGACAAAAGGTAGCCCGCCGTTGATCGGCCCGATCACGAAGGGAATAGGTCCCTTGCGAAGGAAGAAGGCGAAAGGACTCGGCAACACTGCTGTCATTGGAACGAGGCGCAGGACGACATCGAACTCGCCCGCGAAAATCCGGTGCCGGAGCTGCCGCCAGGCGAACCATTCGAATGCAAGAGCGAAGGGATACCCGAATGCGGTCAACGCCTGGCTCGCGAAGTTATATCGAAAAATCCGACGCAAACTCCAGGCATACATGCGCTCAAGCCAGGGCATCCGGACGATCTCGACGCCGCGAAACGGCGCCTTTGTACGGCGCAATGCGTCCTCATTGGTCGATCTCGCAACTAAAGTGACATTATGCAGTTCGGCCAGCGCTGCCGCATGGGAATACGTAACAAAGGGAATGCTGATGGCTTCTGGATTGCAGTCCGGTCCCAACAACAGAATGCGTAATCGACTCATGAATTGTCCTGCTGGATGCTTTTTTTCGAAGGCAACGATCACCTGCCCTTTTTGCTGTCGACAAGGATCCGAGCCGCCCGCGGTTCCCGGCGGCCAGACGAGTTGATCACAGCATTTCGGGAAAGGACGGTTTCGGCTCTCCGGCCAACGCGATCTGAGAAAACCCGGGCCGGCTCCGGCGCAGTATCCCCAAGGGTGATGACACGGTTCGCCGCGACGATCGACAGAAGCAGGAAGAACCAACCCTGGCTAAGCATTCTAAAGCCAGCCTCGGTAATGTTGAAAGCCGCCGTCACGACAACACAAGCCAGTAGCAAGGCGCCGAGCGCGCTATCGCGACGAAAGACTCTGACAGCCCTGCGATAACCGTGCACAAGTATCACTACGATTAGGCCCACGCCAAGGCAGCCCAAGTTCAGATATACCTCAATGTAACCGTTGTGAGACTCATTGGTCATTTGGGGTCCCCCCACCTTTGTGAAAACCTCTGCGACGCGAGGCCCCGCCCAGAAGGTTTCGAAGCCAGCACCACCGATCGGGTTAGGCGCCATCGGAATCAAAATCCGCCAGATTTCTGTGCGTCCCGTCAAATCCGGTTTCCTTCCCAAAGCTCTCGTCGCTACATCCCTGCCTCCGAGGAGCTCGGTGAGGCCGCCAACTAGTAATACGGCGAGAACTAAGGCATGCACGGCAGCGGGCCGGCGTCTGAAGAGTGGCCGGGAGATGACGAGCATCAACCCCGCTCCGAGAGTGAAGCAAGCCACAGCCGTGGCGCACTGCGCCGTAGACAAGAGGTAAATGCCAAAAGCGAGCAGAGTGCATTGGGCCAGCAGGCGACGGGCGCGATGGGGCTGATCCCTGTCGAGGACGAGACTGAGTAGCTGCCATAAGACTCCCAGCCCTATAAGCTGCGCCAGATTCCCGAGGGCATTCTTGTTGGTTGTGACTCCAACGACCGCCTGGTATCCATATTCATCCCAACCCTGACCCAGCTGGGGGTAGTACCTGATCAAAAGGACAGAAGCAGGTAACAAGACAAACCCTATTCGCGAATACAGGCGTCTCAAGGCTGTGGTCGGCTGCGCTTCAGTAACAACAATCAGCACCATGACCAGGTCGCCCAGAGCCCTGATCCAACGCTTTAAGCCCCACACGGGAAAATCGGACCAAGTGAGGCTAACCAGGGCGAAAGAAAAGTACAACACGATAGGCCAACTGGCTTTGAGCACTCTCGTCACTTCTTTGCCGCGCCGAATGAGAACGATCGCTCCCACTAGCATTAAGGAGGCAGCAATAAGCTGGTCGAGCAAGCTGCCCTGGGGAAGCTGACCTGCAACTTCCTGCGGCGCACCCATCCCGAGCCAGACGGAGAGAGATCGAGACCCGCTAATCGACAGCCAGACTACGGGCAGCCAAAGGGCTTTCGACGGGCGCACCAAGTCGTCACGATCGAGCCAGAAGAGGCCGGCAATACCAATGATGAAAGCGAAGAGCGCAAGCGAAGGGTTCATTTTCTGGGTCCGTCTAGGCGCCAGCTCAATTGTAGGTCATCTCGTATATGATATAGTTGTTGGATTTCGCTGGCAAAAATCTCTTTGGAAGACCATTCTACACGCGGCTTCTGCCACCTTCTGCTTACGGCAGGATCAGGAGTGTGTTCCCGCCTCGAGTAATATCGACTGAAGGATGACGCTCGGAATCCCGCACCAGGACCCACGAAATGAAGATACTACAAGCGCCATCTGGAACCGTTGGACCCCACGGTTGAGCGGCTTACGACAATTTGTGTCGACATCAGCCGAACCCGCTTTGCGTGAGCGACGGGCTAATTTAGAGTTTGCGGTGCAGCCATCGAATCTGGCTGATGTCCCACAGCATACCGATCGAGTCTTTGATGAGATTGACCTTTGAGCCGGGTTGCGAAATCCAGTTGACAGGAATTTCAGCGATCGACAACGAAAGTCGGCGTGCGATGAATAGGATTTCAACATCAAAAGCGAAACCGACAATCTTCTGTCGTGAGAAGATTGCCATAGCCGCCTCGCGACGGAACATCTTGAATCCGCATTGCGTGTCGCCGATGCCTCCTGAGCCAAAAAGATTAGCGAAGAACGCAAAGCCGCGACCAATGATGCGCCGATGGAATGACGCCTTTATCTCAACCTCTCCCGGCTGCTGCACGACGCGGGATCCGATCGCCACCTCGTGGCCTCTCTCGAGGGCCTGAACTAGCTTTGGAATTTCGTTCAAGGGAGTTGCGCCGTCGGCATCCATGAACAGGATGAAGCGACCTTTGGCATTGAGCATGCCGACCCGGACAGCAGCCCCCTTGCCCATGTGTGGACAAGCAAGACTTCGCACCCGGACGTCGGTCTTCTCGAGGAGGCGGACCAGCGCCAACGTCTGGTCCCGGCTGCCATCGTCGACAATGATGAGTTCGAAATCCAAGCTCCGACTGGTGCACCAACGGACGGTCTCGAGTATCGTCCGGGGGAGGCGCGCCTGCTCGTTGTAAGCAGGAATAACAACCGACAAGTAGACCTCACTTCCGGCCCGCGCCTTCGGTCCAGTTAATGAAGGGAACTGATCCAGGATTGAACAAGTTTCCTTAATGGCCGGCTGAGGAGGCGCGGACATTGGGTGGCGAGGGGAAGCACTTTGGGGACGGGCAAGCAAAATCGTATAGACGCCACCCGTCAAGTAGAGGATCCCACCCACGACCGTGAACAGATACTGCAGCGCATGTTGCAGAAGGACCATCGCCAACGCTGGATAGGGGTATACACCGGAGCTGACAAGGAAAAGTAGCGCAGCAGCGTCGATAGTTCCCATACCGGGCTCTGTCAACGGCACCAGGGATGCCAGGTTCGCAACAACGAGTGTGAGGAGGCCGGCCCTCACGGTCGTGCTATCCCAAACTGCCAGGCCAACACAGTAAATAAAGACCGCTCCCTATGCACTAGGTGATGCCTCTGGCGACGATCAGCATTACTGCTCACGTGCATGTTGAACCTCCCGCTGCATAAATATTGAATTTTGCTGCCATTTTATCCGGCCGGCTTATAGCTGGGCGTCCAAGCAGGCTACTGCTCGCAATGTTCTACCAAAACAGACACTGCTTGCTGGGCGTTTGATCCCACCGGAGCACCGTATCTTGCTGTCTGCAAAAGTTTTACTGACTTCCGATTGCTCTGACACAATGTACTCGAGCGATTGGGAAAAACCTCTCCACATACTGGCACGTTCTGGGCGGGAAGTTCCCTAATTGTCCTTCTTGGTGGCCGAGGCCTTTTATGTGCTACGCTCCGGGTTGGTTAACCGTCTTCCTCTGTGTCGCGAGCACTGGGATAAAAGCAAGAATCGAAAGATAGGGAATCATTGGAACGCTGTATCTCGCCTGAGCGAGAATCGGCAGGGAAACCGCCATGCTATAGGCAATCAACAACACCATCGGAGCAATGATCTTCAGTTGCCCACTTTTCACCGAGAGTAAGATGCCCATGGCTGCAAGAATAAGCAAAGGCAGTTGTACGGCGGCGTTCATTCTTACCGAGTTCGCCTTCTTACCTCCAATCCAGAAGTTAAATAGATTCGTGAACATTACCCTAGCAAACAGCTCGGGAGATCTCCGGTAGTCGCCTGCGACCCTTCCAAGGAGATAGGTGGAAAACTTCAACTCATCTGCGCTGGAGTAAAAGCACTGGTAGTAACCTTCTTTGAAGGGGTATCCAAGCTCTCGGGCTAGCGCATTTCTCTCGGCCGCTGCCTCTCCATCGACGACCCAACGGTCCTCGCTGGAATGGTGTATAAATAGATATTCACCTGCCTGAGCGGAAACACCTAGGACACTCGCCGTTGGTACGAACTTTCCCGTTAGGCGGTAGTTTCGAATGATCCACGGACAGAGGACCACAAACATTGCAACTATCATTGCAGCGACATTCCGACAAGGAATGAACACTTTCGAGGCCCGCTCTCGTTCAAAAACGAGAAGATAGGCGAGGACGACAACCGGGAAGAGTAGTGGTACACTTCGCACTAAAACCGTTAGCCCTAACACTCCTCCACTCACGACGTAATACCAGACTCTATTGTTCTTAATGGCTACATACAGCGAGGACATGAAAAACGAAAGGAATAGCGTATACAACAGCTCAATTCCTCCTCG
>Ga0306921_10006045_pt1 | contig 12605 bp, 9 predicted proteins | sample sta12Cox44000080_FD_203760 | JGI IMG/M metagenome (GOLD analysis project Ga0306921, IMG submission 203760) | Lab enrichment of tropical soil microbial communities from Luquillo Experimental Forest, Puerto Rico - statoxic.12C.oxic.44.000.080 (v2)... | ecosystem: Environmental > Terrestrial > Soil... | reverse complement strand
CACGCGGCGGACAGTGCGCGGCGAGAGCATCGCCATCAGCGATTCGAGCGGAAAGCTGTGGCGCGCGTTGAGCGCGAGCAGCACCGCGTCGTCGATCGCCGATGCCTGGATCTCGAAATCGAACGACTGGCAAAGCCGTTTGCGGATCGCGAGGCCGAGGCCGCGGTTGACCCGCATCCCGAGCGGCGAATGAATGACCACCTGCGTGCCGCCGAGGCCGTCGAAGAAGCGCTCGACCACGATCGTGCGCTCGTCGGGAATCGCGCCGAGCGCGCTTTCGCCGCGGCGCACGTAGTCGATCGCCTGGCGCGCCGCGCGTTCATCCAGCGCGCATTCCTCGGCAAGAAACGCGTCGGCGTCGGCCTCGCTGGCGCTGCGACCCAGACGCGCGGAGATTTCACCGCGCAGCGCCGAGACCTCGGCCGAGAGTGCGGGCGAGCGGCCCGCCGACTCGGTCTGCCAGAACGGCAGCGACGGCGCCATCCCGGGCGCCGGCTCGACCAGGAAGCGGTTGCGCGAGATTCCGAGCACCCGCCACGGCATCGAGCCGAGCGCAAAGATATCGCCGCGCGAGGATTCCTGGGCGAAGTCTTCTTCGACGTCGCCGACCCTGCGGCCCTGGGACTCGATCACGACGTCGAGATTGCCGCTTTCGGGAATCGTGCCGCCCGACGTTATTGCGGCCATCCGCGCGCCCCGGCGCGCGCGGACGCGCGCGCCGATACGATCGTAAAGGATCTTCGGCGCCGCTCCTTGAATTCGCGCCGGCAGTTCGACGGCCATCTGTTCGAGGAGATGGACCAGGCCGGCGCGGTCGAGATTGGCAAAGTTGTGCGCGCCGCGCAGCAGCCGCAGCAACTCGACCTCGCCGATCTCCTCGTCCTCGGCGGCGATCGCCACGATCTGCTGCGCCGCAACGTCGAGGCATCCCGTCGGAAGCTCGACCTCGTCGAGCCGGCCGTGGCGGATCGCGCGCACCGCCGCCGCGCACTCGAGCAGGTCATCGAGCGTGAGCGCGAAAAACCGCCCCTTGGGCGTCGCGTCGAGCCGATGGCCCGAACGGCCGATACGCTGGATCGCGGCCGAGATGCTCTTGGGCGTATCGATCTGGCAGACCAGTTCGACCGCGCCGACGTCGATCCCGAGTTCGAGCGACGCGGTCGCAACCAGCGCGCGCAGCTCTCCGCGCTTGAGCCGCTGCTCCGCGGCCAGACGCTCGGCGCGCGCGAGGCTGCCATGATGGGCCAGTACCGCGTCGTTGCCGAGGCGCTTTTGCAGATTGAGCGCGATCCGTTCCGCCCACCGGCGACTCAAAGTGAAGACGAGGGTCGTGCGATGCTCCCGCACCAGCGCCGCAACGGCGTCGTACATCGCCTCCCAGTGCTGATGGGTCGCGAGCGCGCCGAGGTCGGGCCCGGGCGCCATCACCTTCAGGTCCATCGCACGGGCGCGGGCGTCGGCACGCACGACTTTGACGGGACGAGGGCGGCGCACGCCCTCGTCATCGATCTCGCTGCCGGCGAGAAATTCGGCCAGCCGCTCGATCGGATTGAGCGTCGCCGAAAGGCCGATTCGCGCGGGACGCGGCGCGCCGCTGGCCCGGACCATCCGTTCCAGCCGCTCCAGCGTGAGCATCAGATGAGCGCCGCGCTTGTTGGGCGCAAGCGCGTGCAGCTCATCGACAATGACGTAGCGCACGGCGCTTAGGCTTCGCCGAAAGCGCGCCGAAGTCAGCAGGATAAAAAGCGATTCAGGCGTGGTGACCAGGACATGCGGCGGCCGGCGAAGCATCGCCGAGCGCTCGTTGGCCGGCGTATCGCCGGTGCGGAGCCCCGCGCGGACTTCCAGGATCGGGCGGGCAGCTTCATCGCCACGCCCCGTGGCCGCGGCCAGGCGATGCGCCGTCTGGCGAATACCGATCAGCGGATCTTCCAGGTTGATCCGGATGTCGTTGGCGAGCGCCTTGAGCGGCGAGACGTAAAGCACCGAGACGCGGTCGCCAAGCTCGCCGCGCTCCGCGTCGCAAAAGAGGCGATCGATCGCCCACATAAACGCGGCCAGCGTCTTGCCGCTTCCGGTCGGCGCACAGAGCAGCACGTCATGGCCTGGGGGCGAATCGCATCCGGCGATCGCCGGCCACCCCAGCGCCTGCGCGGGCGAGGGAGTTGCAAACCGCTCAGCGAACCAGGCGCGAACCGCCGGATGAAAGGCATCGAGCACTGAAATCATCTCCCGATACTTATAGCATCTGATTCGGCCTGTCCGGCAGGGCTGGCCAAAAGCACAAGGAGGCGCGCCGCGCAAAATGACTTTCCCCTATTCGCTCCCCGACCTCGACCTCAGCGCTCCATTGGATCGCTACCGCGCTGCCGTACTTCCTGAATGGATCGATTCATACGGTCACATGAACATGGCCGTGTACGTTACCGTCTTCGATCAGGCCGCCGACGCGCTATGCGCGCTGCTCGGCGTGGGACCGCTCTACACCGAGCATCAGATCGGCATGCTGTTCGTGCTGGAGACCCATCTGACATACGCGCGCGAGGTCCGTCTCGGCGCGCCGCTCAGGGTCACCTCGCAGATTCTCGATCACGACGCCAAGCGCCTGCACCTGTTCCATCACATGTACCATGGCGAAGAGGGATGGCCGGTCGCGACCAACGAAGTGCTCACGATCAACGTTGATTACAAAACCCGGCGGACGCGGCCCTGGCCGGACGAGACGATGCGCCGGCTCGGCCTGATGGCACAGGCGCATAGGGCGCTGCCCAGGCCAGAGAACGCCGGACGCGTCATCCGGATCAAAAAACCCTCATAACCTCTCGATAATTTGACAAGAGCCATTGTTCGACGTTCTATCGACCTGTCTGCCGTCGAGATAGCCGGTCGATGATTGAGAACCATCTTGACCTCTTTATTAATGTCTATTAATCTTATGACGTGGTTTGAAAAGGTGCGACATGGCAACGATAGACGAGATCAGGATTCGAATTGATGAGGCCAGGTCTCGAAGATCCGACCGGGGTCCGACCGTAACCGAGTACGTCCTGACCGCAGCGCTGATCGCGGTAGTTCTCTATAGCCTCTACACGACCCTCACCCGCCACGGCGCCTGAGCCGAAGCAGCCCGGCCGGTTCAGCTTCGGCTCGCTCCTTTAGGCTTCATTCTCATCCGCGGAAGGACTTGGCCGCCTCCGCCGGCTCGCGAAGAACCGCGGACAAAGCCCGGCGCACCCTTGGTGAGTTGCGGCAACCCGCGCCGAAGAGGACGACCGAAGATCCGAGAAAGGCGGAAGTTTACGATTTCATCAGTGCAGGCAGGCGGGTCGTGAAGTCGCTGCGCGACAGCGTCATCTCGAACCCGGCCTGGCGCGCGGCCCCAAGCGCCCTCAGGTCCACGTGCGAAGCGAAGCCAATCAGGCGTGCGCCGGGCGCCGCGGCGCGCATCGCGCCAGCCGTCTCGACCGCCGGGAAAACCGGGTCGCCGAGATCCACGAAGATCATCGCAGGCGTCTCTTCCTGACATCGCGCGCCGGCCTCATTGAGAGAACCGGCATAGGCGACGTCGATACCCACGGCATGGGCGACCGCGTCCACCTTGGAGCGAAAGAAGAGGTCGTGCATCAGGCCGAGAATTCGAGCCATGTGGCTATCGCTCCCTGAAGCGCGCGGCGGAAAACGCGCTCAATTCCACTGCGGGGCTGCGCCCCTTCACCAGGTCGGCGAGGATCGCGCCGGTAATTGCCGAGAGCAGGATGCCGCTGCGGAAGTGGCCAGCGGCCCACAGCACGTTGGCCACGCTCGGCGAGGGGCCAAGCACGGGCAGCAGGTCGCGAGTCGCGGGGCGCAGGCCGGCCCACGCCTCGCGGAACGCGGCGCCGTAAAGCGCGGGCGCGATCGCGGCCGCGCCGCGCGCGATCTTGTCGATCCCGGCCAGGGTGACGCTCTTGTTGTAGCCCGCCTCCTCCATCGTTGAGCCCGCGAGCAGGCGCCCGTCGCGGCGCGGCACCAGGTAGCCGCGCAGCGAAAAGAGCGCGGGACCGATCGTGTCCGGTGCGACGTCGAAACATACGATCTGCCCGCGCACGGGATGCAGCTTGACGCAGTCCGCTTCGAGGCCGCGAATCTCTCCCGCCCACGAGCCGGCGGCGTTGACTACAACGTCGGCCTCGCGAATCGAGCCGTCGTCCATGATCACGCCGCTGGCGAGCCCGCCGCGAAGCGCCAGCGCCTGGACCCGCGCGCCCTCGACGAATTCGGCGCCCGCCTTGCGCGCGGCCGCGGCATAGGCCTGCGTGAGTTTGCGATTATCGGTGCGCCGATTGGTCGGAATATGGATCGCGTAAACCGCCTCCGGCGAGAGCATCGGTTCGATCCGGCGCGCTTCGGCGCCGCTCAACTCTTCGAGCGCCGCGCCGGCGCCCCGCTGCCACTTCGCCCGGCGCTCGAGTTGAGCGCGCTCGTCCGCGTCCAGCGCGACGTAGAGAATGCCGGCGCGGTCGTATTCGGGATCGACGCCGCCGTCGCGCACGAGGCGCTCGACGGTCGCCTCGAAGACGTCGCGCGCCTTCATGCAAAAATCGAAAAATGGACCCGGGCCTTCGGCCTCCGCTTGCGGCGCGATCATTCCGGCCGCGGCCCACGACGCTTCCTGGCCCACGCGGCCGCGCTCGAGCACCGTGGTGACGACGCCTTCGGCCGCGAGCCGCCAAGCCACCGAGCATCCGATGATGCCCCCTCCGATAACGATCGCCTTCAATTTCGCTCCGCCCTCGTCCTTCGCACCTACGCGGCCACGCTTTGAAGCTCCAGCTTAGCCGCGCGCGAAGCGGCACGAAAGGCGACAGTCGGCGGTGTGAAATCACCAATCGCGATGCTAAAAAGGTCTAGAATACCCGCTCAACGCGCGCAAAGCCGGGGATATTTTCCGGATCGCGGTTGTATCGGGCTGATCGCCCGCGGAGGTGCTCCATGTCAAAGCTTATCCGGGCAATCGAAACCAAACTGGTTCATGCCGGCGAGCCCGAACCGCTCATCGGCGGCGCGGTCGCGATGCCGATTTTCCAGTCGGCGACCTTTGCCTATCGCGGCGAGCAGAATTACCACGACCTCCGCTACATTCGGCTGAGCAACACGCCGAATCACGACGCGCTCCATCGTAAGCTGGCGGCGCTCGAAAATGCGGAGGCGGCGCTGGTAACGGGGAGCGGGATGGCGGCGATTTCGGCCACCCTGCTCGCGCTGCTCGGCGCGGGCGATCGTCTGCTCGCGCAGGATTGTCTGTATGGCGGCACTCATGACCTGCTGACGGCCGACCTGCCGGCGCTTCAGATCGGCGCCGACTTCATCGACGCCGGCGCTCCGGCGTCGTGGCGCGAACTGCTCACCGAGCGCACGCGAGCAATCTACGTCGAGACGGTTTCCAATCCGCTGATGGGAGTGGCGGACCTGCGCGCGGTGGTCGAGTTCGCCGCCGCCCACGGCCTCGTGTCGATCATCGACAACACCTTCGCAAGCCCGGTCAATTTCCGCCCGGCGGAGGCCGGCTTCGACCTGTCCCTGCACAGCTGCACCAAGTACTTGAACGGCCACTCGGACATCGTGGCGGGCGCGGTTATCGGACGCGCGGAATTGGTTGAAAAGGTCGCGCACAAGCTCAACCACCTGGGCGGCGTGCTCGACCCGCATGCCTGCTTTCTGCTCCATCGCGGGATGAAGACGCTTGCCGTGCGCGTGCGTTATCAAAACGAGAGCGCGCTCCAGATCGCGCGCTTCCTTGAGGCCCATCCGAAGGTGCGGCGGGTCAACTACCCGGGACTCGAGAGCAGCGCCGACCATCCGCGCGCCCGCGAGTTGCTCGACGGTTTCGGCGGGATGCTGAGCTTCGAGCTCGAGGGCGGCGTGGCCGCCGCCGAGCGGTTTATCGACCACGTGACGCTGCCGATCTCTGCACCGAGCCTGGGCGGCGTCGAGAGCCTGATCACGCGGCCGGCAACGACCTCGCACTCCGGGATGACGGCGCAGGAACGCGCGCGCGCGGGAATCGCCGAGGGATTGATCCGGTTCTCGTTGGGTCTCGAGGCTACCGAAGATCTGATCGAAGATTTTACGCGAGCGCTCACCGCCTGTTGACGGCGCCCGTTCGCGCCGGCGGCGGCGCGGATCGTGTTTCGAGCCGGACGCTGGTTGGCGAGTTGGCGGTAACCCGGGACGATCGTTTGCCGGGATATGCTCCAAAAACAGACCATCGCGCCAGTTGCGAGAAATTGCTACGATACGGCGGCTTTCGCGCCTTGGGGACCGTTAGCCAGCAACCACGAGGCATCGTCAATGGCGGTCGGGAAGCGCGTGCCGGCGGATTCCAGCATCGACGCTCGGAAGTCCGCCGATCAGCTGACGTCGGCGACGACCGCTCCCGCAGCGGAGCAGGCGCCGGCTGAGCCGAGGCTGTCTGCGGGATTTCACGATCTCGAAGCGACAGTCCCCGGATGGAACCTGCACCTGCTGCGCATGAGCGTGGCACTGTTGGCCGGTTTCGAGATTCTCTATTTTGCCGCCGACTTTCTCGGTCCCCCGCCGCTGACGCCTGCGAATGCCGCGCTGCACGCCGCCGCCATCGGGTCAACCCTCTGCGTATTCGCGCTCACCTATTCACGATGGTTCGAGCGCCACTGGCGGCTGGTCTGTTTCGCAAACCTGATCGCGATTTACGTCCTGACCTTCAAGTTGCGCCTGCTCACCGGCGACGTCGGACCGCTTGGCATCACTCTCACTCTCACCCTGATCGGCACCGGTGCGCTGCTGGAGTGGTCCGCTCGCTGGCAGGCGGGGCTGAGCGCGATCGCACTGGCAACGGCAGTGATGCCGCAATTGATCCAGGGGCCGTTCGACAGACTGAGCGCCTATCGATATTTCGGTGTCGCGCTTGGAGTCGCGCTTGGACACTTCATCCTTGCGACGCGCACGCGGTACCGCGCGCAACTGGCTCAATGGATGGACCGTCTGCGCGCGAGCCATCGGGAGCTGGCTCAGGCGCTCGCGGAGAGCGCAGCGGTCATGGCCGAGCGCGAGCAGGCTGAACGAAGCTTGCGCGAAAGCGAAGCGATGCTGCGCACGGTCTTCGACGCCCTCCCCGACTGCATGACGATCACGCGCATGGCCGATGGCGCCACGCTGGAGGTCAACCGCGAATTCCTCAAGACCGGCTATACGCGCGAGGAAGTTCTCGGCACCTCCACTTTCAAGCTCGGCCGCTGGCCGCGCCCGCAGTTTCGCGAGCTGGTGCGCGAGCTGCGCACGCATGGAAATGTGCGCAATCTCGAGGCCGAGCTGCGCAACAAGGATGGCCGGATTGTACCGAGCCTGGTTTCGGCGACGATGGTCGAGCTCGCCGGCGAGCAATGCGTAATCTCGGTCGCGCACGACATCTCTGTACTCAAACGGGCGCAGCGCGAACTGTCCGCGGCACGAGAAGCGCTGGCGGTCGAACTGCGCAAGCTGGAACTCAACCAGCGCCAGCTCGTCAGTAGCGAGGGCAAGCTGCGCATGGTGCTCGAGGCGACAGGCGACACGATCGCGCTAAACCGCCTCCAAGATGGCTGTTTTCTCGACGTGAACCCGGCCTTCTGCGAGGCTCTTGGTTATACGCGCGCGGACGCGCTCGGACAAAGCGCACTGGAATTAGGCCTGTGGTGCGATCCCGAACAGCTCCGCCATTTTTTACGCCTGCTCAAGACCGATGGACGGGTGCGCAATCTGGAGTGTACGTTCCGGCGAAAAGACGGAGGCCCGGTCGAACACCTGGTTTCCGCGTCGCTGATCAGGCTCAACGGCGAAAGCTGCATCGTCTCGGCGACGCGCGACGTGAGCGAGATCAAGCGCGCCGAGCGCGAATTGCGCGCCGTGCGCGAGGCGCTTTCAAGCGAGGTGCGCGAGCTCGAGGCGAGCCAGGGCCGGCTGCGCGTCGAAATCGCCCAGCGCGAAGCGGCGCAGCGCCAACTGCGTCAGAGCGAAGAGAACCTGCGCAGCGTTTTCGAAGCCAGCCTCGACTCAATGACGGTCAAGCGCCTGCGCGACGGGCGCTATATTGAAGTCAACCGGGCATTCGAAGCGCTCTTCTGCCCGCGCGAGGAGGCGCTCGGAAAAACCGCCGAAGAACTGAAGTTTTGGGCGGAGCCCGAAAAGTTCAAGGTTTACGACCATAAATTGCGGACTGAGGGGCTGCTGCGCAACCTCGAGTCCGAGTTTAACGCGCGCGACGGCCGCATCATCCAGGTGCTGATATCGGCCGTGGTGGTGGAAATCGGCGGCGAGCCGTGCGTGGTCTCGATCGCGCGCGACATCAGCGAGATCCGGCGCACCGAGCGCGAATTGCGCGCCGTGCGCGAGGCGCTTTCGGCCGAGGTGCGCGAGCTCGAGGCGAACCAGATCCGGTTGCGCAGTGAAGTGGCCGAGCGCGAAAGGGCGCAAAGCCAACTGCGCCAGAGTGAAAAGAACCTGCGCCGAATTTTCGATGCCGACATCGACGCGATTACGATCAAGCGTCTGCGCGACGGCCGTTACGTCGAGGTCAACCAGGCCTTCGAGGTATTCGGTTACACCCAGGAGGAAGCTCGGGGAAAAACCGCGGAGGAGCTTGGAATCTGGGCCGATCCCAGGCAGCTTGCGGCTTTCACCGAGAAGATCGCGCGCGAGGGGCGCGTCAGCAATTTCGAGACGCTCTGCCGAACCCGAAACGGAGCGACCATCCCCTCCCTCGTCTCCGCAACAGTCGTCGAGCTGGGCGGCGAGCCCTCCGTGGCCTCGTTCGTGCGCAATATCAGCGCACTCAAGCAAACCGAGCACGAGTTGACCGCCGCGCGCGACGCCGCGCTTGCCGGCTCTGAGGCCAAGTCGCAATTCCTCTCCGTGATGTCGCACGAGATTCGCACGCCGATGAACGCGATCTTCGGGATGGCCGAGCTGCTGTGGGAAACTCCGCTCACCGGCGAGCAGCGCCTCTATCTCGAAACCATGCGCAACAACAGCACCTCCTTGCTCAACCTGATCGACGGCATCCTCGACCTCTCCAAGGTCGAAAGTGGACGGCTCAGCCTCGAGTACGCCGATTTCGATCTCGCCGAACTGGCCGAAGGCGCAACCGAAACGCTGGCGCCGCGGGCGTATGAGAAGGGCCTCGAACTGGCGCTGCGCATTCCCTGCGCGATTCCCACGGCGTTCATCGGCGATCCGCTGCGTCTGCGGCAGATCCTGATAAACCTGCTCAGCAACGCGATCAAATTTACCGAACGCGGCGAAGTGATCTTGACCATCGAGGCGGTCGATGATGCGCAGACGGGCGCCGAAGGCGCGGTCGCCGCCGCTCCCGGCCCCGCTGCGGTCAAACGTCAGAGCCTGCGCTTCGTGCGAGATCGCGGTGCGGAAGTTCACGGCTGACCATTACGACGCAATCCTGATGGACATCCAGATGCCGGTGATGGACGGTTATGAGGCGGTCGGGGCGATTCGCCGCCTCGAGCGCGAAGATCACCGCCGGCCCACGCCGATTATCGCGCTCACCGCCCCGGCCCATGCAGAAGCCATACAAAGGAGTTTGCAGATGGGATGCGACGCCCACGTAACCAAACCGGTAAAGCGCTCGACCCTGCTCGAAGCCATCCGTGACGCGGTCGAGCCGGCGGCGCAGGGGGCGCCGTCGCCCTCGCTGGCGGCCGGCGAAAGCGCCAACGACGCCCCCGCGCCCTGCCAGGGGCGTTTCGTAGTTCAGATCGATCAGGATTTGAGCGACCTTGTTCCGGGCTTTCTCAGCCGTAAGAGCGAGGATGCCCGCGCCGTTCTGGCCGCGGCCGAGCATCGCGACGCCGAAACGATCGCAAGACTGGGCCACAAAATGAAGGGCGAAGGCGGGAGCTACGGACTCGACGCGGTAACCGACATCGGCCGCGGCCTCGAACAGGCGGGCAAGGAGCAGGATTTCGAGACGGCCGCGCGCCTTGCGGGCGAGCTCGCGAATTTCCTCGAGCGGCTCGAGATAGTCTATCGTCCGGCCGAAGAGTGACAGCGGCGAGCGCGCGGCTTACGGCAACGCGGCCACCGCCTCGATCTCGATCAGCAGGCCATCCACTGCCAGCGCCGCCACGCCGATAAGCGTGGACGCGGCAGGATTCTCCTTGGGAAAAAATTCGCGCCGCATGTCGTTGATCGCCCGGTAGTCGTCCTGCTTGTAGTTGACGACGTAGGTGTTCATCTTGATCACGTCGGCGAGCGAAGCCCCGGCGCCCTCGAGCGCCGCGACCAGGTTCTCCGCGGCCTTGCGCGCCTGCGCCTTCAAATCGCCCTTGCCCACAATCTGGCCGTCCTTGTCGATCGCCACCTGGCCCGAAACGAACAGCAGGCGGCCGCCCCGCACCTCGACCACATGGGTGTAGCCGCGCGGCGTGTGAATCGTACCGGGATTAATGAATTTCTTTTCCATCGTTGGGGCTCCTTGGGTCTCCTCGCGAGAGTTAGAACTTCGAGTACCAGGGCGAGCGATGCGGGTCCTGGAGCTTGAAGTCGATTTGGAAGGCGCGCAGCAGCGTGCCCTGCTCGTGCTCGAGCGCCAGCCGAGCGTCCTCGAGATCGACCTCGGCCTGCACCTGGTTGCCCTGCGCCGCGATCAACTGCTCCTGGAACTGCAACAGGTCGTGCGTCGTCGCCATTCCGACCTTGAACCTGATCTCCTCGTCGTGCAGCGCTTCCGCCGCGTAGTAGGTCGCTTCGCGGGTCGCCTGCACGCGCTTCTGATCGGCCACCAGATTGGCAAGCGCGGTCTGCACTGCCACCACCGCGGTCGAGATCGCCGCGCGATACTGCATCCTGAGCGATTCGTACTGGACGCGGGTCTGCGCCAGCACCGCTCGGGGGGCGGCGTTGTCGATCGGATAGGCGAAGTTCAGGACCGCCGCGTAATTGTAGAAGCTGAAGCCGAAGAGGCGATTGAGCGCGTCGCCGTAGATTCCGCCGAACGGCAGCTTGGTTCCGGAACCCGGGATAAGCGGCGTCGCCGCGCAATTGCCGCCGAGAAGGTTGCTGAAGTTCCGGATGCAGTGCGAGTCTCCGGCGGTCGAGTTGAGCCCGAACTGCGCGCCCAGGTTGAGCTGCGGCAGGGTCTGGTTTTCAGAGAACTTTACCTGCATCAGCGCCCCGCGGATCGCTTCGCGCATGCCCTCGAGCGAGGGCCGGTACTGAATGGCGGTCTCCAGCGCGACCTCTTCGTTGGGGTTCTGCTCATGCGCCGGATTCGGCTTGTCGGTGGGCTCGATCTCCTGCGGCACGAAAGTCGATGCCGGGTTCATCATCACGTCCTGGCGCAGCGCCGCCCGCGCGGCCCGCTGCGCGGCCTGCGCGGTGTACACGTTGGCAGCCGAGGTGGCTTCGGCCGATTGCGCCTCCTGCAAATCGATCGGGGCGAGCGTGCCGACCTGGAGCGAAATCCGGTTCTGGCGCACGAGATCGCTGTTCAGCCTGAGTGCGTACTCGGCCACCTGCAGATTCTCCTCCGCGAGCACGACGTTCCAGTAGTCAGCGCCGATCCGGAGCACGAAGTCCTCGACGTCCTGGAGCATGTTCCACTGCGATTCCTTTTGCGAGGACTCGGCGATACGCACGTCAAGGGTGGCGAAGTTCCAGCCGAAGTTCCGCAAAAGCGGCTGCGACACCGACAATGCGAGTTGCGGAACGTAGGACGGATTGATCGACGAGAAGCTCGAGTTGGAATACGCGCGCTCATTGTTAAACGTCAGCCCCAGCGTGCCGTTGGTCAGGGCCGAGACCTTGTTAAGCCCGAAGTCCCAGTCGTACAGCCGGTTGGTGAACGCGCGGCTGCCGGTCACCTGGAACGGCGAACTGACCGGCACCACACTCTTGATTATGTCGCCCTCGCCGGTCAGCGACGGATCGAACGCGCCGTTGGCGATCTGGACCGACTCCTCGCTGGCCAGCGGGTCGAGTTCGGCGACCTTGATGTTGGGATTGTTCTCGAGCCCGATATAGATCGCCTCCTTGAGCGAAAGCCCACGCACCGTGTCGTCGCGTGTGCGCAGGAAGGACTGGCTGATGATGCTCTCGGGCGCCACCTGCTGAGTCGGCGACATCTGGCCGGTCACGGTGGCGGGCAGCGACAGCACCGACGCCCCGTGTTCAAACGGCGCCGTCTGGGTGGAAGGGCCGATCAAATCGGGCGTCGCCGGCGCGGGCACCGGGATGACCTGCTGGTTGCGCGGGGTTGCGATCGGCGGCAGCTTGGGCACGCCGACGGCAAGTCCTGAAGCCGCCGGCGTGGGCATCGCAGCCGGCATCGGCGGGGTCTGCGCGAGCAGCGGCGAGGCCTGGCGCGCGAGCGCCGGCAGCATCAGGATCATGAGCACGGAAAATATCTTGCGCGACATAAGCGTCCGGAACCTCCCTGAAGGACTTCGCTCGAAAAAAAACTTCATTCAAAGACGAAACCGCGGGCGGGTGCGTTTCGCAAATCAATGTCCGTCGAGCGAAATGAATACACAGGGCACTTTTGCCCAAACGCGTGGCGCTTGCAACGCAACCCCCGCTTCCGGATCATAACGGCT
>Ga0306921_10006038_pt1 | contig 12612 bp, 12 predicted proteins | sample sta12Cox44000080_FD_203760 | JGI IMG/M metagenome (GOLD analysis project Ga0306921, IMG submission 203760) | Lab enrichment of tropical soil microbial communities from Luquillo Experimental Forest, Puerto Rico - statoxic.12C.oxic.44.000.080 (v2)... | ecosystem: Environmental > Terrestrial >... | reverse complement strand
CTGCGCGCATCCTGCGCCTATCCCGGCTTGTTTGTCCCCATTCAGTATGACGGACGCACGCTGGTGGACGGCTTTCTCACTTCGCCGGTGCCTGTCGAAGGGGCGCTACTGCTCGGCGCTGACATCGCGGTCGCAGTGTACCTCGAATCGGGCGGCATCGAAAATCCCCGCACGGCGGTGGACATTATCAGCCGTTCGTTCAACATCATACAGGGACACTCGGAGATCACCTGGCGGCAGCAAGCGGACGTGGTGATCGAACCAGATGTCAAATCGTTCGCCTGGGATGATTTTACCAAAACGCCCGACCTGATCGCGGCCGGCGAAGCGGCGACGGTGCCAGTCATACCAAAGATTCTCGCGCTGATGCGCGGTGAGAAGAAGAACTCTGCGGCGTGAGGCGAAGGCCGCACGCGGTTGTGGCCACCGAGCCGCGTCCGCAGCTGACCTGGGGACTAACGGTTGGCGGAGTCGGCCAGAACCGAAGCCTCCACAACCACCGGCTGGCCTCCGCCTTTGCCGCGCTGCGTCAGCCAACCGGCCAAGCCTTCTGCAAAGCGCTGCGGCGTGAGGCGAAAACTGGCTTCGACTTTGCCGTCGGCGACGGGCAGCGTATCGTCAAACTCCGCAGCGTTGGTGAAGTTGCGCATGCAGAACTGGTCCAGCCATTCGAGCGGGCAGGCGCGCCGCTTGCCGCCAATCACTACCTGCACCGAAAATTTCTGCGCGTACACTTCACCGAGCTTACCATTGCTCGCCGACAGCAGGGGGCGCCGTCCAACTGCTAAGATAGGGATGAGGACTTGTTCTTGGTGAAACTTCGCCTAGCCTTGGCGTTTCTTCTTCTGCCTTTCGCGCTGGCTATTGTTCTGTCCGCGAGCCGAGCGCAGGGACCGCATCCCACCGTACTGCAGCTCGACGCCTGGCGCAAGGCAGTGCTCGCCGGTGACGCGCAGGCCCTCACTCCGCTCTACGCCGCGAACCCCCGGATTCTGGGGCCGGGGCAGAAGGCCTCGAACCTCGACGCCGAAGTCGGCTACTGGAGTGCGTGGAAGGCTAAGGGGCTGAAGACACTTGCCGCGGAAATCGAAGGCTCCGAAGATCCCCAGCCCGGCTTTCATGTGCTGTCGATTCAGTTGACGCTGACGGCGTCCGAAAACGGCACTCCGAAGAAGTATTACATCAAGATGGCCCAAGGCTATGTCGAGCGAGCAGGCCAGTGGAAGATTGTTGCCGAGCAGCGGGAAGACGCTACCCGCCTGAAAGGCCCCACGGAAAAGAGAGATCTCTATCCCGCCGACGCCGACGCGCACAAAGAAATCGAGGAAGCGCTGCGGACGGCTGCCAAATCGCACAAACGCGTGATGCTGGTCTTTGGCGGCAACTGGTGCTACGACTGCCATGTGCTGGACGCGGCGTTCCATTCGCCGGAGATCGCACCGACGCTCAATCGCAACTTCATCGTGGTCCACGTGGACATCGGGGAATACAACAAGAATTTGGATCTGGCGAAGAAGTATGACGTTCCACTGGAGCGTGGCGTTCCGGCTGCCGCGATTCTCGACAGCGACGGGAAACTTGTGGTCAGCCAGAAGAATCAGGAGTTCGAAAAGGCACGCTCCATGGCGCCCGAAGACATCCTCGCCTTTCTGAACAAATGGAAAGCGCCCGTCGCGCCTTAAAGCACCTCTCCAAGCGAATCCGTTAGGCTTAGAAACGGAAGCGCCAATCGCCCCTGGAGAATTTAGGGCGCCGGCCGGCGAGTGTCTCTAATCGGGCGGCCAGCAAGCCGGACGGAATCGGACCTGACTTCTCGCAGCGTTTGGGCTACAAAATCAGACGAATGTCCGGATCGATCACTACATGCGTGGCTTTTTCTCCGTTGATCGAGTATTCGTCGCCGTGCTCATGATGAAAATGGAAGAATCGGCTGATGTTGTAGTCCTCGTCAAAAATCGAGAAGATTTTTTCGGTTTCGACACGGCCCAGATTGAACGCGGAGAGCGGTACTGGGGTTCCCGGCTTCGCGGCAAGACTGGTATAGAGACGGTAAAGCTCCTTGAGGGACATCATGGGGACGGGCCTGGCGGCTTCGGCGCTCATCGCCGCGGCCTCTCCTCTGCGGACCGGGCCTTCATCTTACACCCGATCTCGCCGATTACGTCTGCCGGCTCTTTGTCATTCGGCTGTGAATCCACTATCATTTTCCCCGCGACAAAGGAAACACGCCTGCCGGCACATTCGCATGGGGAGGATCACATGGCCATCGCGGTCGGACAAACTGCGCCTGATTTTTCGCTTAAGGACCAGTATGACAAGGAAGTAAGACTCTCGGATTTTGCCGGGAAAAAGAATGTGGTGATTGTTTTTTATCCGCTGGACTGGAGCCCGACCTGCACCAAGGAACACGTCTGCCTGGTGAACGGGATGAAAGACTTTGAAACGCTGGACGCGGAGGTGCTCGGAGTAAGCGTCGACAGCGCCTGGTCGCACAAAGCCTATGCGGAAAAAATGGGCATCAAGTATTCGCTTTTGGCAGATTTTCAGCCGCGCGGGGCGATGGCCGACAAGTACGGCGTGTTCCTCGCCGAAAAAGGTATCACTGGCCGTGCGATTGTGATTGTGGGCAAGGACGGCAAAGTCGCCTGGCTTAAGAGCTACGATATACCGGTGGTGCCGGACGTGGCCGAAGTGGCTGCCGCGCTGCAGCACGTGAAAACCGCCAGCGCATAGCCTGCGATTCGCTTCCTGCCGGAGGGCAGACCGCGCTTTTGCCCACGGCCCGGCTGGCACCTATCTCGCGATATCGTTGCGCACCACAGCGCCGCCCTTCATGACAAACTTCACATCTTCCAGGATCTTGACGTTCGAGAGCGGATCGCCCTCGACCGCAATCAAATCGGCATAGCGCCCCTTCTCGAGAGAACCGACTCTTTCACTCCAGCCCATCAGATCGGCGGCGTGACTCGTAGCCGCCTGAATCGCATCGAGAGGCTTCATTCCCCATTCCACCATTTTGCCGAACTGCTTGGCGTTGTCGCCGTGCGGATAAACTCCGGCATCGGTGCCGAAGGCGATTTTGGCACCCGCCTGAAATGCCTTGCGAAAATTTTCCCGCTGCAGGCGGCCGAGCTTCTTTTCCTTTTCGATGGACTCCGGAAGCATACCGACCTTAGCGCCTTCCTGCAGGATAAAGTCATCGTTGTAGATGTCGAAGACCAGATATGTCCCGTGCTGCTTGGCCAGAGCGATCCCCTCGTCGTCGATCAGACTGGAGTGCTCGATGGAATCGATGCCTGCGCGGATGGCATCCTTGATGGACTGCGTGCCGTGCGCGTGCGCCGCCACTTTGCGGCCGAGATTATGCGCCTCTTGGGCAATAGCCTGCATCTCCTCCGGCGAATACTGCGGCGTGCCGGGAAGATCGCCCTTGCTCAGCACACCGCCTGAAGCACAGATCTTGATTAGATCCGCGCCGTACTTGATCACTTCGCGCACCTTAGCGCGCGCCGCCCAAGGCCCGTCGGCGACGCCTTCCGCCTTGAAGTGATACTCGTAAGGCAAAAGATTGTCGTCGCAGTGACCGCCGGTAATGCCGAGCGGCGGGCCGGACACCAGCATGCGTGGGCCTTCGATTTCGTCCGCGTTGATGCCGTCGCGCACGGCCACGTCGGTGAAGTCGCTGGCGCCCACGTTGCGAATCGTGGTGAATCCGGCAAGTAGAGTCAGCCGCGCATTTTTCGCTCCGGTCACTGCTTGACGCGGCACCGACACGCCGAGACCCGCATACCCGCTGTGAACGGGGTCGGAAGTAATGTGGGTGTGAACGTCGATCAGACCAGGCAAACACGTCGCGCGCGTAAGGTCGAGCGCCACGGCGTTCCCGGCTGCAGGCGCGACGGACGTGATAACGCCGTCGGAGTCGAAGGTCACCACCTGATCGGAAAGCATCTGGCCCGTGCGCACATCCAAAAGCTTCCCGCAGCGAACCGCTCCTGGCGCTGCAGACGTCGTTCCCACCACTAGCAGCCACAGGCTCAAAGCGAAAAACAGTTTGCGCATCAATCCCTCACGAATAAAGAAAAGTGCCAGACGAGGATAGCGTGAAACCCTTCTTGGGCCAATGAACCCGGATTTTGGTCAGCGCTCGCGAAGTGCTCAGAGCGGCTCGCCGTTCGCCGCAGGGACGGCACGCCGAGGCTCTCAGAATTTCCGTGACCGCTCGTCAGTGGGCACTCGGCGTGGAGGGCGGAGGCGCAGCAAGGGACCGCAAAAAAAGGACCAACTGCCACCGCTGCTCCGCCGTGAAGCGATTCTTGAAACTCGGCATGGGGCGGTGCCCTCCGCTGATCTTGTAAAACAGCTCGCCGTCGCTCATAGAGTTCATGCGCTGCGCGTCAGTGAAATTTGTGGGAGGCGGATCGTACATCCTGGCCTGTGAGCCATCGCCCATACCAGCGTCGCCATGGCATTCCGCGCATTTGTCGAGATACAAGGCACGCGCCGCGGGCAGGTTGGCCTGCGATGGCTTTAGCGGGTTCGCCACCTGCTTGGCGGCCTCCGGCACAATCCACGGGCCGGGATGAAAGAAGGCGTAGACCGCCGAACCCGCTGCGACCAACAGCAGAGCCACGAAGAGCACGGCAACGGCTTTTTTGCGAAAAGCTGTGTCCATCGGCGCCGCGAGAATTTTCGCACACTAACGTCACCTGCGGCCGCCCATACCAGGACTCCGCGGTCCCGCTACCCCATCCGCGATTCCTAGCCGCGCAAGGTAAGCCAGAGCAGTTCAGCGTTGAAGGCGAGAATGGCGGCGGCCACCGTCCAGGCGGCAGCCGCAGTCAACCGCGAGTTCGTGAAGGCGCCCATTTTGCGCTTGTCGCTCGTGAACTGCACCAGCGGAATCACCGCGAACGGCAGCTGAAAGCTGAGCACCACCTGGCTGAAAATTAACAAGGAAGTGACTTTGCCCTCGCCGTAGAAGGCGATCACCACAACGGCGGGGATGATTGCGAGTGAGCGAGTAATCAGACGGCGCAGCCAGGGCTTCAGCCGCAGATTCAGGAAGCCTTCCATCACGATCTGGCCGGCAAGAGTGCCCGTAAGCGTGGAGTTCTGCCCGGACGCCAGGAGTGCACAAGCGAATAGGGTGCTGGCCAGGCTGGCGCCGAGCACCGGCGTCAACAGCTTATAAGCGTCGGCGATTTCCGCCACGTTGTGGAGGCCGCGCGTGTGAAAAGCCGCGGCGCCAAGAACGAGAATCGCCGCATTGATGAAAAGAGCAAACGTCAGCGCCAGCGTGGAATCGAAAATCGCGTACCGCAGAGCTTCGCGCTTGCCGGAACGGTCGGTGGAAAAATCGCGCGTCTGCACAATACTCGAGTGGAGGTAGAGATTGTGCGGCATTACCGTGGCCCCGAGGATGCCGATCGCGATGTACAGCATTTCCCGGTTGCGCAGGATTTCCAGACGCGGCAGGAAGCCATGCGCGGCGTCGCGCCATAGCGGCTGCGCGAAAAAGATCTCGTAAGCAAAGCACGCCGCGATGGTCGCGATAAGGGTCACTACAAACGCCTCGACCAGCCGGAAGCCCCGTCCTTGCAGCGCCAGCACAATCAGCACGTCCAGCGCGGTAATCAGCACGCCGGCGAGCAGCGGCAAGCCGAAGAGCAGCTTCAGTGCTACGGCAGAGCCCAGTACCTCGGCAAGATCGCACGCCGCAATGGCAACTTCACATAAAATCCACAAGCTGATAGCCGTCGGGCGAGAATACGATTCGCGGCAAGCTTGCGCCAAGTCCCGCCCGGTGACGATGCCGAGCTTCGCCGAAAGCGCCTGCAGCAGCATGGCCATCACATTACTCACCGCAATCACGCTGAGCAGCGTGTAACCGAACTTCGCCCCGCCGCCGATGTCGGTGGCCCAGTTGCCGGGGTCCATATACCCGACCGCCACCAGGTACCCCGGCCCGGCGAAGGCCAGAACCTTCTTGAACCAGCTCAGGCCGGCTACCGGAATGGTGCGATGCGCCTCGGGAAGCGAAGGAGCAAGGACCGGTGCGACGCGCCCGGCAGCAGTCACGGTCCCGCAGCTAACGGCTACATCCGTTTCAGAGAGGGGTTCGATCGAACTCGGCATCGTAGTTAACTATAGTAAATTCTGGTTCTAAACTAGCCTTAATAAAGCGAGCTGTCAACAGAACTTTTTTTGTGTGTGTTTTACCAGCACGGCCTTCCATAAAAAGACTGTGATACCGTTGAATAGAATTGAGGAGATGCGCATGGACGATAAGCAGCCGCAATCGCAGCCGGGCCAGATGCAGATCAAGGCCGACGAAAAAGAGCTACAAGGGCTTTACAGCAACCTGATGATGATTCACCACAACCTCGAGGAGTTCACGCTGAATTTCATCTACATTTTTCCCAACGGCGCGCAGGGCAAGTTGTTGAGCAGCATGATTGTCAGTCCTGGTCATGCGAAACGCATCTGGCGCGCGCTGGGCGAAAATATTTCGCGCTACGAAGCGCAATTCGGCGCAATCAAGGAAGCTCCCGAAAGCAGCCCGGCGCCAAACGTCGGTTTCGTTCAATAGACCGGCACCGCGGCACGCCGCGCTCTGCGCCACTTAGAGGAGTTCTTCGTTCTCGTTCATCTAATCGCGGCCTACAGGAATTTCAGTAGCCCAGCCGCCGCGCGCAGTCGCTTAGCAGTTCTGCTTCCCAATCCGGGCGCTTCGGAGCCTGCGGATGCGCATAAGCCGTGGCCATCCGCCCGGTCAAGTGGAGAAACACCGCCGCTGAATGCTTGTATGCGGGAACGGGCGCGCGAAATGCCACGTTGCCCAGGTGTTGGAGGGCATCGGAAAGGGCGTAGTACGCTGCGTCTCCGGCTTCCCACAGACGGTCGCGTTCGGCGAAGCGTTCCGGGCAAAATGTTGCGAGACCCAGCAGGTAATCCGAACCGAACTCGATCATGTTGATCCCCAGATCGTTGCCGGTGTAAATGCGGAAATCGGGCCGCTGCGCGTCGCGCAGCGCCAGGCGGCCGAGTTCGATCGTGCGATCTAGCGAAGAATGCTTCATTCCCTTTAGCTCAGGAATGTCCATTAGCCGCCGCACCGTGTCTTGGTCGAAGATCTCACCGTTCGGCGCGAACATCGTGCCGAGTTCAAAAGCCAGCACGTGCGAATAACCCCTGCATACGGCTTGGTAGGTAGCCGCCTTTTGCTGTGCGGTTGTGCCGTGCAGACGCTGCGTTTGAAAGAGAATCGGGATGCCGCCGAGCTCGACGATGCGATCTATTTCACGGCGATACAGGGCGACCGTGTCGCCGTCCTGCCCCTCGATGTAGGCGCCGGCGATGAACTTGGCTTCCCTCCCCAGCGCTTCGCGCGTCCAACCGAGCACCTCTTTTTTCTCGGCGCCGCTGAGATGGTTCACATAGCCAGTGTCCATGTTCACGGCATTCAACAACCCGGCGCGCTGGGTAGCCGCCAGGTGGCGCTTAAAGCTGTCTACAGCGACGCGCCCAGCGGCGTCGTAGGGCAGCAACGCTGCGGCGATGCCCTCCACTTTGCGCCGCAGCTTTTGTCGCTCGATGATCGATTCAATTCGCATGCGGTGTCCCGAACAAAGCAATCCTGACGTTAGACGGCCTGCAAAAGCTGGCTCAGTGCTTCTTCAGCTCGGCCAGATGCACTGCCATTGGCGAACTTTTGTAATAGCTGTCCAGCGGATAGCACCCCGACGGCAGTCCCTTGCGCGGCGCGGTAGTGCAATCGCTGAACGTCCTGCAGACACGCTTGTGCTCGATGGCTTGTCCCCTCGCCGCGTCCCAAAGAATTTCCGGATACGTCAGCGCCATCCGCCCCAAGCCGACCGCATCCACCCAGTCTTCGCGCACGGCCGCCTGCGCTACATAGGGCAGAAAGTCCTGTAAATAGGTGTACGCCGTTCCAACAATAATCAAGTTCGGAAAGCTCTGCTTCAACGCTCTAGTCGCATGCATCTGGCGAGCTACGCCAATCAGCGGATCCTCGGGCGGCAGGTATCCGTCCGAAGGAGGATACAGCGCCGGCCGCTGCACGTGCGGATTGTAATAGGGGCTCCCCGCGGTAATGTTAACGAGCGGGATCTCCAGGCGCTCCGAGAGCGCGAGGAACCGTGTCGCCTCCGCAAGATCGGGCTCAGTGGGGCGCAATTCGTTGATTCCGCATCCCCAGCGATAGGGAATCAAGTGCCCGTGGGGTTCGGGAATTCCGGGGCCAGGTTTCCCGTTCAGCGATTTCTCGGGATCGGGATGAAACGGAACCGTGTCAAAGGCGGAAAGCCGCACCCCGACTTTCAGACGCGGCGCAACCGTTCGAATCCCCTGCACCACTTCACGCAGAAACCGCGTGCGATTTTCAAAACTGCCGCCGTAGTTCCCTTCCCGCGTGTGCGCGCTCAAGAATTCATGACCCAAATATCCATGGCAGTGTTTCACGTCCACGAAGTCGAAACCCAATTCCCACGCGGTACGCGCCGCACGATGAAAGTCTTCGACGATCGCGCCGATCTCACCGTCGGTCAGCACAGGATAATCCGCCGGCAATTTCAGCCTGCGATCCAGGATCGGATGGTGATAGAGGATGCGCGGCTCGGGACGGCCATAAGCATGCGGACAGCAATACCGTCCGGAGTGCGTGAGTTGCAAACCAATCAGCAGGCCCTCGCTCGAACCGGCAACTCTTTCATGTTCATCGATCAGCGCCGCGCGCAGTTTTTGGAGACCGTCGCGGGTGTGCTCCGCAATTACCAGTTGATTTGGATTCGCGCGCCCTGCATGACTGACCGCCACAGCCTCTCCACCCCAGATGAGTTTCGCGCCGCTCTGCCCAAATCGTCGCCAGCGGCGGAGTGTATGTTCGCTCGGTCGGCCGTCAGCAGTTCCGTCCCAGCCTTCCATCGGATTGATCGCGATGCGGTTTCCAATTTTGCACTCGCCCCGCGAGAGCGGCGCCAGTAAAGGCGATTCGTCCGCGCCGCACTCGAGCCCCTGGTCGCATGGAATCAGCAGACCAAGCGATTGCAAATACTGCTTAAATCTGTCCACCTGCTTGACAGTGCCAAGGCGCAGCATCAACCTTCCGCTCCTTCGCGGTCTCGCGAATTTCCGAAGCTCACTTTCGTGCCAGATGCGGCTTTCACAGCCGATAGGACTGCGGGAGTTCCTTTTCCTGACCGCGGACCCCGAACCTTTCACTTCTGATTCCGTCAGGCCCCGATAACTCCCCTCCCTGCGACCGTTTAACCATGCTTTGCGTGGTTCAGTAGAACAGCGCTCCTCGTCTGGCTATTTTTTTCTTGGCAAGAAATCAAACATCGGTTTTTCCGTGACTGATCGCGTCAGCTTCGTCCCGTAATTGCGTCTAGCGTGCCAGCGGGTCCGGGCGTAGTTGGAAATGCAAGACTTTGCTGGTCGTTCCCTTGCCGCCTTCGGCGTGAAAGGGCGTTCGCGTGCCGTATGTAGCCCAGAGTCCCTTTCCCTTCCAGCCTGCTGCTGGGTCGTCAATTCGGCCGTCCATGCCTTTTGCGTAGAATCCCATGGGATACGGGACCCGAAGCACGACAAACTTTCCGCTGTCCGGCAGAAGGGCAAGCAGAGCGTCGTTCCCGTTGCCGGTAGCAATGGGCACATTCTTCCCCAATCCGAGCGTGTCGAACTGATCCACCCAGTCGTAGTAACTGGCCTCTGCGCTCCCGGGGTCGCTCACTCCCGTTAACTGCGGGCCCGGTAGTTGATAGAGGGTCCAGCCCTCCGGACAATGTTGTCCCGTCGCCGTCGGCCCGTTGAGCGGGCCTTTGCACTTTCGCCGGTCAAAACTCGCGAGATGCCCGCTGGCGACAACCGTCCACACCACGCCGTTGCGATCAACGTCGAGCCCGCGCGGAGAGAATCCGTGCACGGGCACGTTTGGGTTATCCCAGGGAAGTTCGTATAGCTCTGCCAAAGCGGTCGCTGGCGGATTGGGACCGGGATTCAACCGAACCACAGCGCCAGGAAAGCCTAACACGGTTCCCCATATCGAACCGTCCATGGGACTCACGGTAACGCCATAGAAGGCAGCATTGATCCGTTTGTCCTTTTGGGGATCGACGGCCTGATCCGGCTCGACATAATCGTCACGCTTTCCGTTGCCGTTGGTGTCGAGGACGAGCGCTGTCCAGCCCTGGGACTTTTCTTCATCATGAGTTTCGTCGAACACTTTCGTGTTCAGCCACCCGACGGCCCCTCCGCCGCCCCCGCTGCTCGTCCACAAGGTGTTGTTGGCGTCCTCCGCAAATACCAAGTGGTGCGTGCCAAAGCAGGTATCGATGAGCGCAACCTGCCTCGTTTTTGGGTCGTAGACGGCAAGCTGGCGCCCGCTGTTCTTGAGAGGAAACAGGATCGCCGAAGGGTGGTTCGATCCTTCCTTGCAGAAGGCCGGATTGTCGCTCGGGCGAATTCGGGCGGTGATCCACACTCTGCCCTTTGCGTCGAACATCGGATTATGCACGTTGGCCTGACTGTGCCAGATGGCCTCGTCTCCCCAATAGGCGGAAGGCGCCATGACCTTGTCATCAGCGCTCGATGGCGTTTTTGGATCCCGCACGGGTAATTTCACCTGGCTGGTCGTGGAGTTTCGAGGGTCGAGGACCGGAAGATAGTCCGTGCTGAGTTCGGTGGCGCCATAGATCAGGCCGTTGGCGTTGCGGGTGGGATTCCGCTTGTCGGTGGCGATTTCGTCGTGGAGATATGCTTTGGGGTCGGCCCAATCCCACTCGGTGATCACGATATTTCGTTCGACGCCTTGCGGCCTGGGGGGCGTTGGCGGCAGTTCGCCTGCCGCGATCCGGTCAGTCCAATCCGCGAACATCTTCAATGCGCGCTCCGGACCAAGCTGCCCGAGCCCGTAAATCATGTTATTGCCGGCTTGTCCTGAGAGCAGGCGGCGGGACCAAGCTGCGGTCGTGGAATCGAAGTGCCCCAGGTTTTGAGGAATCTCCCGAGTCGCTTGGTCGCCTACCTGGTGGCAAGACCAACAGCTATCTGTCTTCAACAGATGCAGCCACTGGCCCTGGCTTTTCATGGTCTCCGGGATACCGTTGCCTTTAGGCCCGGTGCCGGGGAAATCGCTCTTATCCGGAACCTTCAGCAGCGAAAACCAGTACACGGCGGGGTAGTATCGCGCGGCGGCGCGGGCGTTCGGCGCTATTGTCGCAGTTAGGTTGACCACGCTCCCCGGAGTAGCCGGGACAGGCTCGGAGTCGACCAGCCCATAGCCGCGCACCCATACCTTGTAGTTCGCCTTGGGAAGCTGTGGCAGCAAGTAGCGCCCCTCATCATCGGTGACCACGATCTTTGCGAATTTGGTCGGCAGGTCACCGGTTTCCGCGATAACCCACACCCCGCCTTCAGGCCCCTTCGCGCTCGCAACCACGCCGCCGATGTCCTCCCGACCGATCGCCTGCGCAGCGGACTGCTGCGCGTTTAGCCCAGGTACCGCAGCCACCCAGATGAGACCTGCTGGGATCAACAACCCCAGGAGATACAGGAGTCGCTTATGCATGATGTCTTAACCTCTAAAGAGGCCGCTGGACGGCGACATGATTTGCCAACGGGGATCTAGCCTAGCAACGAGAGGCGATGGGAATCGTAAGCGCCTCAAATCGAGTTGTCAATCAACGATAGTAAGGCAATAGTAAGGCATGTCAACGATGGTAAGGCAGATAGTAAGGCGCTAGGCGCTCCTGCAGTGGCCGAGTTTTGCGCGCTTCGAAGTGACTAGGAATTTTTCCAGTTGTGGCAGGATTGGGCCTCCATTAGAAACAGGCGCCGGGCAAACCCAGTCGTCGGTGCTTGCGATTGCCGACTCGCTTCCTCCCACCAGTTTTTCGGGAGCTGGGCCCCGTCCAGCATGCAGTTTCCCGTAAACTTGCTGGTCGAATTACGAATGGATCTGCCTTGAATTCTCGTGCGCGAGTAAAAGGGAGGGCTACGACCACTATGCGTGCAATAGCTATGGCAGCATTTCTCGCCGCATGTCTGACCTCAGGACAGGCATTGGTGGCGCAAACAAAGACGCCGGCACCGCCGAAGACACCCACGGCGCCGGAGAAATTGAACATTGAGGAGTACATCAATCTCCTGCGCGAGGACGTGAGCGCGGAAAAAGCCAAAATACTTGGCGCAGTCATGCAATTCGACGCCGAGGACGCGGCGAAGTTCTGGCCAATTTATCGCGACTACGATTCCGAGCTTAAGAAAGTAAGCGACCTGAGGGTGGCGAACATTCTGGAATATTCGCGTTCCTATAACACGATGACCGATGAGAAGGCCGATCAACTGATAAAGAACGCCATGGTCTATCAGAAGCAGCGCGACGAACTGCTGGGCAAGTACTACGAGCGGGTCAAGCAGGAACTCGGTGCGGTAACGGCTGCTCGCTTCGTACAGGTAGAGCATCAATTGCTGACGATCATCGACCTCAGGATAGCTTCATCGCTGCCGGTGGTGAGTTCATGACGGCCGGCAAGGGAGGATTTGATATGCGGGACATGAAAGCCAGCGGAGTCGCAATGGTGCTGGCGG
>Ga0306921_10006033_pt1 | contig 12617 bp, 14 predicted proteins | sample sta12Cox44000080_FD_203760 | JGI IMG/M metagenome (GOLD analysis project Ga0306921, IMG submission 203760) | Lab enrichment of tropical soil microbial communities from Luquillo Experimental Forest, Puerto Rico - statoxic.12C.oxic.44.000.080 (v2)... | ecosystem: Environmental > Terrestrial >... | reverse complement strand
CACCAGGACAGTGTTCGTATAATGTTCTCGTATATATATACACGATATACGTTCTATGGAGTCCAGAGTCTTTTGTCTCACGGTCTCAAAGACAGGATTTGAGACGCTGAGACGGGCCTGGGCGCATCGAAAGAGCATCGCGTCGGCCCCTTCGTTCGCGCCGCCATACTGCACTATGCCGGCTGGTCGAGGACGCCTTCGAAGCCTTCGCCGCCGACAAGAATGGTGGAGTAGTCTAAGCTGTCTGATGGACGCGCTGACCGCGTTGGTCGTTGGAGGTGATCGCAGAGCTTGGGGAAGCCGGTCGCGCGATCAAAGCGCGGGTCGTACAAGAAGCGGGCTGGAGGAGAGGCCGATGCGGCTTGAACATCTTCTTTGGACGGCAGGGGCTGTCGCGGCAGCTTCTTTCCTCGGCACCCTCTACTAGGTGATGCGCTTTAATTCGAAGCTACAGGACGCCATTGCTCGGGGCTTTGTGCAGGGGGCTTGGTTGCCCAAAAACCGCGATATCACTTGGATTATTAGTTGGGGCGAAATAGTCCCTGGTGCTGCACCGTATCGGCGAGGATTCATAGTCGCGTTCACCACCTTTATCTGTGCGTTTGTCGCCATGGTCCTGATTATTTGGGCTGCTCGAACACACCCAGAATGGCTGTGACGGACTCGATCTAGTTTCAAACTGCCTCACTGCCGTCTCACAGGGTGGATTTGAGACGCTGAGACGGGTCCGTCGCGCCGTTAGAGCTGGAACAGCCAGAAGCCGACCAGGCCGATCACCACCATGGCGAGGCCGAGATACTTGAAGCGCAGCGTCAACCGCGCTTCCTGCGCGTGCTCGTGGTGCAGCAACTGGCGCTGCATGGGTGACAGTTCAGATCTCGCCTGGACCTGGCGGGCGAAGAAGCCCGGCGTCACACCCGCGCCGACGGCGCCGTCGCGCTCCTGATCGACGATCATGCTGAGGCACAGGACGACCAGGCCCAGCACGGCCAGTCCGAAAAAGCCGGCGTAGGTGATGATCAGGCCGGCAATGATCAGAACGATCAGCCAGCCGCTGAGCACGAACGCCATGACGATGGATTTGGCAGGCATGATGCCCTCCAGTCGACAGGCGCTTATTGTGATCCCGCCAACCCCGGTCGACAACCGGATGGACCTACTTCTTGAGCAGGGCGCCGCCGAACTTGCAGTAGCCGTCGAGCAGCACGTTGTTCTCGGCGCCGTTGATCGTCCCCGAGACCTGCATGATGTTGCCGCCACCGACCACGGCCGTGGTCTTGAACATGCCCTTGGCGTCCTTGGTCGCCTCGAAGTGCCGCTCGGGGCGGCCCTCCTGCTCGAACAGCGCCTTCACGCTGTCGCCCGCCACCGTGAGGTTGATGGTCATCTTGTAGGTCGGGCACTTCGAACTGCCGGGGACGTTGATGCCGTAGCCGATCCAGACATATTTGGCGGTCTGGGCGGAGGCCGGGCCGGTCAGCACAAGCGTGGCCAGGGCAGTCGCTGCAATCGCTCTTATCATTTCATTCTTCTCCATTGAGGGGATCGTTGGAATAACGCACGAAACGGGGCGTCTTTGAGGCGATGAGACGCGGGCGACCGCCAGCGCTCATGTCGGCTCGCTGTCGGGCGGGGTGTCGGCGGCAATCCAGTGCTCGAGCAGCGCATGAGTCACGGCGAGGATCACCGGCCCGACGAACAGCCCGATCATGCCGAAGGCCAGCAACCCGCCGATCACGCCGACCAGGATCAAGAGCAGCGGCAGGTCGGCGCCGCGCCTGATCAGGAGGGGGCGCAGCACGTTGTCGACCAGCACGGTCGGCACGCCGATCACCAGCAGGATGATGCCCGCGCCGGTCTGGCCGGTGGCGAACAGCCAGATGATGGCCGGGATGATGACCAGGCCCGGTCCGAGCTGGGCGATGCAGAGCAGGAGTGCGATCGCGGCCAGCACGCCGGCCTGCGGCACGCCGGCAACGGCGAGGCCGATGCCGGTCAGGACGGCCTGCGCCAGCGCCGTCACCACCACGCCGAGCGCCACGCCGCGGATCGCGAGGCCAGCCAGCACCACCGCCTCCTCGCCGCGCACGCCGGCGAGACGAAGGCCGAAGCGCCGGCACCAGTCGGCGGCGGCCTCGCCCTTGGCGTAGAGGATGGCGGCGACGGCGATGGTCAGCAGGACATGCATCAGCCCCAGCCCGAAGCCGCCCGCCGCGCCGATAAACCAGGTGGCCATGGTGCGGGCATAGGGGCGCAGCATGCCCACGATCTCCAGGCTGCCGACGCCGAGCAGGCGTCGCCATTCGGCGCTGGCCGGGCCGCCGATCAGCGGGATGTCCTCCAGCCAGTCGGGCGGCGCCGGGATCTTGAAGTTCGAGATGGTGTCGGGGAGCGACAGGATCGACTCGGCATTGGCCGCGATCGCGGCGACCGCCAGCGACAACGGGATCATGAACAGCAGGAAGAGGCCGAGGGTCATGACCGTCACGGCGGCCACCCGGCTGCCGCCGAAGGTGTCCTGCAGCCGCTTCATCCACGGCCAGGTGGCGAGCACCAGGGTGATCGCCCACACCGTCGAGGCCGCGAACGGCCGCACGATGACGGCGCAAAGGATGATCAGGCCGACAATGAACAGGACGCCAAGCGTGGTGCGCGGGAGGTCACTCGAAAGGCTGGCCATGGCGGGTCTCCCCCTGGCTCGAGGTGTTGCCTCCACAGCCTAATTCAGTGCGAACGGAAAGTACTTCTCGTTCAGCTTCTTGAAGGTGCCGTCGCTCATCATCTCGGCGAACGCCTTGTTCAGTGCATCGCGCAGCTTGGCATCCTCGCGGCGCAGGCCGGCCGAGACGCCGACGCCCAGCGTCTGGTTGTCCTTGATGTCCTGGCCCATGATCTCGCAGCACTTGCCCTCGGGCTTCTGGCTCCACAGCCAGAGCTGCACCTTGTCGCCGAACACCGCATCGACCTCGTCCTTGGTGAGCGCTTGCAGCGCGTCGGCCACGGTGGGGTAGCGCTTGATCTGGGCCGAGCGGCGGAAGCTCTTGTCGATCCAGTCGGCGTGGGTCGAGTCCTTCTGCACGCCGATGCGCTTGTTGCGCAGGAGCGTGGGCGGGCCATCGAACGGCTGGCCCTTCTCGGCGATGAAGGCGCCGGGCGAGAGGTAGTAGCGGCGGCTGAGGCCAAGCCGGCGGCGGCGCTCGTTGTTGACCTCGAGCGAGGACATGATGGTGTCGAACTTCTTGTCCAAGAGGCCGGGGATCAGGTCGTCCCATTTGACGGCCACGAACTCGCACTCGGCCTTCATGCGCTGGCAGGCCTCCTGCGCCAGCTCCATCTCGAAGCCGGCCGGCAGGCCCTTCTTGTCGAGGTAGTTGAACGGCGGATAGGCCGCCTCGGTGGCGATGGTGATCTTGAAGGCGGGCGGCGTGAACGGCGACTTTTTAGCCGGGGCAGCCGGCGCCGGGGCGGGCTTGGGTGGTGGCTTCGGCTGCTGGGCGAGGGCGCTGCTTGCCGCCAACAGGAGCGCGAACAGGAACGCGAGACCTCTCATGCCACCAGGCGCTCCAGCACGGCGTTCAGGCGCTGACGGCCGGCGGGCGTGGCTTTCAGGTGCGTGGCGTCGACGGCGAGAAAGCCCGCCTCGAACAAGGGGCTGAGCTTCCGCACGCCCAGCGCCGCGACGGGATCGCTGCCGGCGACAGAGGCGAACTGGGCACGATCGATGCCCTCGCTCAGCCGCAGCCCCATCATCAACGCCTCCTCCACCCGATCGCGCCCCGTCACGTCGGTTACTTCCTGCGTGCCCTGGCCGTTGCGCTCGACCGCGGCCAGCCAGCCCTCCGGCCCGCTGATCCGGCGCGTCGCGCGCTTGGCCTCGCCATAGGTAAAGCGGCCATGCGCGCCCGGCCCGACGCCCACGTAATCCTGATACCGCCAATAGATCAAATTGTGGCGGCAGGCCGCGCCCGGCCGGGCATGGTTGGAGATCTCGTAGGCCGGCAGCCCCGCCTCGGCCAGCCGTGCCTGCGTCCGCTCGAACATCTCCGCCGCCGCCTCTTCGCCCGGCAGCGTGAAGGCGCCGCGCGCATGGTCGGCGAAGAACTTCGTGCCGCGCTCGATGGTGAGCTGATAGAGCGACAGGTGCTCGCCGGCGAGCGCCAGCGCGCGCTCGAGCTCGTCGGCCCATGCGTCCGGCGTCTGGCCGGGCCGGGCATAGATCAAGTCGAACGAATGTCGCGCGAAGTTCTTCTTCGCGACGGCGAGGGCGTCCAGTGCCTCGGCGACCGAATGCTCGCGGCCGAGGAATTTCAGCGCTGCCGGGTCGAGCGCCTGGACGCCCAGCGACACGCGGTTGACGCCGGCCTCCGCGAGCGCCGTGAAACGCCCGGCCTCGACCGAGGTCGGGTTGGCCTCCAGGGTGATCTCGATATCGGGCGCGGTGTCCCAGAGCTCTTTGGTGCGCTTGATCAACGCGCCCACCGTCGCCGGCTCCATCAGCGACGGCGTGCCGCCGCCGAAGAACATCGTTTCGACTCGCCGGGCCGGCGTTTCGCGCGCGGCGTGTTCCAGTTCGGTGAGCAGCGCCTGGCGCCAGCGCACCTGCTCGACGCCCTCGCGCACATGGCTGTTGAAATCGCAGTACGGGCACTTCGATTTGCAGAACGGCCAGTGGATGTAGACGCCGAGCGGGGCGCTCATTGAAAGCAGGCCTCGACCAGTTTGCGGAAGGCGCGGCCGCGATGGCTGATGGCGTTCTTCTCGGCGTCGGTCATCTCGGCCGTGGTGCGGGTGTCGCCAGTGGGCTGGAAGCAGGGATCGTAGCCATGCCCGCCCATGCCGCGCGGCGGCCAGACGATGCGGCCATCGACCGTGCCGTGCACCAGCTCGACATGGTCGTCTGGCCAGGCCAACGCCAACACGCAATGGAAGGTCGCGGCGCGCGCCTCGTCGGTGTCGGGCACGTGGCGTTTCAGAAGCTCGTCCTGGATGCGGCGCATGCCGACCATGGCGTCGCGCGTCGGGCCTTCCCAGTCGGCGGTGTAGAGGCCGGGCTGGCCGTCGAGGGCCGCCACGCTGAGACCCGAATCGTCGGCCAGCGCCGGCAGGCGCGAGGCGCGGGTGGCGGCCAGCGCCTTGAGGGTGGCGTTGTCTTCGAAGGTGTGGCCGGTCTCGGGCGGCGAGGGCAAGCCGAGGTCGGCGGCGGACAGGATCTCGACGCCGAAGCGGCCCAGCATGCCGCGGATCTCGCCGGCCTTGCCGCGGTTGTGGGTGGCCACCACCAGCTTGGGCAAGGTGAAGCGGCGGGGCATTGCCTAACTCTTGCCGATCGCCAGCCGCTGCAGGCGCGTGAGCTCGGCCACGCCCTTCTTGGCGAGCGTCAGCAGCTCCATGAACTGCGGCTCGCTGAACGGCTTGTCCTCGGCCGTGCCCTGGACCTCGACGATGCCGCCCTCGCCGGTCAGCACGAAGTTGGCGTCGGCCTGCGCCTTGGAGTCCTCGGGATAGTCGAGGTCGAGGACGGCGACGCCTTCCCACAGGCCGCACGACACGGCGGCAACCTGGCCGGTGATGGGATTGGCCGCGAGCTTGCCGTCCTTGATCAGGCGCTCGAAGGCGAAATGCAGCGCCACCCACGAGCCGGTGATGGCGGCGGTGCGCGTGCCGCCGTCGGCCTGCAGGACGTCGCAGTCGATGTTGACCTGGCGCTCGCCCATCGCCGGCAGGTTGACCACGGCGCGCAGCGCGCGGCCGATCAGGCGCTGGATCTCCTGGGTGCGGCCCGACTGCCGGCCGCGCGCCGCCTCGCGGTCGGTGCGGGTATGGGTCGAGCGCGGCAGCATGCCGTACTCGGCGGTCACCCAGCCGCGCTGGGTGTTGCGCATCCAGGGCGGCACCTTCTCATCGACCGAGGCGGTGCACAGCACATGGGTGTCGCCGAACTTGACCAGGCACGAGCCCTCGGCATGGCGGGAAAAGCCCGGTTCAAGGGACACTTTGCGAAGCTGGTCGGGGGCGCGGCCGGACGGGCGCATTGTCATTCTCCTGAGGATTGGACTGGCTTATGGCCAAACCTGGAGCAGGGGACAAGCGGCCCCTCGAGCAGCCCGAGTTAGGCCATGCGGATCATCCAGCCCCGCTTGCGGAAGCCTTCCCGGATCAGGGTGATCATCATCGAGCCCTGCAGGAATATGGCGAGCGGCACGAGGATCATGAGCACGAAAACCTGCTGCAGGCTGGACAGCACCGAGCTGCCGAGCCCGACGGCGACCACGCCGATGGCAAAGGCGATATTGATCGCCAACGCCTGCAGCACGCTGCCGGTGCCGATCCACCAGACATAGGCCGCGCCCAACAGGCCGGCCCACAGGTAAGACCAGCGTCGGATGGTGACGCTTCGTTCCGTCTTGGGATGCTCGAAACGGTATGCGCGCAGTGCCACGACCCCTACCCCCCTCCTATTTCCTACACCGGAAAGGGTCGCGGAGGCGAGGCGACGCGTTGACCGCACTGCCTGCGCTACCTACATTTTTTCTATGGCCATTCACCGCCTCAATCTCCCTGGGGCTCCCCGGACGGATACGCCGCCGGGATCGCGCCAGACTGCTTCGGTCACCGAGCTCAGTGAGCGTGCCCGCGAAGTGCTACGGCTTGTGGTCGAGAGCTACGTCGAGACCGGCGAGCCGGTCGGCTCGCGCGCGCTCACCCGCAAGATTACAGAGACACTGTCACCGGCCACCATCCGCAACATCATGGCCGACTTGCAAGATCTCGGCCTGCTCTACGCGCCGCACACCTCGGCCGGCCGCCTGCCGACCGACGCTGGGCTCCGGCTGTTCGTCAACGGCCTGCTGGAGGTCGGCAACGTGTCGGAGGAGGAGCGCGAGAGCATCGAGGCGCGCTGCGCCGCCGTCGGTCGCAGCATGAATGAAGCGCTCGAGCAGGCGACCACCCTGCTGTCCGGCCTGTCGCGCTGCGCCAGCGTGGTCATGGCGCCCAAGACCGAGCAGCCGCTGAAGCACATCGAGTTCGTTCATCTCGGCCCCGGCCGCGCCCTGGTGGTGACGGTGACCCAGTCGGGCCAGGTCGAGAACCGGCTGATCGACACGCCGGTCGGCATGCCGGCCTCGGCGCTGATCGAGGCGACCAACTACCTCAATGCGCGGATGGGCGGGCGCACCCTCGAAGATTCGCGCCGGCTGATTCTTGAGGACCTGAAGCTGAAGCGCGCCGAGCTCGACGACATCACGGCGCGGGTCATCGAATCGGGACTGGCGACGTGGGCCGGCGGCGAGCCGGGCGGCAACCTGATCGTGCGCGGCCAGGCGAGGCTCCTGGAGGACATCACCGCCATCGCCGACCTCGAGCGCGTGCGCCAGCTGTTCGATGCGCTGGAGCGCGGCGAGAGCTTCGTGCGCTTGCTCGAGCTCGCCAACATCGCGGCCGGCGTGCAGATCTTCATCGGCGCCGACAATCCGTTGTTCGCCAACACCGGCTGCTCGATGGTGGTGGCGCCGTTCCGCGATTCGCAGGAGCGCATCCTGGGCGCCATCGGCGTGATCGGCCCGACCCGGCTCAACTACGCCCGCATCATCCCGCTGGTCGACTACACCGCCCGCACCATCGGCCGGATGGTCGGTTAGCTCACCAGTCCTTCTCGTCGAAATCCTCGAACTGCTTCATGTCGTCGTCGGTCTCGGACGGCGGCTTCTGCTCGGCGGCACTCAGGGTCAGCACGCGCAGTCGCGTCTGCGGCCCGATGAGCGGCAGCAATTTCAGAAGATCGGCGCGGGCGAAGGCGACGCAGCCCTGGGTCGGGCTCATGTCGTCGCGCGCGATATGGAGGAAGATGGCCGAGCCCCATTCGCCCTCGGGCGGATCGTCGTTGTAGCCGACCACGACCACGACGTCGTACAGCCCGTCCTCGCGCCACATCTTCTCGTGGCTCCATTCGTTGGGGATGCGGACCAGGCGGTTGTAGGCGGGCGAGCGCGGGTCGTCGCACCAGCCGTCGTGCTCGCTGATCGGCCGCGCCGGCAGGCCGACCTTGGGCAGCACCAGCCGGTCGTTGCGGTAGTAGATATGGCGCAACGGGAATTCGCCGACCGGCGTGGCGGCATCGCCCTCGACCTTGTCCTCGCGCACGCCGCCTGCACCGACCGCGCAGCGCCAGCGCTTTTCGCCGAGCGAGGCCCAGCCCAGGCTCGAATCGGCGGAGTCCGCTTGAACAGTTAAAACGTCGGCATCGGACATTGAATCGGGCTCCCGTGCCCGCCATAAAAGCACGCTTTCGATGGAGATATAGAGACATGGGTTACGTCGTGAAAGCGCCGGCGGTCGTCGGCGTTCCGGTCCACGGGACCTCCGATCTGTTCCCGGTGCGCCGCATCTTTTGCGTCGGCCGCAATTATGCCGCCCATGCCCGCGAGATGGGCCACGATCCCGACCGCGAGCCGCCGTTCTTCTTCACCAAGCCGGCCGACGCCATCGTGATCTGCATGGATCCCAAGAACCCAACCAAGATCCCCTATCCGCCGGCGACCAAGAACCTGCATCACGAGATGGAGCTGGTGGTCGCGATGAAATCGGGCGGCGCCAACATTTCGGTCGAGAAGGCGCTCGACCACGTGTTCGGCTACGCCGTCGGCCTCGACATGACCCGCCGCGATCTGCAGAACCAGGCCAAGGACATGGGCCGGCCGTGGGATATGGGCAAAGGCTTCGACCAGTCGGCGCCGATCGGCATGATCTATCCGGCCTCCGAGATCGGCCATCCGGCGAAGGGCACCATCCAGCTCGACGTCAACGGCAAGACCCGCCAGAAGTCGGACCTCAATGCGCTGATCTGGAGCGTGCCCGAGACCATCTCCTATCTCTCGGGCCTGGTGAGCCTCGCCGCCGGCGACTTGATCTACAGCGGCACGCCGGAGGGCGTGGCGGCGGTCGGCAAGGGCGACACCCTGCAGGGCTTCGTCGACAAGGCCGGTACGGTTTCGGTTACCTACGTCTGACCAGGCACCTGAAGGAAGGGGCCTTCGATGGTTGTGCAGCCTTCCTCTACTTTCGTTTCTGCCGATGGTGCTGGCTACGAGCGGCAGATGGGGCGCTGGAGCCGACGGCTGGCGCCGCTTTTCATCGACTTCGCCGGCGTAAGCCGCGGGCGTGTGCTCGACGTCGGCAGCGGCACCGGCAGTCTCGCCCTCGCGTTGGCCGCGAACCCTGCCATCACGAGCGTTCAGGGTGTCGACTTTTCACCAACCTATGTCGAGTATGCGCGGACTCGCGCCACCGACCCACGCCTGTCGTTCCAGACGGGGGATGCCTGTGCCTTGCCCTTCGCGAGCGGCGAATTTGACCATGCGCTGTCGATGCTGGTGCTGCAGTTCATACCGCGGACCGAGATCGCCGTTGCGGAGATGCGCCGCGTCACCCGGCCCGGCGGCATCGTCGCCGCGGCGACCTGGGATACGCGCGGCGGGCTCATATTTTATCGCCTCTTCTTCGACACTGCCGCGCTGATCGACCCGCAAGCCAACACCCGCCGCGCCCGGCTCTATACCCGGCCGCTGACCCGGCCAGGCGAGCTGGCTCGCGTCTGGCAAGCCGCTGGCCTGACCGATGTCGTTGACGGCATGCTTACCATGCGCATGGACTTCGACTCGTTCGACGACTACTGGGCACCCTTCGAGGGCAAGGACGGGCCGATCGCCGAGTATGTCGGCACGCTCGACGCATCGACCAAGGCGCGCGTGCGTGACGCCGTGCAGCTCGCCTATCTCGATGGCGAAGCGGACGGTCCGCGCTCCCATGCGGCGACCGCGTGGGTGGTTAAGGGCAAGGTGTCCGACGACACAAACTGAGATCCGCGCTGTGCTCCGTCAGAGGAGCGGCGTATCGGGCTCGAGGCCAAACAATACGCGTCCGGCGCTTTCCATGACGCGTGAATGCACGCCGATGTGCTGGGTGATCGCATGCACGTCGCGAAAGGCGCGCTCGAGCGGCGAGCTGGTGTAGAGCGCGCTGGCGCCGGCGGCGGCATGCATGAGATCGACCGCCTTGGCGGCGCTGAACACGGCGTGCCACGCCGCCATGCGGGCATCGGCGCGCATCTCGATCGGTGCGGTGCCGGTGTCGAGCAAGGTCCGCCACAGTCGGTCGACGCTGTCGAACAGATAGAGACGCGCCGAGCGCACCAGCGCTTCGGCCTCGGACACGCGCAGTTGCGCGCCGTGGTTCTCGCGCAGGATCTGTTGCGAGCGCTGCAGCTGCTTGTCGGCGGCGAGCTCGGTCAGGCTGGCGATTGCGGTGCGCGCGATGCCGAGCGCCATGGCGCCGAGGCCGGGAATGACGCGGCAGAAAGGTGGCATGCGGTAGCGCGGCTTTGTCAGCACGTAAGCGTCGGTGAAGCCCGCGGTGTGCCTGGCCGGCACGAAGGCGTCGTGCACCGTGACGTCGTGGCTGCCGGTGCCGCGCAGGCCGCTCACCGTCCAGGTGTCGATGATCTTGCAGGCGCTGGCAGGGACCACGACGAAGCGCGTCTCGGGTGCGCCGGAGGATGTAAGGCGCGGCTTGCCGCCATTATGCACGACGCACAGCAGCACCATCCAGGCGCTGAGCTCGCAGCCGCTGACCAGCGACCATCGGCCATTGACCCGGAAGCCGCCATCGACCGCCTCGGCCACGCCGGACGCGCGCGTGCTGTTGGCGGTCACGACATCGGCCTTGGCATGGACCGCGCGCATGCCCTCGGCCGACAGCTGGGCCACGATCCAGTGCGTGTTGCCGTTCCACACGCACCAGGCGACCGAGGCATCGGCGCGCGCCAGCTCCTCGAGCACCGTGAGCCCCTGCGTCGGGGCGAGATCCAACCCGCCATAGGCCGCGGGCAGGAACATGCGGAAAAAGCCCTGGCCGGCCAGTTCCCGGGTGAGCTCGTCGGTCAGGCGCCGCCCCGCCTCGATGCGGTCGCGCTCGGCCAGGATGCGGGGCCTGAGCGCGCGGGCGGCTTGCAGCAGCCCTTCGCCGCCGCCGTCGCCCGCCATCAGAGCTGCTGCGCCCGGAAGGTGTCGCAGCTCTTCACGTCGCCGCTCTGCAGGCCCTTGTCGAACCAGCGCACCCTTTGCGCGCTGGTGCCGTGAGTAAAACTGTCGGGCACGACACGGCCCTGCGCCTGGCGCTGCAGGCGATCATCGCCGATCGCCGTGGCGGCAGCGATCGCCTGGTCGACGTCCTGCTCGCTGATCATCTTGCCGCCGCGCTGCTCGTTGGCGTGATAGGCCCACACGCCGGCCAGGCAGTCGGCCTGCAGCTCGACCCGCACCGACATGGCGTTGGCGTCACGCTTGCTCATGTTCTGGCGCATCTGCTCGACCTTGCCGCTGACGCCGAGCAGGTTCTGCACGTGATGGCCGACCTCGTGGGCGATCACATAGGCCTGCGGGAACTGGCCGGGGGCGTGAAAGCGCTGGGCCATCTCGTCGAAGAACGAGAGGTCGAGATAGACGCGCTGGTCGGCCGGGCAATAGAACGGGCCCATCGCCGCCTGGCCCGCGCCGCACGCGGTTTGCGTGGCGTCGCGATAGAGCACCAGGCGCGGCTGGCGATATTGCCGGCCCATCTCCTGGAAGATGTTGCTCCATTCGTCCTCAGTGCTCTTTAGCACGCGGGCGACGAACTGGGTCTCGGGATCGGCGGTGTTGGCAGGCCGCGACGCCGTGCGCGTCTGGCTCGGTGCGACATAGCCCGGGCCTTCGCTGAGGCCAGTCAGCAGCGACAGCGGATTGATGCCGAGGATGAGGGCGATCACGACAATGGCGATCAGGCCGAAGCCGCCGCGGAACAGCCCGCCGCCCAGCGGCAGGCCGATGCCCGGCCCGCCAAAGCCGCCGCCGCCAAAGCCACCGCCGCCGAAGCCGCCTTCGCCGCGGCGATCCTCGATGTTGCTGCTCTCGTCGCCATCCATCTGCATGACAGCGTCTCCGTGGTCTATCTATAGTGGCGGCGATGAGTCTGACCATCGCCACCTGGAACATCAATTCGGTCCGCCTGCGGATCGCCAACGTCGAACGGTTCCTGAAGTTGCGCAAGCCCGACGTGCTCTGCCTGCAGGAGACCAAGTGCCCGGACGACGTCTTCCCGCACCTGCCGTTCGAGGCGCTGGGCTACCGGCACCGGCTGGTGCAGGGCATGAAATCCTACAACGGCGTCGCCATCCTCTCGAAGGTGCCGTTCACCGCCACCACGATCCATCATCGCTGCGGCAAGGAGGATTGCCGGCACGTCGAGGCCGCCCTCGATGTCGGCGGCGATCCCATCCTGGTCGACAATCTCTACATCCCGGCGGGCGGCGACATCCCCGATCCCAAGCAGAACGAGAAGTTCGCGCACAAGCTCGCCTTCTACCGCGAGATGGCGCACTGGTACGCCGAGCACCGGCCCAAGCCGCGCGCCACCAAGGGCCGGCGCCGCATCGCCGTCGGCGACCTCAACGTGGCGCCGCTCGAGCATGACGTATGGAGCCACAAGCAACTCCTGAAGATCGTGTCGCACACCCCGATTGAGGTCGAACTGTTCGGCAAGATGATGGCGGCGCTGGGCTGGATCGACGTGCCGCGCCGCTT
>Ga0306921_10006031_pt1 | contig 12620 bp, 10 predicted proteins | sample sta12Cox44000080_FD_203760 | JGI IMG/M metagenome (GOLD analysis project Ga0306921, IMG submission 203760) | Lab enrichment of tropical soil microbial communities from Luquillo Experimental Forest, Puerto Rico - statoxic.12C.oxic.44.000.080 (v2)... | ecosystem: Environmental > Terrestrial >... | reverse complement strand
CTCGGCCGCAAGGACGAGGCGCACACCCATTTCGAGGAAGCGGCACGCTATTCGACCGCCTATTACGGGCAGATCGCGCGGGCACGGCTCGGTCACAAGGACATTGTGCTGCGTGCCGTGCCGCAGCCTCCGCCCGAGCGGCGCGATGAGCTCAGCCGGCTGGAGGTCGTGCGCGCCCTCGAGCTTCTGTACGCCATCGACGAGCGTGACCTGATTGCCGGAGCATTCGCCGATCTGGGTGAACGGTCATCCGATACGGTTGCGCTCGCCGCCATTGCCGAGGTCGCGGCACATCATAATGACGGGCGGGCGATGGCGCTGCTGGGCAAGGCAGCGCTCGGCCGCGGGCTCGCACTCGAGCACTATGCCTTTCCAACCGTCGGAATTCCGGAGTATCGCGCCATCGGTCCGGCAGTCGAGCCGGCGGTGATCTACGCCATCGCTCGCCAGGAGAGCACATTCAATCCCAAGACCCTGTCGAGCGCGCGCGCCATGGGGCTGATGCAGGTCACGCCAGCCGCGGCGCGCTACGTGACTGGAAAATTCCATGCCCCCTATGACGAAAGGCGCCTGATGAGCGACCAGGCCTACAACGTGCAACTGGGGGCGGCCGAGCTCGGCGAGCTGCTCGTGGACTACCGCGGCTCCTACATTCTCGCCTTCGTCGGCTATAACGCAGGGCGCGGGCGCGTGAAGGAGTGGATCGCCAAGCATGGCGATCCCCGCGATCCCAAGGTCGACCCCATTGATTGGGTGGAGCGAATACCGATCTCGGAGACACGCAACTACGTTGAGCGCGTGCTTGAGAACCTGCAGGTCTATCGGGTGCGCTTCGGCGGCGGCTCGAAGCTTTTGATCGAGGCCGACCTGCGTCGCGGGGCGACAAGCAACTGACCAATGCAACGGGCCGGATTCGGGCCCTCTACGTTGAGGGGCCATCAACCCGGCCGTGCGGTTTGCCGGGCAAAAAACCGCCGGGGGCCCCCCCTCCAACAATTATCAGGGAAATTAACAGCGAATTTTGCCCTGGCGGGCCGAATATCGCGAACTTTCCTCCCGTTATGCAATAGTTCCCAACGGGTTGCAGTTAAATTCCCTAGCACGACGTAACAGGGAATTCTTTTCGGTGAGGAGGGAAGTTTTTCTAAGGCGAGCAGGGAATGGGAATAGAACAACACAAAGTTCAGCTTTGGGCTTTGCGCAACATGCGTCGACAGCACGGCTTCAGCAAGCTTCCTCGTACGCCGTGACATCCGGCGTATCAAAGATCGGGTATCTCTTTCGAATAGTCAGCCACCAACTTTCCCGCACAAAAACTTGACTTATCTACGCGAATCAGGGTGACTTTCATTGAAGCGTGGCTCGAGCTCCTTGAGAACCGGGGTCCGCTTCAGTCCGTATCAGCTAACCGTGATTTTCTAGGTATAGCGGATAATACACTTGCCCGAATTGGAAACCGCTGGCGTGACGGAAACATCGGTAAGACTACGCGAAGAGCATCGAACCGGCCGGCGCACTGTTGCTGATGCGATCGAGGTCGTAGGGGAGCTGCTCGGTCCCGACGACATCGGGTCGCCCTACATCCAGGTAGGCGAGTTCGAGCTTCCTTCCGGACAAACTCTGGCACTCGTAGACGTTGTTTTTCCGGAGTTCGATTGTCGGGTCTCGCTGCCGACCTCTTTCCGATTTAAGGCCCGGAGCGCGACGAACGCATGCCAGGAGGAATTCGAAATTTCTCGACTCGACCGCGCCCAGGTCTGCCCTGATGGCTCCGTCCTGCTGGTCGACGGGACGGAGTTGCGTGCCGTTGAGGTTATCCCGGCAGCATTGCCGTTGCAGCCCTCGAAACTCGACATGATAATCCTCGGGTATCTGGTTTCGCTCACTAAATCATTCAATTGCTGCCGGAGTCTCCGAGAAGGTGTTCCAGAACATTTGCGGGAGATGGTTCCTGATATCTGCATGCCGGACTTCAGCCGCCTTCGAGAGATCAAAGCCCCTTTCCTCAAGCAGATCCGGGGGCATATTGTTGATAAAAATCCGGACCTGAGCGTCTCAAACCAGAAAATTGCCGACACTCTCGCAGTGGCTGGTATTCGTATCCCAAGGCGGCGGCCAAGCCTCCAAGCCCACTGCCGCAATTCCGCCACTATCCGAGTTTGATCGCACTTGATGACAGCGCGCTAGCGTTGACTAGTATGCGTGACTCCATAGCTGATGGAGTCACATATGGTCGCCGCTGGCGAGGTCGTATTGGTCCCTGTGGGCGAACTGCGCCCCAATAGACACAATTCCCGAACACATACGAAGAAGCAAATTCGCCAAGTCGCAAACAGCATTTTGCGATTTGGTTGGACTTCTCCGATCCTCGTTGACGAGGAGAATGTCATTCTCGCTGGGCATGCCCGACACTTGGCCGCCCAGCAGCTCGGATACGGCGAGGTGCCGGTCATTGTCGTGTCGGGCCTCAACGGTGCGGAGAAGCGGGCCCTCGCCCTCGCAGACAACAAGATCGCCGCCAACGCAGGATGGGATCGCAAGCTGCTTGCCGAGGACTTGGGCGAGCTGCTGACGCAGTTGCCCGAATGCAAGCTCGACATCGAGATAACCGGATTCGAAGTATCCGAAATCTCGTCCCTGCTTGGCGACATCGCGAGGTCCGAGAGCAATCCAGTAGACCGTGTCCCTCCGTCCAAAACCAAACGCGTCGTTTCACCCAAAACCAAAGAGGTCAGCAGAATCGGCGACCTCTGGGAACTCGGCCGGCACAAGCTTGTGTGTAATGACGTGTTATCGGCCAAGGACGTCGAGCGCCTCGCTGGCACGTGGTCCGCCGCCCTGGTCGTAACTGGCGATTTGCCGATCGAGCGATTTGACGGCCAAAGGCTGCGCGAAGGCGGGAATCCCACCGGGGGCTGTGGTGACATGTCGGCGGTACAGTTTCTTCAGTTTTTGTGCAATTCGCCCTCGCTCGGCACGAAGTACTCGGTCACTGGGACGACCAATTTTCTGCTTGTCGATTGGCCGCAGCTTGGCGAGGTCCTTGCGGCGGGATCGATGCTCGCGCCGCGGTACGCAGACGTTGCTATTCATCGCTGGCAGACCCACACTCAGCGGGACGCAATCCTGGCCGCCTCCGGCCAGACGTTCGCCAGCGTTGCCGCGCTCCGGGGAAAGTCTCGGAGCACCCCATGAACAAGGCCGACTGCCCGCGCGCCGGCGTCTCACGCAAACGAAGCTCTGAACCAGCTTCAGGCGCGGAATACAGGATCGGCTATGGGAAGCCGCCCCTAGAACATTGCTTCGAACCCGGGCAATCGGGAAATCGCGCAGGGCGTCCAAAGGGTTCTAAAAAAACGACGACGCTGCTGCGCGAGCTGCTTGATCGCAAAATCGAGGTCCGGACCAATGGCACGGTACGCAAGGTCAGCGTTCGTGAGGCTATCCTAACTCGCTTTGCCGAAGCAGCGCTTAAGGGCGACACAAAATGCGCGGCCTTCCTCTTGCAACGCTATGACGCGCAAGAACAGCCCACGGCACAGGGGCAGGCTGTACTGCCGGAGGAACAAGAAATAATCGATCTGTACATTGAAGCACTCTTGAAGAAACGAAATGCAAAGGCGTGACATGACCGAACAAGCGATTCACGACGAGATTCTGCGGCAAGACTTCGATGCGTTTCTCTGCCGCTGCCTGATGATGTTGAACCCGAAACGGCCATATCAACCGAACTGGCACGTACGTGCGTTCGAGTATCGACTGGAGCAGGTTCGGCTCGGCGAGATCACGCGGCTGATGAATAACTCGCCGCCGCGCAGTTTGAAATCGATCCTTGCCTCTGTTGTATTCCCGGCCTTCGTTCTCGGCCACGATCCAACCAAACGTATAATAGTGGTGTCCCAATCGTTAGAACTTGCTGTTAAGTTTGCGAATGATTTTCGCCTCATCGTGAACTCTCCCTGGTACAAGCGCGCATTTCCGACCATGCACGTGTCTCGCACCAAGGACACTGAATATGAAGTCGTTACCACCCAGGGCGGATATCGTCTGGCAGCATCGATCGACGGCAGCCTGACTGGTCGGGGCGGAGACATTATTATTGTTGATGATCCTCTGAAACGCTCTGATGCCCGATCAGACGTCAAGCGCGAGCACGTGAACGAATGGTACAGCAACACGCTGGTTACGCTGCCTGATGACAAGGTTAACGGGGCGATTATCATCGTGATGCAGCGATTACATGTCGATGATCTATGTGGCAAACTCTTGAGGCGCTCCGAAGATTGGACCCATCTGAAGCTGGCGGCTATTGCCGAGAAAGATGAGTCTATCCTAATTGGTGATCAGGAGTACCACGTACGTCGCGCCGGTGAAGTGCTCCACCCTGAACGCGAGCCCAAATCTGCTCTCGATGACTTGAAGAGGGATCTCGGCTCGGAGAATTTTGCCGCCCAGTATCAGCAACAACCGATTCCCCCGACCGGCGCTATGATCAAGCGAGAATGGGTCAAACGCCATGACAGGCTCCCCATTCGCAACGCATCGTCTTACGTTCTCCAAAGCTGGGATACGGCCATAAAGGCCGGGGCAGACCATAGTTTTTCCGCATGCACCACCTGGCTCGTTCACGCGGGCCGATATTACTTGATCGAACCGTTGAGGGGGCGTTTTGATTTTCCAACGTTGAAAGCGCGCGCGATTGCTCACGCGCAGAAGCTTGGGCCGTATAAGATTTTGATTGAAGATGCGGCGGTTGGCCAGGCGCTCGCTGATGAACTAAAACGAGCCGGACTACTAGCTATCACCGTCAGACCACAAGGAGATAAGCTTACCCGCATGTCCACCCAGTCGCTAAAGTTCGAGAATGGGCTAGTGTCTCTGCCAACAGAAGCTCCCGGGCTCGCCGAGTATGAAGACGAGTTATTCGCGTACCCGGACGCGCCCCACGACGATCAAGTCGACAGCACCTCGCAAGCGCTCGCCTATAAGGGTCGACCTTTTCCATGGGACGATAAGGCGCTGGCAGGCCTCTCTAAGTTTGTCGCCGGATTATGACTAGGTCGAAGACCACAACGAGCTGGAGAGTATGTAATAACAAAAGAAGGCACTCGAGCCACGAGCAGCGTTTAGCTTCCGCTGGCTACGGACATTTCGCGGCGCGACGTTATCGAACTGTTGCTGCCTGCCCAGCAGAGCCGGGGAATAGTTTAGAAGCTTCTTCCCATTGAGATGACAGGTCGGCCGCAGCCTCGAGAAGTTCAGAAGCGGAAGCGCAATCCGGCCGTTGTGGCGATGTTGTTGCGCTCAAGATAGCCGTTGGCCAATCCGCCATTCACTTGCGTGGACATGATGCCGAGGTAGAGATCCCACTTCGGTGCAAACAGCCAATCGACAACTCCAGAGATCGCGTTGAATGTACCAGCGCATTGCGAGTGCTCGCTGCCAGAGCAGAGCGTGGGCCCTCCGGTGGCCGTGCCGAAGTAGGAATTCTGGGCATAGTGGTAATAGGCCGCCATCACATCCAATTGGTCGGTAATGGCGTATTTCGCACCAGTCCACACGACCTGCCGAATCCTGTCACCAAGACCGTCGACACCGAAAGCGGTATTGTTAATGTCCGTGTTGTTGATCGCAGCACATCCCTCGCAAAGAAAAGTTCCTGCGATATTGGTGAAAGCGGTCTGCGGATCGCTCGGAGCCGCAAATCGAATTCGCTCGTAACCCCCGTACAATTTCAGCGGTCCGATGGCGTATTTGGCCAGCAGCATCACGCTGCTATTGTCGGAGATCCGCGCTGTGAGCGTCTGCGGCAAGAACGGCGGTATCGGAAGACCATTGGCGTCCTTGCTTCCCGGCCCAAGTGAGATCGACACGGCATCTTTGACGGAGCTGTAAATTGCATCGACCGAGAGCACACCTTTGCCCGACGTTGGGATATCGGCGCCGGCTTGGAACTGGTATGCGCCGTTGGCGGCGTTGTTCTGCGCGTAGCCACCGAACTGCCACAGCGCCGCCACCCGAAAGCGGCCGAGGCCGACCCGATATTTCAGTGATGTCGAGTATCGGGTGTCTTCGGTATCGCCGATGCCGCCGGTCATTCCCTGAATTGGCGAGAAGGCGGCGGAAGAGCCCATCGGATCGTAGTCGATGACGCCGTCCTGGGTCAGCGCGGTCTGCCGGAAGATGGTCAGAGTGCCGTAGGTCGCGGAGCTGACGCCGAGATAGCCTAGGCCATTGTACCATTGCCCCGCTCGGCTCGAATCGGCCCAGGCAGTTTGCTGGTTAAGGGGGACGCCGGCGTTCGCAGCAGCCGATCCCGGCCCATTGGCGAGTCGGAAGGAATACGGGTCGAAACCAGCCTCTACGGCGAAGACGAATGAGAAGCTCCCGCCGATCGGCTCAGTTCCCTTAATTCCGATGGTTGATTGGCTCAAGCCATTGGGCGCGAGGCCCCACAGCGTAGACCTATTCATTCTCCGGATTCTGTATGAGGCCCCGGCAGCGGAGCGCGGATCGAACGGCGCGCCGTGGCTCTGCCAGCCGCCTCCCACGTCAATCGTGCCGTAGACCGTTATGCCCTGCCAGGTCAGCTGGCAATTCGTGGCAACAAAATCCCAAAGGCTGGTGCACAGTTTGGGCGAGGCCGAAGCCGTCGTCGGGATCATATCGGCGGCCCACGCATCCACTTCACACAAGGCGCCAGCGGATGCGAGCATCGTTGCAGCAAAAATGCCGAGCTTTGCGATGCAAGCCCCCCGCTTCGCCATAGACGAATTGTGGCTTGGTGACGACTCATCGACAAGCCGGTGTCGGCCCCATGTGCGGTCATGGCAGGGAAATCCCGATTTATGTGGCTGTCACGCCACATGATTTTCCGGGCTCCGGCGCAAGTGATTGCCCAATGCCTGGTTTGGCGACCAAACCCCGAAATTGCCCACTTGGATTTGTCGGCTTCTACGGCCGCATGAGGCTAAGTCCGCCCCGCCCATAGCTTTCTGCGTCAGCATCGTCAGAACCGACTGCAAGCTGTGAAGATGCCTCGGCCCGGGAATCTCGCGCATAGCTGGAGAAGATTGGGCATGACAAGGCGCAGAGTGCCAAAAATGAGCAGCATTCGTTCGATGCGTCCGGTCTGAAGGCGTGGACAACCATCTGCTGTTGGCGCGGTTCAGTTTCTAGAACACGGGGGACGGAGGGCTGCCGGGATTTTGCGTCAGCACCGTCGGCCGGGGCGCATGAAGGGCGTCGGCAGATGGGCTTTGCCGCAAGCGGAGCGGGCGAATGCACTGGACATCTCGCAAGGGACGTCACCCATCCATTGCTTTCACTAACAGGCATCGTAGTAATGCCGCTCGGTGGACGAAGGTGCCGCGTGCATGGGGCCGGGGGTAGCGTTGGCATATCCCAGAACTTGGTTCGGCAGACGCGCAAGGTAAAGTAAAGATGGGTCGCTGACGACCAGGCGCTGATTTTCGTGCGCCGGTTTTAGCGATGACGCCGAAGCCGGGTCTTTTTTCGTCAGCACCGTTGTCTGCACGACTTAAGTTATTTTTTGACCCCATCCGGGCGGCACTGACGATGCTGACGGTGCTGACGGTGCTGACGGTATTATCGGTATTTGCAAGCCGCACGCAAACCAAAAGGTTTGCCGCTCAAGTCGACTTTCGCTTCAGGCCTATCTTAACCAGCCGCCGCAGCGCCTCGGATCGTGATGGCGTGTCGGGCTGTTTGCCAGCCCACGCGTCGATTTCGTCCTTGAGCGCGGGAGAAAGCCGCATTGGGATCGTTTCGCCAAAGCTGCGCCCTGCGGGTCGTCCCCTTTTCTTGTGTACACTTTTTTCTTGCTTCGCCATGATTTTTCGTGTACACGAAATAGTACACAAAATGCAGGCCGGCGACAAGGCAGCCACCTCGCCACCGGCCCTAACCCAAGCCACGGAGGTAAGCCATGGCTCAGGCTGAGTGCATTATTACGGCAATTCGCGAGCTCATGTCTCGCGGACGGCCGCCAAAGTCCCCAAGCTCGGTGCACGCGGCGCATACCGAATTGGTCGCCACCCTCGCCGGCAATCCGTCGAACCCGATCTACGCTGACGTCGATTCGGAAGACCTCGACGGCCGCGCCGACCATCTGGAAAAGGTGTTCGCGGCGGTACGCGTGTATTTCGCGGCGATCATCTCAGATGCGGCGCTGAAAATCCCAGGTACTACGCTCGATCGCCGCTACCTGGACAAGCTGTTCCGGGACTTGTCCGTCGATGCGCTCCGCGTAATCCGCAATGCTGTGGAGGAAATGAGGGAACATGAGAATTGGAGGGCGTCATGACCCTCCCGTTCGAGAGCACCCGAATCTCTCTTGAATTTGGCAATCGTCAGGGCTTCATCGGCGGCTCGGACGCCCGGATCATCATGGGCGGCGACGAAGCAGCCCTTATCCGCCTCTGGTGCGAAAAACGCGGCGAAATCGAACCGGAGGACCTCTCCGGCAACCTCATCGTCCAGCTCGGCGTAGCAACCGAACCGCTCAACCGGCATTGGTACGAGCGCAACACTGGGCAAACCGTCGAATGCGTTCAACACCGGCTAATGCATCCCGTGCTGCGCTGGATGGGGGCAACCCTTGACGGGATTGTCGCGGGCAGCGGGGCGGTTTTCGAAGCGAAATTCATGCTGCCCTGGTCGTTCTCGGAAGAGGCGGCGGCCGAGAAGCATATGCCCCAGCTCCAGCACAACATGTGGGTCATCAATGCCAGGGAGGCGGCGCTCTCGATCATCACCGGCGGCGGCAAATGGGTCGAGATCAAGATCGCCGCCGATCCCCTCTACCAGCACCTCCTTCTGACGGCGGAAAAGAAGTTCTGGCGGTGTGTGGAGAGTGGCGAGCCCCCCCACCTCTTCAATATCGAGCAGCCGCGCCCGCGAATTGAGGCCATCCGCATTGTCGACATGAGCGCGTCAAATTCCTGGGCCGAGTTCGCGGGCCTGTTCCGCAACACGCGGGCTGCCTTTCTCGACCACGAGCGGGCCAAGACCGAGCTCAAGACGCTGATGCCGGAGGATGCCAAGGAGGCGATTGGGCACGGCGTGCGGGCAAAGCGCTCGAAATCCGGCGCGGTGAGCTTCGATGTGCTTGATACGGAGGCCGCCCGTGCAGCGATCTAGTGAATCGTTAGCTGCACTCGCAGCAGCGCTCGCCAAGGCGCAGGCCCACCTCGTCAATCCGGAAAAATCGCTCACCGCCACCATTGCGGGCGGGCGACCCGGAGAGACGGCGCGCAGCTTTCGCTATGCGCCCCTCTCCAGCGGGCTTGAGATCGTGCGCAAGACCCTCAGCGAGCATGAGATCGCTGTCGTTCAGACCACCACGGTCGATCCTGCTTCCCGGATGCTGACGCTCACCACGCTGCTCGCCCATTCATCGGGCGAATGGATCGCCTCCTACTGGCCGGTCTGCTCCCTTGCGGAGATTGCCAACCCGCACCGGATGGGAGCGGCGCTCACCTATGCCCGCCGTTATTCCCTGTTCACGATGGTCGGGATTGCCGGCGAGGATGATCTTGATGCCCCCGACATCTGCATGCCGGCACCAGTCGCGGGTTCGTCGACCTTCGATTTGCCGTTGTCCTCACAACCACAGGGAAACGGCAAGTCGCGCGGAGCCGCGAGGAACCCCATTCTAGTGGTCCTTCCAGTGGATGAATCGGCCGCTCTGCGCGAGCGGCTTCTCGGCGAAATTGCGGGCCTTGCTTCGCCGGAGAGCGCGACGAGCTGGGCCCGCGCCTCCCTTGCCGCCAAAAACAGCCTCACAGTCTCCGATGCCAAAGTGCTGGAGGATGCATTCGAGCAAAAGGTCGCGGAACTCTCGCCCACCGAACCCGCAACGCCAGCGATCGACGCATGTGCTTCCTCGCCTCCGGCCCCCAAGCTCCAGGAGGGCCGCCCGAGCGACAGCGCCGATAAAACCGATCCGCATCCGAATCAGCCGACGGGGATCGACAAGAGCGTGCTTGCGCTCAGCGTCCCCCGTCGCCACCGCAACAAGGAGCATTTGCGGTACGTCAGCTCGCAGCCGTGCCTATTCTGCGCACGCAAGCCATCCGATGCGCATCAGCTGCGCTTCACGCAGCCCCGCGCGCTTGGCCGTAAGGCAAGCGATGAGTTCGTGGTCCCCCTTTGTCGTATCCATCACCGTGCAGCTCATTGTGCCGTAGACGAGCTCGCATGGTGGAAGGCGACCGGGATCGACCCGCTCAAAGTGGCTCGCAAGCTTTGGAAGGACACGCTCATGAGCAAGGCCCAGGACCGGCGCCAGACCACATTGCAAGATGCGCAACCCGAGTCTACGCCGAGTGCTGATGGACGGGGCGACAAGGCACCATGTCCATGACGGTGACTCCAACCCTTGCCATCCCATGTCCTGCCGCCTCGTTGTTTCACACTGCCACCGGCCGCGCATTCATTGATATTGAGATCCAGGGCCATCGAGAGACCTGGCCCATTCGCGGCAAGCAGCTTCGGGCATGGCTCCGGCGCCGCTACTATGAGCAGACTGGCGAAGCGCTTGGTGTCGAGACCATCAGGTCAATGCTCGATCTGCTCGAAGCGCGCGCCCAGTTTGACGCGCCGGAACGCATGATCCATGTGCGCGTCGCGGAGTGTGAGGGCCGCATCTATTTGGACCTCGGAGACAAAGAGTGGCGTGCAGTCGAAATCAGCGCCGACAGATGGCGGATCATCGGCTCTCCACCGGTGAGGTTTCGGCGGGCCCCCGGCATGCTGCCGCTTCCGGCACCGCAGAGGGGCGGATCAATCGAGGCGCTTGCACCGCTTCTCAATCTTCCGGCGTCAAACGACTTCGTAATGACGGTGGCGTGGCTGCTGGCGGCGCTGCGGCCGAGCGGCCCCTATCCGCTGTTGGCGGTGATTGGCGAGCAAGGCTCCGCAAAAACCGCCCTGACGAAAATTCTGCGGGCGCTGGTTGACCCGAATACTGCGCCAGCGAGATCGCTGCCGCGCGAGGAACGCGATCTCATGATCGCCGCTAACAACGGCCATGTTCTCGCCTTCGACAACCTGTCCGGTCTACCATTCTGGCTCTCAGATGCCTTATGCCGACTCGCCGGCGGCGGCAGTTTTGCGCTGCGGCAGCTATTCACGGACGAGGATGAAATTCTATTCCATGCGACGCGACCCGCAATCCTCAATGGCATCGAGGATCTCGTTTGTCGCGCGGATCTGGCTGACCGCGCGATCTTTCTTGCGTTGGAGCCAATTTCAGATAGCTGGCGCCGACCTGAAAAGGAGCTTTGGCGCGAATTCGAGATGGCGCGCCCCCGTATCCTCGGTGCCCTGCTCGATGGTGCGGTCCACGGCTTGCAGAGACTGCCCCACATTCGTCTAGAAAAGTTGCCGCGCATGGCCGATTTCGCGCTGTGGGGAACGGCCTGCGAAACAGCCTTCTGGCCATCGGGCACGTTCTTGCATGCCTACGATGTCAACCGTCGGGCCACAATCGACGGGGTCATCGAGGCCGACCCGGTCGCTACCTTTGTGCGGGAGATCATGGCCGAGCGGAACACCTGGGCTGGAAAGGCCTCAGATCTTCTGCATGCCCGGCCGGGCGCGAAAAACGCACTGAACCGAATGGCGGGCTGGCCCACGAACCCCCGCGCACTGGCGGCCCGATTGCGGCGTTGCCAGGCGTTCCTGCGAGCGGCCGGTATTGAGATTGCCTTCAGCCGCGAAGGCCGCGCGGGCAGCCGAATGATCAGAATGACCTCTTTCCCAAAGACTCGAGCCGAGATGGCCGCCAGCACCGTGGGTAATGGTCAAGCATCCAAGTGAAAACGGTTCTCAGGCATGGGTAGGCCACGATGCCGCTGACACCGACACAACCGACGCTACTGACTGATTACAGCTGAGACTCCGGCTTACGGTCATCGGTTTACTGACGAAAATTCTGCGGGCCTTGGTTGATCCAAATAGCGCGCCAACGCGAGCTCTACCACGCGAGGAACGCGATCTCATGCTCGCCGCCAACAATGGCCAGGTGCTCGCCTACGACAACCTGTCCAGATTACGGTCGTGGCTTTCCGATGCTTTGTGCCGCCTTGCCAGTGGCGGCGGCTTCGGGCTACGGCAGCTCTTTACGGACGAGAATGAAATCCTCTTTCATGCGATACGGCCAGCGATCCTCAACGGCATCGAGGACGTCGTTTGTCGCGCCGACTTGGCAGACCGCGCGGTCTTTCTGACTCTGGAACCGACCCGCGCCGGTCCGAGAAGGAGCTTTGGCGCGAATTCGAGGTTGCACGCCCCCGCCTCCTTGGCGCCCTGCTCGATGGCGCCGTCCAAGGCTTACGCAAACTGCCCCACATTCGTCTCGAAAAGTTGCCGCGCATGGCCGATTTTGCGCTGTGGGGGTCGGCCTGCGAGACGGCCTTCTGGCCGCCGGGTACGTTCTTACGCGCCTATGACGCCAACCGTCGGGCAGAGATCGACGGGGTCATCCAGGCCGATCCGGTGGCCACCTTTGTGCGGGAACTTCATGGCCGAGCGGGGCATCTGGGCAGGAAGGGCCTCGGATCTTTTGGGTGCTCATACCAATTCTACATCAGAGT
>Ga0306921_10006029_pt1 | contig 12622 bp, 12 predicted proteins | sample sta12Cox44000080_FD_203760 | JGI IMG/M metagenome (GOLD analysis project Ga0306921, IMG submission 203760) | Lab enrichment of tropical soil microbial communities from Luquillo Experimental Forest, Puerto Rico - statoxic.12C.oxic.44.000.080 (v2)... | ecosystem: Environmental > Terrestrial >... | reverse complement strand
CGCGACTTCAGACCGGTGGTTTTCGCCGGTATTCTCGCGCACTCAGGCGAACCGTATGTACCTGTTCGCAGCTACATCGCAGGGATATGTTTATCCTCCGGCAGCGAGCTTAACGGCAAAGACAATTTTCGAGGACCTGGATGGCGCCGGAATATCCTGGAGGATCTACGTTACCGATCCGGGCGACACCTACCTTACGTATTTCGACTCTTATTACCAGGCACACAAGGACCACATCGTGCCAGCGACCCAGTTCCAAACAGACGCGGCTAACGGCACCCTGGCTGCGGTTTCTTTCATTGAAAGCGGCTATAACTCGGGAAAAGACGAGCACCCGGTCAATCGTGTACAGATCGGTGAGATGTACGCGGCGTCGCTGATCAACGCCCTCATCCAGAGCCCTTCCTGGAAGGACTCCGTGTTCTTCGAAACGTGGGATGAGAGCGGCGGCTTCTATGATCACGTGCCGCCGATCGCTGCGGTGAATCCCGACGGAATCCCGCCCAAGGATTTGCAGCCTGGAGATTTTCCCGGAGACTTCACTCGGACTGGCTTCCGGGTTCCCTTGCTGGTGATCTCGCCGTTCGCGAAGAAGGGATATGTGTCACACACACCCACGGATTACACGGCCATACTCAAGTTCATCGAAACTCGCTGGAAGTTGCCGGCCCTGACCAAGAGGGATGCCCAACAGATCGATATGACTGAGTTCTTCGACTGGAGCGCGCCGAATGCGAATCCGCCGACGGCTCCGACCCCCACAGAGAGCCTGCGCTGCACTCCAGGACAGATGCAATAGTTGGCAGGCAGAGAGAAAAGCCGCGGAAGCGATTCCGCGGCTTGCTTTGTTCAACGTTGACTAGCGAAGACGACGAATGCCGCGTTTTTTGGCCGCTCCGCCTCCGCCCTTCTTCTTCGCTGCCTTCTTGGCTCCTGCTTTTTTGGCAGCTTTTTTGCCACCCTTTTTGGCAGCAGCGCGGCGGCCGCCTTTCTTCGCAGCAGCTTTCTTTGCGCCCTTCTTTGCGGCGGATTTCTTCTTCGCCGGTGCGGCCTTTTTTGCAGACTTCTTCGCACCCTTCTTTGCAGCAGCTTTTTTCTTCGCTGGCGCCGCCTTCTTCGGCGGCGCGGCCATGGTTTCCTCGGCTTCTGGTTCTACTTCTTCTTCCTCTTCTACGACTGTCACCGCAGCTTCCGGTTCTTCTTCCTCTTCCTCCTCTTCATACTCTTCGCCATCGAGTGATTCGCCGTAAGATCCTTCTCCGTAGTCGTCCATTTCATCATCACGACCGTAGAGCGTTTCGTCGTAAACCGTCATGTGTCCTCCTGAAAGTGCCGGGCTCCGCATGACCTAACGGAGGCAGCCTGTAAGCTTGAGTGCAATGGATGCCGGAACAAATGCTCTGTGCAGGCGCGGGATTATAGCATACGCCCAAATCGTCGCTGCTGTGACCTCATGGAGCATTCAACGAGCAACGCGCCTGTTGTAACAGAAGAAGCGCGCCAAGGGAAGAGGTCACGGCGGGAAGCGCGATGCCTCGAATGCTATCTGCGAATCACCAGCACATCACCGGCGCGGAGATTTGCTGCCATTTTGCCGTTGTCGCGACGAAGGGCCGTCACCGTAGTGTTGTAAGAGGAAGCAATGCTGCTAAGGGTCTCACCTTTCTTGACCTTGTGATAGGTGGACGCTTTGGCAGCGCGCTTCGAATGTGCCTTGCTGGATGGCATCTGGCCACCCGAGACTTCGTCGGATTCCCGTGCTGCAGCCGTTTCCTCACCAGGCGCCGTCACTGGCTTGTAGATTACGAGGACCCGGCCCGGGGCCAGGGTGGAACCTCGCAAATGGTTCCATTTCCGCAGTTTCTCCACCGGAACCTCGAAGTCATCGGCCACTGAGTACACGGTGTCTCCTTTTCGCACCTTGTAGCGCGTCGGGTGCTTCGAGAACGCTACGCCTTCGCTGCCCCCTGGGGTTAAAGGAATGATCAGCTTAGCGCCGACCTTGAGTTCGTCCGAGGGAAGCTTGTTGGCCTCCGATATGGAAGCTGGATTGGCGCGGTATTTGTGCGCGATGGAGGCCAGCGTATCCCCCGATTCGACCCGGTGATAGCGCCACCAGGTCCGCATATCCAACGGGATGGCTGCGATCGAGGTTTGGTACTGCTCCGCCGTTCCCGCCGGCAGCCGAAGAGTGAAGGACTGGCCTTTCGGCGTGGTCAGGCGAAGCAGGCTGGGATTCAGGTCCTGGAGGTAATTCACCGACGCGTCCACGCACTCGGCAACCAGGCGCAAATCGACAGGGTAGTCAATTCCGACCTGGTCCACGTTGGGAGCGGGATCGAGGGTGACATGCTCCAGCCCGTATTGCGAAGGATTCTTCGCCATAATGGTGACTGCGAGGATGATAGGAACGTAATTCCGCGTCTCCTGCGGCAGCACTCCGCGGCGATAAAGTTCCCAGAAATCGGCGTATCCGGTGCGCTCTACAGCGTGCTGAATCGTTCCCGGCCCCGAGTTGTAAGCCGCCATGGCCAGATACCAGTCGCCGAACTGGTTGTAGAGGTCCTTCAGGTGCTGGGCGGCCGCGCGGGTGGCTTTTACGGGGTCCTGCCGGTCATCGACCCACCAGTTACGCTCCAGGCCATACATAGAAGCGCGTCCCGCCATGAACTGCCACATGCCTCGCGCTCCTGCGCGGGAGAGTGCCAGCGCCTGAAATCCCGACTCAGCCTGTGCCAGGTAGATGAGATCTTGCGGAACTCCGACCTCCTTCAAGGTGGCGGAGATCATGTCGCGGTAGCGCCCTGAGCGCGCCAAAGCTCGCTCCAGGGTACCCTTCCCCCTCGGACTAGAGAAGTAGTTGATAAACATGGCTACTTCGTCGTTCAGCACCAGGGGCAAGTCCGATTTGGTGGTCTTGATTTCCGTCTCCGCCTTGGCCTTGATGTTGGGATCAACCGGGAAAGTGATGTCGTTGGCTTCATCAATCGGGGCTGGCTCGGAACGTGGCTCGGTGAACCCGTCGCCCTGCCGCATGGCCGCAAGCTCGAGCTGATTGACCGACTCCACCACTTTGCTGAACTCGCGATCCAGGCGCTCGTCTCCGCGGACATCGAGATTGCTCGACAGCAGGAGGTTGAAAGCACGATCGAAGTTCTCTTTGGCGGCCTCCAGGTGGCCGGCCGCGTAGTTGGCCTGTCCAGCTGCGAGTGCCTTCTCCGCCTGCGCGATCAGGGCATCTACCGGATCATTGACCGGTTTGGGCTTGGGCTGATCCTGGATTTTGGGCTGCGGCTTTTCGGCTAATGTGCCCGGAGTTTGGGTGATGGTGGGCGCTGTTGCCTGGGCCGGAATCGACGCTGGTTTCTTCGGCTCCGATGTCTCGCATCCGGCGGTGAAGAGGATACCGGCCAATAAAAACGCCGGGATCGTAACGCGAGAAATACGCATTAATACCTGAAAGCCTTTTTAGGAGTGCGACGTGCGATCCGCTGCGATGGTACTACGCTGCCGAAACCAGGGTCAAACCCGCTGATCTGAATGTAAGCCACTGCTGGAGTTGGGGTTCAAGGACGCGCCAGTCAATTATTCGAGGCTGGTCTAGCTTGTCCGGCCGAAAGCAATTTGCTTCCAACTCATGCGAGCGCCTGCTCCAGATCGGCGATCAGATCACCTGCGTCTTCGATGCCTACCGAGAGCCGGACCGTGGCCTCGGAGACTCCGAGCATGCGTAGTTGCTTTGTGCTCAGACCAACGTGCGACGACAGCAGTGGGTAAGACAGGATTGACTCAACCCCGCCAAGGATCGTAGCCAGATACCACAGTTGGAGACGGTCGAAAAACCGTGTTGCCGCCTTCCGTCCGCCCTGTATTTCAAACGAGACCATCATGCCGAAATCGCGCATCTGCCGGCGGCAAAGCTCATGGCCGGGATCATCCGGAAATCCAGGATAGTAAACGGTTTGCACTTTTTCATTGCCGCGCAGAGCGGTGGCAATTTCGACGGCATTCTCGCAGGCGCGCTGCACACGTATGTGCAGCGTCTTAAGTCCCCGCAACAGCAGGTAGGCACAGCCAGGATCGAGGCAGCCACCGGTAAGAATCATCAATTCCCGGGCCTTGTCGATCCACCGTTTCGATCCAGCCAGCACCCCGGCGGTGAGATCGCTATGTCCGCCCAGGTATTTCGTAGCGGAATGCATGACCATGTCAGCTCCAAGTTCCAGCGGTTTTTGCAACACCGGTGTGGCGAAGGTGTTGTCGGCAACGACACAGATATTGCGGCGGCGTGCTGCCCGCACAAGTTCCGCCAGGTCAACGCAGCGCAAGGTCGGATTTGTGGGGGTTTCCAGAAAAAGCATCCGCGTCTTGCGAGTGAAGTAGCGCTCGATGTCACGCAACTCGTCAAAAGGAACGAAGCGAGTCTTAATGCCGCATCGTGACAGGACCTGCTGGAACATCTTCAGCGTTCCTCCATAGACGTCGAGCATGCTGACCACTTCGTCTCCTGCCTCGCACGCGGCCAGCGAAGCCACCACTTCCGCGGCCATTCCGCTGGAGGTCACCAGAGCGGCCTCGGCTCCTTCCAGCGCTGCGACTTTTTGCTCCACCGAGGTAAGTGTCGGATTTCCGTACCGCGAATAGAGATAGACGTCGCGCTTGCCCTCGGCATATCGCCGCAGGTCTTCCAAACGCGGGACGACAAACACCGAGGCCTGGGTTATGGGCGTGGTCAGGGGAGCGGCCTGACCGTGGCGGTCTTCACCGGAATGGACGGCACGGGTTGCGTCGGCCAGCTTAGCGACAGCTTTCATAGGGGTTCGATTCTAAATCGAACCCGCAAAGGTGAAACTACAAATGCCTGATAGAATCCGGCTCAGATACGACTCGTAGCGCGAGTCGGCCTCGGTTATTGGCGCATACCCGTCACACGTGACATATCACAGCGAAAACCAGTCCATCATTGCCCTGACAGGCTTCATGGGTTCAGGAAAGAGCAGCGTGGGGAGGGCGCTTGCCCTGCTGACAGGTTGGAACTTTGTCGATCTTGACCGCGAGATCGAAATTTGGCATCGCCAGAAGATTCGCGACATCTTCCAGTGTCACGGAGAAGAACACTTTCGCCAACTCGAAACCGAGGTGCTTCGCAAGGTCCTGGCCGAGGCGAGGCGGCCACTGGTGCTTGCCTTGGGCGGCGGAACGTTCGTGCAGAGCGGCAATGCCGATTTGCTGCGAGAACACGGGGCCAGGGTAGTGTTTCTGCATGCTTCCCCTGAACTCCTGCTGGAACGGTGCCTTTCGGAGAGCAGCGAAGCGGAAGCAGTCAGGCCGCTTGCGAGCGATCGCGAGTCATTTCTGCGGCTCTATGAGCACCGTTTACCCTATTACCGTGGCGCGGAATTCGTGCTTGAGTGCGACAACAGCGCTCCCGATGTAATCGCAGATCGACTCGCAAGCTGGCTGCAATTGATCCCGAGCGATTAGAGTGGAGCGTCCGCTGCCAGACTGGAAGGCGCCGGTAGTTCTCAAACGGATCTAATGAGTTTGCTGCAGTTGTGCAATTAGCTTGCGCGCCAGGTTGTCTTCCGAGTCGGACCACAGGACGCGCCCGCTTATTCCGCAATACCGTTCCACGGCGGATGAAAACGCCACCAGCTTGGCCACGTTAGTGCGCACGCGCCATTCGATGTCGTGCGCCAACCGCATGCCTTCAAACAGGAACGGGGTATCAAGTCCAAAATCCGCCTGGATGTGGCCGTCGTCGGTATAGATTCCCTCCTCGAACTGCACACCGTGTACCAGAAACTTCACCGCGGCTGGACGTTGCACCCACGCCTCCCCATGCTCGTCATCATTCGGGACCCACAAATCCCAGAATGCTTCAAAGACGAGGGCGTAGTCGTCATGAGCGAATTCCTGGGCCATTTCTGCCGCTTCCGCTGGAGAGATACCGGGATCGAAACGCCGCTCCAGAACAGTTGGCTCGCTCCATGCCACGGGATGAACTGAGAGGTAGGTCACTCCTTCGCGGATCTTGGAGAACAGAAATTGCCGCAGAACAGAGAGCGTTCGCGGGACCATTTCGGCTTCTCGGAAGCTCGAAAACCAGATGCTCAGGTACAGGGAATCCGCCATCGCGACATTCTAATCTCCGCCAGACAAGCGGATGAGAGAAGCTATTTCACAAGGGCTAAAGCTGAACCCTCAGGGGCTAAAGCCCAGAGATTTGTTGGGCTGTATGCCGCACGGCTGAAGCCGTGCCCTTTCAAAACCGATTTATAACATGCCTCGAGTATCGTAGTTATCGCTATTCCCGGATCGGACTTGTTTGTTCGACCGCACAACAGCTTCGTTTAAGAACTGACTACTGGAGCCGGAAACGTTCAGCCATCAGCCGTTGCAACCTGGGTTTATAGAGAATGTCGTAGGCGAATTCTTTGTCGGGGAACATGGCAAGCGCGGCGCGTTTTGCGTTGGCCACCATTTCCGCAGCCTCCTCCACCGTGAGGTCTTCATCCTGGCTAATCACAGACATCACCATATTCATCATGATCTGCAACCGGCGAAGCTTGCGCCGCTCCTCTTCCTGTTCCTGTAGTTCGTTGGCAGTAGGTTGTGGCCCGGCCGCTTGCTCTCGCTCTGGTAGCTCCATTCGTCCCTCTAAGGAAAAACCGCTGGGCAGGCGCCTCTCTGCCGCACCGCATCGGCTTTCAGTACAATCAACAATGAGATGTTGAACGCCACCTCATCGTTGCGCTCGACTGTTGGGGGGCATCATACACCGATTCGGTTCAATTTCGCGCGGAGAATGACGGAACTTGGCGTTAGTTCTCCGCAGCAGGTTGCAGTCTGAGTCATCGGGGAGGACAAATGGCAAAGATCACAGAACAAAATGAAGGGCCCGACCCAACTGAGGAACTCGTAAAAGTCTTCGATACCGAGCAGGAATCGGAGGCCATGGTTGTTCGCGGGCTCCTGGAGGCGAACGGGATACCCGCGGTCATCGAGAACCTGGACGCCCCTCAGGACGTGTTGCCCGGCGTGGGTGGCGTGATCGTGCTGGTGCGCGAGACGCAAGCAAAAGAAGCAGCGCGACTCATCGAAGAATCGCGCACCGAGGCTTCAGAAGACGAAATGGTCAGCGGGGAACAGGTCTAGCGGCCAGGGTCTTCCCATCGAGATAGAACGAAACGGCGCCGGCTAAATCTGTGCGGTAGGTCGTGACGTGCGAGGCAGCGTACCGCTCCATCACTTCCGGCCTGGGATGTCGAAAAGGGTTGTAGAAGCCCGCCGAAACCACTGCAAAACGGGGATGCACCGCAGCCAGAAATTCAGGGGAGCTGGAAGTGAGGCTTCCGTGGTGTCCTACTTTCAGCAAGTCAGCCTGTGGGCGCTCGTCAACCAACAGCTTCTCGATTCGCCGGTGCGAATCACCAACCAGCAGAGCTGCCGTCGCCCCGTACCGCAAATGTAGCACCAGCGATTCGTCGTCCTGCGCGGGATTATGGGGCGGCCAGCCGCCCTGCGGGTTGAGCACGCGAATGTGAACGCCTCCAAAATCGAACTCGTCCCCGGCATGGTGAGCCCTCAACGAAACGCCGAACTCCTTGGCCGTCTTCTTCACCTCGCGGAAATCGTGGGTTGGCGAATCAACCCCGTACCACAGCTCGCGCGGCCGAAAGTTCGCAATGATGCTGCGCATCCCGCCGATGTGATCGGAGTGGGCATGTGAAACTGCCACCGCGTCCAGGCGGCGGATACCGCGCGACCACAGATAGGGCGACACGACCTCCTCTCCTACGTCGAAATCTGAACGCGAGGTTGCGCCCAGGCCTCCCGAGTCGAGCAGCAACGATTTGCCGTCTGGGGCGATGATCAGCAGAGAATCACCCTGGCCCACGTCGATGGCAGTAACCTCGAGCACCCCAGGCCTTACCTGAGGCGCAGGCGGAAGCAGCACCAATGCAAGTGCAGCCAGCACTAATGCACCCAGGCCCGCTGCCGCCATCGCAACCTTCTGGCGCCGTGACAAGAACAGGGCCAATGCAAAAGCAGTGGCTGCCATTACGGATATCGCGAGCCCCGGCGTGGGCACTCGGACATCTGACAATCGAAAGTGCCCCACGATGCGAACCGTTCCGGTAAGCAGATCGAGCGAGCAGCTCGTGATCCATGCCGGAATGTAAGCCAACCATACTGAGACGTACGAGAGCGCGACCGCCAATACCGCCGAAGGCATGAGCACGCCGGCGAGTGGTATCACCAGCGCGTTGGCGGGCAGCGACAGCGTTGTGACTCGGTGGAAGTACCAGGCCATGGGAAGGGTCAACGCAAACTGGATAATCGCAGAGCCGATCACCAGTTCGGCAGCCGCGAGCATCAACGCTGCCATGCGAATCACGACGACCTTTGCGGCTCGGTTTCCGACGATGCCGGCCAGTTGCTCACGCAGCAGCCGCAAATCGGAGCGGAATTGAGCTGCGCGCGTCGGCAGGCTGAAATCGTAAGCGGGCGAGTCGAGATTGCGGAGTGCCGTCTGCAATGGATAAATAGAACGCCGCAGCACCGGCACGGCAATTCCAGCCACCGCAATAACAGAGAGAAATGTCAACTGGAAGCTGGCCTCGAAGAGCGCACGCGGACTCACCAGCAGGATTCCGAGTGCTGCGATGCCTAGCGCGTTGAGCCCGGTTCGGTCGCGAAAGAGCAGCCGCGTCAGCAGATAGATGTTCAGCGCAATTGTGGCTCGCACAATCGGCGCCCCCAGATCGGCCACGAAGGCGTAGCCCCAGGAAAGGAGAATCGTTAGGATCGTGGCCGCAGTGTCGCCAAAGGGCAGCTTGCGCAGCGACCAGAAGAGGGCGAAGGCAAGGATCCCGACATTGATTCCGGAGACGACGAGGATGTGGTACGTACCGGTGCGTTGAAACTCTGTCTTCGTTTCCCGTCCGAAGAATGCGCGGCCCCCAATCAGCATGGCCTGCAGCAGTTCGCCGCGCTCGCCCGGCCATAACTGCTGGATCTGTACCAGGATGCTGCGCCGGGCACGGGCCCGCCAGTAACCAACCCGGCTTCCTTCGAACGCCGGAAGAACCTGGACCTCGCTGGCCCTGGCCGATCCGGTCAGGCGAATCCCCTGTGATGAAAGATAACCTACGAGGTCAAGCGCTCCAGGGTTGCCGTAGTTGCGCGGCAGACGAAGCTTGGCTGAAAGCCGCAGGCGTTCACCATAGGTGAAGACCGGCAGCGATGGTTCGTCCCCACTCCGCTCCGCAGCGGCTTCTTCAGATTCCTTGCTGTAGATGGTCAGCCGAACGCCCGCTGCCGCCGAACTGGTCTGGTCCGCCGTCGCAAGCTGTCCGGTTTCGAGGTCAACCGATTCCTGCTTGCCACCGTAAGGACTGTCCCGCAGCAGCCCTTCACGAATGACGTGTCCCGTGATGGTGACCTCGCCTTCTCCAGTACCGAACGCTTGCAGACTCGGTGGTGTGGATTGGGCGGCGTCATACGCCTGAAGATACAAAGCTCCAAGGGCGGTGAGGCCGATCAGCAGGAACGGATACGCCAGCTGCGGATTGCGGTGCCTGAGAAGCCATGCGCCGGCGCAGGCGCTGCAAAAAGCGATCAGCCAGGCAAACGGCGAGCGCCAAATAAGATCGGCAGAGACAATACCGCACGCAAAGGCCACGGCGGCGACAAAGAGAGGCTCTTTGCCGCCACAGTACAGCTGGCGCAGGCCGGTGGCTGTCGGCGCGCCTTCCGCAGTGGGGGAGGTCGAAAGCAATCCTCAACAGACGCGACGAGCATGGGCGTAAGCCCGTCGCGAATAGCCTATAGGCGGTCCAGGTCCTCCGCACCGATGTTCGGGGACCAGGGCACCAGTTCATATTGCGCGAGTCCGAACCGCGTGTACGGATCGTTGTCGCGAATGCTGTCGAGGGTCGCTTGCGCTTCGTTATCGGGAACTCGCAGCAGCAGCAAGCCGCCGCTGCGAGGCACCATCGGCCCGGAAGCAATGAGCAGTCCTTCCTGCTTCAGCCCTTGGAGGTAGGCGCGATGAGAATCGGTGTGCTTGAGCACGTCTTCCAGCGGCTTGCGGTAGCGAATGATAGCGAGCGCGTACATGAATATTTAGAACGGTCAATGCCGGCTGATGCTCGGGTGGAGCGCGCCTTTTCTTCGAGCGAACACTAGCGCACCAGGTGCAGCACCGTTTCTATGTGCGCAGTCTGCGGGAACAGGTCCACCAGATGCGTTTGCTCTACCTGAAAACCCGATTCTAGCAGCACGCGCAAGTCGCGGGCGAGGGTTGCCGGATCGCATGAGACATACGTCACACGCGGGACGGACATGCGTCCGAGCGCTCGCGCCGTTTTCTCGCCTAAGCCGGCACGAGGAGGATCGACTAAGACCAAGTCCGGTGCGAGCTTCGTGGCCCGCTCGGCGAGGAACTTCTCCGTGGTGGCGCGAATCGGCTTTACATTCGCGGGAGCGTTATGCCTGAGATCGGCTAACGAATGTGGCGATGCCTCGACTGCCAGCACCTGGTCGAACCGCGTCGCGAGTGGAAGCGTGAACAGGCCCACTCCGGCGTACAGGTCGAGCGCGGCCCGGCCCTTCACATTGGCGATCGCAGTATGCACCAGGGTGTCGATCATGTACCGGTTGGTCTGAAAGAACGATCCTCCGCTGACCCGGTAATCGTGCCCGGCAGCTCGGTAGGTCAGCGAGCCAGCACCAATCGCCTGACAATCCTCCGTGTGCACCGAACTCAAAGGTGCGAACTGCCGAGCTTCGTCATCGCCGGGGGCGATGGCGAATACGACCATTCCGACCATGGCAGGAATTAATCCGCTCAGTGCGCTGGCGAACGGCTGACATTGGCGCGCACCTTCGCCGGCACGCACATAAGCCTCAACCAGCAGTTGCCGGTCGTTGTGGTCAGCAAGAAACTGCAAACCGTGCAGCGTTTGCGGAATGCGACCGTCTCTGCCTATCTGCCAGACTGCGTTGATAGCCTGATTGATGAGCGGCGAGCTGATCGGGCACTGCTCGACCGGCAGTAACTCGTGTGAGGCATAACGGTGGTATCCCAGCGCGAACTGCGGCGTGTGATGTACGCGCATGCGAGTGCGGTTGCGATAGTGCCACGGCTCAGCCGCATGCACTTGAACCTCGTGCTGAAGCTCGATTTTTGCGGTCCGGCGCAGCGTCTCACGCAGGATCTCAGATTTATAGCGAACCTGCGCTTCGTATCCGATGTGCTGGTATTGGCAACCGCCGCAGCGCGCGAAATAGGGACAAGCGGGCTCGACGCGGTCAGCTGATGGCGCAATGACGTGCGCCAGCCGTGCTCGCACGAAGCCCGGACGCGCATCGCTGAGAGATGCTTCGACCTGCTCGCCTGGTATTACGAAGGGCAAGAAGACGGTTTTGCCGGGCCCGTTTGGGTCTGCCGGCAGTCGCGCGAGGCCATCGCCGCCATAAACCAGCTTTTCGATCTTCAGTTGCAAAATGGAGCCTTCGAGTATCTGGGTTTGCTGTTTACGCGGGCGGAATGCCTAGATCCTTGCAAGTCTTGCGAGCAAGAAATTCATTGATCTCAGAATGGCGGGGAACCGCTGAGGCCTTACCGACAGCGCAATTGAGGTAAATCGAATGATTGGCGCCTTCGCGCAACAGCTCGCACCCGTTCTGAACGAGATATTGAATGAGGTCGCGGCGCTTCACCCGCCGATGGTGAGCGTTTCGCGAATGACATCGGCCGCCCCAACCGATTCCTGGGCCAACGCTCGATTGGACTCCAGAACGAGAGCAACGGCTTCGTGCAAGTTCGACCGCGCCTCTTCCAGAGTAGCACCCTGGGTATTGGCTCCCGGCAGTTCCTCGACAAACGCGATGTAGCCCTCGGGGACACGGCGGAGAATCGCGGTGAACTGAATGTTCATATGACTATCATACCCTTGGCTGTGAACGGCCGCCGCCGCGGATTTGCGGCTTTGAGGCAAATCGGACCGAACGCCATTTTCAACCCAACTCGGCATTGAGCGGGACATTGGCCGTAACCAGGTGCGCCTTGGCGCGCTCCTGAAGCTCTGGGGTAAGCACCACACTTTTGCCTTCAACGAGGCTGGCCTGGACCGCCACGCAATCGGAGGTCGCCACCAGTTTGCCGGATTCGTCGTTGTACATCTGATGCAGAAAGCGAAAGTATTTTTCGCCGACGGCGAGGAATCCGCTCTTGATCACCACCAACTCGCCGCCGCGAAGCTCTTCGAGGAACTGATAATTCTGCCGGATAATTGCGATCCGCAGGTTCTTTTGCCTGATCGAGGCCGGAGTCAGGCCAATCGCGTGCAGCAGAAACCACGTCGCCTGGTCGAAGCGCGAGACGTACATGCGCGAGTTCATGTGGCTGGTGAAGTCGTATTCGGAAGCCAAAATCGCGCCTTTGAATGTGTGAACCCAGTCGGACATGATAGTTGTCAGGTGTCAGGTATCAGTTGTCAGTCAAAATCTCAGTGCTCAACTAAGAACTGGGAACTGATGACTCTCGCCACAAACCGCTCTACCGCTGCCAGCGTCTTCTCCCGCTGATCGCGGTGGGGCGAGTGTTTGCAAT
>Ga0306921_10006028_pt1 | contig 12622 bp, 13 predicted proteins | sample sta12Cox44000080_FD_203760 | JGI IMG/M metagenome (GOLD analysis project Ga0306921, IMG submission 203760) | Lab enrichment of tropical soil microbial communities from Luquillo Experimental Forest, Puerto Rico - statoxic.12C.oxic.44.000.080 (v2)... | ecosystem: Environmental > Terrestrial >... | reverse complement strand
GCTTTACCGGCGGTGTCGGCTCCAAAGCCGCGAGCCAGACGTCTACCGGTTTCTGCCCCGCCGGATCCAGCTACTGGGATATCGGCGTTCGCAACGACACGGGTCCGGGCAACCATGGCTCGGGCTTCACGCTCAACCCGCTGCGCGGGGTGCTCACCAGCACCTCGGGTTACAGCGGCACCAACTCGATGAGCGCCCCGCCGCTTGTCCACCAGTACTGCAACGGCTCGCGCGTGCCGCCCGAGGCTACATGCCTGGATGCCGCGGGACAAACGGTACCCTGCGGCTGGCAGGTGCCTCCGGGCATCTCGGACGCCATAGTGCCGAACCCTGTCTTCAGCCTGACCCCCACGGCGACCGTGGACGAAGGCAACAACTGGGTCAACATGAGTTGGGGCCCACTGTCCATGGTGAACCCCGTGACCAGCACCGGGACAACCAACGTCATGCTCGGCAACTACGCGCTCAGCGCCGATTCGCCGACGGTCCCCTGCCTCCCCGGCAGCTCACCGGTGAGAGGTTGCATCGAAACCATCGGCGCCAGCGGCGTGACGACCGTCACCGCGCCGGGGCGTGACTTCTTCGGCAACAACCGGCCGGATCCCGGCCCCCCCAACATGAACCCCGGCGCGGTCGAGTTCGGAGGCTTTATGATCAACCCAGGGGGGCCGACTCTGACCTCGATCGCTCCCAGCGTAGGCTCGCTGGGCGAAATGGTCCCGGTGATTCTGACCGGCACGGGCCTGACCGGAGGCACTATTACCATCACCGGCGGAGGGGTGACCATCACCAACCTTACGGTGGTGAGCGACACCCAGATCACCGCGACCTTCACGATCGCGGGCAACGCCCAGCTTAGCACCCGCGATGTTTCGGTCACCACGCCCAGCGGGGCCAGCAACGTCCTCTTGTTCACGGTCGCGACGTTGCCGTTGCCGGTCCTGAACCAGGTCGTTGTGCCCACCGCTGGCGTAAGCCCGATTCCACCCACGGCGCCGCAGGGGACTACGGTCAGCGTGGCCCTGTTGGGCCAAGGCTTCCCGAGCGGGACCACTACCGCCACGGGGAGCACCATCAACTTGTGCACGGCGGCCACGGGGACTTGCACCCTGCCCGCCGGCGTATCGGTGGCGGTGATACCGGGGACCGTACCGGTACCGGCTCCGACGGCTAACACCCTCTGCGGGACGGCGAATTTAATCTGTACCGTGGTGGATGCCTCCACGATCGAGCTCAGCCTGACAATTGCGCCTACCGCTGCCACGGGGACTTTCTACATCGGCGTGACCACGGCGGGGGGAGCCACCACCAGGTTGCCGTTCGTCATAACGGCGATGCTGGTCCGGTTCTCCGCGCCTTCGCCGGCCCTGAACACCGGGGGCACGTCCGCGAAGACGGGCATCATCACCGTCACGAACATCGGGACAACCGCGATCGGCTTGATCGCGCCGCCGTCGGTCGTTCCCGTTACTGTGCCCAACGCGACCGCCCTCTTCAGCATCACCGGGGGGACCTGCAATGTGGCGCCGTTCCCCACGATCAACGCAGGGGGCAGTTGCACGATCTTCGTGACCTACACGCCCTGCCCGCTGGTCAACGGCGTGCTGGCCTGCGGGCCCAATCCAACCGGCACGGCAACCGCGTACGTCTCCGTACAGGACGCCTTGCTAAACTTCAACGGCAACACCTTCCCCGCGAACTAAGCAACCCCTGGGCTGCCGGACATTCGAGACTGGATGTCCGGCAGCTTGAGAGCCTGACAAGGAGATATCAGAAATGTTCAAGCCTGTGATGCCGGCACAAGGTGGGCAGCTACCCGCGGTAAACGAGGAAATCCCGCTCCGTTACGGTCGCGGCTCAGACCGTGAGGCAGCGGTTAGTTTGCTTATAAGGAATTCAGCAATGTTCTACCACAGCTCAATTGGGGGAAAGGCAATCCGGGTGGCAGGAGTTCTGGCTGGCGGATTCCTGCTCCAGATTGCCTCTGCACAATCTGCGGCGCCTGCCAAGCCCGCGACGGCTGCGGCTCCGTTCCGGTATCGGCCAAGCGTTCCCCATCGCGCGCAGATGTTCTACGAAGGCGCCTGGGGAGTCGATTCGTTCAGCGTGAAGTGGGCGGAATCAGGCGAGATGGTGCGGTTCTCCTGGCGGGTTACAGATCCGGAGAAGGCCAAGCCGCTCAACGATAAGAAGCTCGAGCCTTCTCTCGAAGATCCCCAGGCGGGTGTCAGCCTGGTGGTCCCGGTGCTGGAAAAGGTCGGCCAACTGCGCCAGGCCGTCCAGAACATCGAGGCGGGCAAGTCTTACTGGATGGGCTTTTCCAACGTGGGCCGCCGGGTGAAGCGCGGCGACCGGGTCAATGTGGTGATCGGCAATTTTCGAGCCGACGGACTCGTGGTGGAGTGAGAGAACTGTGGGCAGGCTTTCAGCCTGCGGACCGGATCCTCCGGTCCTTCTGAATTTCGTAATTAAGGATTACTTGATGTATCGAAACGTATTGATATTGACCAGCGTTCTCGGATTTGTCACCTTGCTGGCGGCGGAAACAGTCGCGCCGCTTCCCGCGCTCACGGCCGAGCAGATCGTCGACAGGAACGTGGCGGCCCGCGGCGGCGTCCAGGCTTGGCGGGCAGTCAAAACCATGTCGCTAGCCGGAAAACTGGGCGTAGGCGGGAATCAGCGGGCGACGCTTCAGACCAAGGAACAGGTCGCCGTGGCTAGGGGAAAGGGTGGCGGCCTGCCGGCGATGCCCGGCCGGCCGGCGCAAGAGGTCCAATTGCCCTTTCTGATGGAACTCGAGCGGCCGCGTAAAATGCGGTTCGAGTTGGAGTTTGCGGGCCAGACCGCCATTCAGGTGTATGACGGCGCGCAGGGCTGGAAGCTGCGGCCGTTCCTGAACCGTCGGGTGGTAGAGCCGTTTACCGACGAGGAACTCAAACTGTCGTCAGCACAGGCGGACCTCGATGGACTCTTGGTGGATTACGCAGCGAAGGGCACCCGCATCGAATTGGTCGGCATGGATAAAGTTGAGGGCCGCGATACCTATAAGGTGAAGATGACCATGAAGAGCGCCCAAGCGCTTCATGTCTGGATCGACGCCCAGACCTTCCTGGAGGCCAAGATGGAGTTGCAGCCGCGCCGTATGGATGGCACCGACCATCCGACGGAAGAATACTTCCGAGATTACCGACCGGTGGAAGGGCTCCAGATCCCGTTTGTTCTGGAGACGAGGGTTTTGCCGGTAGCGAGAACCGCCACGGGCCTTCCGGATGTTCCGGTGCCGCCTGAGAGGATCAATATCGAGAAGGTGGTACTCAATCCCAAGTTTGATGAAGGCCTGTTTCGAAAGCCGGCCTCTACAAGATGAGAACAAGATTCGAACACTCGACCGCTGGACTGGCGTCGCGGTTGGCGACGGAGGAGAATGCATGGCAAGCAAAAGGGCGGGCACCTCGTGGTCTTTCGCCAGATGCCCAACCGCAAACCCAAGGCGGGCAAATCCTATTGGATGGCTTTCTCGAACAGCGGCCGAGTGCTGAGTCGTGAATGTGGTGATCGGGAATTTCCGAGCAGAGGGCCCCATACCGGAATAACACTTACGACTGTCCGGTTCGTACCCGGACGCAGGCGTGGTGGGAGATCGAGCCAAAGGGAGGCGTAGATGGGTGCAGGTGTTGTCGTGGAGTCGCGTGGGAGCGAACTCACACGGATCGCTCCCGCGTCTGGGGGCTCAGAGTTAGGACTGGACCAGACCGCGCGGGCGCCGCAACCCGCGATAACCCTTGCGGAGTTCGTGAAGACCATGTTCGTGCCCGAGTACGTTAGGGTGAAGAGCCCTCCTGGTCGGACGCATTACCGGGCCATCATGAAGCATGTGCTTAAGCCGGAACAAGTAGACTGCATTTTTCAACTCGACGTAACGGCGCCGAATAGAAAGCTCAAAACGGTCCCAAACTGGCCTTACCTAGGCGATATGCAGCTCTGCGATGTGCAGCCGGGGGATGTCCAACGGCTCATCTCGGCCGCTGTGGCGCGCGGGTATTCGGTCCAGACCATCACTCACATCCGCAGTGTGGTCAGCGTCATCTATTCTCACGCTAAGAGAAGACATTTGTTCACCGGAGACAATCCAGCCAGCCTGGTGACACTGCCGGGAATGACCCGCAAGGAAGCGCGAACACTGACACGCGCTCAAATGAGTGACCTGCTGGGCGCGATGCAGTATCCCGAAAGGGAAATGGCGCTGATCGCGATCCTCACGAGCATGAACATGGAGGAGATTTGCGGACTCCAATGGAAGTTCGTGAACTTATCGGAGACATGGTCCAGCGTGGACGGAGAGCCGATTCCGCCGAGAACGATTGCCGTCCGCAGGCGGTTCAACCGGAGTCGGTTGAGCGGCGTGACTCGGAGAAGCCGCAATCGAAATCTGCCAATTCCTAATTCACTGTTTCGTCTTCTGCTCGGACAGAGCCAACGGGCAAAATTTACCCGGCCGGACGACTTCGTTTTGGCGTCTCAGGCCGGGAAGCCGATCGACCAGAAGAATATCGCGGTGCGCCGGCTAAAGACCATCGGTAGAGACCGGCAGATGCCCTGGCTCTCATGGCGGGTATTCAAACACACTCGCACGAGTTTACTAGACGAACTCGGAATACGGTTCGACGAACTGATCATGAGGCAGCCGGAGTCCGCTCTGCCGGTTAAGGAGCTGATCGAGGACAACGCTTCCAGCGCGTGGGTGCAATTTAGGTCCTGGGCCTCCCGTGTCTTTTCAAAGTCGGTTTCTGTGTAGTCTCACCCTATCGTGGATGCGGGAGACTACTCCAAAAATCTGTATACCCGGTTTGAGCGGCGGACGGTGGCCAGCGTTGGGCGATACCCGACGCCCACCTCCGACCCGACCCGGTGCGTGCGGAGGTAACGAAGCACGTCCGCCCGGAAGTAAGAGTCTCAGCTGCCCTGCGGCACTATTGCAGTGGTAGGAGCGATCTGGAAGACGAGAAAACCCAGAGACCTGAACATAACGGAACGATGCGCTTCAGCTCGCTGGTGCTGAACGTCAGAACGGATATATCCCCCGCGCCGCTGCGCGCGGAGATGAACGCCAGCCATTTCCCATCCGGCGAATACAGAGGACGCGCCTCGGTGGCGGGATGGGAAATCAGCAGGTGGGCCACGCCGCCCGCGAAGGGGACGGTCCAGATATCGCTCTCCCCGGCACCCCTAAAACAGATTGGGTCCCAATACAGCAGCTAGCTGCTCATTGTTCACCCGAGGCAAATGGCTTCTTGCTGCAAGACAACGAGCAAATCCGCCCACCATGTTATGTTCCGGCCATGAACTACGGGGCGGTCAAAATCATTCTCGAAAGGGCGATCTCCTCGCCTGCAGAGGTCGAGTTGCCCGAACTGGACGAAGCCATTCGATGGGTGGAGGATAGGGGAACCATTCGTCGGCTAGATAAGGGAACGGGCGGGGATGTGTACAACTCGCAATTCGATGCGGCCGCAGTTGAACTGCGGGTGTTGCGACGGCAGCTAACCGGCGGTCAGTACGCCGGCGCCACCGCGTCTGCACAACGGGTGCTGACGTTGTTAGCTCCGTGAGAGAGCTACTATTCGTGGCCGGAGGTGAGCGGGGTGAACTGCCCGGTACGTGACTTGCTCGATAAGGCAGTCGGGCCAGCAACGTTGGAGTGGACTGCACTGGATCAAGCGGCAATCAGGTCCATAAGCGTCGAAATTTCAGACCTGCATCCTTGAGAATCGGCTTGCCGTGGCCAAAACATGCCACCTGAAAATCAAGGGCACTCAATTTCCGCAAACTGCGCCTGCCCTCTTCAAGATCTTCGTAACCGAGGCTTAACCCCAAACGTGGTATGTCGCTGCACGCATCGGCTGCGATCAACACGCCACCATGCCGACGCCAAAGAAATGCCATTTGGCCAGCGCAGTGGCCGGGCACATGAATGGCTTTCAGACCGCCAGCGACTGGCAGTTCCTCTCCGTCGTTTAAGAAATGTTCAACAGGCGCTCCTTCGACCGCTAACACCGGCCGAACGAACAGCCGGAACATGAGGCCGCGCAGCAGACCCGGCGCCGCTTTCATTGGACGGAAGCCTTTGCCAGAAATTGCGATCGGAGCATCAGCACGATGCATGTAGACCTCGGCGCCGGTGATGCTCTTGAGGGCCGCAAAACTACCGATGTGATCTGGGTGCGCATGCGTCAAGAGAACGCGACGAACGTTCGTTTGTTTGATCGCTTTTAGTGCCTCCATCAACTTGGCTGCGTTTCCCGGCAGCCCGGTATCGATGACTGTGCAGCCGTCCGACGCGACCAGTAAAAACGCATTTACCGGCCCCAGCGCCAGCATGTACAACCCAGGAACGACTTCCGTCGCGGCCATCGTCTCCTCCTGTTTCTCGACGCCCGCAGATGGGGAACAGGCCTGACATTGTCACAACGTCCCAGAATCGGTCGGGCAACCCATGCGACATTCTACAACGCACTCAAGCTCGCGCCGAACGGGATAACCGCGAACCTCCTCGCGCGCGCCACCGTGGGCGCGACGGGTGGCCGGGACGGTGGCTTTCCTGGCAAGTGAGGATTCCGGTCTCACCACAGGCCGGTACTTCACCCCCGATTGCCAAGTGGACCTCGACATCGGCAAGCCATCGACGCGGTCGCGGCCGAACTCGGCGTCGTCTCAGTAGCCGCCGACGAGATCCATCAGCCGGCCTAGAGAACGCCAGACGGGTCCGACCTCATTACCAGGCCGCTATCCACGCACAGCCCGCTTAAGGAGGCTCGGCAGCCGCCAGGATCAAGGTGCGGGACCAGACCGCGTGGTGGCTGCGAGCCTTGTCAGTGTGTCAGCAATTCTTTGCGGGCCCGCTGGGCGATCGCACTTGCGCCGGTTTAAGCGCATGTCATAACGAACTCTAGTCGGGTCCGGCCCTCTCTGACGCCGGTTCTAGCAACCGCATGGAAGAGCTCCTCCGACGACGCTGAGTAATATTAATTACATTCCGGCGCGGCCACTACAAGGAATGTACCACCGCGCTCTGCTCTGCTGCATCGGTCTTTCATGCAACGCACGTACGTCCTTTTGACGATCGCCGCCCTATGCCTGTTGGCCGCCCACAAGGCGGCTGTCGCTACCACACCAGCCGATGACCCGCCTGTTACTTTTCGTAGCGATGTCTCGTTGGGACGTGTCGATGCCCAGGTAGTGGATGGTGGAAGCCATCCTATTCGCGGTCTCAGAGTCCAGGATTTCATCCTGCGTGTGGATGGAAAGCCGCAGGAGATCCGGAATTTCCAAAGCGAGAAGATGCCGGTTGACGTCGTCTTGCTGTTGGATGTCAGCCGTAGCATGGAGCCACACATCCGGCGCGTGACTACCGCTTCGCATCAGGCTCTGCGCGCGCTGGGGGACCAGGACCGGATCGCTACGATGGTATTCGATCGCTTCACGCGCTTGCGCATTCCGTTTCGCCCCAGCCGCCTGTATGCTGACAGGGAGCTCGAAAGCGTGCTCGATCGCGAAACTTTCGAAGGAGGCACCGATATCACCGCCGGGCTGTTGGACACCGCTTCTTATGTCGAGCTGAACGCGCGACGCGATGCACGCCGGGCTATTGTCATCGTCACCGACGACCAGACCGAGCGTAGCCGAAACGAAGCCGCGGTCCTGCGTGCACTGGCACGCGCAGACTCTGTTCTGAGCGCTCTGGTCGCACCGGATGCCCTGCATACGGGAACCGCGTACCGGCGTCCACCGTCATTCGATGACGACCGACCGCGAGACATTTTCGGTGACCTGGTTCCTCGCAGGTTTGGATCATATCCGAGGACCCCGCGCACGCAATCGGCCGGCACATCCCAGATCGCGAATCAATCGGGCGGTGACAGCATGGCAGTGGATCAAGCTGCGGCGTTCGAGCAAACTCTCGAGCGCCTCCGCGAGCGATACGCGCTCTACTTCTATTTGCCGGAGGGGATGCAACCTAGCGAAGAGCACTCGGTTGACGTCTCGTTAACCGATGCGGCACGCCGGCGGTACACTGGCGCGCAGGTTCGCTACCGGCGCTCGTACCTCGCGCCGAATGGCGCGAGCGAGACAGAGCACACACGCCGCATCCGATTGATCCATCTGCCACTGTCGAAAAGGGGGCGGGGCGCGAGCGCGGCGGATTAGGAGGATCTACCTCGCGGCCGCCACTCCGGCCTCCCGCCGGGAACTCGCTACCGCCGAGTCGCGCGTCACTTCGTCAGCGCGGTATTGCAGTAAGGTGGTTGTCGTCCCCTACTCATTTGGTAGGAATAAGAGTTCGGGGTGCCTCTTCGTTTGGAACGCAAAATATCCTCTGACTGTTGTCTCTACGTCTGTTCTTAAGTGGGGAAATACAAACTACAGCGGCGAAAGCGGTTCCCGCCGGAATGAAGTCCGGTATTGCTGTTTCTGACCGCCGGTGCATTCGCCGGACGCGGGCACTTGTACGACATGGCGTTTATACGCCAAGATTAGTTCGTAAACGCTGCGCCGTTAATATTAATCGCGGATCGTGTTGCTGAACCACGCGACCCTTGCAATAACCCGGTGCGAAGTCTAAACAGGGATGATTGGAGCTGCCGGATCCAGAAGCCGCAGGTCGTGCGGATCGCTTGTGACGATAGGGTCTTGCCGCCCTCTGGCGAGAATCACCACTGACGCGTCGATAATATCTGACGTGTTGGTGGCGCCGCAGAGTTCTCCACAGGAACGGGCAAGTTGCTCGTCAAGAGGAACAATCTCAACTTCCTCGCTACGCAAGAACCGTGCTAGGGTAACCTGAACACGACCATCGCGCCAGGCTTGTCCCAGAACACCCGAAGGCACTCGAAAGGCGCAGCCTTTCGCCAACGCCTGATGGAGCAAGGCGATCATGCGCTTATCACCACGATCGAGGGCGATGAGCGCGCCGGTATCCAGCGTTATCCCCGCCTTCGCGGTGCGAGCGCGCGCTCTGCCCATTTGATGTCCTCTGCCCGTGGCTCGCCATATTGTTCGATCAAATCGCGAAGCAGTACCTGGAGGGATTCGCGCTTCTCATGTTCCGCCAGGACTCGGGCAATGTAACCCGACACTGAATCCGCTCGTCCGGCACGGACTTCCCGGTGGACTTTGGCGACTTGCTCCTTGGGCAAACTGATAGCGATCTTCGATCTCGTCATACCAGCATCATACCGCTCGTGAGCCGGCGCAACAAGCCGGAGCCGCCAACGTCGTGGCCTACAGAGCGCGGCGCTTCGACCGGCTTGGCCTGCTTGCCGGGGCCTATCGGTGGCTGGTTCTATCCGCTCACGACCGGTTTTCCCTGAGTCTTCGTCAGAATACAGACGCCTGGCTCTTTTCGAAGTTATTGATACGGTCAAAGAGCAGTGAAAAGGTTTTGATACGGTTTGAGGCGCTGGTCTGTTTGCCAGCATCACCGCTGCGAGCTCTGGTTTGCTGGCTTGCGAGCAAAACGGAGCGAGAGCCCGCTGGGAATCCAATGCCATTGATGAATGCCCAAAACACGAATTTGTGTTCTGTATCCCATCCATCTGCCAGTAGCCTACGAAACGGATTCGCGGGATCGCGCTGGGCAAGGCCAGACACTAGCCTCTCGGCCTCAGGTGCCTTCCGAGATTCACCGATATCGTTCTCGGCGCTGAATTGTTTGGGCTTGTCACCTCATCACCGGGGGTCTCTGAGCCCGTTTGAGCAATGAAAGGTATCGAACCGCGCAACCACGTGCAAACGCGGCCGGTTCGACCCGGACCCGGGTGTTTTTGGTATCTGGCGGTGAGGGTGGGATTCGAACCCACGGAACCCGTAAAGGTTCAACGGTTTTCGAGACCGCCCGATTCAACCACTCTCGCACCTCACCGTATTCCCAATGTAACTGATTTCCCATGTTTTTCGTAAACGCGGTACAACGCAACGCCGCTTTCGTACCCCTTTTCGACCGCTTCACTGCTGTGTCATCAGAGCCGCGCAGGTTATCCGTCCGCTGCCCATGATAGATGGGCGAAGGGACTCTGAACTCCGAGGAGCTGGGAGACGCGAGATCAGCAACGATGACCATTCATGAAGATCAGCAAATCAGCACTAAGCAAACTGAATCTGGCGAGGCGTTGCTAGCTTCCCGAAGTTGCCTAGCGTGCCGCAGACATCGTAAAGGAGTGTCAGGTTGAAATATCTTGGTCGCCGAGGATGGGGTGATTATTGCATGCCCGATGGCTCACGCTATTGGTGATCACCGCCGGACTAGTCCGGCTATAGTCCGGCCGATCCGGATTGCTGGCGACGACCTGAAGCGAACAGTTGACCTCAAGTTGCGGCATCTGCCGGCGTCGCCGTTTTGAATGTGCCGGTTACCCCCAGGTGGTCCCTGAGAACCCAGAGCAACGGCATATCAGGAGCCACCGCCGCAACCTGGGGTTTGCCGTTGAGCGTGAATCGAATGGACGCCATGTTTTCCCTCCCGCCCTTGATCTCGTGTATTCAGCATATATTCCAACCGGGGAGCCTTCCCAAGGTCGGTCTGGTGTCAAAACAGGTAGTTCATTGCCAATTGCAGGACTCGGTACGGCGCCGTCGTCGCTGACGGCGGCGTGGCGTCGGAGGTAATCTCGGCGCGCCGGTCGTCGTGCCGGGATTTTTTAACGGTGCCGCTGATTTGAGAGAGGGCCTGCCCCAACGCGATCGCGCAGGCGAACAGGTCGAGACTCGATAAAATTGCAAAAAGCCGCGCCACCCGCGCCGTCACTCGCCGGATCCGTGAACCCATAGACATACCATCAGCCTCGACAGCCGGCACGGCGGATCGTCTTTTAGAAGGGAAATGAGACTGAACGCCATATACCCCACTTGCTTTGAAACTGAACGCCCGAGACATGGAATCGTAAAGCCGTGTCAAGCGAAGGCCGTGTGTGAATGCGGGCATTTGGGTCGGCCGTTCACCCCCCCGCAGTCAGCACGCGTCGTCTCAGCCGCGGGCCTAACAAAAGGCAGTACGGAGACTGGGTTCACGCTCCGCCATTGGCGGAAGCTCCAGACGGAATAGAGACGGGCAGGCCCCGGGCACCACCCGCCAACCGTGTGCTATTGTCTCTCCAGAGAGTCAGTGTCGTCTATGGGAGACAGGAGGCCGGGCTGAATCCGCGGGGGAGAGCTTGGCTCGTTTCGACCGCCCTTGTGACCTGCCTCTGGGGAGCGGCCTGCCGCGCGCGGCCGGGGCCATCGGTGCTCTCGGTGGCTGCTGCCGCGGATCTCCGGTTCGCTCTCGACGAGTTGGCAAGTGAATTTCGCGGCGCCCATCGCAACGTCGATCTTCGGATCGCGTATGGTTCCTCCGGTGATTTCTTCGCGCAGATCCAGAACCAGGCACCGTTTGACCTCTTTCTTTCGGCGGACATCGAATACCCGCGGCGGCTGCTTCGCGAGCGAATCGGCGTGCCGGATTCCCTTTTCGTCTATGCGGTGGGCCGGATCGCGGTTTGGGTGCCATCGGCATCCATGCTCGACCCTGCGACAGCGCTCGAGTCGCCCGCCCTGCGTCACATCTCGATTGCCAATCCGCAGCACGCGCCGTATGGCCGCGCCGCCGAAGCGGCTCTGCGTTCGCTTGGCCTGTACGACCGAGTCGGAAACAAGCTGGTGTTTGGAGAGAACGTTTCTCAGGCACTCGAATTTATACAAAGCGGCGCGGCTGAGACCGGCATCGTTGCCCTCTCGCTGGTGCTGGCGCCTCCGGTCCGCGGCCAAGGGCGTTATTGGGAAGTCCCACTCGCCGCCTATCCAAAAATGGAGCAAGGCGGTGTTATCTTGAAGGACACCCCGGCCGCACGTCAATTTCGCTCCTGGATGCTTTCTCCGGCCGGTGCGCGTGTGCTCCAGGAGTACGGCTTTTCTCTTCCGGGATAGAGAAATGGATTGGCAGGCCCTCTGGCTGAGTCTCCGGCTCGCTACGCTGACCACCGCGATCCTGCTCATCGTGGGGACGCCGCTGGCCTATTGGCTGACGTATTCACCACGCCGATGGAAGTTCCTGGTGGAAGCGGTAGTCGCGCTCCCGCTGGTGCTGCCACCCACCGTGCTGGGCTTCTATGTGCTCCTGGCCATCGGTCCTCGCAGCCCGGTGGGCGCACTCTACGGGGTGTTGACAGGCGGCGGCTTGCTGCCGTTCTCATTCGAAGGCTTGCTCGCAGCGTCGGTGCTCTACAGCCTGCCGTTCACCGTGCAACCGATGGCCGGGGCCTTCGCCTCGGTCGACCGCAAGCTGGTGGAGGCCTCGTGGTGCTTGGGCATTTCGCGCGTTTCCACGTTTCGCCGTATCGTGGCGCCTCTTTCGGTGCCGGGCATCGCCACGGGCGCAATTCTGAGTTTCGCCCACACGCTGGGCGAATTCGGTGTGGTGCTGATGGTGGGAGGCAACATCGCGGGTGTCACCCGCACGGTCTCAATTTCCATCTATGACCAGGTGCAGGCGCTCGACTACCGCGCCGCCACCGAGACATCGCTCCTCCTGCTGGCGGTTTCGTTTGTCGTGCTGGCGGTCACCTATGCCTTGCAGCGGCGCGTATGGGCG
>Ga0306921_10006021_pt1 | contig 12630 bp, 11 predicted proteins | sample sta12Cox44000080_FD_203760 | JGI IMG/M metagenome (GOLD analysis project Ga0306921, IMG submission 203760) | Lab enrichment of tropical soil microbial communities from Luquillo Experimental Forest, Puerto Rico - statoxic.12C.oxic.44.000.080 (v2)... | ecosystem: Environmental > Terrestrial >... | reverse complement strand
CCACGGGGCGACGAAGGCCGGCGGAACCCACACCCACCACGCCGTGCGGATCGGTGAAGCGGGCGCTTGGCGCCACGATCACCAGCAACGGCGCGGCGTGCGCGAGAAGCTGTTGGCATCGGCGCGCCTGCCCGAACGGCACGTCGAGCATTCGGCCGAAAGCGGCCATTCGTTCGAGGGGGCGGGCATTGCGTCTGTGTATAGCGACCACCACACCGCGAGCGGCGAGCAGATGAACCCCGCGGAGATGACGGCGGCCCATCGTACGCTGCCGTTCGGGACCAAAGTGACGGTGCTCAATCGCAGCAATGGCCGCTCCGCGGTCGTTCGCATCAACGATCGCGGTCCGTTCGTGCACGGGCGGGTGATCGATCTCAGCCCGGCGGCGGCGCGTGCCCTGGGGGTCGACGGGCTGGCGCCCGTGTCGCTGACCGTCGGCAGCCTCGCCGGCCGCGAGCGGCGGCCCACCGTGTTCTGACCAGTCCAAATTTTGTTCTGACCACGAACTTCTCCTCTCCGCCGGCGCGCCGCCTGCGGAGAGGGGCGACCCTACCGCGGGCTTGCGGGCACTTGGATCGGGGCGCAATTGGTGCGGCCGGTCAGCACGCAATCCTGATCGCGGCGTAGCTGCGCCATCGTATTGGTGAGCCAGATGCCGCAAGAAACGATCAGCGCCAGCACCAGGAAGGCCAGCAGATTCATCATCATGCGGTGTCGGTAATTGTCCTCGTCGGGCCCGCGGGAATATTTGCTGAGATCGTCGACCGGACTGCGCATCTGGTCCCGCAGGCGCAGCTGTGCGTTCCAGGAACGCGGCGCGCGCGGCCTGAACGGGAGAATGCGGCCTTTTTCCTCGTCTTTCGATGGCTTTTGCGACGTCATTTCACTCTCGCAACACCATTGTAGCACGATTCAACGCAGATGCACGGAGACGTTGCCGCGTCCAGCCATGTGCGGCGGCAACGGTGCCATGTCATGCACGACCCGCCGCGATCAGCGCCCGGTCTTTATCCGGGTCCACAACCGGTTCATCAGCCGCGTCGTCTTGGCGTCGTGGGCGTTGATGGTGTAGAGGCGCGCCATGGTCGCCTCATCGGGGTAAATGGTGCGATCGGACAGGATCGCTGGATCGATCAGCTTCTGGCTGGCGAGATTTCCGTTGGCGTAGGAAAGAAAATTCGTGTTCTTGGCCGCCACATCCGCCCGCATGAGATAGTCGATGAAGGCATGGGCCTCGGCGACATTGCGGGAGTCTTTCGGGATGGCGAGGTTGTCGAAGAACATCTGGGCACCCTCCTTGGGTACCGCATAGCCGATGTCGACCCCGTTCTTGGCCTCGGCCGCACGCTTCTGGGCCTGCTTGATATCGCCCGACCAGCCGACGACGAGGCAGATCTCGCCGCCGGCCAGGGCATTGAGGTATTCCGAGGAATGAAACTTGCGCACGAAGGGCCGGATCTTCGCCACGAGATCGGCGGCCGCTTCGAGGTCCGCGGGATCGACGGAGTTCGGGTTGCGCCCGAGATAGTGCAGCGCGGTCGGCAGGATGTCGTCCGAGGAATCCAGCATGTGGACGCCGCAATCCTTGAACCGGGCGAGCCGTGCAGGGTCGAACACGAGGCCCCAACTGTCGATGGCCGCGTCGGGCCCGAGAATTTCGCGGGCCTTTTTCACATTGAAGCCGATGCCGACCGTGCCCCACATGTAGTTGACGGCATATTGGTTGCCCGGATCATGGGCAGCGAGGCGCTTGGCGACCGCCGGCCAGGCATTGACGAGGTTCGGAAGCTTCGCCTTGTCGAGCTTCTGGAACACCCCGGCCTTGATCTGACGCTCCAGGAAATAGGCGGTCGGCACCACCACGTCGTAGCCGGACTTGCCGGCGAGCAGCTTGGTTTCCAGCGTATCGTTGGAATCGAAGGTGTCGTAGCGGACCCGGATTCCGGTCTGCTTGGTGAAATCGTCGAGCACGCCCGGCGCGATATAGTCCGACCAATTGTAGACGTTCACGAAACGCTCGCGCTGCGCCACCGCGCCCCCGGCAAGGGCAACGACCGCCGCGAGCCCCGCTGCCACCACCGTCAGCACGCAGGAGATGCGCATCGTTTTCATCCTCCGCGATCCCGGCCGAAGCCGGCTCAGTTGGTCCGCCGGCGACCGCGGGGCGGTGGCGCGGGCGGCGGCGGGGGCATAGGATTGCGCGTGCAAAAACCGCTGACGCCGCTGACGGTGCGCATACACTGATCGTGGCTCACATAGGCGCAATCCATCGGTATGCCGCCCACATACCGGGCACACCAGGGGTACCAGGGAAACCAGGAGCGGGCCTCGCCCGTCTGCGGTCCGCCCAGCAAGCCGGCCAGCACGATTACGACGAACATCACCGGCATTTCAATCTCCGTCCGAATCGCTCAGCGCGACCGTTCTAACGGTGCCGGCGCCACGGCGCATCTCATTTCTCGGTGGGGAGGCCCGCCGCCTTCCAAGCCTTGAGGCCGCCGGCGAGGTGCGCGTCATAGGCAAGGCCCGCGGCCTGCGCCATCTCCGCCGCCTTGGTCGAGCGAACTCCCGACCCGCAGGTGAACACGACGGTGCGTCCCTGCGGGTCCGGCAGATTGACGGGATCGAATTGCGACAGCGGGGCGAGCACCGCCCCGGGGATGCGTTCCTCGTCGGTTTCTTTCGGCTCGCGCACGTCGATGAGAAGAATTTCGTCCGCGGTCAACCCCGCCGCGACCTCTTCCGGCGTCAAGTCCCGCACCCCGCCGCGACCGAACAATCCGTACATCGTCGAACCAAGCCCCGTTTTCCACTGCGGGAGAACCATGGTGCAAAACCGGGAATAATCAAGGGCCGGAATGCGGTGTGAAAGAGGGGACCGATGTTGCCGGCACGGCCGTCGCACCCGAAGGGGTGTCGTGGCTTGCTCGAACGTGAAACCGCGGATCAGATCGTGACCTGAGTGCCCACTTCGACGACACGGCCGGTCGGAATCTGGAAATAGTCGGTGGCATCGTTGGCCGCGCGGGCGAGCTTGATATAGAGGCGGTCCTGCCAGCGCGGCATGCCGGAGCGCGCCGCCGGACGCAGCGAGCGGCGTGACAGGAAGAACGAGGTCGACATGATGTCGAACTGCCAGCCGAGCTTGCGCGCGATCGCGAGCCCCCGCGGCACGTTTGGCGTTTCCATGTAGCCGAACCGCAGGGTCACCCGCGAGAAGGTCTGGCCGACCGGCTCGATGCGCACGCGCTCCTCGACGGGCACGCGCGGGGTGTGCTGGGTTTCGATCGACAGGATGACGTTCTTCTCGTGCAGCACCTTGTAGTGCTTGAGACTGTGCAGCAGCGCGGTCGGCGCGCTGTGGGGGTCGCTGGTCAGGAACACCGCGGTGCCCGGCACCCGCTGCGGCGGCTTCTTCTCCAGCATGGCGACGAGCGAATCGAGCGGCGTTTCCAGCCTGCGGGTCTTGTCGACCAAGAGGCGGGTGCCGCGCCGCCACGTGTACATGACCACCATCACGCCGCCGGCGAGCGCGAGGGGAACCCAGCCGCCGTCGACCACCTTCATGAGGTTGGCCGCGAGGAACGTGGTGTCGACGACGATGAAAGGCGCGATCAGGGCGACGGTGGCCGCGAGCGACCACTCCCAGACCTTGCGGATAACGATGAATGCCATGATCGCGGTAACCACCATGGTCCCGGTGACGGCGATGCCATAGGCCGACGCCAGCGCGCTCGACGAGCGGAACAGGGCGACCAGGAGCAGTACCCCGATCAGCAGGCCGGAATTAACGCGGGGGATGTAGATCTGCCCTTCATGGACGGCCGAGGTGTGGCGGATCTCCAGGCGTGGCATCAGGCCGAGCTGGATCGCTTGCCGGGTCAGTGAATAGGCGCCGGTGATCACCGCCTGGCTCGCGATCACGGTCGCGACCGTCGCCATCACCACCATCGGCAATTGCGCCCATTCGGGGTAGAGCAGAAAGAACGGGTTTTCGATCGCCTTCGGGTCGGCCAGAATGAGCACACCCTGACCGAGATAGTTGAGCGTCAGCGCCGGGAACACCAGCGCCAGCCAGGCGAATTGGATCGGCGCGCGGCCGAAATGGCCGAGGTCGGCATAAAGCGCTTCCGCGCCGGTCACCGCCAGGAACACCGCGCCCAGGGTCACCAACCCGATGACGCCGTGGCCGAACAAGAAGGAAATCCCGTACCAGGGATTGAACGCCATGAGCACGCTAGGAGCGGTCGCGATCCAGACCACGCCAGGCACCGCGATGACGAGGAACCACACCGTCATGACCGGACCGAAGAAATTGGCGACGCTCGCGGTTCCGCGCGATTGCGCCGCGAACAGGACGACCAGGATCGCAACGGTGAGGGGCACGATGTAGGGATCGAACCCGGACGCCACGACCTTCAAGCCTTCGATTGCCGCAAGCACCGAAACCGCCGGGGTGATGAGCGCGTCGCCGAAGAACAGCGCGGCGCCGATGATTCCGAGCATCACCACCAGGGCGAAGTGCTCGCCGGTGGCCTGGCGCGCCAGCGCCATCAGGGTGAGCGTACCGCCTTCGCCGTTATTGTCGGCGCGCAACAGCACCAGGACATATTTGAACGTGACGATGAAAATGAGCGCCCACAGGATCAGCGACAGCACGCCGAGCACCGCAGCGGGCGTCGCGGCGCCGCCCGGACCGACCGCTGCGTTCACCGCTTCGCGAAGGGCGTAAAGCGGGCTGGTGCCGATGTCTCCATAGACGACGCCGATGCTTCCGATCGCCAATCCCAGCAATCGAGCCCGGGCATCCCCACCGACAGGACTGGCCGTCGCGGGCGCGACCCCGGGCTTGGGAGCTTCAGCGCCCCGGCGGGGGGCGACGATGCCGTCACTCATGGGTCGGATAACCGATGTTGCGCCGCACAAAATTTGGGGCCGCGGCTTATACCACCCTCCCGGCAGAGCCGTCTACCGTCGAGGCGGGCCGTTGCTCCGTCCGGCCAAAGCCGAACATGAGTAGCCATAACGTCTCTTTTAAGCAGCCGTTCCGGAACGAACGCGGCAGGCGCAAGGCGCAATTGCGGTGCGTATTGCATCGTCTGGGCTTTGCCACCCGGCGCAACAGGATTCGCCGTACCGCTCTACGCACCTTTCCGATTGCAGATGCGTCCTGGCACACGCACCGGGCGTTTCGGCCAACCTTCATGTTCGGCGGGGATATGATCGAAACCGGTGATTCCCCTGCGCACTACCTCGCTCCGGCGTATTCCCGCCGCCGCAGCTCGAGCTCGGCCAGGTAGCGGCGGAGCGCATGCGCCTCGCTCAATGTTCCCAGCACCCGGCGCGACAACCGCGCATCAACGACCACGAGTACTTCGGATTCGGTGCGGTCGAACGCCGCCACCGCCTCCTGCACTGTCATGCTCGGCAGCAGCATATCGTCGGGATGGCGCAGGATTTCGAAGATGAAGGCGCTCTCGGCGAGTTCGGCAGCGTGGGCTTCCGCAACCATCACCAGACCGGCATAGCGGCCGTTGGCGTCGACGGCCACCACCTGGCCGGTCGAGCCCGGCGGAAACGCCTGCCGGAACGCGGCGGCCGTCATCTCCGAGGAAACGGTCTTCACGTCGTGGCGCATCATGCGGCCGACCGTCAGATCGCGCAACCAGCCGATATCGGCGGCGCTGCGAATGGTCTCGCCGCGCAGATGAAACCGCCACGTCGCGAACGAGTAGCCGAACAGCTCGCGCGTCACCTGCGCCGAGATGATGACCGCGATGAGCACCGCGGCGGTCAGCCACAGATTGCCGGTCGATTCCAGTGCGACGAAAATCATCGTCAGCGGCCCGCCGATCACCGCAGCGGAGAGCGCGCTCATGCCGATCACGGCATAGGCGTTCGAGTCGACATAAAGCGCAGGGTTGATCGCCGTCATGGCGCTGGCGAAGAGCTGGCCTCCGAGCGCCCCCATCAGGAGCGAGGAGAAGAACAGCCCACCGCGAAAGCCGGAACCGAGCGATACGATGGACGCGAGCGCCTTGAGGACGAGGATGATCGCGATCCCCCGCAACGGCAGATCGAGCATGCCGGAAAGGCGCAGCGCGCCATGGCCCGACGACATCACCTGGGGCGTGACGCTGGCGAACAGACCGACGATGACCCCGCCAATGGCGGGCCGCAGCGCCGCCGGCAGCTTGGATCGCTCCATGACGCTTTCGAACCAATGGACTCCGCGCATCAGCACGATGCCGAACACGGCCATCACCACGCCGAGCATCGCGGCGAACAGGAGATCCTGATTGCTGACGGTGGCCACTTGCGGCGCGACGATGCCGAGATGGACGGAGGCGAGACTACCGGCGACGAGATAGCCGATGAGCGAAGCGATCCCGACCGGCGCCAGACTCGTCACCGAATAGTTTCCGATCACGAGTTCGAAGCCGTAGAAGGCGCCCGCGAGCGGCGCGCCGAACGCACCGGCAATGCCTCCGGCGGCGCCGCAGCCGACCAGGATGCGCAGGTCCGCGCGCCGCAGCCGGAAAGCGCGGCCGATCCGCGATGCGATACCGCTCGCGAACTGGGTGTAGCCCGCCTCGGTTCCGACCGAGGCGCCGACGCCGCTCGACCATACCGTCTGCAAAGCGACGATCACACTTCCGGTGAGCGACATCCGGCCGCCATGGAGCGCGTTGGCCTCGATGGGATCGACCTCGCGGGCCGGCCGCCATGCGGCGATAAAGGTGTAGGCGACGCCCAGCACCAGGCCGCCCAGCGTCGGCACCAGCATGGCCAACACAGGGTCGAGGCTCGTCAGCGCCGACAGGCGCTGGCCCAACGGCAGCCCGAAAAACAGGCTGTGCAGGAGGTCGACGCCGCTGCTCATCAGCGTCACCACGACGCCGGCGAACGCTCCCACCACCGCCGCAAGCAGGATGAGGCTGAATTCGCGGGCGCGGACGAAGGCGCGCAGCCGATGCGGTACTTCGAACTCGGTCAACGACTTGGCCAGGCTGCACCTCGCTTCCGAGTTGGAGCGCTCAACGATAGCATTGGCCCTTTTTTTCTGTCATTGCCCGGCTTGACCGGGCAATCCAGTACTTACAGCCGTTGATTACTAGATCGCCCGGTCGAGCCGGGCGATGACAACGGAGTGTGTCGACCTGACATGGTGTGTCACGAGCGGGGGAGCCCTGAACTCCCTCCCCCACTTGGGGGGTGCGCCCATCAAAACGGACAGTCAAAGAATCTGGCTGAGAAATTGCCGCGTGCGTTCGTCGCGGCAATTCGCGAAGAACTCCGCCGGCGGCCCGTGCTCGACCACCACGCCGCGGTCGGTGAAATAGATTTCGTCGGCGACTTCGCGGGCAAAACCCATCTCATGGGTGACGATGACGCAGGTCATGCCTTCCTCCGCAAGGTCGCGGATGGTGACCAGCACCTCCTTCACGGTTTCCGGATCGAGTGCCGCGGTCACCTCGTCGAACAACATCACGTCGGGCTGCATGGCGAGGCTGCGCGCAATGGCGACGCGCTGCTGCTGGCCGCCGGAGAGTTCGCCCGGGTAGAAACCCTCCTTGCCGTCGAGGCGCACCTTGCGCATCAGAGCGCGCGCCTGCGCCTCGACCTCGGCGCGCTTACGCTTGAGCACATGGACGGGCGCCATCATGATGTTGGCGAGCGCGGTGCGGTGCGGGAACAGATTGTACTGCTGGAACACCATGCCGACCTTGCGGCGCAGCGCGAGTTTGTCGAGCCTGGGGTCGTTTACCTCCTGGCCCTCGACCAGGATCGAGCCGCTATCGATCGGCACCAGGGCATTGATGCAGCGAAGCAGGGTCGATTTGCCCGCGCCCGATGGGCCGATGATGCAGATCACCTGCCCCTTCATCACGTCGAGCGAGATACCATCGAGGATGGTCGTTTGACCGAATTTCTTGATGACATCGCGCATGCGAATCAGCGGCAGACCGGGGTTCCAGGCGGCGGGATCGGCCATCATCGCACCGCAAAGCGCCGCTCCACCGCGACCGTCGCGCGGGCGATCGGATAGCAGTAGATGAAGAACCAGGTGAGCAAATAGAGGTACATGGGAACCAGAAGCTCGGTGCGGCCCTCGGACGATAATACGTCGCCGGTGAGGGTCATCGCCTCGCTGACGCCGACGATCGAGGTGAGCGGCGTCGCCACCACGACGATGGCGTAGAGGTTCATCCAGGGCGGCATCATCCGCTTCACGCATTGCGGCAGGATGACGAGCCGCAGTGTCTGCAGGCGGGTAAAGGCCAGGGCTTCCGAGGCTTCCCACTGGCCGGACGGAATCGATTGCACCGCTCCGCGCACGAGTTCCGCGACGTTCGCCATCACCGGCAGCGCGAGCCCCGCGGTCGCCTTGGCCCAGCCAGGCAGGGGCACGATCACCCCGCCGATGCGCACCTCGAAGGGCATCAGCAGGATGCAATAGAACAACAGCACCAGCCAGGGCGCATTGCGGAAGAACTGGGTGATGAGCCACGACAGGGCCCGCGCCGGTCGGGTCAGCGAAATCAGTCCGAGGCCGAGCGCCAGTCCGAGAACTGTGCCGATCGCCATCGCGAGCACACTCATCGCAATGTTGAGGGCGAAACCCTGGGCGAGCAGCGGCGTCCATTTGAGGATGGTAGCGGGGATCGACGGGGCGCCCGGGCCGGCCTCGGCATCGCCGATGCAGACCGCGAGCGCGAGAGCGCCGATCAGGACAAACCCCTGGCGCGCCGTGAACGGCAAGGGCGAATTCCGCGCTGCTCCCGCCGGCGCGCGACGCGGGCGAAACGGCTCGAGGACCGCGAGATCGGTGCGGCGAACGCCGCTCATGGCGTGTAGCCGGGGATGCGCATCGCCCGTTCCCAGCGGCCCATGACATAGACCACGACGCCGACCAGGACGACGTAGATGACCAGCAGCACGTTCATCATTTCGGTGACGTTCAATTCATCCGACCAGATCTGGTTGGCGACGTAGAGCATCTCCGGCACCGCTATGGCGTAAGCGATCGTCGTCGTCTTCACGAGATTGACGAGGTTGTTGTTGAGCGCCGGCAGGCTGATGCGGAAGGCGAGCGGCAGGATCACATGGAGATAGGCGCGAAGTCGGCTATAGCCGAGCGCTTCGGCAGCCTCGATGGTTTCCTTCGGTACCGCCTCGATACCGGCACGAAAGATTTCCACGTTGAAGGCGCCGGCATAGAGCGACAGGCAAATCGCCGCCCAGGTGAAATTCGAGACGAGCGGAACCGCCAGTCCCACCGCATTGGTCGTCCGCAAGTATGACCCAAGCGCGAAATAGAAGAAGTAGAGCTGCACCAGCGGCGGCGTGTTGCGAAAGAATTCGATGTATGCCGCGGTGAGAGCACGCAGGAGCCGCAGCCGCGAGCCCTGCGCCCAGGCGCCCAAGACCCCGATGGCGACACTGCACACGATGCACAGCGTCATGAGCCGCACCGATGTCAGGAAACCGTTGAAGAAGCGCGCCCGATCGAAGGCGTCGTAGAAAATGGTCAGCTTGATGCCGGTGGTCGCGTAAAGCTCGCGGAACCAGTCCCAGAGCGGTTGCAGGTCCGTCATGAATGCGGTGACTCACCGGAGGGGATGGGAGCGCTTCCAGCTTTGATAGACATGGATTCCGCTGTCATCGCCCGGCTTGACCGGGCGATCCAGTAATCACCGACCGAGAGTACTGGATTGCCCGGTCAAGCCGGGCAATGACACCAACGGGGTTAACTCACTCACTTGGCCTCTGCATGCGCCTTCTCGAGGAAGGCGGACGGCACGATGTTCCACTTCTTCTCGAGCGCGATGAGCTTGCCGCTGCGGTGCCAGTCGGCGACGATCTTGGCCACGAACTGCCCCCACGGCCCGTCGCGCTCTTCGCGCTTCACGGCGGCGCCCCACGGCTCGGATAGGATGGTCTCCAGCGGCATCTCGAATCCCGCCCATCTGGGGTCGGCGAGCCGCTCCATGAAAGCGGTGTCGTCGTAGAGCCAGGCGATGCAATTGCCCTGGGAGAGTGCGGTCTCGGCTTCGTTCTGTCCGCGGAATGCGACGATGTCGGCGCCGTATTTTTCTGCCACGTATTTGTTGAAGAAGGCGCCCTGGATGCCGCAGACCTTCTGGCCCTTGAGCGCCTCCCAGCGCTTGAGGGCGACCTTGCGGTTTGCAAGCACATTGACGCCGGAGGCGTAGTAGCTCGGCTCGATGATGCCGACCGTTTTGCGCCGCTCGTCCGTCACGTTCATAGTGGCGATCATGAGGTCGATCTTGCCCTGCTGCAGGAACTGCATGCGGTTGGCCGAGACGACCGGCTCCAATTCGAGCCGCACGCCGAGCCGGTCGGCCACGTCCTTGGCGAGGTCGGGCTCGAAGCCGACGATGGCGCCCTTGGGATCGCGAAAGCCGAATGGCTTGTAGTCGGCCTTGGTGCCGACCACCAGGACGCCGCGCTGCTTGATCTTGTCGAGCGTCTGCGCCTGGAGGGGGCCGTTTGCAGCGATCAATCCGGCAGCGATGACCATGCCGGCGATGAAGAGACGTTGCAGCATGGATCGCTCCTCCCGGACGTCGGCCCATTGACCCGGACTTCGCCAAGTGACGCCGAAATCGTCCTCGACGATAGCAATTTTCGGGATGGCCGGGAACCTGCGCGGCGTTCCTCCCACCTTCCCCGCAAGCGGAGAGAGGTGTCGCGTCAAGGAAGCCCGTGCGTCGAGGCCTCCGACGACCCCACCCGGCTGTGCCACTTGCCATAGGCAAAATAGATCAAAAGCCCCGCCGCCAGCCACACCAGGAGGCGGATCCAACTGTCGGCCGGCAGCCCCAGCATCAGGAACACCGCCAATCCGGCGCCGGCCGGGGCGACGAAATGGACGGCCGGTGTCCGGAACGGGCGCGGCAATCCGGGATCGATGACCCGCAATGCAAGCACGCCGAGACAGACGATGGCGAACGCCATCAACGTGCCGATGCTCACGAGCTGGCCAACGAGGCCGATCGGCAGCAGGCCCGCGAGCACCATGACCACGGTCCCGATGAAAATCGTCGACACATAGGGAGTGCGGAAGCGCGGGTGCACCCATGCGGCCACCGGCGGCAGCAGTCCGTCGCGTGCCATCGAGTAGAAGATCCGGGTCTGGCCGAGCAGCAGAACCAAGATGACGGAACTCAGCCCAACGATGATGCCGACGTTCATGATCGGGGCGAGACGCTTGACGCCGATGGCGTCGACGCCGACCGCGATCGGGTCGGGGACGTTGAGCTGGTCGTAGGGAACGATGCCGGTGAGCACCAGGGCGACCGCCACGTAGAGCGTCGTGCAGATCAAGAGCGAGCCGAGAATGCCGATCGGCATGTCGCGTTGGGGGTTGATGGCCTCCTGCGCAGCGGTGGAAACCGCGTCGAAGCCGATATAGGCGAAGAACACCACGGCGGCGCCACGCACGACGCCGCTCCAGCCGAAGCGGCCCATGCTCAGTTCGGGCGGCACGAATGCGCCGGTCGGATTGGCCGATGTCACCCAGTTGGCAGGGCTGAAGTACCAGACGCCTGCCAAGATGAAAGTGAAGACGATAACGAGCTTGATGGCGACAAAGACGGTGTTGATCCGCGCCGATTCACGGATGCCCAACAGGAGCACGATCGCAATGACGGCCACCACGGCCATGGCGGGAACGTTGAGGATCGCGCCGGTCGTGTGCCACACGCCGTCGGCGGCGTCGAAGTCGAACGGCGAACTGGCATAGCGATGCGAGAGCGGGATGCCGAGATCATTCAGGAGGCTCACGACATAGCCGGACCAGCCGATTGCGACGGTGGTGGCGCCGAGCGAATATTCGAGGATGAGATCCCAGCCGATGATCCAGGCGACGATTTCGCCGAGCGTCGCATAGGCATAGGTGTACGCACTCCCGGCCACCGGGACGCTCGATGCCATCTCGGCATAGCACAGGCCGGCAAAGCCGCAGGCAATGCCGCTCAGCACGAACGAGATGCTGATGGCGGGTCCGGCGTTCTCGGCAGCGGCGTTTCCGGTCAGGACGAAGATGCCGGCGCCGATGATGGCGCCGATGCCCAGCGCGACGAGATTGATCGCCGTGAGGGTGCGCTTGAGCGGCACTCCGTCATGGGCGACGATCTCCTGGGTTTCCGATTCGGTTGCCCGCGACACCAGCGATGTGATCGACTGCCTCGCCCAAAGACCAGCCATGCCCACCTCCGATAAGCGTCGGAGCGGCGGAGGCCGACGCAGCTTGAAACGATGGTGTCGACGCGGCGGCAGGCCTCAGCGAATCGATCTGCCGGTCGGCGATATAGTCTATTGCCCTGGGGCGGTTGTCGACCTTGCAATGCGCGGCGGCGTGCGGCGCCCACCCTCTGCGGCAATGAATCGTTTTCGGCGCCGACGCGTTCCTTGATCCTTCGGCTGCGCCGGAAAGCATGCTTCCCGTCGGCCCAGGGCTGCGCTATGCCAGCCCCATGCGTGCCAGGGCGCTGCCGCCGGGAGCCACGACGGGAGAACAACGATGCGGGAGATCGGCCATTTCGTCGGCGGCAAGGAGGTCAAGGGTTCCGGCCGGTTCGCCGATGTGTTCAATCCCAACAC
>Ga0306921_10006020_pt1 | contig 12630 bp, 12 predicted proteins | sample sta12Cox44000080_FD_203760 | JGI IMG/M metagenome (GOLD analysis project Ga0306921, IMG submission 203760) | Lab enrichment of tropical soil microbial communities from Luquillo Experimental Forest, Puerto Rico - statoxic.12C.oxic.44.000.080 (v2)... | ecosystem: Environmental > Terrestrial >... | reverse complement strand
GTGTCGGTGATCGATCCCGCGACGTTGCAGGTGGTCGACACCTTCAAGGTCGGCCGCAACCCGCAGCACGTCGTGCCGTCGTGGGATCTCAAGACGCTGTGGGTCGCCAACAACGCCGAAGGCCGCACCGACGGCAGCCTGACGCCGATCGATCCCCTGACCGGCAAGCCGGGCGAAGCGATCGCGGTCGACGATCCCTACAACGTCTATTGGTCGCCCGACGGCCGCTACGCCATCATCGTCGCCGAGGAGCTGAAGCGGCTCGACTTCCGCGATCCGCAGACCATGAAGCTCGAGTTCTCGATCCCGACGCGGCGCTGCGGCGGCATCAACCATGCCGACTTCTCGATCGACGGCCGCTTCGCGCTCTTCACCTGCGAGTTCGACGGCGCGGTCACCAAGATCGACCTGGTCAACCGCACGGTGCTCGGCACCCTCATGCTGACGCCGTTCTACGAGCGGCCCGACGTGGTGGCCCAGCTCGCCGCCTTCGAGAGCAAGAAGAAGCCGGTCACCGTGATCGAATCGCCGGAGACCGGCGGCGCCATCTGCGCCTCGCGCGGCATGCCGCAGGACATCCGCATCTCGCCCGACGGCAAGACCTTCTTCGTCGCCGACATGCTGAGCGACGGCGTGCACGTGGTCGACGGCGCCTCGTTCAAGCAGATCGGCTTCATCCCGACCGGCGTCGGCGCACACGGCCTCTATCCCAGCCGCGACGGCAAGTACCTCTATGTCGCCAACCGCGGCACCAACAAGATGATGGTCAAGAAGGGCGTCGCCCGGGGCGGCGTGTCGGTGATCGAGTTCGCCTCGCGCAAGGTGGTGGCGACCTGGCCGATCCCCGACGGCGGCAGTCCCGACATGGGCAATGTCAGCGCCGACGGCAAATACCTGTGGCTGAGCGGCCGCTTCGACGACGAGGTCTATCGCATCGACACGGGCTCGGGCGAGGTCGACAAGATCAAGGTCGGCCGCGAGCCGCACGGCCTCGCCGTCTGGCCGCAGCCCGGCCGCTATTCACTCGGCCACACCGGCAATCTGCGCTAGCTCCGGGGGAGTTTTACCCGGGTAAAATCCCCCCAAGGGGTGGGTGGGAAACTGGGAAGAATCGTCTAAAAGCCCGATGCCATCGGCATCGGAGGTTTCCCATCCGGATGGGAGTTTTGGGAAGCATCCTGCTCTAGAGGCTCGGCAGGTTGAGCCCGTGCTCGCGGGCGCAGGCGATGGCGCTGTCGTAGCCGGCATCGGCATGGCGCATGACGCCGGTCGCCGGGTCGTTCCACAGCACGCGCTCGAGGCGCCGCGCTGCGTCCTTAGTGCCGTCGCACACGATCACCATGCCGGCATGCTGGGAGTAGCCGATGCCGACGCCGCCGCCGTGATGCAGCGACACCCAGGTGGCGCCCGAGGCGCAGTTCAGGAGCGCGTTCAGCATCGGCCAGTCGGACACCGCGTCGGAGCCGTCACGCATCGCCTCGGTCTCGCGGTTGGGGCTGGCGACCGAGCCTGAGTCGAGATGATCGCGGCCGATCACGATCGGCGCCTTCAATTCGCCCTTGGCCACCATGTCGTTGAAGGCGAGGCCCAGGCGATGGCGATCGCCCAGCCCGACCCAGCAGATGCGCGCCGGCAGGCCCTGGAACTTGATGCGCTTCTTGGCCATGTCGAGCCAGTTGTGCAGATGGGCGTTGCCCGGCATCAGCTCCTTCACCTTCTCGTCGGTGCGGTAGATGTCCTCGGGATCGCCCGACAGGGCGGCCCAGCGGAACGGCCCGATGCCACGGCAGAACAGCGGCCGCACATAGGCCGGCACGAAGCCCGGATAGCTGAAGGCGTCGGCGACGCCCTCGTCGAGCGCCATCTGGCGCAGGTTGTTGCCGTAGTCGACGGTCGGCACGCCGAGCTTGTGGAACTCGAGCAGGGCGCGCACATGGCCCGCCATCGACTTCTTGGCTTCCTTGGCGACAGCGGCCGGATCGCGGCCGCGCCGCTCCTCCCAATCGCCGAGCGTCCAGCCTACCGGCAGGTAGCCGTTGGCCGGGTCGTGCGCCGACGTCTGGTCGGTCAGGCAGTCGGGCCGCACGCCGCGGCGCAGCAGCTCGGGCAACACTTCGGCCGCGTTGCCCAGCAGCGCCACCGACACCGGCTTCTTCTCCGCCGTCGAGCGCTGCATGATCGCCAAGGCGTCGTCGAGGTCCTTGGCGACGAGGTCGACGTAGCCGGTGCGGCGGCGGAACTCGATGCTCGAGGGCCGGCATTCGATGGCCAAGCACGACGCGCCGGCCATGGTGGCGGCCATCGGCTGCGCGCCGCCCATGCCGCCCAGCCCCGCGGTCAGGATCCAGCGGCCGCTGAGGCTGCCGCCATAGTGCTGGCGGCCCATCTCGACGAAGGTCTCGTAGGTGCCCTGCACGATGCCCTGGCTGCCGATGTAGATCCACGAGCCCGCCGTCATCTGGCCGAACATCATCAGCCCCTTGCGGTCGAGCTCGTTGAAATACTCCAAGGTCGCCCAGTGCGGCACCAGGTTCGAGTTGGCGATCAGCACGCGCGGCGCATCGGGATGGGTGCGGAACACGCCGACCGGCTTGCCCGACTGCACCAGCAGGGTCTCGTCGGCCTCCAGCGCGCGCAAGGCAGTGACGATGCGATCGAAGCTCTGCCAGTCGCGAGCCGCGCGGCCCATGCCGCCATAGACCACCAGCTCGCCTGGCTTCTCCGCCACGTCGGGGTCGAGATTGTTCATCAGCATGCGCATCGGCGCTTCGGTGAGCCAGCTCTTGGCGGTGATCTGCGGGCCGCGCGGGCTGCGGATCTTCCGGTCGTTGTCGATGCGGGTCATCGCAGGTTCCTTTGCAAAGTCGGCAGCAGGCCGCGGCCTGCGGCGTCGATGACGGCCCCCGACGTGATCAGGCGCTTGGCGGCCTCGATGTCGGGCTGGAAGTGGCGGTCGTCCTCGAGATGCGGCACATCGTGGCGCACCAGCGCGCGCACTGCCTCGAGCGGCGCGCTCGAGCGGAGCGGGCTCAGGAAATCGCAGCCTTGCGCCGCCGCCAGGAGCTCAACGGCGATGATGCCGAAGGCGTTGTCGACCATGTCGAGCAGCCGGCGCGCGCCGTGCGCCGCCATCGAGACGTGGTCCTCCTGGTTGGCCGAGGTGGGAATCGAATCGACGCTCGCGGGGTACGCGCGCTGCTTGTTCTCCGACACCAGCGCCGCCGCGGTCACCTGTGCCACCATGAAGCCTGAGTTGAGCCCGGGCTTGGGTGTCAGGAACGCGGGCAGGCCCGACAGTGCGGGATCGATCAGCATGGCGATGCGCCGCTCGGCCAGCGAGCCGATCTCGCACACCGCGATTGCGATCATGTCGGCGGCGAAGGCCACCGGCTCGGCGTGGAAGTTGCCGCCTGACAGGGCCTCGCCCGTCTCGGCGAAGATCAGCGGGTTGTCGGTGACGCCGTTGGCCTCGGTGCCGAGCGTCGTCATCGCCTGGCGCAGGACGTCGATCACGGCGCCCATGACCTGCGGCTGGCAGCGCAGGCAATAGGGGTCCTGCACGCGCTCGTCACCGATCAGGTGCGACGCCCGGATGGGCGAGCCGTCCATCAGCTGGCGCAGCGCCTCGGCGGCGTCGATCTGGCCCTGGTGGCCGCGCAGGCGATGGATGCGCGGATCGAATGGCGCGTCCGACCCGCGCGCGGCGTCGGTCGAGAGCGCGCCGGTGACCAGCGCCGATTCGAACAGCAGCTCGGCTTCGAACAGGCCGCTGAGCGCATAGGCCGTCGAGAACTGCGTGCCGTTCAGCAGGGCAAGGCCTTCCTTGGCGCCCAGGACCAGCGGCTGCAGGCCGGCATCGCTGAGGGCGTGCGCCGCTGGCAGCCGCCGGTCGCCCACGAGGATCTCGCCGACGCCGATCATCGCCGCCGACATGTGGGCGAGCGGCGCCAGGTCACCCGAGGCGCCGACCGAGCCCTGGCAGGGCACGACCGGCGTCAATCCCTTGGCGATCATGGCCTCGATCAGCTGCACCGTCTCGCGGCGCACGCCCGACGCGCCTTGCGCCAGGCTGCCGAGCTTCAGCGCCATCATCAGCCGCGCCACTGCGACGGGCATGGGCGCGCCCACGCCCGCAGCATGCGACAGCACGATGTTGCGCTGGAGCGCCGCGACGTCGGCCGGCGGGATATGGACGCTCGCGAGCTTTCCGAAGCCGGTGTTGATGCCATAGACCGGCTCGCCCTTGGCGAGGATCGCCGCCACCGCGGCGGCCGAGCGGTCGACCGCGGCATGGCATGCGGGATCGAGGGAGACCTCGGCGCCGCGATAGATCTCGCGCCACGCCGCAAGGGCAACGTCGCCGGGCTTCAGGACGACCATCAGGGATCGATTAGCACACCCGGGTTCATCATGCCCTTGGGATCAAGCTCGCGCTTGGCGCCGCGCAGCGCCTTGGCGAACAGCTCGGGCCGCTGCTTGTCGTAGAACGGCCGGTGGAAGCGGCCGACCGCATGGTGGTGCGTGGTCGTGCCGCCGTGCTCGACGGCGGCGGCGGTGCAGGTCTGCAGCACGTCCATGAACTGCTCGAGCTGCTTGCGCTTGTCGAGGATGCCGCCGAAGGTGAAATAGAGGCAGGGCCCGTCGGGATAGACGTGGGTGAAGCGACAGGTGACGGTGCCGTCGCGGCCGGTCACGCGCTTGATGGTGTCGCGCGTGATCTTGGTGATCTTCTGGTGGAAGTCGCGCATGCGCTCCCAGGTCATCGCGGTCTCGAAGGTCGAGGAGAGGATGCCGCGGGCCACCGCGTGCTCGCCATAGTGCGGCGCCCGGATGAAACGGTTGCGCCAGGCGCCGGCCGCGCCCGAGCGATGGGCGTTTTCGTCGTCGGGGTCGCTCACGTCGGCCACGCCGCCGAACCCGTCGCAAATCTCGAGCGCGCGCTTCATCCAGGCATCGAGCGGGTGATCGGCTGACTCGAACGCCAGCACCAGCACCGCCTCCTCGCTGCTCCACGGGATGTTGGGCAGCGCCTCGCGTGCTTCCAGCAGGCGGCAGTTGGCGGGATAGAGGCCGGCCTGGGTGATGGCGCGTACGGCGTCGGCGCCGTCGAAGAAGGTCTTGAAGCGCACCGAGGCGGAGGCGCGGAAGGTCGGCTTCTGGCGCAACCGCACCCAGGCCTCGGTGATGATGCCCAAAATGCCTTCCGATCCCAGAAACATCCGGTCGGGGCTGGGGCCGGCGCCGGAGCCCGGCAGGCGGCGGCTTTCGAGCGTGCCGGCCGGCGTCACCACGCGCGTGCTTTCGACGAAGTCGTCGATGTGGGTGTAGAGCGTGGCGTAGTGGCCGCCCGAGCGGGTGGCGATCCAGCCGCCCAGGGTCGAGCAGCGATAGGCCTGCATGTAGTGGCGCATGGTGAGCGGCGACTTGCGCAAGGCATCCTCGATCGCCGGCCCATAGATGCCGCCCTGGATGCGCGCCGCCTGGCTCATGTCGTCGACCTCTAGGATCTTGTCCATGTGGCGCAGGGAGATGGTCACCACCTTGTCGAAGGTGGCCTGCGGCTCGATGCCCTTCACCACCGAGCTGCCGCCGCCATAGGGGATCGCCTTGGCGCCGACCTGGTCGCACCAGTCGAGCACCTTGACCACGTCCTGCTCGCTCTCGGGGAAGGCGACGGCGTCGGGCGGATTGGGCACCGAGCGCATGAACATGCGCGTGGTGTCGAAGCCTGCCTTGCCGTAGCTGTGCTCCAGCCGCGTCAGATGGTCGGTGTGCACCATCGATTGCAGCGCCGTCGGCACTTTTACGCGCGATGCCCGGAGAGTGATCTCCTCCGGCTTGGGCGGCGGCGTGACGTCGAAGCCGTTCAGCCCGTAGCGCTGGGCGATCTCGGCCTCCCAGGGCTTGATCTCGTCGGGCGAGAGATCCTCGTCGGCGTAACCCCAGGCGTAAAACTTCTTCTGCCGTCTCATGTGAATGCCACCGGCCTCGCGTCACCCTTGATCTGCGTGCGATGCATGATGCGTCGCGCGTTGCCGTCGAACGGATCGCGGCGGTGCATGGTCGAGCGGTTGTCCCACATCACCAGATCGCCCAGCCGCCACTTGTGCTCGTAGAGGAACTGCGGCTGGGTGACGTGCGCCCACACCGCCTCCAGGAGCGCGTCGGACTCTTCGCGCGACAGCCCCTCGACATAGGAATTGCGCCGCCGCCCGAGATAGAGCGTGGCGCGGCCATTGGCCGGATGGCGCAGGATCGCCGGGTGCCAGGCGCCGGGCGCGGCCAGCGGATCGTCGGTCGGCGTCACACCCTTGCGCAGGTAACCACCGGAATTGTAGGTGCCGTCGTGCTTAATACGCTTGCCTTCGAGCCGGCGCCTGAGATCGGCCGGCAGGGCATCGCAGGCGGCCTGCATGCCGCAGAACCAGGTGTTGCCGCCGGCGGGCGGGATTTCCAGTGCATAGAGCATCGAGGCGTCGGGCGGCATGTCGAGATAGCTCATGTCGGTGTGCCAGACCGCTTCGCCTGCGCCCAGCGCGCCGATCGGATCGCCCTTCTTGTCGAGCACGTTGGAGACGACATAGACGTCGGGATAGCCAGGCGGGCTGATGCGGCCGCGTTCCTGGTTGGGCGGCGGATCGAGCTCGCCGAAGCGCCGGCTGAAAGCCAGCAGGTCGTCGTCGCTGAGTTTCTGTCCGCGCAGCAGGATCACCGAATGCTGGTACCAGGCGTCCCGCACGGTGGCGAAGTCCGCATCGCTCAGCCGCGCCAGGTCGATGCCGAGGATCTCCACCCCGACCGCGTCGGTGAGCGGGCGAACCGCTGGCTTGGCCGCGACCGTCATGACATCGCCTCCCTCGATTGTTGCCGGCGATGATCGACCCGCCCCCGCGTCCGATCAAGGCGTGCGATCAAGCGCCCAGCACGAAGGTAAGCCAGGTCGAGAGCTTGTCGGCGATCACCGGCGCGATCGGGCCGGCGAAACCCGGGTCGTTCGGCCCGGTGACGGTCTTGAGATTGTGGCTGACCAGCGGCGCGACCAACACCTCGCCCGGCTTGTCGCGGGCGCGCAGCGCGTCGATCAACGGCTGGATGTCGCCCAGCGGCACGATCTGGGCGTCGGCGCCGCCATGCAGCATCAGGCATGGCGTGTCGATGCTGGCGGCGATCTTGGCGGGGTCGAGCGTCAGCACGGACTTGAAGAACGGTCCGGCATAGGCCGGGAAGATCAAGCGCAGCTCGGGAGGTGCATCGGCCGGGACCTGGCCGGTCTGCTGGATCGCGTCCATGACGCGCTCGGCGCCGGGCAGCAGCGCCGGTCCATTGCGCTCGATCTGGGTGTGCACGATCGTGCGCAGCGACAGGCCGGGCGCGCTCGCCAGCACCAGAGCATAAGGCGCGCGCTTGCCCATCGCCGCGGTGGCGGCGAGCGACAGCAAGGCGCCTTCGCTGTGGCCGAGAAGGGCAGTGGCGTAAGGCTTGATCTCGTTGTGGCGCAGCAGCTCAGCATGGGCGGCCTGGACGTCGGCGACGAAATTCTCCCAGGTGAAGAAGCGTTCCTGCGCCGTGACGGCGTTGTCCGGACGGCCCGACGCACCGATGCCGCGCTTGTCGTAGCGCAGCGACGCGATGCCGACGCCCGCCAGCAGCTCGGCAATCTGCTTCAAAAGGTCGATGCGCACGGGCACCAGGGGGTTGTTGCCGTCACGGTCGGTCGGGCCGCTGCCGGCGACCAGCACGACGCCGGGCACGTACTGGACTTCGCTAATCAAGGGCAGCAGGAGGGTGCCGGCCAGCATGGTTCCGTCGCCGGCGGCGAACCGCACCGGCCGCTGCTTGGTGCCCTTCGGATATTTGATCTGTATCTGCGCGTGGGCGTCCGGCGCGGCCAGGACCGCCGCGGCCACTGCGAGGGCGTGGCGGCGCCTCACGCCTTGTCGCCCGGTCTCGGCATGTTGCCCATGCGAGGGCTCATCGGCCGGCCACTGAACAGATGGACATGGAAATGGAACACCAGCTGCCCACCGTTGGGACCATGGTTGGCGACCAGGCGGTAACCCTGGTCCTCCAGCCCGAGCTCGCGGGCGACGGTGGCGACGGCGCGCCAGAAGCCGGTGACCAGTTCGGCCGGCGCTAGGCTGCAGAAGTCGGCGCTCGAGACATAGTCACCCTTGGGGATCACCAGCACATGCACCGGCGCCTGCGGATGGATGTCGTGGAAGGCGAGGGCGAACTCGTCCTCATAGACCTTCTTGCACGGCAGCTCGCCGCGCAGGATGCGCGCGAAGACGTTGTTGCGATCGTATGACAGCAGCATGGCTGCTGCTATTTACTCTTGCGCGAGGCCTTCTCGGCAAGACCCGACAGACCCTCGCGGCGGGCGAGTTCGGACCAGATCGCCTTGGGCTTGACGTTGGTCGCCGCCCACAGGGTGAGCAGGTGGTAGAGCACGTCGGCGCTTTCGGCGACCAGCTTGCCCTTGTCGCCGCGAATGCCCTCGATCAGCGCCTCGACCGCTTCTTCGCCGAGCTTCTTGGCGATCTGCTGGCGGCCGCGGCTGAACAGGCGTGCGGTATAGGACGTATCCGGGTCGGCGCCCTTGCGGCCGTCGATCACGACATAGAGCCGGTCGAGCACATGGTCATGGCCACGGCCATTCTCGTGGCGCTTATTCTTCAGCGCCTTCTTCTTGGCTTTCTTCTTTTTGGCCATCGCGAGGGGAACTCCACCGCCCCGACATTGGGGCGGTCACGGCGCCTCTTGGTGGGCGCTGTCGCGCATCTTACTTGAAATTCAGCCCTTTTGCGAGATTTGACGTATCGGAACGCCGGCGCGCGCCAGATGGTCCTTGGCCTGGGCGATGGTGAACTCGCCGAAATGGAAGATCGAGGCGGCGAGCACGGCCGAGGCGCCGCCCTTGGTGACCCCGTCGACCAGGTCGTCGAGCTTGCCGACGCCGCCCGAGGCCACCACCGGCACCGGTACGGCATCCGACACCGCGCGAGTGAGTTCGAGATCGAAGCCCGACTTGGTGCCGTCGCGGTCCATCGAGGTGAGCAGGATCTCGCCGGCGCCATGGTCGGTCATGCGGCGCGCCCAGTCGACGGCGTCGAGCCCGGTGCCCTTGCGGCCGCCATGGGTGAAGACCTCCCACTTGCCGGGCCGCGCCTGGCGGGCGTCGATCGCCACCACGATGCACTGGTCGCCGTATTTCTCGGCCGCCTCGCGCACGAATTCGGGCCGCGCCACGGCGGCGGAGTTGATCGAAACCTTGTCGGCGCCGGCCAGCAGGAGCTTGCGGATGTCGGAGAGGGTGCGCACGCCGCCGCCGACGGTGAGCGGCATGAAGCACTGCTCGGCCGTGCGGCTGACGACATCGAAGATGGTGTCGCGGTTCTCGTGGCTGGCCGTGATGTCGAGGAAGGTGAGCTCGTCGGCGCCGGCGGCGTCGTAGACCCGCGCCTGCTCGACCGGATCGCCGGCGTCGCGCAGGTCGACGAACTGCACGCCCTTTACGACGCGGCCATCCTTCACGTCGAGGCAGGGGATGATGCGGACCTTGAGCATGGTCACGTCACTCGCCCTTCAGCACGCGAATCGCGTCGGGCACCGTCACCCGTCCGTCATAGAGCGCGCGGCCGACGATGGCGCCGATGATGCCGTGCTCCTCGGTGGGGCGCAGCTCGCGCAGGTCGTCGAGCGAGCTCACGCCGCCCGAGGCGATGACCGGCGTGGTGAGATGCTGGGCGAGCGTGACGGTGGCGTCGATATTGACCCCACCCATCGCGCCGTCGCGGTCGATGTCGGTGTAGATGATCGCCGACACGCCGGCATCCTCGAAGCGCAGCGCGAGGTCGAGCGCGCGCATGGTGCTCTGCTTGGTCCAGCCGTCGACCGCCACGATGCCGTCGCGCGCATCGATGCCGACGGCGACCTGGCCCGGCCACTGCTTGCACGCGGCCTTGACCAGTCCGGGCTCCTTGACCGCGATGGTCCCCAAGATGACGCGCTTCACGCCGGCCTCGAACCAGCGCGAGATGTTCTCGATGGTGCGGATGCCGCCGCCCAGCTGGGTCGGCACCTCGACCGCCTTCAGGATCTCCTGCACTGCCGCGCGATTGACCGGATGGCCTTCGACCGCGCCGTTGAGGTCGACCAGATGCAGCCATTCGCAGCCGGCGTGGGCGAACGCCTTGGCTTGGGCGGCCGGGCTGTCGTTGAACACCGTGGCGCGCGCCATGTCCCCGCGCAGCAGGCGAACGCACTTGCCGTCCTTCAAATCGATGGCAGGAAAAAGAATCATTGCGGCGCGGATTTAGCGCGTCGGAGCGGGTCGCGCTACCCTCCCTTGTGGTGTGCTGGATTCAATCCTCGTTATCCCGCCAATCCACCGGCGGCGCTTGATTCTCGCGCTTGCTCGTGACAGCCGCGAGGCAGATGGTTCTTGCAACGAAGCTTGGTGTGACGCGCAAGCGAGAGCATCGAGCGGAGTAGAGGGACCGTAAGGTTTCCTCGCGGTGGCGAAAGCTGCTGATGGGCCTCTGGAGTGTTTCGCGAAGTCGTCTTCGGCGGGGCACCACACCTCCTCTCGAGAGGGGGCTGCTGACGGGAAACCGGTGCGGGGGTTCGATGCGAACGGTCCATGCGCATGGAACGGTCGTGCCCCGAGGATGGTGGTGGCGAGCGGGGATCTCGCAGTCCATTGGTCACTCGCGGCCCTTTCGGGGGTTGTGGCCAGCCGCGCCCCGCGGCAAGTGCGACGAACGCTTGTCGAAGGTGCGTGCGAAGCGGCGAGATTGGGAAACCGGTCTCGCCGTTTTCTTTTGGCCGAGCTTCTAATGACCAAAATAGGTGACGGCGGGAATCCCGCGTATACTCGCCGTCACAATGCGTACTGGTCAGCGCCCTCGCATGTCCGCCTCGAGGCGGGTTAGCCCTACTAGGGCTGGTGCGGTGGGAAGCACCCCCCATTATTTTCCCATTATTTTATTCGCGACCGCCGAAGATGACCCTTCTGCTGGTATCGCCGTGCGCCCCTCTAGCAAGGACTTGCATCGACCATGAGCCGCACCACGCCTGACCAATTGGCCGGCCTTCAGGCCGACCTGACCGCCATCCGCCGCGACATCCACCGCCATCCCGAGACCGCGTTCGAGGAGCGGCGTACCGCGCAGATCGTGGCCGACAAGCTCACCTCGTGGGGCATCGAGGTGCATCGTGGCCTGGCCACCACCGGCGTGGTCGGCACCCTGAAGGGCAAGCGGGCGGGTCAGAAGACGATCGGCCTGCGCGCCGATATGGACGCCCTGCACCTGCAGGAGAAGAACGAGTTCGACTACGCCTCGAGCGTCGCCAACAAGATGCATGCCTGCGGCCATGACGGTCACACCACCATGCTGCTGGGTGCGGCCCAGCACCTGGCCAAGGCGCCCGACTTCGCCGGCACGGTGCACTTCATCTTCCAGCCGGCCGAGGAAGGCCTCGGCGGCGCGCGGGTGATGATCGAGGAAGGGCTGTTCGACAAGTTCAACTGCGATGCGGTGTACGGCATGCACAACATGCCGGGCTTCCCCAAGGGCCACTTCGCCATCCGCTCGGGCGCCATGCTCGCCTCGTCGGACAGTTGGGAAGTGACGTTCAAGGGCACCGGCGGCCATGGCGCCATGCCTGACCGCGGCACCGATCCGACCTATTTCGCCGCCCAGTTCATCGTCGCGGTGCAGGGCATCATCGGCCGCAACGTGTCGGCCAGCCAGGCAGCCGTGCTGAGCGTCGGTCACATCGCGGCCGGAACGCCCGGTTCACCCAACGTCATCCCGTCGGAGGTTCTGATCAAGGGTACGGCGCGCAGCTTCTCACCAAGCGTGCGGGTGCTCCTCGAGCGTCGGCTGGCCGAAGTGGCGGCGGGCATCGCCCAGTCCGGCGGCTGCGAGGCGGTGAGCAAATATCACCGGCGCTATCCCGCCCTGATCAACGCGGTGGAGCAGACGTCGATCTGCGTCGAGGCGGCGGCGCTGACGGTGGGCCGCGACAACGTCCAGCCCAATACGCCGCGGATCGCGGGCGCGGAGGATTTCGCCTTCATGCTGGAGAAGAAGCCGGGCGCCTACATCATGATCGGCAACGGCGGCACCGAGGAGGGCGGCTGCCACAACGTGCATTCGCCGCTTTACGACTTCAACGACGAGATCCTGACGACCGGCGCCGCCTACTGGGTCAACCTGGTGCAGCTCGAGCTGGGCGACGCGGCGTAGCGCGCCTGGCGGGCGCTACCGCGACGGCTCGCCACCACAGCCTTTGGTGCAGGGGCTGCCTCTGCTGAAGGCTGCGCCGTCCGACCGATCCAGCGCCTCATCGCTGAGATCGTCGGAAAAGTCGGTCTCGGGCACGGCCTCTTCGATCGGTTCGGTCATGCGATCCCTTCCGGGGCCAGGTCCGGCTTACGAGTAGAAGTCGAAGGTCCAGTCGGCGCCGGCGATGTCCCAGTGCCAGCCGTCGTGCAGATGCACGCCGGCATGGCTCTCGCCAACGCCGAACACATCGTCGTGCAGCGGCGCGTGCGTGCTGGCGTCCGGCAGCGCGAGGCCGTCGGACAGCGAAGCGAGTTCGACCAGGGGATCATGGCCGAGT
>Ga0306921_10006019_pt1 | contig 12630 bp, 10 predicted proteins | sample sta12Cox44000080_FD_203760 | JGI IMG/M metagenome (GOLD analysis project Ga0306921, IMG submission 203760) | Lab enrichment of tropical soil microbial communities from Luquillo Experimental Forest, Puerto Rico - statoxic.12C.oxic.44.000.080 (v2)... | ecosystem: Environmental > Terrestrial >... | reverse complement strand
CCAAGAACTAGGTCCGGTCCGGGCCTGAACCCGTTTGCAGTCCTCGCTCGATTCATTTTCTTGATTTTTGGGTTGTATCAAGGAAGCGGCATCTTGAGCTAAACACAAGCTCCAGGAGTCATTCGACGTTAGCCCAGTGCGATTTCCAGCCAGCGCTTCTTGTGCTTCTCAGGCTTTTTTCTCTTATCCGGGATCACTCGCGTTATCGCTGGCGCCAAACCGGACTTTCGCGCCAAACGCCGCGCCTCTTTGCCTACGTTGATCGTTCTCCTCTTCTTCCGCTTCATGACAAACGCGAGGTTAACGCAACCAGGGTGCGGAAGGAAGCATCGTGCGGGGTCAGGGGGGCAGGGTCAGGCCCGCCGGCAGTCACGGAACTGCGGCCATCACTCTTGACAGGGTTGGCCTTAGAAATTGAACAGGCATTGCAAATAAATCAGACGGTTGGCCGTGGAATTGGAGAATGGTCTGTCGGCCAGGCCGTTGGACTCGCCAAACAGTGGCGAACTGAGATCGCCAATGGGGTTGGATACGTTCACGTTATTGAAGACGTTTCGCGCATTGACGGTAAAGGTCAGATTGTAACGGTTGTTCGAAGCCCCACCCCACATGCCTCGATCGCCGTGCGGTCCGGGCCCGCGCCCAAACGTGCCCGCGCTCGTTCCCCCGCCTCTCGCGGCTGGTTCCTTCTTTTCTCCAAAGCCAAAGGTCTTGCTCAATCGCAGATTCAGTACGAATCGCCCCGGTGCGGTCTCCTGATTGATAGGAATGCCGATCTGCCCGGGTTGTGCCACTTCATTAAAGCAACCATACACTGTGGATTTCACGTCCGGACTGCCACAGGCGCCCGCGGTCGGCCGCGTGTTAAATTCATTGATTCCGTACAAATCTTGACCCGTGGTGATGTTAAACGGATAGCCGGACTGCGCGATCACGAATGGGCTCACGCGAAAGCCCCAGCGCAGGCTCACCGTGCCGCCAACGAACGCGCGATGCCGGACATCGAAAGACGCGCGTCCAAAATCTTCGTTTATGCCACAAGGCGTGCCCGCTGGGACCGCATAACAGGGGATCGACGGGACATAGTTTGCGCCAGAGGTGTTGCTGTTCGCATAGTTCAGTGTGTAATAACCCCACAGCGTGAGATTGGCTCCCATCTGCACCCTGCTATTTACGATGAGCTGGTTCTGCTTGAAGGTTCCGCCGGATTGGTACTGGTAGATGATTTGGGGCGTTGTGCCCGGCGGCAGGGCGGTCGTTGGGGGAGCCGGTTTGGCGTTTGTATAGAACTGATGGACGCCGCGTGATTCGAGGTAGGTGACGGAAAGATTCGCGTACTTGGCCAGTTGTCGCTCGACGCTCACACCGGTCTGCATGATATAGGGAGAACGAAGGGAGTCGTTCACGTGGTAGACGACTTCGGGCGTGCTGGATTGCGGCACCGGAATCGTTTGATTGGGATCGAAGAAATCCGGGTTCTGGACTTGGAAGTGCTGCTGAATCAATCCATTCTGCAGTTCCTGGTGCAAGACCAGGTCGGAAGTAAAGCGGTCATAGAAAATGCCATAACCCGCGCGCAGCACAGTTTTAGGCGATTTATTCTTGCCGTTTCCATCCAGGCCCCAGGCGATGCCGATTCGCGGCGCGAAATCGGTGCGATCTCCCAGATTGTTTTGCATTTCATAACGCAACCCCGTGCTCAGCGTCACGTTTGGACGGATGCGCCAGTCGTCCTGAAGAAAGAGCGCGCCGTCAAACCAGCTGACGTCGGCAGCGGCAGTCCCGGTCGGGCTGGAATTGAGCGAATAATAACTCGCGCCTCCGCCGTTTGCGACGATTGCGCTCATTGGAATGTTCTGCGCCTGGCAATTCAAAGTAATCTGGTAAGCCTGCAGGCCGGTGAGCTGGTTCGTAGCGGGGGGCGTAAGCATCGCACACGGGACGGTAGCACCAGGATTTGGGCGCGATCCAAAAACGTACACCCCGTTGAATTGCGCGTTCGACAAATAATCATCCGTCGACGCGCGCAGCCGTCCTCCATACTTGAGGGCATGCTTGCCCACATTGAAATATGTGATGTTCTGCACTTCATAGCGGTTCTGCGTATCAAGGGACGTTCCGCCGCTGCTCCCCCCGGCAGTAAAGGCCCCTTTAACAGAAATCGTAGGTGTCGTATTCAGCGGATTCTGGTCTTGTTCCTCGTGGATGTACTGAAACCGTATTTCGTTGATGGTACGCGGACCAAGCACCTGCGTGTCCGTCATCTGAAAGGTATGCTCGGTGCTGAGGGCGTCATATCCCACCGCCGGCAGGTTGAACGGTCCGACACCGTCTGCAACCTCGTTGTTGCGCCAATACTGGTAGCGCGTAATCAGCGTGTTGTTCGGGGTGAGTTGAAAATCGAAGCGCTGGCTCAACTCGGTGCGTGTGCGCGGATTGGGAAAAGCGCCGGCGACGTTCGAGACTTGAAGCGTCGCGGGGTCCACAAACGGCGTGTTCACCACGGAAAGATCGTTGAGATTCCGTCTCTCGATGTTGGTGAAAAAGGAAATCCTCTTACTCAGCGAACCGCCGAGATTTCCCTCGTAGTGCTCTGAATCGTAGCTCGGAATCTCTCCGCCGCCTGCGAACGGGTTTCGCGAGTTGAAGGCTGCGGTATTGCCCATGACCATGAACTGTCCGTGCAGCTGATCGGTTCCCGGCTTAGTCAGGATTTCTATGCGGCCGTACCCCAGTTTGTCGTATTCCGAAGAGAACGGATTCTGATTGATGCGGATCTCGCGAATCGAGGCTTTCGGCGGAAGCTGCCCGGCGGTGAATCCGTCAATATAGATCTGTCCCCCGTTCGGCCCTGCCGACGGCCCCGCCAAAGCCTCTAACTCCGATTGCAGCTCGTCCGGATCATCCGAGAGCGCTTCGAGATCTTTCCCCTTCATAACCACAGTGCCGGCATTGTTTGAAGGGTTGACGTCGACTTTCGTCGTTTCCTCGGTTACCTCGACTTTTTCCTCTTCCACCTGGATGACCAGGCTAATGTTCACCTGCACTTGTTGCTTCGCGATGATCTGGACATTCTCCTTCGTGAACAGGGCGAATCCCTTCGCCACCGCCTTGAGTGTGTAGACTCCGGCGGGGAGATCCTTAAATTCATAGATTCCCTCTCTATTGGTGGCGGCGTCATAGGAAGCGCCGCTCCCAGTCGTCAAACGCACGGACGCCTTGGGAATCCCAGCGCCCGAAGGGTCGGTCACAAATCCGGTCAGTCCTCCGAGTGCGCCCGCCGCTGGGGCGGCTGCCTGGCCCGTAGTTCCTGCTGCAGGCGCCTGCGCGCACAACCCCTCGGTCGAGAGTGGAAGCAGAAAGAGACACAAGAAAAATGCACACTTAGTTCGCACCAGCCGGAAGCTCATCAATTCTCCTGCTTCTGTGGGATCACGTTCGCATTGCGGGCCATCACGGGTTCCCTGCTTCCCCACCTGGCCCTTCGCTAAGACTCCACGGCGAGAGGATCGTCGAAGCGCTGCTATTCGGAGATGCTTCCAGGATAGGCTCCACTCCTGCGAGCAGCGTGATCACCGACGGCTCCCTGTTGGGCTCTCCTTCCGTCGCAACGATCATTATCGCGTCGCCCTTCCGTAATTCCGAGAGCGTCGCCGGAGGCACGCGATTAAGGGCTTGCTGGAAATCTCCACCACCGCCAGCGTTTCTCCCCCGCCCTGCGGGACCGCCCGACTCGCCGCTCGTTCGCACCTCGCCGGATCTACCTCCTTCCGCCGCCGTCGCCCCTCCTGCTGGAGCGGGGTTCTGAGCCTCGGACCCCGTTTTCGCCAGGCGCCTGGCGATGCCCTGAGCCATCTGTAAGGGCAGCTTGCGGATCTGCGAATCTCCGGTGACTTGCAAAGTGACGGTTTTCTTGGTCGCTAAGTCCTGGACCGTGATGGTATTGGCGGAAGCGTCGATCGAAGAAATCGTCCCGGCGATGTTCCTGAAAGTGCCGCACACGATTTGAGCGGCGGCGAGCTCGCTTCCGTCGGCACTGCGCGCCCCGCGCGCGCGAAGCTGGTCACCCGGCTTGATTTCGTCAAGCCGGGCAGGCTTTGCGTCGTCAAACTTGATCGAATCGGGCGCGTACCGGCGAAGGATGGTGTCCTTGGCAAGATGGATGGTCACTATTTTCTTCTCGCCCATCCCCTGCTGTGTGATCACAATGGAGTTTGCCTCGGGATCCACGCTGCTTACCAACCCCCCGACTCCTTGCCTCCGCCATTCCTCGCGCTCATTGGCCTGCTTTTCCGCAATGCTGGCTTTTTTCATTGCGACGACGGTGCTCGCAAGAACCGTTTTCCCGTCCTGGGCAAGCTGTCCGCGTACCAGAATGCGGTCTCCGGAAAGCAATTCTTGCAAGGAAATCGGTACTGCCTCCTTCAAATCCTTTTGGCCGGGCTCCACGCGAAGCAGCTTCGCCCCTTCTTGCACCACGACCGTTACATCCCCTCCTGCATCCGTTGCCAACGTGATGTTGTTCCCGGAAACCGACTTAATCGTTCCCACTGGGCGCGCCGCATTGGGAGCTTGGGCGGTCGCTGCGGGTGCGCCAAGCGGGGTCGCTCGCAGAGCTGTGGTCATCGCCGCGCCAGCGGCGACAAACATGGTTAGCGGCAGAAAGATCTTTATGAGCTTCGAATCACAAAACGCCATCGGAACTGTCCACACCTCCTGAATTTTCCGGGATGACACCGGGCGACGGTTTGGGGATCTTCCCCCCGGCTTACGCGCACTAGCCAACTTGAGCGCACTAATTAGACGTTTCGACAGGTGCAAACCGTTTCAGAAGATAGTCAAGTGTTGGGCTACCGCCTCTCCCAACGCAGCCCGCGGTAGCCTCGGCCACCTACCGCCGTCCCGCAGGTCACCGCAATCTCGCGCAGTTTGTTCCTAAACAAGAACGGCCAGCGTGCCGCCATGATAGAATCCGCCCCATAAGCGTTACCAAGTGCGACGCCCGGAGAGCGCGGCAAGCGTTTGGCCAAGAAAGAGCTTGACCACGCGCCTGACGACGTAAAGCCTGCCATCACTACTTCGAAGTGGGCAGTCTTCCCCGGCAACCGCCGTCCTTGAGAAAGGGGCCCCTTTTCCCATGCATCGGATCCCCGTTACCTCGGTCGATATTACCCAAGTTGGCTACCAGGAAGACTCTGAGACCCTGGAAATCCAGTTCTCCCGCGGTGAGGTTTGCCAGTATTACAATGTGCCTTCAGGCATCTACGACGAGCTGATGAAGTCGCCAACGAAGGAAGAGTATTACCACACACAAATCGGCGAACGCTTTCCCTGCACCCGCATCCGCTGACTATCCGCGGTGTAAGGTCGCGCCCGAGCGCCTCCTTTTTGGCCGTTTGTGGAGCGTAGCGACGCTTGTCCCCGCTGCTCACATGAACGGTGTGCGCGTGCGCGCACACTCGAGTCTACCCGCACCCTGAAAATGGGGAGAGGGGGCTCGCCCTTTTCGACTTTATGATCTGGAGTCCCGAGGTTCCAAAAGGAGCTGGGCTTCCCCGCTTTGGTATTTCCGCTTTGGCATTTCCACTTTCGAATTTCTCTTGTCAGCCTTGTTCGAGGTCGCGTCTCCGGCTGTAGCGGTAGGCCATCGCCACGCCCACGCTCATGAACCCGGCGGCAGGAAGCAGCAGCAAAAGCACACCTTCATTGACGGCTTTCTGCCCGGCCTTCGAGCTCGCCGCAACGTAACTCGAACACATCGCGCAGCCCTGGCTGAAGGCCGGCGGCGCGATACACAGCCAACTCAGGAATAGAAACGTCGCCAAAAATGCGCTGCGCGGCCTCATGTTGCTCCCGCACCTTGTTCGAACGTCCCCGTCATTCCGAGCGGGGAGAGGAATCCCTCTTGCCCTGATCGCCTCACTTCACTCCCAACGTAATAATACGATGCGCGTCGGGAAAGAAAAAGATGGTCATCAGAATCAGGCAGGCCACCACGGAGCACATGGTGATCCATTTCATGCGCGAGATCTCATATCGCAAGTGCATGAAGAACCCGATGATCAGCGCCGCCTTGATCAGCGACAAGCCCATCAGAATCGTCAGCATCCTCGCCGGCGCCATATTCTGATAGGTCAAATACACTTCGATCCCGGTCATCACCAGCAGCGCGGCCCAGACCCACAGGAATTGCGCCTTCTTGTGATGGCGTTGCTCTTCGGCAACGCGCTCGGCAATCGCGATTTGAGTTGCGTCCATTTTCTTCAGGCTCCTAGAGAATCCTTGCGGACATCAAATATACCAGCGGGAAAATGAACATCCACACCAGGTCGACGAAGTGCCAGTACAATCCTGCGACCTCGACATCAGACGAGTCGTACACTTTCGGCTTCAGCCAAAGAATGATGCTGATCACAATCGCCGCCACCAGCAGCACGTGCGCACCGTAATGGAATGGGCTATAAGATGGTGTCGCAAGCCAAGCGACTAGCCACAGCGCCAGCAAGACCGGGACGAACTTCCGCCGCAGCGCGACGACGCCCAGATAGACAATTCCCAGCGTCACGTGCAGCATGTGCATGCCGGTCAAAGTAAAGAAGGTCGAAGGAAATTGCGGCACGCTCTTTGCCACGCTCGAGAATTCCGCGCTCACCTCATGCCCGGGAACCACAGGAAACATCGGCAGCGTCAAACCCTCCGCGATCAGCTTGCTCCACTCCATTCCATGGAGAATCACAAACCCTGCTCCGCATGCGATCGTGGCCAGCAACCACAGCGTCTGGGCTTTCGCGTTGCGCTCGACCGAAGCACGAACGGCCATCACCATGGTCAGCGAACTGGTGAGCAAAAACGCGGTCATAACCGTGGCGTTGATGATGCTTTCGGAGTGGAACGGCGTCGGCCAACCCGCCGTGGAGATGCGCCCATAACTGTACGCGTACAATAGCGCCCCGAACGTCAGCGAGTCCGACATCAGGAACAGCCACATCCCGATCTTCTTCGAGTACGTCCCAAACAGCGACGGCTCGTACACCGACGGGATCTCGTGCGGAACTGCGATATCAGCCATCCCTAGGCCTCCTCCCTACCCTGCTTATCGCGCAAACTCCAGCAGGCACAAAATGTACACCCACAACGCCGCCATGAAGTGCCAGTACCACCCCGCGACGTCCACAACGATGCTTCGCGTCGTCACCGGCCGCCGCAGCAATACAAAAAGTCCCGCCACCAGCAGCGCCACGACGCCGCCCATCAAATGGACTGCGTGTGCTCCCGTCAGCAAGTAAACAAACGAGCTGCTCGGCGTCGTCGCCACATAAAAGCCGCTCGCCCCGAGCCGCTTCCAGGCCATCCACTGCCCCAGCAAGAACGAAAGTCCGAGCGCGATGGTGATCGCCAGCCAAGGCGCTTTCCTTTCCGCGCTCACCGGCACCTGCCCCATCTGCCTGGTCGTAACGGCTGCGGCTCGAACCTTCATTTGCCGTCGCGCCAACTCCATTCCAACGCTGCTCAGCAGCAAAACCAGCGTGTTGACCCAAAGCAGACCCGGCAGCTTCACCGGAATCCAGTCGCGCACCAACTGGTTGGTTCGCGGATCCACAGTCGGCAACCCTTGGCGCACCACGTAGGCGCTCGTGAAGGAAACGAAAAGCATCAGCACCGGCGTCAACGCAACCAGCAATCCCAATCGTGCGCGGCGCAATCGCGTCGGGTAATCGGGCAATCCCCGGCCCGCACGGCCGTCATCACCGCCGCCAAAAATCGGGGGCGCGCCTCCCTCGTTGCCGCGGGAAACCTGCGGCTCGTCTAAAGTTGCGGTTGTGCTGAAGCTGGCCATTTGCGGGCTAGTGCTTCGGGGCAACGGGCGCATCGGTCTGCATTACGAAATCGCGCGGCGCCCCGGGCACGCTGTACTCATAAGGACCGTGGTGCACCACCGGCGTGATTCCGCCGAAATTATCGTGCGGCGGGGGTGTCGCCGTGATCCATTCGAGCGTCGTCGCCTCCCACGGATTGTCGGCGGCCTTTTCACCTTTCTTCATGCTCCAGAAAAGGTTGAACAAGAAGATAAACTGACCGGCGATGGTGATAAACGCCGCGAAGGTGATGAATTGCTGGATCGGAGCCAACTTATGAATCCAGGCCACTTCGGTGCCCTGCGAATAGCGCCGCAGGCCGCCAGCCATCCCGTAATAATGCATGGGCATGAAGATGGCATAAGCACCAACAAATGTAACCCAGAAGTGTGTCTTCGCCAGAGTTTCATTCATCATGCGCCCGAACATTTTCGGGAACCAATAATAGGTCGCGGCAAAAATCCCGAAGATCGACGCCACCCCCATGATCAGATGGAAGTGCGCGATAACGAAGTACGTCTCGTGCAAATAAATGTCCAGCACTGGTTGCGCCAGGAACGGGCCGCTGATCCCGCCGACAACAAACAGCGAAACGAATCCAATTGCAAACAGCATGGGCGATGAGAAACGGATCTTGCCTCGCCACATTGTCCCCAGCCAATTAAATGTCTTGATGGCTGACGGGACGCCGATGCCCATAGTCATGATGGAAAACGCAAACGCGGTGTACGGGCTCATTCCGCTCATGAACATGTGGTGGCCCCACACCATGAACCCAAGGAAGCCGATCGCCAGAATGGCATACACCATCGCTTTGTAGCCAAAGATGGGCTTGCGCGAAAACACCGAGAGCAACTGGGAGCAAAGTCCCATGGCTGGCAGGATCGCGATGTACACCTCGGGATGCCCGAAGAACCAGAACAAGTGCTGCCACAAAAGCGGCGAGCCGCCTTTATGTCCGGTGAGGACCCCGTTGACCGTGACCAGCGGAACAAAGAAGCTGGTGCCGAGATTGCGATCCATCAGCAGCAGAATCCCCGCCGAGAGCAGGACGCCAAACGCCAGCAGTCCGAGAATCGCCGTCACAAACCACGCCCAGCACGTCAGCGGCATGCGCATCAAGGTCATGCCCTTCGCGCGCATGTCCAGGGTGGTGGTGATGAAGTTCAGCGCGCCCATCAACGCGCCGATGCAAAAAATCGCGATACTAATAATCCAGAGGTCTGCTCCCAGGCCTTCGCCGGGTCCGGCCGATGGCAGCGCGCTGAGCGGCGCATATCCGGTCCAGCCATGCAGCGGCGCTCCTCCGGTCACAAAGAAAGCGGCCACCAGAACGATGAACCCAAGGAACGTGGTCCAGAACGAAAGCATGTTCAGGACTGGAAACGCCATGTCCGGCGCGCCAATTTGAATCGGCAGGAAATAGTTCCCAAAGCCGCCCTGCGGCGCGGTGGTGAGCACGAAAAACACCATGATCGTGCCATGCATGGTGAGCAAACTGAGATACGTCTCCGGCTTGATCTCACCAAAGAACGGCAGGGACGCCGTGGGCCAGATCAGATGGATGCGCATCAGCAGCGAGAGGAAAATGCCGGTGAATACCGCCACCAACGCCAGGAAGAAATACTGCAACCCGATGACTTTGTGATCCAGGCTGAAGATATATTTGCGAATGAAACCTTGCGGAGCTGCGTGCGCGTGGGCTGCGTGTGCCGCCAACTCGTGAGTAGCCATTTTATTGTTTCTCCGCCTCCCGTGCCGCCAGCCATTGACTGAATTCCTCATCGCTGACGACTTTTACAATTCCGTGCATCTTATAATGACCGAGCCCGCAAAGTTCCGCGCAGGCAATTTCGAACTCACCGGTCTCAATCGGCGTGAAATGCATGTGAATGGCCAACCCCGGCACGGCGTCCTGTTTGAAGCGCATCGCCGGCACGAAGAAACTGTGAATCACATCGTGCGACCGCAGGATCACCTCAATCTCGCGATTCACCGGCACGACCATGGTTCCCGTGATCACGTCATCCTTCGAAGCAGGATCGGTTGTGTCCAAACCCAAAGCGCCCGCGCCTCCTAACGACGCGTCCTCGAGCTCTGGCTTGGTCGCCCCGAACCTTCCGTCCGGCCCGGGATAACGGAAATACCAGGCAAATTGCATTCCCGTGACTTCCACTTGCAGGGAACCAGGTTTTGCTGCGTCGAAGCGCTCCGTCGCCCAGATGGATTCGCTCGCCAGGTTCAGACCAATAAACAAAATGATGGTAAGGATGGTCCACACGACTTCAAGCTTAGTGCTGCCATGCGAATACTGCGCCGGCCCGGAAGCAGCGCCGCGGTCGCGGTACTTCCATGCGAACCATCCGAGGGCCAGCTGCGCGGCAATGAATACGATGCCCATGAGAACGAACGTGGTGGTGAAGTGGTGATCGATTCCCGCTGCGGCCGCGGAGGCCCCGACCGGCAGCCACCAGGTTTTGGCGATGATGAAATACGAGCCGATCAGAGTGATCAGCCAGATGACCACAAGAAGACCGAGGCCCATGGGACGTGAACCTCCACCAGTTTTGTTTTTCGGGCTTTCCCCGCAGCACGCCAAATCCATGTCACTCTGCAAAGCGGAAAGGCCAAAACGGGGCGAATATATCCGTTTTTCGCGAAGCAAGCAAGTTCTTCGGACCTGAATCGTAGTGATTCTTGACTGGTGGGCTAGCGAATGCGTGCCGCGGCTCGACATTCCATGGCCGTGAGCGCCCGTAAGGTGCGGTGGCAACCCATCCGTAGTTTCTTCGATGCTGCGGCTTATTTTGCGCAATACGATATTTGCGCTGCGATTCACACAGTAGCAGCGCCCTCTTTGCTGGCCCGCAGATCCCGCCCCCGGCAGAGGCTGACCCTTTCCAAAGCAGCCATGGACGCAGCCTTGGGAGGCACCCGAGGCTCTGGTTGTCACCACCTCGCTAGGACTTCGATAGGCCTCCCGCCGAGCGTGACGCAGGAACCTGCTGGCTCCGGGGACAGGGTAAGGGTACTGCCTCGATTCGCTACGGCGACGATCAGCCACCACCCGACCTCGGTTCCTTTGCTCGAGATGTCAGTTGACCGTGGTGGAGAACGTCAACAGCTTTGGGGGTGCCACGCACATCCCCTTTCGCCGCAGGTTTACTTGATCTTGCCATGTCCCTGATGCTGTTCCGGTATGCAGCACGCCGTTCGCGTCCACGTCCCGGCAATTGAACTCGAACGTGCCTGGATTGTTTCCAGATGGCGTTGTGAAAGAGACGGGAATAAGAGCAGCCATGTAGCTCTCATAGGTATTTGGTGGCCAGGGTACCCCCGGCAACGAGACTTCTATGGTTTCGCATGCGGCTGTGAAAAAGAAACTTCCGACTATTTCCCCGTGCTGTCCGCCATCTGTATGCCGCGGCACGAGAATTGGTAGAACTGCGTTACCGGATTAGCGCGATCCCGCACTGCGTACGAATGACGACGGCATCGTGTACGTGGTTTGCGCCTTTGCGCTTAGGCAGAAAAAACAGAGCGCAGCCAGGATCGAGAGAGCCGCAGAGGTAGAATCATGAGATTCTCCTTTCAGATTGCGGGGGGCATTCGGGGCTTGCGGGGGGTGCGGTTTCTGCCGCAAATGGCTTTTGGGCAAGCTCTACGTCTTACGAGATCCGCGAGGCCTTACTGACCGCAGGACTAAAAGCAAAAACCGCTGACAGATGACCATGATTGCTTTCTTCTCGTTCTGTTACGTTCTCCTTGCGTAGTTGATTGCCGACTCGTGCAATGCGACCGCCACAGGGTCTCGACTAAGGGTCGCTGGCGTGGAATTCGGCACCCGCAAGCTAGGTTGTAGACCCCATTTGTACAATCAGGTTTTGGCTTGCATCGCCTCAAAAAAATCCCCTGATATGGTGTTAGGAGAAACCTGAACAGTGCTTCAACCACAAAGATTTCGTTTCGCTTCGTTATTGCTGTGCGTAGGAACGGATGGGCTTAGGCGGAGTGGTTCTTTGGTCAATTCGAAAAGGACATGGAAACGCTCGCCGGCGAGCCGATGCTAAAATTCCCCACATGGAAACCTCGAAGAATTGGCAACTTACTACGCGATATCGGTGTCCGAAATACAACAAGCGTTACACCGTCGCAGATTGGAAGCACAATCCGAAATGCAGACAGTCGGGAGCCGCGCTTCGCGCCGACGACCAGCAGGGCGAAGCACCACTAGCGCAAGGAAAAACGTACAGATAGCGAATTGCGGTAGCAATATTTGCGCAATACGATTGACGAATTTTTTTGATTTGAGTAATATCCGGGTCGAACCCTGGGGGGCCAGTGAAATGCTAGGGTCTCGCAATGGTCTCGAAAAATGCCTTTTCAATTCGATGGGCAACCGGCGCTGGGAGCTGATTTGTTCTTCGCGTGTGTTTTCTCCACTCCACCCAAAAATGTTTTGCAGCTCGAGCGAGGGCAGCGCATGCCGGCCTGTGTATTGGTCGAGCTCGGCTCTTTTTGCGGTGTAGCCCCGGACGGCGAGTTCAGGGCTGGCAACGTCTAAACGTATAAAGGACGTCACGGGCTCGAATCGCAAGGAGGCCAAGGCCACGGGCCCGGCTGTGAAGAGAAGAGAGCGGCGGCCGAGCGGCGGCCGCGCACGAGTTTCGAGCAGTGCATAATCGAGGAGGATCTGCATGGCGGCGCCGGAATCGGAAACGGTCAAACCAAAACCGGAGGCGGCGAAATCTCCCGCTGCCGACGGTGGAAACGC
>Ga0306921_10006015_pt1 | contig 12632 bp, 14 predicted proteins | sample sta12Cox44000080_FD_203760 | JGI IMG/M metagenome (GOLD analysis project Ga0306921, IMG submission 203760) | Lab enrichment of tropical soil microbial communities from Luquillo Experimental Forest, Puerto Rico - statoxic.12C.oxic.44.000.080 (v2)... | ecosystem: Environmental > Terrestrial >... | reverse complement strand
TCGTCAGGAACGCCGCGCATATTCGTGGCATCATTCGCCGATGCTCACTATCTATCCCGCCCCAGCAGCTCCCGGCACCATCGTAAAGCCCGCCTGGATCGACCTGCTGGAACCGACGCCCGAAGAGCGCGACCGAATTGCGAACGACTACGGCCTGCGCGTTCCCTCACGCGAGGCGCTACAGGAAATCGAGTCCTCGAGCCGCCTGCGTGCCGAGGGTCAGGTGCTGACACTCAGCATGCCGCTCACCGTGCCGGAGGAGCGGGCCGACCCGTTGCCTGCGCCGCTCGGGTTCATCCTCTCCCCGTCCCTGCTCGTGACCGTGCGTTTCACCGAGATGCACGGTTTCGCCGACGTGCGCGCCCGCCTCGAGAAGGCCGGTGCGCCCGTGGGGAGTACCGCCGTGTTCGCGGCCTTGATCGAGGCTATGGTGGATTACCGCGCCGACCTGCTCGAGGGCATCAGCGCGCAGGTCAGCACTGTATCCAAGCGGGTGTTCGCCCGGCACATACCGCAAACGCGCCGTACCGTCCTGGACGGTGCACTGCGCGAGATGCTGGCTGCAGTCGGCGCCGCCGGAGAACGTTTGTCGGAGATCCGCGAGAGTCTGCTGGGCCTGCAACGCATCGTTGGGTTCAGCTGCGAGATGGGCCATGAGTGGATGCGTCCGGAGATCCGGGCGCGTCTGGTGACCGCGCGAGGAGACCTCGCGTCCCTCAGCGACTACGAAACCCATCTCTACGACAAGGTCCACTTCCTGCTGGATGCCATTCTCGGTTTCATCAACACGGATCAGAATGACATCTTCAAGGTGTTGACGATCGTCTCCGTCGTCGGCATTCCGCCGACGCTCATCGCAAGCATGTACGGCATGAACTTTCACAACATGCCCGAGCTGAGCTGGCGCTACGGCTATCAGTTCGGTCTGGCGCTGATCCTCGCTAGCACGATTCTCCCGATCCTGTGGTTCAAGTGGCGCGGATGGTGGTGATCGGCGACACGAAGTGAACGCTGGATCGCCTCGGACCGCAGTGCATCAATATTTCACTCCTGTGAATTTCTCGTGACCAGAGCGTTGCGCTAGCTGCAGCGCGGCATGACAGGAGGCTTCGCCCCTTGCTAACGTAGCTCTAACAAGAGCAGAGGCATCAAAATGAAGCCCGCATTATTCGTATTGTTGTGCATCTGCGCCGGCGTTCCAGTAGCGCCCGCGCAGACCGCGCCGACGAGTGTTGCCCCGACAAGTGCGATCCACCGCGCAGCAGAAATCGAGTGGAAGGCAGTCGCTCCCGCGCTGATCTTGCTGGTCGGTGCGGTCGCAATCGTGCGCGGCAGGCGCAGGGGCTGAAACACGACCTCGCACGGCTGCGCGTCTTAAGCGTGACCAAAACGGACACCGAGCTTCCCCGCCGGCTCGGCGGGTCGTTCGGCGCGCTACGCGGCCGGCTATCTCACCCGATCTGAGACAACAGAAAAATGGATAAGCGATTGGAGCAAGCCCTCCGCACGTTGCGCGCCATCCGGCAGCGATATGAAACGGGAAGCGACGTCGGCTCAGGCCATATACGTTCTTACACCGTACAGGTCGCTTTGGGATATGCCGACATGCTGTGGATCGCCGCCGCGATTGAAGCACTGGAAAAAGCAACAACTACCAGCGCGAGTTGAGCGATGCAGGGGATTTTATTTGCCGCGTTGGTGGCGTTTGCCGTGTTGGTGTTTGTCGCGAGTCGCCACACTCTGACAGGTGAGGTGCACAACGCGCCACATGCGATCGCGGCGCACCACGACGACCCCGAAAAGAACATGAAGATCCTCGGTGCGATCGGTTTGCGGCAGCTGCGCGACGCCACGCGTGATAGCGGGAGTTTCGAGTTGATAAGGACTCTCGGCATGTCGCCCCTCGCGGTGTGCTATGACTACCGCGCGCGGAACAGTTACGGCGGCACTGACATCGGGCACGCGGTAATCGACGACTCGGGGTTGCGCGCTGTCGGGACGAGCGGCTTCATTACTGCGTGGAATCGCCACTGCGGCGGCAGGACGGGTATCAACATCACCCAGCAGGTTGAGGTCGTCTTGCGGTTGAGCGGCGCGGAGTAGGCACCTGCTGCCGGCTGCGCATCTCAGGCGCCTCCAAAGCAAGCACTCGCCCGGCACCGCCGAAACTTGAGCGTACCGATTAGCCGGCCGCCGCCTTGTCCGGAAACGGATGTGAGCGCATCCTAATGGCAGGCAGCTCATCTGCTAAGAAGGCGAGGAATCGACGGGAGGTACCCATGACGTATCGAACAGCCATCTTATCGGGCGTTCTGTTCCTTGCCGGCGTTGCGACTGTTTCAAATGCGGCAGAGAGCAAGGCTGTGCAAACCATGGCTACAATACTGCTGCATTTTCAGCATTTCCCCTCTGATGCCGACAAGCAGTCGCTAAAGCAGATCACAGAGGACAAGTCAGCGACCAAGGACGAGCGCACCGTAGCTCAGGCCATAATGGACGTACAACATACCGTGGCGCCGACCGATAAACCCAAACTTGAAGCCATCGTAAACGACGACAAGGCGGCCAGCTCGGTAAAGACGCTTGCGTCGGTCGTACTCAGTCTGAAACACACGCCCTCTGATAGCGACAAGGAAAAACTGAAGGCATTGGCCACGTAACAGGTGGCCATCGCGGTATCGGTTTACAGGGTATTTACGAGGGCGGCGCGGCCGCCTCCCGGATCTCGACACGATCGGTGTGGGCGTGCTCCCAATCATGCAGCACCATGCCGTGGGACTCGATGAGAGCGCGGATTTGAGGTGTGCGCATCCCGAGGACCTGGTGAAAGATCGGCACGAGGATGCTGAAGGCGTTGTCGCTCAGAACCGTGGCCCGAGCAATGCGCGCGAGATGGCGGTTCTCGGACGCCGCAATGGTGAACCCATCGGCGTTATTGACGTGCAACATCACGTGCACATCCGAGCTGCCATCCCCCACGTAGATGACACGGTCGGCGGCTAACGCGAGTCGCTGCCGCAGCTCCTCGATCACTGCGACCTTGCCATAGCCTGCCGGCACTCGGACGATCCTTCGCACTTCGCCCGATCCTTCGTCGTAGTCGAATTCGGTGCCGTAAATCTGCTCGGGCTGCACGACGCCCTCCAGCGCTGCGGTGACCACCTCGCGAGGCGCCGCGGATACGACGCAAAAGTGAAACCGGTGACCGTCCACTCCCCTCTCCAGGAAGTCCACGAGCTTGGGGATCGCGCCCTTCAGCCGTACGCGCCTTCCGGTCTCGAGCAGATGTTCGCGACGCACGCCGCGAAAGTCGGGGTCGTGCCGAATGAGATAGGCAAGCTCGCCGCCCTGCTGGATGAGGTTGCTTCTCGCGAGGCCGTCAACTTTGTGCTCGAAGCCATTGACGCCGAGAAGCTCAGCCAGCACGTAGCCTGAATCACTGAAGCTGAGCGTCTGGTCGAAGTCCGAGGCGAGAAGGTAGCGTCTGACTGGTGTCAGCAAGTGTCACTCCATGGCAACAGGGTTACTGGGCGGGACGGAAGACCAGCACACGGGATACACCGCGCACGTGAGCAATTTCCGTTCCAATGGCGAGATGCCCGTTCTCTCAGCGACTTGTACGCGAGCAGCCGCGATGAATTCAGGGCCATCGCACCGCGCCGGTGCGCGGTGGTTCGATGCCGCGTTAGCGTAGTGCACGGACTCCGCGGCCGATACCCCGCCGACTATGGGTTGACGGCACAGCGGCAAAATGCAAACTGTCCCGCGGGTGCGCCCACTGGCGCTGCGGGTTCTTGGCCCGCGATGACGGCAAGGAGGGCTTCATGAGAGCCACGTGGCATGGTCACGTCATAGCGGAAAGTGAACAGACGATCGAGCTCGGCGGCTACCAATACTTCCCGCCCGCGTCAGTGCGCATGGAATTTCTGCAGGCGGCGCGCAAGACCGAAGCCGACCATCGCTGTCCCCACAGTGTGCAGTTCTTCAACCTCTCTGACGGAACCCACTCGAGCGAGCGCGCGGCTTGGGCGTACGAGGCACCGCGGACCTCTCACGCCCGGGTGGCCCACTGGATCGGATTTTGGAACGACGTCCAGCTGCAGCACTGACTGGGCCGCGACGAGCAGTCGCGCGCCAGAGCTCACTGCACCGGCTCGAGCCTCACGACGACCTGTCGGATCTGCCCATCGCGGAGTATCTCGAGACGCACTTCCTCCCCCGCCTTGTGACGGCCCAGGAGCCGGAATAAGTCATCGCCCGTGTCTACGGGCTCGCCGTCGAGGGCGATGATCACATCGCCGCGCTGACCCAAGAGCCCTTGTGTCGTGCCGCGCAGGCCCGCGCGGTCCGCGGGGCCCCCGGGGGCAACCTTTCCGACAATTACCCCCTGCCGAACCGAGCGTCGCGCGAGCGAGTCGGGCAGCAACGAAACGCCGATCCCGGCACGAATGACCCTTCCGTGCTGGATCAGCTGTGGGACGATATCGTTAATGGTGTCGACGGGCACAGCGAATCCGATCCCTGAGAACGCCCCACTGGGGCTGACGATCATGGTATTGATGCCGATCAGACGGCCACCGCTGTCCAGCAGCGGACCGCCGGAGTTTCCCGGGTTGATGGCCGCATCGGTCTGGATCACGTTTTCGATCGTGCGCTTCGTCATGGACTCGATGGAGCGGTGGAGCGCGCTTACTACACCGGTGGTTAACGTGTGGTCCAATCCGAAGGGATTGCCGATGGCGAGGACTTTCTGGCCGACCTTCAGGTCGTGCGAGCTGCCAACGCTGATGGGAGATAACTTCTCGTTCGCCACCTGGATCTGCACCACCGCCAGATCGTGGTCTGGATCAACACCGACCACGCGCGCCTCGTGCTCCGACTGATCCGCCAGTACCACGGTTAGCGAGTCAGCGTTATAGACGACGTGGAAGTTCGTGACGATGTAGCCCTGCTGGTTCCAGACAAACCCCGAGCCGGCTCCCTGCGGCACTTCATAGACGTTGCGCGAGAAGAGCTGACGATATAAGGCGCTGTTGACAATGAAGACCACCGCGGGCGCTGTTCTCTCGAATATCTGGATCGTATGCGATTCCTCCGGCTCCAGGGGTGTTGCCGGCGCAACGGCCCGCATGCGCACCTCCGGCCCGGCGTAGCCCGGACCGAGCGGTCGACCCCACTCGTCCACCGCGCCTGCTTGCGCAGCGCCCCCCATGAACGTGATCACCGCCAGCAGACCCGCAAGCCGGTAGTAGAGCGCCATCACTTGCATGCCGCACTCGCCATTCTCAACCCCTCTCAGGAGATTCTACGGCGCTCAGCCAGTCGCTGGTTCCGGTTGTGCGCCGCACTTTGTTTCTATCTTTATTCGGGTGCGGGTTGCAACTCGATACGAGCTGCAACTCGATGAGGAGAGCCGCACCGACTAGAGCGGGCGCGGATAAGTGATCTGTACTTTCCCGAACCGGGTAGCGTTTTTCAAAGCGACGCTTGAGATAGCCCGTTCCGCCGGTCTCGGAATTGCATCAGTCGCGGGCGGGAGAAAGAGCACCGACAATGGCACGACGCTCCGTAGCGCTGATCGGCCAGAACTCATCGCACGCGGGGCAGTAGGCCTCGATCGGGTGGTCGACATCCAGGAGACCGAACAGAAGCACCCGGCTGTATCCATGCTGCAGGACCTGCTGCCGGCATTTCGGACAAGTTGCCGCAAAAAGCACGCTGTTTTCCGTGGGCTTCATCGAAACACGCGCGCGAGCTTCAGTGGGGCGGTTGGCGGTTGTTTTCATCTCGCTCCCCTCCATTGGACTTAAGGCCTGCCAGGGCCTCGCCAAAGTCCCCCTTATCGCTCGAACCCGCTGAATCCCTCCTGAACGATCGTAGGGAACGAGCGCCGCCACAGCCGCCGCGCTCGTGTGGATACTCGTCTGGTGAATATCGTCAAATCGCCCGCACGATCGCGCGAGCTGTCGAAGCCGCACCCCGGCAGCTCAGAGCCGCGCCGCCCTGTCAATTGACGCTTGGTAGGAGGACCCGCCAGGCCTGTGGGGGATGCGAAACTGCCCATGGAATCGCGCGGAATGCGCCGAGGGGCGCGGAGGTTTGATCTTGCGGCACGGGCATTTGGTACCGCGGGCTCTGCACGCTCACTTCCGGCATCGCCGTCTCGTCAAGCTCAGCGGGCGTCTGCAGCTGCCATTGCGGGGATGTTGACGCGACGCGCAGCGAGTCGGTCGAGGAAACGAAGCTCACGGGTTGAGCATCACCGCTGACGATGTCCGCTGCGGCCGGAAGGGCAATCAAGACGCTCAGTAACGGAATGAGTCGCTTCATGACTATCGCCGCTCCCTTGTTATAGTGTCATTACATTATCACCGTTATAATAAAACGCAAGATATTATTGTTGTGATAATAAAAAATTTCAGCATCCAGACGACGACTTCCAGCGGCTCCAGTGCAGAGTCGCGCCAAGGTCCCGCTTCCGCTCGACGGGTCCCCTACCGTTAAAGCCCCCGGGGAAGGAGTAGAGCACGGGCTCGTTGCTTGGCTCGATCTTCAAGGTCGTTCCACACTGAAATCGTCGCAAGTGGTACTCGCGCCTGCCGCACAGCGTGACCCCTGTCAGCAGATCTCATCGGGAAGAATTCCGCGCCGCCGCGCAATCGCAACAGCCTCCCCGCTTACCCCAGCCTGAAAAAAATACAAGGGATCGGTTCGTGCCGGGCCCCGCCGTAACGCACATCTCACCCCTCGCGTTTGCGCACGAACAGACTCTGCGTGGCGCGGCCAATCACTCCGCCAATGTCGTATAACACCGATTCCGCTAATCCTGAGCCTTCGTCGCCCAACAGCGTACGCGCCTCCAAGCACACCCATTCTCCGCGCGGGCAACGCAGCAGGTTGATCGTGAGGTCGGAATTGAGGAATAGGAAATCTCGCAGGTCTAGCACAGCACTGACGCCGTTGCTGGAGTCAGCAGCGACCGCTACACGTTGGTAGACGCTGGGCACCTCGCCCGTGACAATTGGGTGGTTGAGGCGAAACCAGACGGCGCTGGGCCCATTGAATAACCTACCGGCGGCAACCCGAGTTTCGACGAGGTCGAAATAGCCGGGGTGTCGGTGTTCAAATGGGAACAGCGCGGGCGGTGAGTCTTCGGGAGAACGCGGCGCCTGCGGCAGTGGATGACCTGGTAGGCCCGTCGACACCGTTTGCTTAATCCCGCGCTGGGCCAGCCCGGTGAACCGTGCAACCTCTTTACCCTCCCCATAGAGACTTGCCGAGATATGTGCGGAGTTGCGGCCGGCGTAGTCGACGCCGACCTCGATGCTGAGCTCCGCGATAGGTATTGGCCGAAACAGGTTGGCCGTCAGCCGAGCGATGTGCGTCATCTCCCGCCCCACCGCGACGCGCTCGATCGCGCCGAGGACTAGCGCGATGGGCGGGCCCGCGTGCTGGTGCTTGAGGTCCCAAGGACCGCGAGTCAGCAGCGTCGCCGAGTAGCGGTTTTCGGACAGTGAAACAAAGGCACTCGAAGCAGCTGGCTCACTCATTGGTTTCTGCGCGAAGGCCCAGGCGTACCCCATAGACTTACCCGGCGCGCCCGGTCTTTTCAATGACCGCGATGCGCAGAGTGTAACGTTCGGTCATGATGTCCACCCAATCGCCACACGGGCGAGGTAGGATTCGCACGATTGTGACCACGGAGCGCTTCGATAATGTCAGAGGAGGCCCACCGGCCTGCCGCTCCTGCCTCGGCGACCGGCACACAGCCGCGGGAGATGACGGAGTCACCTCCAGGGCTCGACTACAACGCGCTCTGCATTGACACCAATATTTTCCACGAGACGGGCTACGCCTTTGACAAGGGGTTGCTCGCGCAGCTCGATCAGTTTGCTGAATCTTCCATGCAAGTCGTGATCAGTGAGATCGTCGACAGAGAGATGAGGCGTCACTTGATCGAGCGCATCCGAGAGGCACGCGACTCCCTTGAAAAGGGACTCAAGAAGGTCCAGCAGGAACTACAGGTTTCGGAAGGCAGCGCGAATCGGGCACGCAAAGCCATTTTTACCGGAGCCCCGGACGAGGAGATTGCGCAGCGCCGCTTGGACGAATTCTACGAGCGCTGCGACGCCATCGTGGTGCCGGCAGACTCGGCTAGCGGTCGCGAAGTCCTGGACCGCTATTTAAGACACGAGCCTCCCTTCGAGGCCACCGGCGACAAGAAGACGGAATTTCCGGACGCTTATGCCCTGCTGAGCGTCGAGAAATGGGCACAGGATCATGGTTCTAAGGTACTGGTGGTCAGTAAAGATCAGGGGTGGAAAGCCTTCTGCGAGGAGTCAGAATGCCTCGTGCACCGCGCAGAGCTTGGGTCCGCGCTGAAGCTCTGCCAACCACACAACGCCGCTCCTCGGTTGATGGCCGACCTGAATGACCGCCTCCTCGACGAAGTCGATGAGTACGGTGTTCAAGGCACGATCACGGAAGGAATTAAGGAAGGGGTCGAAGCCATGGAGGTCGACGTCACGGCGAACTCGTACTACTACTGGGAGGCTTCTGACATTTACGCCGAATACAAAAGCCACAAGTTCCAACGGCTTACCGACAAGCTTGTGGACATTGATCTCGTCCGCGTTACGGAACATGACCTCACGGTTCGTTTGAGTGCGACCATCGTCTGCGGTGTACACGCGAACTTTGGCTTGTCGATAGTGGACCCTATCGACAAGGACCAGGTGAGCATGGGCACGCAAAGCCAGACAGTGGAGGCTGACTTTGACTCGGATGTGCTTGTGACGTTTGAGGGGGACTTCGGCCAGGGACTTGCGGGAGTCTCAGTAAAAGGCGTCGAGCTTGTCGATCATATGGCGACGGTCGACTTCGGAGAGATCGAGATGGAGTGGGGTCGGGACGACTATTCAGAAGAAGACGATGTTGCGGTCGACGGCGACGAGTGAACCTTGCCGGAGCAGGCGTAGAAGGACGGTGGTGTAGAGCACGCCGTTCTCGCGCTTTACGGTGACGATGTGCCAGCGTTCAAAGCCGCAGAGCCAGCATCGCCACTGACCAATATCTCACCCCAAGGCGCAGGGCCCAGCGGTTGCCCTCTGGGGTGGTAAATCCAGTGATTGAGATCCCGCAACTCTGGATGGCGGTCGTAGGACCATTGCGCTATTGCAAGCTCGGGTACATTCTTGGCCCAGCGGTCCCCAGGGGGAGGTAATGGCCGCAAAAAAAGACCACAAACCCTTGCGAACGCCGAGCGAGCTTCAGTCCGAAGTGGAGGCGCGCACCGCGGACCTGCGGGCGGCGAACGAGCGCCTGCGCCAGGAGATCGCTGCACGTCAGGAGAACGAGCTACGCATGCGCCTGGCGCTGGAAGCCTCCGGCGCTGCGACCTGGGTAATCGATTACACCAGAGCTACCGAGCACTTCGATGCCCGAAGCTGCGAACTCGCCGGCCTGGATGCAACGCAGGCGGATTGGCCTGCCGGCACGTTCTGCAGGCTACTGCATCCCGATGATCGCGAGCGCATGCAACACATCTTTAACCAGACGCGCGCGATGGTGGGGCCCGGACCTCTGGTGGAATACCGCATCTTGACCACTCGGGACGAGGTGCGCTGGCTGCAGGGGGCCGGCATCATCCAGCGCAATGCACAAGGCGAGCCCGAACGCTTCATTGGCGTGTCGACCGACGTCACGCAGCGCAAGCAGGCTGAGACTGCGCTCGCGGCGCGCACGGATGAGCTGCATCAGACCTTCAATGCGACAGCCACCGGCCTGACGCGCTGCAGTCGGAACCTGCATTACATTGCGGCCAATCCTGCCTACGCCGAGCTTGCAGGCCTGCCGCTGCAGCAGATCATAGGTCGGCCGATAATCGATGTAATGGGTCGGGAAGGGTTCGAGACCATTCGACCGTACGTCGAGCGGGTGCTCGGGGGCGAATCAGTCGAATATGAAACCCCGGTGCTCTTCAGCATGGGTGGTACGCGTCTGCTTCACGTCGCGTACGCGCCCTGGAGAGAGGCTGATGGATCGGTCAGTGGGTGGGTAGCTTCGGTCACCGATGTGACAGCTCGGCATGAAGCCGAGGAAAAACTGAAGGCCGCGAGCCGCTACAAGGACGAATTCCTTGCGATGCTGGCGCATGAACTTCGCAATCCGCTCGCCCCCATTCGTAATGCGAGCGAGCTCCTCGAGCGCTCGCTAGGACGTCAGCCGGAAGCGAAGACGCCTCTTGCGATCCTGCACCGCCAAACCCGTCAGCTGACCCGGCTCGTCGACGACCTGCTCGATGTAGCGAGGATTTCCGAGGGACAGATAAACCTCAAGAAGGAAACCATCGACATCGGGGCAGTGCTCGAACAGGCGGTCGAGACGATCCAGCCGCTGGTCCAGGAAAAGTTACATCGACTGAATATCCGAAAACCATTCTCTCCCGTGTACGTGAATGGCGATTTGGCGCGCCTGGTGCAGAGCCTCGGGAACATTCTGCACAATGCGGCGAAATACACCGACCCCGGCGGTGAGATCGAGGTGGACGTCGAGGAGTCAAAGGGGGATGTCACGATGGCGGTCCGCGACAGCGGGAGCGGGATTGCGCCCGACTTGCTGCCGACCGTGTTCGATCTCTTCGTACAGAGCCGGCGCACACTGGATCGCTCGGAGGGCGGGCTCGGTATCGGGCTCACCGTGGTGAAGCAACTCATCCAGTTGCACGGCGGATCCGTTGGCGCGGCCAGCGCCGGGGTAGGCCGTGGAACGACTGTGACAGTCCACCTGCCTACGGTGCAGCCCGCCAGTGCACCAGATCGGGAGAATGCGCCCTCCACCGCGCCACCGCGCCGGATCCTGGTGGTCGATGACAACCAAGATGCTGCGGATTCCCTCGCGATGATGCTGCAGCGTGAGGGTCACGAAGTCTCAACGGCATATAGTGCGTCCGGTGCCCTCAGTGCAGCGGAGCAACACAAGCCCGAAGTCGTGTTCCTCGACATTGGGCTGCCGCAAATCGACGGCCATGAAGTCGCACGGCGTCTGCGCGCCCAATATGGCTCAGCATGCCCGTGCTTGATCGCGCTTACGGGATACGGTCAGCCAGAGGATCGAGCACGGGCTCTCGCCGCCGGGTTTGCGGCGCACCTGACAAAGCCCATTGATCCCCAGCAGTGGCAGCGCGTGCTGTCGTCGAACTTGGCTCCTGTCGCGTAGCACTCAGCCCTTACGCCTACCGCGGGCTATAGCGATCGCACCTGCCAGGATGATCAGCTTGGCCCGTGCTCTCGTGCACTCGAATTCTGCATTTCTGCAGCGCCAATGCTGTCCCGCACCAACCTTTTCCCAGGTGCATTGTATTTATCAGAAAGGCGGTACCAGCCCAGGGAAACGGAGTTGAAGTTCGGAGACCTTACGCCGGAGGTCCAGGCAGCGCGACTTCTGCACTGCCGCTGCCTTGGAATCGTGTCAGTTCGCCGCCTTGCGGCAGAAGCGGGTCTCCCCGTCGAGCGCACTGAGCTGCTCATGTGCCGGGGGCTCTCCACTCTGATCGCCCGCGGTTACCCGGCCGAGGAGCTGTGCGAGACCTACCGCGTGACGCCAGAGCAATTGTCGCGAGCATCGATGATGCCAGTCTTTTCCGGAAGATTTGAGCCGCTCGCCACCTCGCGATGACTGTTCGCGTCGGCTCGGCCCCCTCACCAGGTGTCGCCTTCTCGTGGCTAGAACGCGCATACAAGCAACATGACCCAGACTTGGTGGACGTTAGATTCGACCCGCTTCTGACGAGTCTGCGCGGTGATCCTAGGTACGAAGCGTTTGGTACATGACCTCAAGCTGGATCGTTACCCTCAACCCACGACCGCGGCGACGAGCCCATGATTTCGTGACCGCTTTGCGGAAACTCCTGCAAAGTTTGGGACCGGCCGCTTATGGCCGGGAGGGTGTCTCGCTGGCACGAACTCTCACGGATACGACAGTACGCATCCCCCCGCGTCATTGTTGAATGCGTTGCTCCACAGCGACTGCACAGGGAAGGTACCGGTACTCAACTTGATGTCAGCTGAGGCACCCTGTCCGGAAGAAATCCAGGCACACTTGTCGCCAATCTCGGCACCGCTGCCGTCAACCCAGCCGGTGTTGGGGAAAGGGTCGGTCTCGGTTTCGGCGAACTCGTGTGCAGCCACGATGGTGATGCCCGCATCCGCGCCAAGTGAGTTGAAGTTGGCGCCACAGCTGGCACCCGCATCGGTGATGTAGGGCATGTATGTGTAGGCAACCTCACCGATCGTAGAGCTGGTGGAGCTGTGATAGGCGCAATACTGGGTGCCAAAACCTCTGGAATTGTTACCCGTCGCAGTGTTGACCACGAACTGAACGTTACTAGTGACACCGAAGTGAGCTGCAGCGCGCACCGCCTCCGCCGCAATCTGTGCCTGTGTCGGACGACTCGGAGCGGCACCGGCGTTATCAAACCAATAACCGGCCAGTGCGCCGGCGTGGTTACCAACGGGTGTGCCCGAGGAGCCACATCGGGTCGTGCCCACAGACGCTCCCTCGCAATACTGAGTCACTGAATTGTTCCAAGAACTTCCTCCCACTCCGTGGAAGAAGCTCTGCTGGCGAGCAGC
>Ga0306921_10006012_pt1 | contig 12636 bp, 13 predicted proteins | sample sta12Cox44000080_FD_203760 | JGI IMG/M metagenome (GOLD analysis project Ga0306921, IMG submission 203760) | Lab enrichment of tropical soil microbial communities from Luquillo Experimental Forest, Puerto Rico - statoxic.12C.oxic.44.000.080 (v2)... | ecosystem: Environmental > Terrestrial >... | reverse complement strand
CGGACCACGCGGTAGGCGGGCTTCTTCGTCATCACCGTGTCGCCCAGAATCAAATAATCGATGCCGGTGCCGAGGAAACAGTTGATCGCGTCGGCCGGCGTCTCGACGATCGGTTCGCCCTTGATGTTGAACGACGTGTTGAGCAGCACCGGCACGCCGGTGACCCGGTCGAACGCCTGGAGCAGCCGGTAGAGCACGGGATTTTGGTCCGCGCGGATCGTCTGCACGCGGGCGGTTCCGTCGACGTGAACGATCGCCGGGATGCGCTCGCGCCATTCCGGCCGTACCGCCTCGGCGAGCAGCATGAAAGGCGAGTCGCGATGGTCGGCGAAGATTTCGTGCGCGCGCTCGGCAAGCACCACCGGGGCGAACGGACGGAATGCCTGCCGGTGTTTGACCTGCTTGTTGAGCTTCGTTTTCATTTCCGCGGTGCGCGGATCGGCCAGGATGCTGCGGTTGCCGAGCGCGCGCGGCCCGAACTCCGAGCGGCCCTGGAACCAGCCGATCACGTGCCCTTGCGCGAGCAGCTGCGCGGTCTCGGCGCAAATGTCGTCGCTCCTGCGGCTCGTCGCCTGGACGCGCACTATCGGCCTTGCGGCATCGGCGCGCACGCGCTCGTCGCTGTAACCGACGCCGGTGTAGGCGTGATCCATCACGTATTTGCGCGGCTGTTTCTGCACCGCGAGGTGGCCATAAAAAGCGCAGCCGATCGCGACGCCGTCGTCGCCGGCGGCAGGCTGGATCCAGATATTCTCGAAGCCGGCCTCGCGCGCGATGCGTCCATTGGCGACGCAATTGAGCGCGACGCCGCCCGCCATGCACAGGTTCTTGGCGCCGGTTTTCTCGCGCAGCCATCGAGCGCGCGCGAGCAGCACTTTCTCGGTCTCGTCCTGGACGCGCCAGGCGAGGTCCTCCCAGTGCTTCATCGAGGGGCTTGCTTCCCAGTCCAGCTCGCGCTCGACGAACCACGGCTTGTCGAAATCGGCATCCCACGGCTGAACGGTCGGCTCGCCGTTCAGCGTCGAAACGAGCGGCTTCATGGCGTCGGGACGACCGTACGGCGCAAGCCCCATCACCTCGCCGCACTTGTTCCAGTCGGCGAATATGTAGCTCGACACGCGGCTGTAGAGCGCGCCGAGGCCGGACATGTAATAAAACTCGTCGCTGAGCACGCCACGTGTCGGCTCAAGCCAGACCTTCTTGAGCGTCTCCAGGCGGCTGCCGTCGAAGGCGTAGTAGCTCTCGGATTCGCGCGCCAGCGGATTGGCGTTCTCGGCAAGTTGCCCGGGCTCGGCGATGTCGGAACTGTAGTTGCCGACGCCGTCCACCACCATGATGGCGCCCTTGTCGAACGGGCACATGGCAAACGCGCTGTAGGCGTGCGCCAGATGATGCGAGATGGTGAGGACATTGTTGGAACGCGACAGGTGGAGCGGATGCTTGCGCGCTTTCTGGCGCTCGCGCTCGTCCATGATTTCGGGCACGCCGATCGAGAGCAGGCGCACCTCCAGCTCCTCGACCGGGAGCACGTAACAATTACGCACGACGAGATCGACGTCCTCGAGCTTGATGCCTTCCGCGGCGAGCACGTAATCGACCGCCTCCTGGAAGAAACCGGCGGCGTGCTTGCGGCGCGTAATCCGCTCCTTGGCGATCGCGTAGGCGATCTCGCCGTCGCGCAGCAGACAGGTGCTCACGTCGTGATCGTAGGCGTTGATACCGAGAACGTAGCTGTGCTTGTCGGCCATGGCTTCCTCGCGGCGGACCGGCCCGCCGTACGTCGAAACGCGTCAGTTCGTGATATTTAGCGAGCGGTCAAGCGCCGGCCAACCGCCGCTAAAACGCGGCGTACAGGCGAAATCGGCAGGCCAACAACGCACGAGCAAAAGCCGCAAAAAAACTGAGCGCCGGCGGCGCTCAGGCACCGAATTCTTTCCAAGGCCCGTCGGGCGGTGCTTAGCACCGGCCCCAGCGCCAGCAGCGCCCGCGCCAGCCCCATCCGCGCCGCCAACCCCAGCCCCTGCGCCACCAGGCACTGGCGGGCGTAGCGGAGGTCGACAACGCCAGAGTGGATACGCCAATCGTTGTCGCGACCTGGGTGCCGATCGTTCCGACCGCGTACATGGCCAGAACGGCGACGACGGCCAAACCGCGAACAACGATAGCCCTGGCCTTTGCGAGGACGTTTCCTGTCATTGAAGGTCACCTCTGCTTTATTTTCACCTGTAACCCTTCCACTCCAACAACAAACTAGTCTGCTTGTTCCGTACGGTCAATCCCGAGAAATGCGTGCGAATCCGGCGGAAAGCAACTTCCGAATCTGAACGGAATGACAGGAACTAATGCTCATCGAGGTGCGTTAGTTAACACAGCGCTGCGCTCGCGGGCGATTTCATGCACCGCCATGAGGTCGCGATCGAGCGTCGGACGAAAGTCCGGCGAAAGGATGAGCTCTCCGTTAGCGAAGCGCAGCGGCTCGACGAACAGGCGCAGCTTCGGCTTCAGGAATCCGTTGAATTCGCCCGCGTTGCGGATGGTCTTCGTCGCGACGCATGCTTCCATCCAGCAACTCAGCTCGGTGCCGAGCCCGTCGCCCAGCACCGGCTCCATCCCGCAGGCACGGACCGTAGCGAGGGCTTCGGCGAGAACAGCCAGTCCGCCGAAGCGTTTGAGCTTGAGCTTGCAGAACCCGACGTTGCGGATGCGACCCGCCCGCTCGACGTCGCCGATCGTGCAGATCGGCTCGTCCAGCATGATCGGAACCGGTGACACGGCGGCGACCGCGGCATTCGCATCCCAATCGTCGGCCTCGCACGGCTGTTCGAACAATTCGATGCCGCCGGGATCGAGCGCGGCTGCGAAACGGCACGCGTCCGTTTCGCTGTAAGCGCGGTTCGCGTCGATGCGCAACGTAGCGCGGCCTCCGGCCGCCCGCTGGATCGCCGTAATGCGGCGAATGTCCGCGTCGGTGTCCTTGCCGACCTTGATTTTGAACGTGCAGAACCCTTCGGCGAGGCGCTGTTCGGCCTCCGCTTCGATTTCGGCAGGGACCGAGCTGTTGAAGGGCGTGAGCAGCGGCAGCTTCGCCTCGCGCTCGACGCGCAGCGCCGGATGGTCCTCGAGCATCTCGATCGCGGTGATCAGCGCGGTCGCGGCGACTTTGCTCGCACCCGCGTGTGCGGCGATCGTCGCCTTGGCGTCGCCTGTGTCCTTGCCGACCAAAATCTGCGCGTACTCGCGGCAGAAGGCCCAGCCTCCCTCGCGGGTCTCGTTGCTGGAGCCGGGAGAAATGTGACCTTCGCCCCAGCCGATGCGGCCGTCGTCGTCGCGCACCTCGACGATGATCGGCTCGAACTCGGTATAGGTGCGATAAGAGAGCACGTAAGGCCGGGTCAGCGGCAGGCGCACGATTCGCAGCGTGATCTCGGCGAGCTTCATCGTTTCCCGCTATTCCAAAGTGCCCGTCGCGACGACGAGCAGCGCGGCCGCGCATGCGAGAAGGATCGGCATGTTGCGGAGGAATAAGTCCAGAGGCTACACGCCGGCAACCCGATATATCGCGGTGCACGCCATCGCGCGAGCGATGTCGGCGGAGAGCTAAAGCCATGACCTTCGCGGCGCTCGCGATTTTTGCCGCGACTTATCTCGTCCTCGCGATCGGCAAGCTGCCCGGTTATCAGCTCGACCGTGCCGGTGCGGCGCTGCTCGGCGGCAAGACCATTTACCTGAACCGCGCCGGATGCCGCCTGGTCGGGCTTGAGCCCGGCAAAGGGGCGGGGCTGCCGATTGCGGCATTCCCGGCCGGAGCCGTGGGTGCGCAAGCTGCGCGAGGAAATCTTCCCGGTCATCCGGGACGGCGAGAAAAACTGGATAGGCGAAGCGCAACTGCGCAACATGCAAACCGATCAGCCGATCGACGTCATGATGAACATTTTCGGCGTGCGGCATCCCATGACCGGCAAAGTGCTGTGCTACGCCGGCGTGATGCGTGACATCACCGAGCAGAAGCGCGCGGCCGCATTGGAGAGGACGCTCGTGGGCGAACTGCAACATCGCAGCAACAATCTCCTCGCGGTGATCCAGGCGGTGGCGCAGCGCAGCCTGACCGGCGATGGTTCGCTCAAGGATGCGAGAGACGCGTTTCAACAGCGGCTGCTGGCGTTGGCCCGCGCGCATCGCGAATTGACCAAATCCAACTTCGCGGGTCTGGAGGTCGGCGAGATCGTGCGCGCCGAACTCGCGCCGTTCGCCGCGCGCTCCCGGATCGAGGGCGATCGCGTGATGCTCGGGCCGCAGGAAGCGCAGAATTTTTCGCTCGCCGTGCACGAGCTTGCCACCAACGCGGCCAAACACGGGGCGTTGTCGCGGCCCGACGGCTTCGTCGAAATCAACTGGCACGTGGCCGCAAACGGATCCGGCCGCATGCTGCAATTCGGCTGGCAGGAGCGCGATGGGCCCGCCGTCGTCGCCCCGGCGCGCCGCGGTTTCGGCAACTGGCTGCTCGGTTCGCTGTTTGCCCAGGCGCAGTTCGACTATGCGGCCACGGGGCTCAAGTGCGCGCTCGACATGCCGCTCGGGAAAGCCGGCGCCGCGACTGCATCGGCCCCGGTGGCAGCACGGGCGGCGGAGACGCATGCCTCTCCGCCACAATAGACCGGGAGATGCCTCACGCCGCGCCGAGCTTCTCCATGTGGTGTTTGAATAGGCGTTCGATCTCGCCGTTGACCACCAGATAGGTGCACCAGAAGTCGAGGAACTGTTTCCATTCCTGGTCGCCGTAGCGGATCACCCAGGTGTTGGGCCGCCGGTCAAGCGGGTGGGTGGGATCGAGCGCCACCGCCCAGCTTTCGTTGCGCTTGGCGAACAGGATCACGTCGCTGTCGCCGCTGATCCAGGCGTCGGCGCGCTTGGCCCGCACGGGCTCGGCGCCGAGCGTGATCTGGCCGGTGGTGGTGATCACTTTGGGCTTCGCCGGCAGCAGCAGCGGGATGCGCGGCTCCTCGCTCGCGCCCGTCGTCACCGAAATGGTGACGTCCGGGTGATTGAGGTCGGCGGCGGTCTTGAAGCGGTCGGCGTTGTCCTTGTGGATGAGGAACAGCACGCCCTTGGAATAGAGCGGGCCCACGTAGTTGACCACGAGCGCCCGCTGCACCAGATAAACCAGCGAGGAGCCGAACAGGTCATAGTCGCCGCGGCGCAGCGCGACGGTCGAGTTGGCGAAGGTGACCTCCTTCCACTCGACCTTGATCTGGATCTCCTTCGCCAGCATGTCGACCACGTCTTTGTAGATGCCGCCGAGCTCGCCGGTCTTGGCGTCCTTGTAGAACCACGGACCAGTCTGGGCGTAGCCGACGTTGATCACGCCCTCCTTGCGAATTTTCGCCAACACCGAAGTTTCCGGGATGTTGGTCTCGAGCATCTGAGCGAGCACCGGGCCCGGCGCCGCGGCGCCGATCGCGCTTGCGCCCGCGCCTAGCATGGCGGTCTTGAGGAAGCCGCGCTTGCCGTCGTTCACCTGCTCGCTCATGGAAAGCTCCTTCGCGCCGGAGTTTGTTTATTCGATTTTTTCAAATGCTGGCGCCGCGCGCCTCGATCGGCCACAGCGCCTCGACCCGGCCGTTGCGCACGCCGACGTACCAGTCGTGTAGGTTCACGGTCGGATCGCAGTGGCCGGGGATCAGCCACACCTGCTCGCCCACGCGAAGCCGCTTCGCATCCGGCGCGACCTTCACCTTGCCGTGCTCGTCGGAAACCCCGACCACCTCGAGCCCCTCGCGGCCGTGCACCCACGGCGGGCCTTTCTCTGCGCTGTACGACTTGAGCCCCGCGTCGACGATGGCGCGGTCGGCAGCCGGCACGCTGATCACGGAAGAAAGTACGAACAGGCTGTGCTCGAACTCGGTGTAGCGGCCGCCGTTCTTGCCGCCGATGCGCGCGTAGTCAGTGTCCATGAACACGTAAGAGCCGACCTGCAGCTCGTTGTAGACGCCGCTCGCCGCCTCGAACGTGAAGGTGCCGGTGCCGGCGCCGCCGATGATCTCGCAAGAGAGCTTCTCGCGCGCGAGCGCGGCGAGCGTCTCATTGACCGCATCGATGGCGTAGGCGATCGCCTGGGCCCGTTCCTGATAGGTCGGCAGGTGCTGGGCGCGGCCGTGATAGGCTTGCAAGCCGCGGAATTTCAGGTTCGGCGCGTCGGCGATGCGGCGCGCGAGCGCTGCCGCGCCCCGTCCCGCCGCGATGCCGCAGCGTTCCATGCCGACTTCGATCTCGACCAGGGCGCCGAGTTCGACGCCGGCCTCCTTGGCGACCCGCGCGGCCGCGTCGACCTGCTCGGGCGCGTCGAAACACAGCGCGACCTTCGCCTCGCGCGCGAGCCCGGCGAGACGGCGCAGCTTGCGCTCGCCCACCACCTCATTGCTCACCAGCACGTCGGTGACGCCGCCGCGCACCAGCGCCTCGGCTTCGCCCACCTTCTGCACGCATTGGCCGACGGCGCCGGCGGCGATCTGCCGCCGCGCGATCGCCGCGCACTTGTGGGTTTTCGCATGCGGGCGCACGCGCACGCCGTTGGCGCGCGCAAACTCGGCCATCTTGGCGACGTTGCGGTCGAAGGCGTCGAGATCGATCACCAGTGCCGGCGTCTCGATCTCGGCGACGGCGGCACCAATCGCGGCGGGTGGAAGGTTCATGGATTTGCCTAATGTTGGCGGCTAGCATACGCAGAGGCGATACGGCATGTCCACGCACCAAACTTAATGACTAACGTCCCCCGCATCCGCGTCGTCGACGTGCACAAACGCTTTGGCGAGCTCGAAGTATTGCGCGGCGTATCCTTCGACGTGCATCGCGGCAACGTCGTGAGCGTGATCGGCGCGAGCGGCTCGGGCAAGAGCACGCTGCTACGCTGCATCAACTATCTGGAACGTCCGGACTTCGGCGAGGTCTATCTGGAAGGCGAGCCGCTTGGCACCCGCGGCGAAGCGAACGGACGGCGCCGGCCACGCCCGCTCGCCGAGATCAATCAGATGCGCCGCGAGCTGGGCGTCGTGTTCCAGCAATATAACCTGTGGCCGCACATGAGCGTGCTCGGCAACGTGATCGAGGCGCCGATGCGCGTGCGCAAGCTCAAGCGTGCCGAGGCGACCGCGCTCGCGCAGGAATGCTTGCGCCGCGTGCAGCTCAGCGACAAGGCGGGCGAATATCCGGCGCGCCTCTCGGGCGGCCAACAGCAGCGCGCCGCGATCGCCCGCGCGCTCGCGATGCGCCCCAAAGCGATGTTGTTCGACGAGCCGACCTCCTCGCTCGATCCGGAGCTGACGGACGAGGTGCTCGCGGTCATGCGCGAGCTTGCCGCCGACGGCACCACTATGATCGTCGCCACCCACGAGATGGGCTTTGCGCGCGAGGTCTCCGACCGGGTGATCTTCCTGCACGACGGGCTCATCGAGGAGGAAGGCCCGCCCGCCGCGCTGTTCGAAGCGCCGAAATCGGAAAGGCTTGGGCGGTTTCTTTCCAAATACAGGCGGTAGTCTCAACGTGTCGTCAGGATTGCACCAGGCGTTCGATCTGTCCCTGTTCTGGGACTATCGCGCCATCCTGCTCCGGGGCTTCGGCGTCAACGTGCTGGTGTTCCTCGGCGCCGCCGTGCTCGCGCTCGCGGTCGGGCTCGGCGCCGCGCTGTTGCGCGTGAACCGGTTCCCGCCGTTGCGCTGGCTCGGCACGATTCACGTCGAGCTGTTCCGCAACGCGCCCGACTACATCATGCTGGTGTGGGTGCATTTCGTGTTGCCGCTGCTGATCGCGCTCGCGCTCCGCCGGCGCGTCGAGTTCGACCCGTTCTTCTCGGCAGTGCTCGCGCTCGGGCTCGTCTATAGCGGCTATTTCGCCGAGACCTTCCGCGCCGGCATCGAGGCGATCCCGCGCGGCAATATCGACGCCGGGCGGGCGTTCGGCATGTCGGAGCGGCTGATCCTGTGGCGCATCACGTTGCCGCAGGTGGTGCGCCGCATGCTGCCCGAGGCGCTCAATCAGTTTATCTCGCTGTTCAAGGCGACCACGATCGTGTCGCTCATCGCCGTGCCCGACCTCATGTACGACGTGTCGATGGTGACGCAGCAGGAGATGCGGCCGCTGCCGCTCTACACCGGCGCAGCGCTCATTTATTTCCTCGTGATCTTCATTCTGGCGAGCGGCGTGCGCGCGTTCAGCGAGCGCTGGCGCCGCAAGATTTTGGCATGACGTCATTGCGAGCGAAGCGAAACAATCCGGGGCGATGGGCACGGCGGTGTGGCCCTGGATTGCTTCGTCGCTGCGCTCCTCGCAATGACGAGTGGTGAGGTCGTAATGGGTAACTGGGAGCGCCTCGTCTGGAATCAACGCGATGCGTTCATCACGGGCTTCGCCGTGACGCTCGAGGTCTGCGTCATCGCGTTCGCGGCGGCGATCGTCGGCGGTCTCGTGATGTGTCTCGTGCGGCTTTACGTGAGGCCGTTGCGCCCGCTCGCCGTGCTGCTGATCGAGTTCTTCCGCGACACGCCGATTTTCGTGCAGCTGATGTGGGTCGCCTACGTGTGGCCGGAGCTGTTCGGCTTCCCCAAGAGCTTCTTTGCCGCCGGCTGGCTCGCGCTCGGGCTGCAATCGAGCGGCTATCTCGCCGAGACCTTCCGCACCGGCATCGAGGGCGTGCCGCGCGGCCAGCGCGAGGCCGCTTTCTCCGCCGGAATGTCGCCGGCCCAAACATTCGCACGCATCGTCATGCCGCAGGTCGCGCTGTCTTCGGCGCCGTCGATCGTCAACCAGTTCACCGTGATCGTGAAGTCCTCGACGCTCGTCTCGGTGATCACGGTGCCCGATCTGATGTCGGAATCGCAGCGCCTCGTGAACGTATGGTACGAGCCGATCGAAATCCTCACCGCCACCGCGGCGATTTACATTTTGTTCGTGTTTCTGATTTCGCTCGCCGGCAAGTTGCTAGCCGACCACCTGCGCCGCCGATATGGCCTGGCGGCGACATGATATTCGTAGGGTGGGCTAAGCGGCGTGCCTTCGCGCCGCGTGCCACCATTCAACATCACGAACCATCGTTGGTGGGCACGCGCCTGCGGCGCTTAGCGCACCCTACAGCGCTTCCTTTGGGGGCGACGTCAGTTGCACAAAGAAGTCCCGCCTGGTCTGACAAAAGCCCGTGCTGCGCCACGCGCTCGTTATAAGCATTCAGCACCTCCCGGTTTTCCTCGAGCCAGCGACGCGCCTGTTCAGCCTTTCGGAGAGATTTTGGATTGTCAGTACGAATGATCCCTCTTTCAGAAGCCGATGAAGACGAAATCAATTGCCGACATGATGGCGTCGCGCTGTTCGGAAACTGACGCAATGCTTTGGCGCAACATCCGCCGGTCGACTGCAAACAATTCGTGTGTGGCCAGCCAGAACTCTCGGCCCTCCACAACGAGGATGGGATTGAGCCGCCCGGCACCGGTCATATTGGCCCGGGGAACGAGGGGGGCAACGACAGTCGAGGCCAGCCCCGATATCAAGTCCGACTGTAGAACAACCAAATAGGGCTTGTGCGCGGCATCGGCCGCATCCGGATTAGCGACAACATCGAATTGGCGGCTCATTCGCGCTCTGGCCGGTACCGGAGCCGGCTGGCGGTGAGCCCATGTTGATCGATGAAGGCGTTGATCGACGCGATCGCCTCGCGGTTCTCCTCGAGCCAGCGACGTTCCTGCTCGGCCTTGACGATCGTGCGCAGGCGCCGCTCCAACGTCTCGGAAATATTGATGCGCAGGCGGCGCGCTTCCTCGAGCAGCGCCGCATCCACGAACAGATTGACGGCGCGCTTCTTGGCCGGCGGGCCCTTGAACATCGGAGCCTCCGCGTTATGCGCAAAGTCTATGCGCATAGCCCGGCCCGCGCAAGGCGCGGGCTGGCGCAATCGTTATCCCAGGCGGTTGGGGCTCCGGTAAGATCGGCCGACATTCCCTACGCCCGGAGCCCTCTATGCGCACCAGTTTCGCCTTGCCCGCCGCGATCGCGCTTGCCGCCGCGCCGGCTCTCGCCCATCACGGCTGGGGCAGCTACGACGCCGCCCATCCGATTACGGTGGCCGGGCCGATCCTGACCTCGAAATTCGAGAATCCGCACGTCCTCGTGACGGTGAAAGACAGCAGCAAAACCTGGACGATCTTCCTCGCACCGACGTCTCGCATGGAAAACCGCGGCGCGGTGGCGGCGGTGGTCGCGGTCGGCAGGGAGATCTCGGCCTACGGCTATCCTTCCACGGTGAACGCGGACGAAATGCGCGCCGAGCGCATCACGGTCGGCGGCAAGACCTACGAGATGAGGTGATGGAGCACGAAGCTCCGGCAATTTTCGTCGCGTTGGAGCAGTCCGGTTTCGCGGCCGCGGTCCGTCAGTGGCGCTGGCTTTATCCGCTCGCCAACGTCGGCCACATCCTGTTCCTCATTGCCTTCGCAAGCGCCGTCGCGGTGATGGACCTGCGGCTCCTCGGCGCGTTCGCGGCGACCGCACCGGGCCGCCTGCTCGCGCGCGCGAGGTTGGCAGCTATCGCGGCGTTCTGCGGCCTCGCCGTCACCGGCTTCATGCTTTTCTCTGCGGAAGCGAGCCACCTGGTGCTCAACCCGGTGCTGCGTCTCAAATTCGTGCTGGTCGGCGCCGCGCTTCTTAACGCGCTGGTTTATGAGATCGGTGCGCGTCGCTCAATCGAGAAGCTGCCCCCGCGTGCGACGCTGCCGCGCTCGGCCCGGGCGTCGGCAGCGCTCTCGCTTGTTATTTGGATCGCCGTCGCTGCCTGCGGCCGCAGCATCGCGTATTTTTAGAACCCCGCGGCGGAGGGATTAGCTCGTCCCACCCACGGTGATGCGGTCGAGCCGAAGGGTGGGCTGGCCGACGCCGACCGGCACGCCCTGGCCGTTCTTGCCGCAGGTGCCGATACCTTCGTCGAGCGCGAGGTCGTTGCCGATCATCGAGACGCGGGTGAGCGCATCGGGGCCGTTGCCGATCAGCATTGCGCCTTTGATGGGCGCGCCGAGTTTGCCGTTCTCCAGCCGATAGGCCTCGGTGCATTGGAACACGAATTTGCCCGAGGTGATGTCGACCTGCCCGCCGCCGAAGCTCACCGCGTAGATGCCGTTCTTGACCGACGCGAGCACCTCCGCCGGATCCCTGTCGCCTGCAAGCATGTAGGTGTTGGTCATGCGCGGCATCGGCACGTGCGCGTAGCTCTGGCGGCGGCCGTTGCCGGTCGGGCGCATGTTCATGAGCCGCGCGTTCTGCCGGTCCTGCATGTAGCCGACCAGAATGCCGTCCTCGATCAGGACGGTACGGTTCGTGGGCGTCCCCTCGTCGTCGATGGTCAGGGACCCACGGCGGAGCGACATCGTGCCGTCGTCGACCACGGTGACGCCGGGCGAAGCGACGCGCTGGCCCATCAGTCCGGCGAAGGCCGACGTGCGCTTGCGGTTGAAGTCGCCCTCGAGCCCGTGGCCGACCGCCTCGTGCAGCATTACGCCCGGCCAGCCGGGACCGAGCACCACGTCCATTTCGCCCGCAGGCGCGGCGACCGCGTCAAGATTGGTCAGCGCCTGGCGCACCGCTTCGTCGGCCGCGTTCTGCCACGCGTCGGTTTCGATGAAGCGCGCATAGGCTTCGCGCCCGCCGGAGCCATGGCTGCCGGTTTCCTGCCGGTCGCCGTCGCCGGCCACGACCGATACGTTGACCCGCACCAGCGGCCGGATGTCGCGATAGGTCTCGCCGTCCGCGCGCAGGATTTCCACCACCTGCCACGTCGCCCCGAGGCTCACCGACACTTGGCGCACCCGCTTGTCCTTGGCACGCGCGTAGGCGTCGATCGTCTCCAATAAGCGAACCTTGGCGTCGAAGCCGGGGGCGGCGAGAGGATTCTCATCGCCGTAGAGGCGCACATTGGTGCGCACCGGGGCTTGGGCATAACTCCCGGAATAGCCGCCGCGCACCGCGGACACCGCGTCGGCCGCCCGCGCGAGCGCCTGGTCCGAAAGGTCGGAGGCATGGGCGTAGCCGACGGCCTCGCCCTTGACGGCGCGCAGCCCAAAGCCCTGGCTGGTGTCGAAGGTCGCCTGCTTGAGGCGGCCGTTGTCGAACACCAGCGCCTCGGTTTGCCGGTACTCAAGATAGAACTCGCCGTCGTCGGCCGCGTCAAAGCCGCGCGCGAGGTGCCGGTGCATGGCGGTACGGTCGAGATTGGCGCGGTCGACGAGGGAGGCGAGCGAGGGGTCGGTGGCGAGATCGGTCATTACGCTTTCCGCGGTTTGGGTGTGCCCGGAAGATAAGCAGTCGTGCCGTACTCTTGTAGCCCGGATGGAGCGCGGAGCGCGAAATCCGGGACTGTCACCGCATTCCGCTACGCTCCATGCGGGCTACGGCAGCTACGGCAATTTATCGAATCCGTCGCCGAAGCCCTTGAGGCTCACCGGAATGCCGATGCCCTCTTCTGGCGTCTGAAAAATGATGAAGGTCGCGCTTTGGCCGGTGCGCAGCTTGTTCATCAGGTCGTCGTTGACCACGACTTCGGCGACGCAGCCGTTCGGCAGGCAGCGCACGAAACCGGCGCGGCCGACATCGTTGTTGTCGATCTTC
>Ga0306921_10006011_pt1 | contig 12637 bp, 8 predicted proteins | sample sta12Cox44000080_FD_203760 | JGI IMG/M metagenome (GOLD analysis project Ga0306921, IMG submission 203760) | Lab enrichment of tropical soil microbial communities from Luquillo Experimental Forest, Puerto Rico - statoxic.12C.oxic.44.000.080 (v2)... | ecosystem: Environmental > Terrestrial > Soil... | reverse complement strand
ATCAGCTCTTCGAGCGGAAACGACGGCACAAGCCAGATTACCGTAACGTTCGATTCGCAGCGCGACGTCGACCTGGCGGCGGTGGACGTGCAGAACCGCGTAAACGAAACCTTAGGCCGGCTTCCCAACGAAGTGAAGAATACGGGCATCATCATCACAAAGCAGTTTTCGGGATTCGTTTGCGCCGCGGGCTTGTACTCCGACAACGGCCAGTACGACAGCCTCTTCATCAGCAACTACCTCGACGTGTATGTGAAGGATGCGCTGAAACGCGTACCGGGCGTGGGTGACGCCATTCTTTTCGGCGAACGCAAGTATGCCATGCGATTGTGGTTGGACCCGGCGCGCATGGCGGAACGCGGAATCACAGCGACGAACATGTTGAGCGCCTTGCAGGAGCAAAATGTGCAGGTCGCAGCCGGACAAGTTGGGCAGCCTCCATCGCACATCGGGCAGGTGTACCAAATCAGCGTCCGGGCTGTCGGGCGGCTGACGGAAGCGCGCGAGTTCGACAACATCGTTCTGAAGACCGGCACTGACGGAACACTGGTGCGCTTGAAGGATGTGGGCCGAGCAGAGCTGGGCGCTGAAGATTACAGCACAATCGTGCGGTTTAACGGGCAGGACTCCATGGGCATTGCGATTACGCAACTGCCGGGCGCCAACGCCCTGGACGTGGACAAGGGCGTGAAGCGCGAGCTGGAACATCTGTCGAAGAGCTTTCCGCCCGGGTTGAAGTACGCGATCGCCTTCGATACGACGGAGGTCATCGGCCAGTCGATCAAGGACGTTTTGATCACCCTGTTGGAGGCGATCGGACTGGTGGTCTTTGTTATCTATTTGTTCCTCCAGGACTGGCGAAGCACGTTCATTCCGGCGATCACGATTCCGGTGTCGCTGATCGGAACATTTATTTTCGTGAAGGTGCTCGGCTTCTCCATTAACACACTGACGCTATTTGGAATCACGCTCGCTACGGGTCTCGTCGTCGATGACGCGATTGTGGTGATCGAGAACGTGGAACGGCACATCGTGGAAGGAATCACGGAGCCACACAACGCCGCGAGCGTAGCGATGAAGGAAGTAGCCGGAGCGGTGGTCGCGACGTCGCTCGTGCTGGTCTCCGTATTCGTGCCGGTCGCGCTCTTTCCCGGGACCACGGGAATCCTCTTCCGGCAATTTGCCCTGACGATTGCGTTTTCCGTGTCGATCTCGGCGTTCAACGCCTTGACACTCACTCCGGCACTGTCGGCCATTTTTCTCGGACATCACCGCGAACGCGCGCAGGGTGCATTCTTCCGCTGGTTTAACCGCATGTTTGAGTTGGGAGCAAGCGCCTATGAACGAACGGTTTCCGGCGCCGCCACTTGGAAAGGGGCAACGCTTGCCGCTTTTGCTTTGTCGTTGCTGGGGGTGTTCTGGCTTTACCGGCTGGTGCCGCGCGGCTTCATTCCAGAAGAGGATCAGGGATATCTGATCATCATGATTCAGACGCCCCAAGGAGCCTCGCTGGAATATACGAAGGCAGTTGCTTCTCAGGTGGAAGCGACCCTGGCAAAGGTGCCAGAAATTGATGGGGCTTTCACGGTTGTGGGCTTTGGCGTCTCGGGGAGCGCGCCTAACCGGGCCATGACCTTCGTGGATCTGAAGGACTTTCGGGACCGTAAGGGCGCGGAACATTCCGCTGAAGCCGTGATCGAAAGGATACGGGGGCCTTTGATGGGAATCCCGGGCGGGCTGGTGATTCCCTTCAGTCCACCTGCGGTAGAAGGCGCCAGCGATATTGGCGGATTTACCTTTGAACTAGAAGACCTCGGGCGAAACACCGTGCAAAACCTGGCGAACGCGGCGAACAAACTCGTGAACTTCGGGAACCAGGACAAAAACCTGGCGGGGTTGTTTACCGCATTTACTGCGAACGATCCGCAATACCTGGTAAAAATTGATCGCGACAGGGCGAAGAGCCTGCAGGTCCCGTTCAGCCAGGTGACCGACGCGCTTCAGGTGTTCATGGGCTCGGTCTATGTGAATGATTTCGATTTTAACAACCGGTCGTACCGCGTATACCTGCAAGCGGATCAGAAGTACCGCGCTGAGGCTAAGGACATTCGCAGCTATTATTTGAAATCCGACACCGGGAAGATGATCCCGTTGGACAATCTTGTCGAGATCGAGCAGACAGCCAATCCGCAGGTGATTTCACATTTCAACCTTTTCCGGTCGGCAGAGATTTCCGGTAGCGCTGCGCCTGGCGTGAGCACGGGGCAGGCCCTGGCAGCGATGGAGGCCGTTGCGCGCAAAGAGATGCCGCGAGGAATGGGATTTGAGTGGAGCGGCCTCTCGCTCGAAGAAGTGGAGTCGAGCGGGAAAGCGGCGGTCCTGTTCGCACTGGGACTGATCTTTGTGTATCTGACACTCGCGGCGCAGTACGAAAGCTACGTCTTGCCATTCATTGTGCTGCTGGGCGTGCCGGTCTCGCTGCTAGGCGCGTTAGGGGGTATGGCGCTGCGTGGCTTGACCAACGACGTTTACTGCCAGATCGGACTCGTGATGCTGATCGGCCTGGCCAGCAAGAATGCCATCCTGATCGTGGAATTCGCTGAACGCCTGGAAGACGAGGGACTTTCCACTCTCGATGCTGCGATTGAGGCAGCCCGCATCCGTCTAAGGCCGATCCTGATGACTTCCCTGGCGTTCATGCTGGGAGTCGTACCATTGATGATCGCGAAAGGAGCGGGAGCGGCGGGCAGAGTATCTGTGGGAACAACAGTATTTGGAGGGATGCTCGCCGCGACTACATTGAACCTGCTCTTCATTCCGACGCTGTATGTCGTGGTGCGCGGGCTGGTGCCACGCAAGCGAGCCACCGAGGCAGTAGCGAGCAGCGAGACGCCTTGATCAGGTAAACACTCGCCCGTTGAAGTCTCACCCCTAGACAGCAGTCTTTAGGCTGCGTGACCAAGGGCCACGACCCGGCACGCCTGGCATAGACGGTTGGTCTTCAAGTCGATCCACTCGACGCCATGAGAAGGAGACATCACGCACTGGTAGTCATCACAGTGTGACAGCTCGAAGGTGTGCCCCAGCTCGTGGATCGATTCTTTGAGGACTCGACTGCGAAAGAGTGCCGTATCCGCTGGAAGCCCATAAAATTCCTGCCGAAGACGGAACGAAGAGACCACCGCGCAATTTCCATGCAGTTGAGCTTCGCCGAAGACAAAGGTCAGTATCGGGATGTACAGGTCAAGGGCAGTAATGCCGAGAATCCGCCACCCATCGGGGATTTCGCGGCGCATCATAAAAGCGAGAATTTCGGTGGAGGAGTACTGCTGGCGAGCATTGTTGAACGCAAAGGCCGGTTCCGGCTCCGCGTCGAGGATCGCGCATTGGGCAGCGAACTCGCGGCTGACCCCCTCACGCAAATGGCCGACAAGATCGGCCGAGACCGAACCAAACGGCATGAGTTGAATGTACCTCACAAGACTTCCGCCGTAGCCGCCCGTTTCCATCCATATTTCTTCAACTTGTTGTGCAGTGTGACACGATCAATATCCAGAACTTCGGAGGCGAGGGTCTGGTTGCCCTTACAATCCTCGAGAACAGCGAGAATATGAGCGCGTTCGATTTCTTCGAGCGTCCGTGGAGAATGCTCGGCAACCGGAAGACGCAAAGCGAAATCCTCCTCGCGGATCTCCGGTTCCTGCGCCACGACCATGGCGCGCTCGATGGCGTTCTCCAGTTCCCGGATGTTGCCGGGCCACTGGTAGCGATCAAGCAGCGCCATGGCGCCGGGCGACACCCGGATAATGCGCTTGTTCATCGAAGCCGAAAACTTGCGGATAAAATGCTCCACCAGAGCGGAAATGTCACCTCGGCGCTCTCGCAACGGGGGCAACTGAATCTGGAAGACGTTCAAGCGGTAGTACAGGTCTGGGCGGAAACGTCCCGCTTCGACGAGTCGCTCCAGGTTCTTGTTGGTCGCTGCGATACAGCGAAAATCGACGTGGATCGGATGAGTACTGCCGACTCGTGTGATTTCGCGTTCCTGGAGAACGCGCAATAAGTCGGTTTGCGTTTTCAGGGTGATGTCGCCGACTTCGTCGAGAAACACGGTGCCGCCGTCGGCAACTTCGAAACTTCCTTTTTTGCGGTACTGAGCGCCAGTAAAGGCGCCTTTTTCGTGGCCGAAAAGTTCACTTTCAAGCAGCGTCTCGGCGAGCGCGCCGCAATGAAGGACCACGAGAGGATTGTAGTGGCGCGAGCTCGCGGCATGAATCGCACGAGCGCATAGTTCCTTCCCCGTACCGCTCTCTCCGCTGATGAGAACCGTGGCATCGGTTGGACCCACCGTCTGAATCGCTTCAAACACGCGTACCATGCTGGGGCTCTGGCCAACAATTTCCTGAGGGCGCACGACGGAGGCGACTGTCTCGCGCAAACGGGCATTCTCCTGCTGAGCTTGCTTGTGAGCGAGCGCATTGTGAACCGTATGAGAAATGTCATCGGGATCGAACGGCTTGGAAACATAGTCATAAGCCCCGTTCTTGAGCGCCGCAACGGCGGTTTCGACGGAAGCGTATCCGGTCATCATGATGACAAGCATGTCGCTGTCAATTTCATGCATACGCCGTTGAAGCTCGACGCCGTCGGTGCCCGGCATTTTGATGTCAACCAAGGCGAGATCGAAGCGTTTGGCGGCCATCCGGGCAAGCGCTTCCTGTGCGCTCTCGGCGACGGTAACGCCATAACCTTCCTCGCGAAACCACTTGTCAAGGGAGTCGCGGACGATGAGTTCGTCGTCGACGACCAACAAACTGGCTTTCGGGGTCATAGCATCCCTCCTCATCCCGGTGTGGACACGAAATTTGCCACCGGGACAGCCAAGGATTGCAAGGGCAGGGTGATCGTGAAGGCAGTGCCGCGTCCCGCCTCGGACGCCACTTCGATTTTTCCGCCGTGGCGTTCCACAATGTTCCGGCTGATGGCCAGGCCCAGTCCGAGACCGCGCCCGCGCTCCTTGGTGGTGAAAAATGGTTCAAACATGTTAGCCAGAACCTCCGGCGGCATGCCGACGCCGTCGTCCTGCACTTCGATTTGTACCTTCACGGGTTCTGTGGCTTTCCGCGAGCGCAGCGTGAGATTACCGCCATTGGGCATGGCATCGATGGCGTTCATAACCAGCGCGAGGATTACCTGCTCGATCTGCCCGCAATCGCAGCGAGCATGCGGCAGGTCCTGGGTGAGAGCGAGGTGCAGTTCGATGTTGCGCAACTGGAGCTGGTGCTGCACCAGACGCACGCAGCGGTCGATGATGGCATTCAGATCCGCGGGTTCGCGGTTCATGGAAGTCGGCCGGGCGAAGGTCATGAGGTTTTTCACGATTTCTCCGCACCGTCGGCTCTCCGATTCAATCAGCTCCAACATGCAGAGGTTTTCGGCATCAGGTTGCGCCGCGCGTCCGAGCTTCTTTTTGAGAAGTTTTGCGTAGGTCAGAATTCCGGCGAGCGGATTGTTGATTTCATGTGCGACCACCGCGGCAAGTTTGCCGATCGAGGCCATGCGCTCGACACGCAACATTTCTTCCTGAGCACCGCTCAATAGCCGCGTCTTTTCTTCGACGCGTTCTTCCAGAGTGTCCGTCCAGGCGTCGATTTCCTTTCGCGCCTCGTGGAGTTGGCAGCTCATGGCATTAAAGGAGTCGGCGAGTTCCGCCAGTTCGCCGCCTGATTGCAAATGAATCTGGTAGCCGAGGTCGCCCAAGCCAATGCGATGCGTTCCGACCGTGAGGGCGTTTAGCGGCCCTTGCAACATCCGCCGAACGAACGCGGCGCTGAGGAGCGAGACCCCGAGAATGGCAAGAATCGTGTATAGGATTACCTGTCGAGTGCTCTCGGCGACGTTTCGTTCCGTGGTGGCAAGCGAAATATCGGTGTCCAGAACGCCAAGCGTTTTCACCTGTGCGGGATGGGCGTGGCATTCGACTGCGCTGCAGGACGGCGAGTTTTCGATCGGATTCACAATGCCAAGAGCGCGCTCTCCGTTCGACAGGCGGTAGGTACGAAAACTGTGCTGCGCTTCGGAAGGTTTGAAAGCCTTTGTTTCGGCGGGGAGCACGTCATAGGCTTTCATTCCCTGGTCCACGGACTTGTTCAGTTCCGTAGGGTCGGAGGAGAAACTGATACGGCCCTGGTTATTGATGATGCGAATGCGGATCATCCCGGGCTCCTCCGCCATGTCCGTGATGATGCGATAAAGGCCGTCGCGCTGATTGTGCAGCATGTAGTAGGAGGTGTTGCGCTTGATGACGCTGCTGGTACGCGCGGCGTCAGCCAGGGCATCGCGCTCCAGATGCTTGCGATGCAACCCGATATTGAGATAGCCCAGCACTCCGAAGATAAGCGCCATCGATGAGACAAGCAGAACCAGCAGCTTGGTACTGAGCCGCCGAGAGAGCCTGGCCCAACGCTCGGTCGTGGGGATATTTTCGTCAGGGTTCCGCATGACAAAGCTCGGATGTTTCAGCCATTTGCCGTGCCGCGCGTTCGTGCGCCGCTTCGTCACCAAAAATCGGCAAATACTTCACCGCGACGGTGAACACCAAGAACCCAAATCCAATGATCGCGAGGGTGATCGTGATTTCCGTCCACTTCGGGAAATAGTGTTGTCCCGTGCCGGCTTCCATTCCGGTGATCGCCACGTTCATTCGGTTGGTGACGAAGCCGAGAAGGCAAACAACAGCGGCGAGGTAAAGCCCTTTGGGGCTTTCTCTGACCTTGGGAATCAGCAGAAGAATGATGGGCAGCGCGGAACCGAGCAGGATTTCGACGAGAAGGAGAATCGTTTCCCAACCACCATTGGCGAGCAACGCCAAAGCTCCCCGGTGAAGCAAGTCCTCGAAGCGCACGACGGTATAAACGCCCACCATGACGAGAAGGGTCCGGCCCAAAGCCTGAATCAAGGGCAACTCGAGCTGTTTCCCGAAGTGCTTCGCGGTCATCGATGACTCAAAGATGGTCATGGCCAGACCCACGCACAGCGCCGAGAGGAAGAACAGCACGGGCAGAATCGGCGTGTACCAGAAGGGATGCAGCTTGTTCGGCACAATCAGGTACAAGCTTCCCAGTGAAGACTGGTGCAAGGTCGAAAGCATTACACCCGCAATCACAAGCGGGACGAGCAGAATCTTCTGGACGCGCAGCAGTTTGTTCAGCTGAAACCGCTCCAGAGCGACTCCGGCGAATTCCAACGACAATACAGTCGTGTAGAGGGTGACACACCACGCCACCTCGAACATGACTGACCGGGGGTTCCACATCACTAGGGGATGCCAGATGCGATAGCCACGCCCGAGGTCAAAAAGCAGGGCGACAACAACGAGCAGATAGCCCAGAAACGCGGTGAGAACCGCCGGGCGAACGATGGGCTTGAAATTCTTGAGGTTGAAAAGGTAGACCGCAGAAGTGAGAGTGAAGCCTCCGGCGGCCAGCATCACACCGCACATCACGTCGAACCCAATCCATAGCCCCCACGGAAAGGCATCGGTTAAATTGGTGGAGGCACCGAGCCCGCGGAAAAATCGGATTATCGTGGCATAGGCCCCGGCGATCAGCACAATGGCAAGCACCACTCTCCAAAAAGTGATTTTTGCCCTGAACATGGAGTTCTCTCCTCTTTACCTTTTAACTGGCGGGGTGCACCTTTCTGCGGCCGCAACTTCTTCTTTCCGATTGCAGAGCCACCAGATCCCGCCGAGAGCGACGGCGCCAATCGCAACGACGTCCGGGACATGCGAGAGCACACGGTGGGTAAGCAAAGGCAAGGCTTCGGTGCTGACGTCTACCTTGTAGCCAAACGTCTCGAACGGCACGCTTGAGAGCATAAGCACCGAGGTGCCGCCGACTTCTTCCAGTCCGTAGATGTGGTTGACGTACTGCCCTTGTCCTCCGGCGAGCCGGTCCTTGGCCTCCGCAATCAACTGTTCACGATCACCGAATTTCGTTGCCCCTGTGGGACACGCCTCCGCACAGGCGGTTGGAAGGCCGTTGGCCAGCCGGTCCGCGCACATGTCGCACTTGCACACCAACGGCAGCGTCTTGCTCCACTCGTACTTTGGCACTGAAAACGGGCATGCCATCATGCAATAGCGACAGCCAATACACCGGGAAGGTTCATAAACCACGGGCCCGAGAGTGCTTTTGTGAAGGGCGGCTACGGGACAAACCGAGGCACAGGTCGGGTCCAGGCAGTTCATGCACAGCCGCCGCATGAACTTGTCGTCGTGATTCAAGACGACTGTGTACTTGTGTTCCGACTGTCTTTGCTCTGCAGCGATATTGTCGTCATAGGGAAGGCCGTGCTGTTCCGCGCAGGCCTTCTCGCACATCTTGCAGCCGATGCAAAGTGCCGCATCGTAAAGGATGCCCTTACTCATGCTCGCTCCATGGAGAGGCCGTCATTCCCGCAGAAGGGCATGCGAGAATGAACGGAAATTATTTGGCAGTTTTTCATAAGGCACGCAAGCGGGAACGCGAAGGCTGTTGATCAGTTCAACAGCGATGGCCACGTCAGCGATGAAGCGTTCTGCGCAGCCGTTGGCCCACAGCAAGTATGTCGAAGAAGGGCAAGGAATCCCGTGAGAGGCGTCACTGGAGGGGGTGACCCCAATCACTCAGCACGTAGAATCTCGCAGCTGTGACACACAGAAACAGTACTACTTGAATCACACTACGAGGTCCCGAGCTTCAGAACTCGAGACCTCGCCGCAGCCAGGATGCGTGATCGGGAAGGAGGTAGCCTCAATCACGTGAGGAAGAATTCGCGAGTGATCTGCGACCACTGCTCCGTGGGCAGTTGCAGGGTCAAATCGTGAACCGCTACGCCACCATCTTGAGCAACGGCGCCGGCAAGCATCGGAGCGCGCACCTGCAGCCGGTGCGAAGCCTCAGCCATCCACTTGCGGGCTAGGCTTCCGCTGAGAAGATTGCGGAACGTCGTGGTCGCATCGGGCGAAACGACGGAAACCAACCAACCTTGGCCGTAGGGATCGGAGTTGCTGAGGGCAGCGTCTCTCGTGAGCGCTCCGTTTACGTTCGTGACTTCGCCTTCGACCGGAGAAACCAGCTCGGTCTTTTGACCATCCCGAACCAGCGTGACAAACTTCTGGCCCTGGCGGACCCACTGGCCCCGCTTGGGGAGCACGATTTCGTCAATTTTTCCGGCCAATCTTACGCCAAAGTCATCAATGCCGACCCGCAGCAGCGTCGGACTCTCTTGCAAAGCCCAGGTATGTCCCTGGTGATAGCTACGGTTTTCCGGCAGATCAAAGCCAGCCACGATGGTCGGCATCGGACGCGGCAATGTAGTGGCAGCTTCCAGTCGAGCCTCCGCCGTCTCTGCGGCTTCCTTTCCCTTTCTCAGATAGTCGATCGTGAGGAAGATAGCGAACATCGCAAGCATCAGAATCACCGTCATGACTCGCCTCCTCGTGTTGCCCCATTCCAACTCCAAATTCCAAACACGAGAAAGGGCACACCACGTGCCAACGCGAGGTAAGCCGGCGAAAAACTGCTAAGTCGTTTAACGAGAGACTGCAAGGAGGATAAATCCGCCAACCTTAGCAAAACGGGCGCGAGTTGCACTGCTGAAATTCTCAACAGCGAAAACTGGTTAGAGTCGAAACTGGTTGGGGAAGCACCGGCGGAACAAGGAGTTAGCGAGTGGTGGATCGCCATTGAGAAAATTTGCAGCGATGCTGAGTTCTTCATCTGCAAAAAGCAGAGGAGAACACAACTCGCGGCAGGTTGTTGTCCGCTAATGTTTTTTTCTGTAGAAGGCAGCGATGCCGTTCACGACCAGGTCCTGTTGAACGTCCGTCAGCTCGGGAAAAACGGGGAGAGAGAGCACTTCCCTGCTGGCCTTCTCCGCCTCGGGCAGTTGGCCTTCGCGATAATCAAGATAGGCAAAAGCAAGCTGCAGGTGGATACAAAGAGGATAGTAAATCTCGGAGGGAATGCCTTGCAGCCGCAAGTGCTCCTTCAGCTCGTCGCGCCGCGGGACACGGATGGTGAATTGGTTGTAAACGTGGTGGAACTTCGTGGATGGCGTCGCAGGACAGGTAATGAACTCCGAGAGCCCCGTCTGTTCGAAGAACTGACGATAGCGCGCCGCACGCCTTTGCCGGCCGGCCGCCCAAGCGTCCAGGTGATTCAGCTTCACACGAAGAACGGCAGCTTGAAGAGCATGCAACCGGCTATTGGTTCCCAAGATATCGTGGAAATACTTCTTCTTACTACCGTGAACCCGAAGCATCCGGAGACGTTCGGCCATCTCTGGATTGCTGGTGGTAATCATCCCGCCCTCACCCGCTCCGCCGAGGTTCTTCGAAGGGAAAAAGCTGAAGCAGCCGAAATCACCGCCGGTTCCGATGAAGCGACCGTTGTAGCGCGAGCCGATGGCCTGTGCGGCGTCCTCGATGACTAACAGGTTCCGTTTCTTGGCAAGCGCAACGATAGGGTCGAGGTCCGCAGGCAAACCAAACAGATGAACGGGGATGATGGCACGGGTTTTGGATGTGATTGCGGCTTCAACCTTGCCGGGATCGATATTGAAGGTCGCCGGATCGATATCGACGAAGACGGGCGTAGCACCCGCGAGTGCGATGGAACCAGCGGTGGCGATAAAGGTGAAAGGAGTTGTAATAACCTCGTGCCCGGGTCCGATGCCAGCGGCCTTAAGAGGCAGAAACAAGGCGTCGGTGCCGGATGCACAGCCGACAACGTGCTCCGCGTTGAATTTTGCGGCAAATTCCTTTTCGAAAAGAGCTACTTCCGGCCCGAGGATAAACTGCTGGCTTTCCATTACCCGCGTGATTGCGGCCATCACCTCGTCACGAATGGCGGCAAACTGCGCTTTCAAGTCCAGAAAATCAAACGCAGGCTGTACCGGAGCAGTGGAATCCGGCTTGGAGGAGTTTGCTAGAGTGGTCGGCTGCATGCCCTAATCCCGAAAATGGGCGCGAATCACTCCTTCCAGTGTAAGGCAAAACGCAGGCGGTTAGAACTTCCGACTAGGGTTGAGGAGGATGCGCTTTGAAATACTCCGTCAGGCTCGTTTCGATCACCTGCACACTTCGGCGGACGTTCCTGTCCATGGCCGCAGCGACCGCCGAAACCTTTTTCTCGCCCGCTGGCTCATCGTAGGTATACGGGTAGCTCCAAAGCAGGGTTCGAGTTTTGCGATCCCAAAGACGGGCCTCGAACGTGAGGCGCGCCGAAATCGTGGCGGCGTCCAGTTCCTTGAAATCGTAGAGATGCCCTGACAGCACGTATCTTCCACTCAGCTCACTTCGGAGTATATACACGTTCTTAAACCTGCCCGACGAGCGCAATCCGCGGACGAGAGCATCGCGAAGCATCTCAACGGGTGGCTCCGACCAGCGCTCGTCTTCGTAAGTGCCCATTTCCGGGGAATCGTAGCCATAGACAATACGGTCGTCGAGGTAGAGATGGGAAGCCTCGAAAGTACGGACAAGAATCGTGACGTCAACCGGCTCCGGGACAACCGACATCGAAGAGGGATAAGTAATCTGGTAATACTTAGTCGGGCGCGGCTTGGCACAACCCGAGAGGAGAATGACAAGGGCTGCGACAACGGCACAAAGGACATGAAGGCGTGGCGTGCGGCGGACGACTCGGACAGGGCGTTGAATGCAGAGTTCGAGGTGCTGCGGGATTCTCATGGCTTCTCTCCAGGCCTCCGGTCGCGGGGAGCGACGGGGTTCAGCAGAGTCGAGGGGCGGCGCTTGATGTCGTCGCTGAATTCCTTCAGGTTCTGCGTCACGATGCGCAGATTGTTCAAAATCTGATCGATATTGTCCGAGTTATTGTCCACGATCAGATCAAGGCGCTGCACCAGGTCGGAGACTGTGGCCAGGGATTGGCGAAGATGTTGCACGGACGCACGGATGTCTTCTCGGTTTTCACCGAGGATATCATCCACTTTCTGCAAGGCGCCCTTGGCCTGATCAATGGCCTGGCGAAGCTGCTCGAGAAGAGGGTTGATCTTGTCGCTTGCGGCGCTGACATTGTTCAAAGTGTGCTTGATCTGGGGACGGTTCTCCTCAAGGATGCCGTGGAGGTTGGCCAGGCTCGCGGCAACGTTCTGGCGGTTCTGGTCATTCAAAAGATCATTGACCCGATCGATGGTAAGTCTCAGCTGGGTGACCCGGTCGTTCAGATTAGCCATAAGCTCCTTCGCTTGAGGTGCCAAGTCGTTGATTTGCGCGGTAAGGTCGTTGAAGCCGACATACGGGTCAGACGGCAAGACTGCACCGTCGGGAGCCCGCGGAGCGCCCGGCGAACCGGCTTTAATCTCGAGATGATTGTCGCCAAGCGGGCTAAAACTCAATATCGCGGCGTGGCTGTCCGTCTTGACCGGCAGATCGCTTTTCACGCTGAATTCCATATCCATCAGCGAAGGATCGGCGGAATCGATTTTGAGTTTTTCGACACGGCCAACCTTCGGTCCCCCTTCGTAGCGTACGGTCGCTCCGGGTTCGAGGCCGGCGGCATTGCGAAACTTGGCGTGATAGGTCCTGGTAGAGCTGGCGAGTGCACCCGAAAGTGAAAACAAGGTGATG
>Ga0306921_10006009_pt1 | contig 12641 bp, 12 predicted proteins | sample sta12Cox44000080_FD_203760 | JGI IMG/M metagenome (GOLD analysis project Ga0306921, IMG submission 203760) | Lab enrichment of tropical soil microbial communities from Luquillo Experimental Forest, Puerto Rico - statoxic.12C.oxic.44.000.080 (v2)... | ecosystem: Environmental > Terrestrial >... | reverse complement strand
ACGGCGCGCAGCCCGCTTACCCGTAAGAAACAGGCAGATTAGCTCACCCGGCCAGACCGGCAAACAGATGCTAAGATCCAACGATGTCCTCCGATGTCGTCGATCTGCGGGATTTCTATCGCACCGGGCTCGGTCAGATCGCGCGTCGAATGATCCGGGGCGCCATTCGCCGAGTGTGGCCCGACTTGCACGCGATGCGGCTGCTGGGGATCGGCTATCCGACGCCGTTTTTGCCGGCGATATCGGCCGACACGGAGCGTACGGTGGCTCTGATGCCTGCCGCGCTCGGCGTACTCGGTTGGTCGCCCGGGGGCCGCAATCTGGTAACTCTCGCCGATGAAGGCGAGCTCCCCTTCGCCGATTACTCAATCGACCGGGTGCTATTGGTCCACGCGCTCGAGACCACCGACCAGGCGGGACCGATGCTGAAAGAGATCTGGCGAGTCTTGGCGGGCGGCGGCCGGTTGCTGGTCGTCGCACCAAACCGACGCGGCATCTGGGCGCGGCTCGATCGCACTCCTTTCGGCTCGGGCCGCCCGTACACAATGTCGCAACTGTCGCGGCTGTTGCGCGACGAGCAGTTCACTCCGGTCGGAACCGATGCCGCGCTGTTCATTCCGCCCGCGCGAAAACGCATGATTCTGCGCTCGGCAGCGGCTTGGGAGCGGATCGGCAAGCGCTGGTTCCCGACCTTCGCCGGGGTGGTTCTCGTCGAGGCGACAAAGCAGATCTACGCAAAGCCGGCGCCTGCCCGAGCGCCGCGCCGCCGCCTCGTCTACGCTCCTGCGCCACATGGTCTCTAGGCTAGAGATCGGCGCTCCCGCACAGGACGAAAATGCCTTGCTCGGCGAGCAGGTTGGCAAGACTCCCGCGAGGATCGAGAGAATAGGGTTGCCCGTGGCGGTCCAGGGTGACACTGCGGTCGATGCGAACACCGATCTCGTCGCACAACGCGACAAAGTCGCGGATCGTGCAGAGATGGATGTTGGGGGTCTCGTACCAAGGGTGGGCGAGACAGTGCGAAAGCGGCATACGGCCCGTCAGCAGAAGCGCGAAGCGGATCTGCCAGAACCCGAAATTCGGAAACGACACGATTGCCCGCCGTCCGATGCGGACGAGCTCCTCGACGACCCGGCGCGGCCGGCGTGTCGCCTGCAAGGTTTGGCTCAACACGACGACATCGAAGCCGCCAGCCGGATAGGCTTCGAGATCACTGTCGGCGTCGCCCTGAATCACCGACAAGCCATGGCCGACACAGGCGTTGACGCCCGACTGGCTCAGTTCGATGCCTCGGCCGTCCACGTTTTTCTCGCGCGCCAGGTAGGCAAGCAGCGCACCGTCGCCGCATCCGATGTCGAGCACCCGCGAGCCGGTCTCGATCATCTCCGCGATCAGCCGGAGGTCCTGGCGCAGCTCACCCCCAGTGCCGGCGGGCGCAGCTGCCTTCCCGGCCGCGCCGAAATCGAGCGCGGTGCTTTCCCCTGATGCGGCCATCAGCTGGAGCGGGCGAGGCCGCGGTGCTCGGCGCAACCGTTCAAAAAACCGCGCAAAGTCTCGAACAGCTCCGGCTCATGCAACAGAAACGCATCGTGCCCGTTGTCGGTCGCGATCTCGACAAAACTGACATTGGCCGCCGCTGCGTTCAGCGCGTGCACGACCTCTCGGCTTTCCGACGTCGGAAATAGCCAATCGCTTGTGAACGAAATGATGCAGAAGCGCGATCGCGTGCCCTCGAAAGCGGCGGCCAACGATCCGCCATGTTCGGCCGCGAGATCGAAATAGTCCATCGCGCGGGTGATGTAGAGATACGAGTTTGCGTCGAAACGATCGACAAACGTGCTGCCCTGGTGCCGCAGGTAGCTCTCCACTTGAAAATCGGCGTCAAACCCGTAGGTGACCGCCAGCCGATCCTGCAAGTTGCGTCCAAATTTGCGATGCAGCGCCGGCTCGGAGAGATAGGTGATGTGGGCCGCCATGCGCGCCACGGCGAGACCGCGCACCGGCTTCCGGTCGAAGCTTAAGTAGCGTCCGCCGCACCAATCGGGGTCGGCCATGATTGCTTGGCGGCCAACCTCGTGAAAAGCAATGTTCTGCGCCGAATGTCTCGCGGCTCCGGCGATCGGCACCGCGGCAAAGACACCTTCTGGGTAGCTAACGGCCCATTGGAGCACCTGCATGGCCCCCATTGAACCACCGATCACGCAGAACAGGCTGTCGATCCCGAGATGGTCGAGCAGCAGCTTTTGCGCGCGCACCATGTCGCGAATCGTGAGCACGGGGAACGAAAGCGCCCACGGCTCGCCGGTCGCCGGGTCGACCTCTTGCGGACCGGTCGTCCCCATGCAGCCCCCGAGCACATTGGGGCAGATCAAGAAATAGCGCTCGGTATCGAGCACCCGGCCAGGCCCGATCATCGTCTCCCACCAGCCGGGCTTTTCTGTGATCGGATGCGGATCGGCGGCGTATTGATCGCCGGTCAACGCATGGCATACGAGGATGGCGTTGGAACGGTCCGCGTTGAGCGTGCCATAGGTTTGATAGGCGATCGTGAACGGACCGAAATCAACTCCACAATCCAGCCGCAACGGCGCGCGTACAAACAAGCGGTAACCGGGCCAGTCCTGGTCCAAGAGCGAGCGAGAGCGGGCGGAAATCAGGATCGACACGATGATCTCTAAATCAATGCGCTTGCGCGCCGGATGTTCGCTTTCGGGGTTGTGGGCTGCCGATAGGGCGCGGTAGCTAGGGATCCGGAGGCAGGCATGTCAACGTTTTCTTTGATTTCGCGAAGTCTCCACCCTACTAGTGTGCCTCCCGCGGCTGCGACCCACATAATGTCCGTGAACCCCTCAGATCTCAAAGGCTTGCGACGCCGTCTAGACGAGATCGACGACAAGCTGCAGGACCTCCTTATCGACCGGGCGGAAATCGTGTCGATGGTTGCAGCCAACAAGAAAGGCGGAAACCAGGCGGCATTTCAACCCGCCCGCGAAGCCCAGATCATCCGCCGCCTTGTCGGACGCCACCACGGCGCCTTCCCCGTCGCAAACCTCGTTCGCATGTGGCGGGAGATGTTGGCTGCGACCGTGCGGTTGCAATCCCCTTTTTCGGTCGCCGTATTCGCCCCCGCCGATCGGCCAGGGTTTTGGGATCTCGCGCGGGACCATTATGGCAGTAACACGCCGATGTCGGCTTGCGATACGACGGATCAGGTGATCCGCGCAGTTGCAAATGGGCAAACTTCGGCCGGTGTGTTGCCGCTGCCGGTAAGGGGTGAGGTCGACCCATGGTGGCCACAGCTGCTGTCAGCGGCGGACGACGGACCGCGGATAGTCGCCCGACTCCCCTTCGGGCCGCGTGGCAATGCTCGCGCCGACCCTGACGCCCTCGCCATCGGGCCTGGCGAATACCAGGAAAGTGGTCTCGACCGCACCTTGCTGGGAATGCAATGTTCTACGGAGACCGGGCAGGCGCGGATCTCGGACCTCCTGTCGACCGCTGCTCTCGCGTGTGCGCTATGTCCATACTGTAATCAGGACACAGCCTTCTACCTGATCGAGATCGAAGGCTTTGTACCGATATCGGACGTACGCCTCGATACCATTCGTTCGCAGCTTGGGACATCGCTCGGCCGGCTGGTGTCGCTCGGCGGGTACGCGGTGCCGCTCGCCCCCGCCGCTCTTGATGCGAGAGGTTAAACAGATGACGCACGAAGCGCGGCTGGTGCCGCGCCCCGGTATCCTCGACATCAGCCCCTATGTCGGGGGCGAAGCCAAGGTGGCCGGGATCCAGCGCCCGATCCGGCTGGCATCCAACGAAAGCGCGCTCGGGCCGAGCGCCAAGGCGATCGCCGCCTACCGGGCCCTCGCCGGCGAGATGCACCGCTACCCGGACGGGAACGCACAGGAATTGCGCGAGGCGCTTGCACAATGCCACGGGGTCGATCCTGCGCGGATCGTTTGCGGCGCCGGTTCGGACGAACTGATTGGGCTGCTGTTGCGGTGCTATGCCGGCCCGGGAGACGAGGTGCTCTACAGCCGCCACGGTTTCCTGATGTATCCGATCAACGCGCTGGCAGCCGGGGCCACACCCATTGCGGCTCCAGAGCGCGACCTCACGACCGATGTCGACGCCGTGCTCGCTCGCGTGACCGAACGGACCCGCATCGTCTTTATCGCCAACCCGAACAACCCGACCGGAACCTATCTCGCCGCCGGCGAGATGGCTCGGCTGCATGCCGGGCTACCACCCTCGGTGTTGCTGGCGATCGACGCCGCCTATGCCGAGTTCGTCAACCGCAATGACTACGAGGCCGGCATTGCGTTGGTGAATCGTGCCGACAACGTGGTGATGTTGCGGACATTTTCGAAAATCTACGCCCTTGCCGGACTGCGGCTCGGATGGGCCTATTGCCCGCCGGCGGTTGCCGACGTCCTGAACCGGGTGCGCGGCCCTTTCAATGTGAGCGCCGCCGCCCAGGCCGCCGGTATCGCTGCGGTCGACGACACCGAAGCGCTCAACCGCGCGCGAGCCCACAACGATCAGTGGCTGCCGTGGTTATCTGAGCGGCTCGCGAAGCTCGGCTTGCCGCTCACTCCAAGTGTCGCCAACTTCGTGCTCGCCCGATTTCCTGACGATCCGCGCCGAAATGCCGATGCGGCCTTCGCGTTTCTGCAGTCCCGCGGGATCCTGACCCGCAGGATGGGCGCGTATGGTCTGCCTCACCATCTGAGGATCACGATAGGCACCGGCCCCGAGATGGAAAACGTCGCGGCCGCGCTTGCCGAATTCATGGCGGCGCGATGAGCGAAAAAATGTTCAACCGCGTGGCGCTGATCGGGATCGGGTTGATCGGGTCCTCGCTCGCCCGGGCTTTGCGCCGGGACAGCCCCGAAACCGAAATCGTAGCTTGTGCTCGGCGCCAGGAAACGCTGTCGGCGGTGCGGCGGCTCGCGCTCGCCGACACGACGACCGACGATCCGGCCGCGGCGGTTGCGGGTGCGGATCTCGTGGTTATAGCAACGCCGCTCTCCGCCTATTCCGAGATCGGCGAGAGGATTGCGCCGGTGCTGCAGGAGGGGACGATCCTGACCGATGTCGGCTCGGTCAAGCAGGCCGTGATCCGCGACCTGCAGCCCCATGTGCCGCGCGGCGTCCACTTCGTCCCGGGCCACCCCGTTGCCGGAACCGAGCACTCCGGACCCGAAGCCGGTTTCGCGGAGCTGTTCCGAGATCGTTGGTGCATTCTGACCCCGTCGCCCGAGACCGAACCGGAGGCGGTGGCCGCGGTCGGCCGAATGTGGCGCAACTGTGGGATGCGCGTCGTTACAATGAGCGCCGACCATCACGACAAGGTGCTGGCGATGACATCGCATCTGCCGCATCTGATCGCTTACACGATCGTCGGCACCGCAACCAATCTCGAGGAGAGCCTCAAATCCGAGGTCATCGAGTTCTCGGCCAGCGGCTTCCGCGACTTCACGCGCATCGCCGCCTCGGACCCGGTGATGTGGCGCGACATCTTCCTCAATAACCGCGAGGCGGTGCTCGAGATCGTGCAGCGCTTCACCGAGGACCTGACGGCGTTGCAACGCGCCATCCGTTGGGGCGAAGGAGATACGCTGCAGGAGCTCTTCACCCGCACCCGCGCCATCCGGCGCTCGATCATCGAGGCGAAGCAGGCCTGAGGAGGCTAGCGACCGCGTTATTCCCAGGTGAGGCGCGGCGCCTTACCGAGCTTTGCCGGCCCCAAAAACATCTGCCCGTTCTGGATCGTGAATGCCGTCTTGATTTCCGGTTTTCCATCCGGTCCGGTCTTGGCGAGCATAGTCAAGGCGATCCTGGCGAGACCGGCATCGGTCGCCCGCATTTGCCCGTTTTGGACGAGCGCCGTCAGGATCTGATCATAGCCCTGCACTGCCCCGGAGAAGGCCCCGACCGGTTGCAGCTCCTGGTCGAGGGCGATCGACCCTGTCGCCGTCGCACCGAGGGCGCCCCAATTGAGCCGCAGACGGTCGATCTCGACCGTGCCGCCCGCGTCCCGCCAGGCGGCAGCCGCGTCATTCAGCTTTCCGCTCGGGAAGACGCCCTTCACCGTCGCGCCGAAATCGAGTTCGTCAATAATGTCTCCAAGCGGGCCGATCGCGCCCGGCAACTTTATCCGACTAGCATCCACCGCAAGGGCCACCGCCTCACTGTGTCCTCGTGGCGGTCCTGGCGGGACGGTGATCGCGGCCTGGGCCGAGTCGATCTCTACACGTGCGGCTGCCTCGACCGTCAGGTCTCGCATCATGACCCGCAGACTCCAGGCACCTTCACGCTTGATCGAGACGACCCCGTCCGCGGTATGCGCTACGAGGCTTGTGGCTGCGCGCGCGCCGGCGGCAGCAAGGTCGGCCGTGAACCCCTCGGGAGCTGCGAGCCGCCAATCGGCCAGATTCCATGGACGAGCAGTGCCAGAGAGCACGGGAATGTGGAACTCGGGCGATGGCCTGACCGAACCGTCGCGCAACACCGCTGAGCCGAGGCCGATCCGAAACGCGGCCGGGAAACCGCTGACCTGAAGTTTCTGCCAGGAGACCTCGATCTTGTCCGCCCGTTGCGATTGCGCCCAGTCGACGACACTCGCCTCGATACGGCCGGCGACGACAAACCAATAAATCGTGTAAGCGCCCGCAACCACCAGCAACGCGACGAGCATCACAAGGCCGAGGCGGGTCGGTTGACGCATGCGCGTTTATAGCGGGGGTGCCCGAAGCTCGCGAGTTGGATTATCCTCCCGCTTCTTGCCCAGAAAACCAAATCTCACAGCAGCCGGGGTTCTGCAGCACATAGCCCAACTACCGCCCGGGCAGGCCGACCGCCGATGGATAAGGGCTTGCCTCTCCTCGGGCAGAAGCGCGAGGGTTGACCAAATTAGGTTTATGGCTGAGAGGGGTGAAGATGTGCCGTGCGGGAGAGCTGTAAAATGCGCCGCGAAGGGAATGTGAGCTCCTCCTTCGCTCACATCGCGTCGCTCGACCGTCCGGGCAGAGTAGAACCCGAACTCGGGCCATCGACAGCGCATCGGACGTCTTACCCCAGCGTTTCGTCCGATGCCCCGGCCGCTCCTCGATTGTTGGGCGCCGGTTCGGATCTCGATTCGGAGCCGCGGCTTTTTGACTTTGCACCCGCAGCATCGCCGCTGCCTTCGGCGCCCGCCCACCCTGCGCCGGCGGACAGGCCTCACTTCAATGGCGCCTTTCTCCTCCTGGTCGGTCTCGTCATTGCCGCGATAATCGGCGTTTACTTCGGCCTATCGTTTTCTCTGCTCAAGCAGCCCAAGGACAGGATCGTTGTCGCTGCCGGCCCGGCGTCTTCCGGTGCGGAGGAAGCCAAGAGTAACGCGAAGGTTACGACAGGCCCTGACGGTTCGCTGCCGACGGTAGTCCCTTCCGCCGAGCCCGCCCCGGCGCCGGAGGCGAGGTCGCATGAACCGGACCCGCCCGCGCCGCCGCCACAGGTGAGCTCGCGTCCAGACGCGGCAAAGGCCGTCACACCGCCCGGCGAGCCAATTCGGAGCGCAAGCGGCGGTAGTCGGAGCCGTGCTCATTCGGCAACTCGCCGTGGCGCATCCACTCAGCCTCACCCACAGCCCGCGCCGCAAACCGAGAAACAGCGGATCTTGTCGGCAGCGATGGACCGCGCGCACCGTGAAAATTTGTCGGATTCCTCTGGATCGCTAACGCCGCCGCATGCCGGGGCGAAGAACCCCTTCGACCAGCTCATCACGCAGCTGACGGGACAAACCAAGCCTGCCCGGCCACTGACACCGCCATGAGCGGAACAGCCCTTGCACCGCTTACGGGGCAGCGCGGCGGGCGAACAGCGGCCTCGGCTAAGGGCGGCTCGGCGTAATCGGCATCGTCGCAATGCTGGTCCAGGCGACCGGCGCGCCGGCCTTTTCGGCCGCTTGTTCGGGCGGCAAATTCGGATCCCAATGGATGCCGAGAAACCGCCGGCCGGTCACTTTCGCCGCGGCCTCGGAGACAAGCCAGACGAGCGGCGCCGTCATAACCTCCGGCTGGATGAGTTTGGCGCGGTCAAAACCCGCTTCGTCGGAGATCATAGGGGTATTTGTGACCCCGCCGGGCACCAGGACATTGACCGTGACCCCGGTGCCGTCGAGGTCCTTCGCCATGATCGCGCTGAGCGCCTCGAGCGCGGCCTTGGAGGGCCCGTAGGTCGGGGACCCGGCGTTCAGCATCGTGCCGAGGCTTGTCGTGACGTTGACGATACGGCCCCAGCGTTGTCGCATCATCTCAGGCACGACGGCGTTTGTCAGCGCCAGCGGCGCCGTTGTGTGGACCGCGACGAAACGGCGCCACTGATTGGGTGTGATCTCCCAGAATTTGAGCGGCCGCTGCCAGCTGTCCGGGCGGATCGAGCCCGGGCCGATCCCGGCATTGTTGACGAGCACATCGATGCGGCCAAACCGGGCGCGGGTGGCTTTGGTGATCGCCTCGACCGCCGCGTCATCGGTCAGATCCGCCTCAATTGTGAGCAGCTCCGCAGCCTTTCCCTGCTCCCGAGCGCTTGCCGCCAGCGCCTCCAAAGGCCCGCGGTCGCGGTCGGCGCCGGCCACCTTGAGGCCCGCCGCCAGCAGGCCCCGCACCATGGCCCTGCCGATGCCGCCCGCGGCGCCGGTGATGACGGCCACTCTTTCTGTTTCAGGCATTGGTTGTGCCCTCCCCTGAGTCCCAGCTAGTTTTGTAGCTATGTCACAGGACCGTGCAGGCTCCGTAAAGTCAGAACTTCGCGATAGTCGTGAGTTTCTGCAAGCCCCCAACCCGGAGATGGCAACGTCGATCGGCTGGTCAGCGCTATTTGAGGCGTTCTCCGGCGAACGCGCGAAGGGTGATCAAAATGGATGAGATATCTACTCGATGGACCTGCTTCGCCCGCCAGCTACCCCCTCCGCCAATATCCTAGATTTACCGGGTTTTTCGAGTTGCATCGTCGCGATACTATATTACCGGTTGGTTTCGCCTTGATGGCTCTCTTCTCTGTGCAGGCCAGGGCAGAATATAATCCCTCATTCGAGTGGCAGACCTCGGAACCCTCCTTGCTGTGCCCCAATCCGCTCGCGCTTAAAGAGGCCCAAACCGCTGCACGCTCCCTGGATGCCGGTTGGTTAAAAGAGACGGGCTGTCTGTTCGCACAAGGGGGATTACGAATTGCCTTGATCGAAGCTGTCGAGATACGTGGTCCGAAAGGTTTTGTTTGGCGCGGGCGCATTTACCCGGCGAATGGTCAACCTTCGTTTAGCGCCTATTTCGACGAAAGCAACGCACTGACTTACGCTATTTATGGGCCATTCAGAACGAGACAGTCGGCGGAGCGCGAAACAAAGCCTTTGGTTGAGGACTTTGTCAGACGCGTCCCAGAGGCCACGATGCCTTACGAAATCGTAGAGAGTCCGCCGAGGTCTTTCTGGGCACGGGTCGGGCCGCAGATGTACAAGGGCATAGACGTGTTTTGCCTTAAGGTGCGCAATCGGGAATTAGAGATGAACCGACCAGCTGTGCCTTGTACAATAGTGGGCAAGCTCCCATAACTCCCCCCAAGGAGCTTCGCTCAACGAAGCTTGCCTGGTGCATTGAAAACCAAGCAGCATATGCTCTGCTGCGGTCGTCGCTCAGCTGATTGCGTCGGTTAAACCGCGCAATCGAATATGTGCCGACCGAACCAATAATTGCCCCGATTACCCCGATGATTAGGTCGGGCATTTTTCCGAACCGCGCTTCAAAACAAAGGTCGTGAAGCGGCGGAACCTCCACCGGCCCTCACCACCTGGCCGGTCATCGCCGCTGCCGGCCTGGCCGATTTATCGCAGCTTGCTTCATGTATGGATGGGTATCACCCCGCTATCCCGAACGCGCCACGAGGTATCGGCTTCGTGCTTCGCCTTGCGGGCTGATCCGCCCGGTAGCGATTCGGTGCGGCGGAACCGGATCGCCGAATGTCGTCAACCGCGCCGTCTGAATTTCTTATGAAACTTCAAAGCTTATGCCATTGCAATAACTTGAAATTCCATGATGGCGCAGGGAGCGGCCCTGGTCACGCTTGTCATTAGGCTTACCCCCTCCTCTTCTCACTCCGGGTAATTTCGCCCGCGAGCAAAATACTGATGCAGTCTGTAGAACAGAATTGGCAAACTGTCTCCATCATATCCGGCCCCTGCCATTTCACCAACAAAGTGGTGATGCACGGGTGATAACACTGGCAATGCGTGAACTCTTTGTTGATTGGCCGCGACGGCTGAAGATTGCTGTAGGGCTGTTTCTCCTTTTCTTGATTGTTTGTGTGGGAGCTTTCGTGTCCTTTCTAATTATCAACAAAGGTATGGAAGTGGAGATCGGACCAAAAGGTTTTAAGGCAACGCGACCTGAAACAATGTTGGAAAAGAATTGCCGTATGGCGGCTCAAGAGGCGAGTGCGCGGGACCAGAGCTTCAATAGCGACATTTTGGCGTTGCAGGCGCAAATAGCTATCAAAGACCATGAGCTTGCTGAGATGCGCCAGAAATGTGTTGCCGCGCAACAGAGCGAAACCCAAATCGGCACTCGGCATCGGTGGAGCGGGTGGAACGGGTCTCGGTGTCACACCGAGACTACACAGTCTAACGGTTTTGGAACAACTTATGAAGGAGATTATGAAACGGCGCTGAATAGCATTGCTGACGAAAGACAAGCCCTTGAAGCGAGAATATTAGCTAAGGAGCGAGAACGAGCGCAGTGGCGGCAGCGGTTAGACCTGCGATGTTTAGGGGCCGAAGCTTCGCCATAAACTCGCTCTTTGGTACAGCCTGCGCCGCCAAGCTGGTCCGCCGCAAGCCGCTGACGGATGCAAGCCCGCCGATCGAGGCGTAACAGTGTGCTATGACAGCGCCGCGATGAGCGAGCGACGCGCCCCGCTACCGAATGACCGCCTGCAAGGGCCGATTAGCGCCAGGTAGCCTCGCGGGCGATCCCTGGGTGAGCTTCAGATTAATGGAAGCCGTTTCCATTAACTCCGCCGCAGCTATCGCCTTCGTCCGGTTACCACTATATCAACCGCCTGGCTGCCGCATTGCGAGCAGACGAGCCGCTCGTGCCAATCGGGAACCGTCATCTCGGCGCCGTAGCGCTCGGCTTGTTCGGCCGGGTCGGGTTCGGTTTGGTGCCGGCAGTCCCGGCACCACACGATCAAGCGGACGCCGGCCGCTGCTGAGCTTCCGAGTGTAGCCGGCGGGCCAGGCTCCGATTTCACGGCTAGCCGCGCCTCTTGTATTTGCCTTTGTTCGGCGGCTCGTACCGAGTGAGACCCTAACCCACGTCGTCCTTCCCCGCGGAGGACATTACAGAGCGAGACGACGATCACCGTGACAAAATCAGCACAAGCCTTTTGTAGTCGAGGGTTACCGTGCCGAATTTCGAAAGAAAGCTCTGGCCGAGTAGGGGTTGGCCCTGAGGAGGGCTTATTGTGGCAGTCACATTCCTAACCGCGTAGTCACCCACCTGCACCTCGCGGATTACGACAAGATCACTGACTTCTTCTGAGCCGTTGGCCAGTCGATAGCGGTCTTTGCCAATGAAGTCACCGCTCCGCAGCGCGCCGGCACGGATCAGGGTAAGCGCAACGTCTGCCGGTATCACCAGATCGGAAGCTCCGGTGTCCAAGAGAAACGGTAATGTGATCGTGTCGTTTATACGGACACGTACCTGGTAGGTGTCGCCGCGCTTTTCGATTTTGACTTCGCCCGATCCCCCCGGCGCAGGAATTGAATACGTTGGCTGGAACGGCGGTGCACCTCCGCTGCTGTGCGGAAGCCCACATTCTCGCAGTGCCTCCTCATCTTGATACCTAGACGGTGCCACTATGCCGTAACGTTCACGCTCCTCGATCATCGCTTGCAAGGACCTGCACTCCAACGATGCTTCGTCCGTGATGGCAGTTTGATACTGACGGCTCGGGGTCGTAGCGCATCCGGCGAAAAACGCCACGATGATTACGATTTTGACCGTCCGCCCAATTGGCTGAGCAACGCGGAACATTGCTCGTCTCCAATGTCACCGGAAGTAGGCCCAATCGTGCCCGAGCCCATCCTCAAATGCAACCCACACGGGTGCTAACTTGGGTGGGCCGCGCAGGGAGCCACGCGCCGAGAGGACCCCGTGGCGATACTCGGCCACGCTCTGGTATCCCGATCTCGACCCCGAACTCATCTGCCTGCCGTTTGGCAGAGCGGGGGGCGTCGGGAAAGGACAAAGCATGGCCGTCTCGGCGCGGAACAATGAAGCCTGCTTTACTCCCGGTACCGCTCAGAAACTACCCGCGTGCAGGCGCGGTTCTAGTGTAATTGTGTGGACCCGCGTCATTCGCTCCGCACGTTGGGCACTCATTAACAGTGAAGGCGGACGGCGACGACGCTTGACCCTTTGCAACAAGGGCAAGAAGGAGCTGGTATTCCCGGTGATCGTTGCACAGTCGGTAACCCACGGCGAGCATAGGGGTGGGCGGGAACGTACACCGACAGAGTGGATACCCGAGGGCCTTCGCTATTTCGGCCTCACCGAGACGAATTTGCTTCTCTGCCTCTTCCAGGGCCCGGGCTGCGGCTT
>Ga0306921_10006005_pt1 | contig 12642 bp, 9 predicted proteins | sample sta12Cox44000080_FD_203760 | JGI IMG/M metagenome (GOLD analysis project Ga0306921, IMG submission 203760) | Lab enrichment of tropical soil microbial communities from Luquillo Experimental Forest, Puerto Rico - statoxic.12C.oxic.44.000.080 (v2)... | ecosystem: Environmental > Terrestrial > Soil... | reverse complement strand
AGCGCAGCGGCGCAAGCAAGGGGGTGGCCGAGATAGGTGTGGCCATGCTGGAAGGCGCCGGAGCCGTTGCGAATGGTGTCGACGATCCGCCCCTGCACCAGGGCCGCGCCGATCGGCTGATAGCCGCCACCAAGGCCCTTGGCGATCGCCTGGATGTCAGGCGCGACGCCTTCCTGCTCCCAGGCATGCAGCGTTCCGGTGCGGCCCATGCCGCACATGACCTCATCGAGGATCAGCAATGCGCCGTGGCGGTCGCAGACCTCGCGCACGGCGCGGAAATAGCCGTCCGGAGCCGTCACCGCGCCCGCGGTAGCGCCGCCCACGGGCTCGGCGATGAAGGCTGCAACCCTATCGGGGCCAAGACGCTGGAATTCGGCTTCGAGCTCACCGACAAGCCGTGCCACGAAGGCGACATCGCTCTCGCCATCGCGCTTCTCGCGATAGGCGAAGGCGGGCGTGACGTGGCTGAACGACGACGACAGCAGCGGCGCATAAGGCTCGCGGCGCCAGGCGTTGCCGCCGGCGGCGAGCGCGCCGAGCGTATTGCCGTGGTAGCTCTGCTTGCGCGCGATGAAGTGACGGCGCTGTGTCTCGCCGCGCTCGACAAAATATTGCCGCGCCAGCTTGATCGAGGCTTCCACCGCCTCCGAGCCGCCGCTGACGAAATACACGTAGGAAAGCCCACCTGGCTGGTGGCCGACGAGATTGTCCGCAAGCGCCTCCGCCGGCTCGGAGGAGAAGAAAGCGGTATGTGCGAACGCCAGTTTTGATGCCTGCCTGGCAATCGCATCGAGCACGCGCGGGTGTTGATGGCCGAGGCACGAGACCGCCGCGCCGCCGGAGGCATCAAGGACCTTGTGACCGTCTTCGGTGATCAGCCAGACGCCGTTGCCGCCGACCGCTTTGGGCGGCGTCTCGCGCAGGCTTCGGTGCAGGATACGGCTCGCATGCGCGCCCATGATCAAACCTCTCTTCAATTTTTCTCGGAAACATACTGCGACGTCGCGGCCAGCCGCGCCTCGGTGTCTTGAAGGCGCTTTCGGGCGGCCGGGCCGCCAAGCGCAAAGGTCACGGCCGCAAGCGACTGCGCGACCGCAATCGCGCCGGTCAGACTCGGGAAGAAGCCGGGCGAAGAGGCCGCCTCATAGAGCAGCACATGGTCGGCACCCCCGGCCATCGGGGCTGCGGCGGAATCGGTGATCGCGATGAGCGTAGCGCACGCGCGCCGCGCCGCGCGTGCCGCCAGCACGCTGGTGCGTGAATAGGGCGCAAAGCCGATCACCGCAACCGCGTCGCCCGCGCCGAATGCGCCGAGATCGAGATCCTCAGGGCCGGAGCCGCCGACGAGTTGCACGGCATCGGGGCGGAACAGCCGCAGCTCATAGTTGAGCAATTCCGCAACGCTGCGGCAGCTGCGGAATCCGGCGATCCAGATGCGTTTTGCGCGATGCAGCGCCTTTGCGGCGTCAGCCACCGCCTGGGCCGAGATGCGTGCCACGCCGGCCGCTTCGGCCTCGAGCTTGTCCGTGATCAGCGTGACGTCGGAGGAGGGTCCGTGGCGGCGGCCCTTGGCGCGGATGGAATTGGCACGATCGGAAAAGGGCGAGGATGCCGACGGCCGGCGCGCCTCGGTCAGTGCGGCGCGGAGCTCCTCCCAGCCCGAATACCCCAGGGCCTTGGCAAGTCGCGTGAAAGCGGCGGGATCGGCGCCGGCTTCGGCTGCGAGATCGCGCATCGAGCGGGTGGTCGCGTCGTAGTCATTGGCGGCAACGAAACGCCCGACCTCCTGCAGGCGCATCGGCAGCGAGGGCAGCGCGCTATAGAGCTCGCTCAGGGGAGATGACTTCGCGATCTGTCCAGCCGATCCAGCCATGAAACATTTGTTGCATAGTTTCCAAAATGATGCAACATATGAAGTGCGCGTTGCCCGACTGTCCTGGAATTGTCTTGAGGATCGTGCCTTGACGACAGCCACGCCAACACCTTCGAGGCGGAAGCGGCCCGGCTTCACGCTGCGCGGCCTCAATGTTGCAAGCTTGGTCTGGCAGGTCGTGGTGATCGCGATCGCCGTCGCGATCGTCGCCTGGCTCTGGTCGAATACGGTTCACAACCTTTCGGCGCGGCGGATCTCGACCGGTTTTGCCTTCCTCGGTCGCGAGGCCGGCATGCCGATCGCCGACACCCTGTTGCCGTATAATCCGAGAGACACTTATCTCTGGGCCTTCATCGTCGGCATCGTCAACACGTTGCGTGTCGCCGTGATCGGCATCGTGCTCGCGACCATCTTCGGCACCATGGTCGGCATCTCTCGGCTGTCCGCCAACTGGTTGCTGTCGCGTCTTGCCGCCGTCTATGTCGAGGTGCTGCGCGACATTCCGCTCTTGCTGCAACTATTGTTCTGGTACGTGCTGATGCAGGGCCTCCCTGCGGCGCGTGGCGCCTTCAATCCGGTCGCAGGCGTGTTCCTCTCCAACCGCGGTCTGATCCTGCCGTGGGTGCCGATCGGAATGCCGCAGCTCTGGGTGATCGCGGCCGTCGTGCTCGGGCTCATTGTCTTCCACGTGCTGCGCAAGGGCCTGATCGCCCGCCAGATGCTCGACGGAAAGCCGCGCCGCGCCTGGCCGTGGGGTCTGCTCCTGATCGTCGCGCTGCCCGCGCTGGTGTCATGGGCGCTCCGCGTCTCCTGGACCGTGACAATGCCTGAGCTGCGCGGCTTCAACTTTGTCGGCGGGCTCACGCTGTCGCCGGAATATTTCGCGCTGCTTATCGCGCTCGTCACCTACACCTCGGCCTTCATCGCCGAGATCGTCCGCTCGGGCATTCAGGCCGTGCCCAAGGGGCAATGGGACGCCGCAGTCGGGCTTGGGCTGCGCCGAAGCTTTGTGCTGCGGCACATCATCCTGCCGCAGGCGCTGCGCGTGATCGTGCCGCCATTGACGAGCCAGTATCTCAATCTGACCAAGAACTCCTCGCTCGCGGTTGCAATCGGCTACCAGGACATCGTCTCGATCGCGAACACGACGCTGAACCAGACCGGGCAGGCGATCGAGGCGATTGCGCTGATCATGTTGGTGTTCCTGACCATCAGCCTGTCGATCAGCCTCCTCATGAACTGGTACAATGCGCGCATCGCGCTGGTGGAGCGCTGAGCCATGACAGCGACCACCACCGACGCCTCTGCGCTTGCTCCGGCGCGTGCGCCTCGCGGCGGCAATCGCGCATTCCGCTGGCTGCGCGCCAATCTGTTCTCGTCGATCACCTCGAGCGTCGTCACGCTGGTGCTGTTCGCCGTGCTGGCAAAGGCGCTGGTCTCGTTTGCGCGCTGGGGCATCTGGGACGCGGTCTGGCGCACGCCCGCCAACGACTCCAGTGCCTGTCGCGCGGCGCGCGGGCTGGGCGCCTGCTGGGCGGTGATCCCCGAAAAGTACCGCTTCATCTTTTTCGGCACTTATCCGTTCGATCAGCAATGGCGGCCGGCGCTCGCCGTCCTGATCTTCATCGCGCTGTATTATCTGACGACCCGCCCGAGTTGGTGGGGCCGAAGCCTCATCTACCTCTGGGCCGGCGCGCTGACCGCGATCGGCGTCTTGATGTGGGGCGGCGTGCCGGGCCTGCCCTTTGTCACCCAGGAGCGCTGGGGCGGATTGCCGGTGACGCTGATTCTCGCGACCTTCGGGCTCGCGCTCGGTTTCCCGCTCGGGATTTTCGTCGCGCTCGGTCGGCGCTCGAAACTGCCGGCGATCCGATCGCTCTGCGTGCTCTATGTCGAGCTGATCCGCGGCGTGCCGCTGATCAGCCTCTTGTTCATGGCAAGTGTGATGTTTCCGCTGTTCATGCCCGAGGGCTTCAATATCGACAAGCTGCTCCGCGCGCAGATCGCGATCATTCTGTTTGCCGGTGCCTATCTTGCCGAAGTGGTGCGCGGCGGCTTGCAGGCGGTGCCGCGCGGGCAGGCGGAAGCGGCCGACGCGCTCGGCCTGTCCTATTGGGAGAAGAACCGGCTCATCATCCTGCCGCAGGCGATCCGCCACGTCATTGCGCCCTTGGTCAACACCTTCATCGCGTTTTTCAAAGACACGAGCCTTGTGCTGATCATCGGGATCTTCGATCTCCTCACCACCGCCAAGACCGCGATCATCGATCCAGCCTGGCAGCAGTTCAGCGTCGAGGTCTACCTCTTCGTCGCCGTGATCTATTTCGCCTTCTGCTTTGCGATGTCGCGCTACAGCAAATATCTGGAGGCGCAGGGGCGGCGGACGGGCAGGTGAGGATGCCGCGGAACGCGCGCCAGCCGGATCACTCCGCCTGCACCTGCACCGGAGCGCCCGGCTTGTCCGGCTCACCCGGAGCGATCACCAGATAACGTCGTTCCGTCTTGTCATCGCTGCGCACGACCTGACGAATCGGTCCGATCGCGTTGACGATCGCGGCCCCTGCGGGGTTGGCCATGAAGGCCTGCAGCGGTTCGAGAGGGCCGGCGCCCGACGGCTCCTTCGCCAGTGCCAGCACATAGGGCTTGCCGGGCTCAAGTCCGGTGACCGCCGCTTCAAGCACCTGCACCAATCCCTGATCTGACAGGAGTACGCTCGTCGGTGCCTGCCCACTCTGTTTCCCCGTGGTCGGCTTCAACGACAAATTCACCCTCTGAGCGGCGATCCCGAGCGGTTGCAAACCGTCCGTCCCGGGTCCGTCGGGCACGGCGTTGGGGACATAGACGATGGCCTGCGCCGCTTGGCCGATCGGGGTCGTTGCGATCAGCTTGTTGGTCAGGGTGTCGATCGCGGCCATCTGATCGTCGTTCTCGAGGCCGACATAAACCCGCGTGCCATCGCCCGACGGCCAGACGCCGTGCGGCAGCTTTCCGACCGGGATAGATGCGATCTCTTCGAAATTGTCTGTGCGAAATACCTTGACCTCGTTCAGGCCACCAATCGTGACGTAGGCGAACATGCCGTTAGTATTGCGGATGATGTTGACGTGGTTGCTGATCGGACCTGTATCGATGGTCTTGATGAGATTGAACGGCGGCTTGGCGTTGAATACCTGGATCTTGCCCGTATCCTTCAACGTAAACCAGACCTGAGAGCCGTCGGGCGTGGCGGCGATGTTCGGACAGAAGGGGCTCGCTTGCGGGACTTTGCCGACGATCTGGCGATCGGCCACCGTGATGACGTCCGTCTCCGGCGTGAAGGATGAGCAGACGTAGCCGTATTTGCCGTCGGGCGAGAAGATCGTCATGCCCGGCCCATTAGGGACTTTGATTCGTGCCTTCTCCTCATAGGTCGCACCGTCGATCACGGACACATAATCCTCGCCGCGCACCGTGACCCAAACCTCCTTGCCGTCGGGAGTGAAAAACGCCTCGTGCGGCGAACGCCCGACATAGGTGACGTGTTTTACAGCATTCGTTGTCGTATCGATGAAGCTCACCGAGTTGGACCCAATCGCGACCACCGCGAGCGTGTGATGGTCGGGTGAATATCCCATGCCATGCACCAGCAATTGTCCTTTGTAGAGCGGGCTGAAGCTGGCCGGCAGCGGCGCACCGAGATGGATGGCCCCGAGCAGCCTGTTGTCGACGGGATCGATCACCGACACCGTGTTGGAAAATTGCTCGGCGGAATAGACGCGGTCGCGATGAGTAATCGGAATATCGGGATCGGTGGCGAGCCCCGGCACTTGTCCGGCCGGCGCCGACAGGGGCGCACTGGCGGACAGCGCGATGGCGAGAACGAAGCGTTTCATTGTCGTTTCCTTTGTCCGGTCATCGAACGGCCGCGCGATTCTGCGATAGCTCCGAGGAAACAGTTGTCGGTGGAGAGACTGGCGGCGCTAACGATTCGCCGACGGCCAGCCGCATCGCGGCGATCTCCTGCTGCTGGGTGACGATGATTTCCTGCGCCATCCGCCTGATCTGCGCATTGCGGCCGTACCGCAGGACGGCAAGCGCCATTGCGATGGCGCCCTGGTGATGCGGCACCATCAGGTCAACGAAAATCGCGATCGACGTCACCGCTGGGTCTTATCCCCATCTCGACCATCATTTTGGTCATGGCTGTGACGTTCTCAGCGAGGAAAGGTTGCTCGGTCGACGGAGAGGATCGAAACGTCGTCGCGCAGATCGCGCCGATGTAATCGTCGAGCGACGGCAGCCTCCCCGAATTCGCGGTCAAGCCGGCGCCAAGCCCGACTATTCCGCCAACGACAAAAATCAATATTGCGCTCAGGCCAAATCGCAATCGGAAGATGCGACGCATGAGAACCCTCCCGCCAGGCGGAGCGACCCGATTCCTCGCTACGCAACTCTATCGAGCAGGTGAAGGCAACGAGCCGCCGGCGTTTGGACGAACACATTCCTGCGATTGACATCGCCTCGCCGAAGCGAATGTCAGCGAGGCAATTGCATCAGCTCCCGGACTTTGCCCGCTCAGCCGCCTGCTTCACCCGCTCCGGATCGGCCGCGATCTTCACGCCGGCGCGCTCCTGTTCCAAGACCATCACCACGCGGGAGTCGCGCCCCTCCCAGCCGCGGTTGCAGGCTTCCGTCATCTCGGCAAAGGCGAGATTGCAGATTCGCATGGGCACGCCGAGCTCGCGGCCGAGCTGCGTTGCAAGCTTGACGTCCTTGGTCGCAAGCTTCAGCGCAAAATTCGGCGGGTCGTATTTGTTCGGCAAAAATTGCTCGATCAGTCCGTCGAAGGAGAGGCGCCGTCCGGTGACGCCCTGGCGCACGGCTTCATACAGCGCGACCGGATCCATGCCGGCCTTCACGCCCATGGTGAAGGTCTCGGCCAGCGCACAGGAGATCGCATAGCTCGACATGTTGTGCACGAGCTTTGCGACCGTCGCCGTGCCGATCACGCCGATATAGGCCGGCTTATCGCCCATCGCGTCGAGCACCCCCTTGAACTTGTCGAAGCTCGCTCTGTCGCCGCCGACCCAGATCGCCATCTTGCGCGAGGCCGCGCCCGACGGCCCGCCGCTCACGGGCGCATCGAGCATGTGCGCGCCCCTTGCGGCGAAGGCGTCGTGGATCTTCTTCACCGTGCTCGGCGCATTGGTCGACATGTCGAAAAATGCGGCACCTGTTTTCATACCCTCAATCAACCCGTTTTCGCCGAGCGCGACGCGCTCGACGTCGGCGGGTTCCGGGAGAGAGGTGAAGACCACGTCGGATTTCTCCGCGACCGCCCGCGGCGTCTCCGCCCATTCGGCGCCCTCTTGCAGATGGTGGCTTGCCGACTGCCGGTGCAGGTCGTGCACGACGACCTTGTAGCCGGCCTTCTGGATGTTGGTAACCATCCTGCCACCCATGGTGCCGAGGCCGATGTAGCCGACGACAAATTCTTTGGTCATTTTTCTTTCCCCCTTGTTGGCGCTTACGCAGCAAGCTTGTTGAGGCCGTTCCAGTCAAAACTGACGCCATGGCCGGCGCGCGTCGGCGCATGTGCCATGCCGTCCTGAAGCATCAGCGGATGCTCGATGTAGCGGTCGAGGCCAAATCCGTGCGCCTCGAGATAGGAGCGGTTGCTACAGGCCGCGAGCAGATGCACGGTGATGTCGTGCGCGCCATGGCTGGTGACGGGAAGGTTGAACGCTTCCGCAAGCCGGGCGATCTTCATGAACGCTGTGACGCCGCCGCAATTGGTCACGTCGGGCTCGGGATAGGACACCGCACCGCCCGCGATGTAGCTCTTGAACTCCCAAAGCGAGCGCAAATTCTCGCCGGCCGCGATCGGCACGCCGCCGGCGGCCAGAATGCGGGCATGGCCCGCGACGTCGTCGGGAATAGTGGGCTCTTCCAGCCAGACCAAATCGTAGGGCTGCAAAGCGCGCGCGGCGCGGATCGCTTCCTCGACGCCCCATTTCATATTGGCATCCGCCATCAGCGGAAAGCCGTCGCCGAGATGCTGACGCATCGCCTTGACGCGGATGACGTCGGCGCCGAGATCGGGCCGGCCGACCTTCATCTTGATGGCGCGAAAACCTTTGCTTAGGTTGTCGTCGGTCTGCTTCAGCAGTGCTTCGACCGACAGATCGAGGTCGATGCCGCCGGCATAGCAGGGCACGCGCGGATCGAAGCCGCCGAGCAGCCGCCACAGCGGCAGCTTGGCGTGGCGCGCCTTGAGATCCCACAGCGCGATGTCGAGCGCGGAGAGCGCCAGCACCACCGGGCCACCGCGCCCGCCGTAATGCAGGCTCCACCAGACATGGTGCCAGATCGCTTCGGTGTCATCGGCTTCGCGGCCCTCGACCAGCGAAGGCACTTCGCGCCGAAAAATGTCGGCGACTGCGCCGCCGTTGCGGCCGACCGTGTAGGTGTAGCCAACGCCCTCGGCGCCGTCGGCATCGCGGAGGCGGCAGGTGATCAGCTCGAACGCATCGATCTGGCCGTGGGTGCTGTCCGACAGGACGGCGGGCAGGGGAATGCGAAAGAACCCCGTCTCGACGGCCTTGATGCGTGCCATGGCGCGCCCACCCTTGTTCAGTTGTGTTTGTTCTGTCGTGCGAAAGGGAGGTTAGACCGGCGCTCGCAAGCGGGCAACGGCGTGAGCCTTCATGACGGCGCACCGCAAACGCAGGGCTTGTTGCCGAGTTGTCTTAGCTCTGCGGCGGGCGCGCACACAAAGGAAGGATTTTGTCCCGCGTCAGCGGCGCCAGATCCACGGAACCGGTTTTGTCAGGGTCGATCCAGAGGATTTCCTCGATCTCGGCCGCTGGGCTGACCGCGTGCGAAATGTTGATGGCGAAGACTTCGGCATCGACCAGCCGGCCCGGCTCGTTCGCGGCGGGCGCGGTGAAGCGTCCGAGATAGGTCAACTGCTCCGGGGCAAGATCGAGGCTGAGTTCTTCCGACAACTCGCGGCAAAGCGCCGTTGCGGGCTGTTCGAAAACCTCGATCTTGCCGCCTGGCTGCATGAAGGTTTGCGTATTGCGCTTGCGTACCAGCAATGTGTGTCCGTCGGCCCTCTGAATCAGGGCCGCTGCGATGCGAATGGTCCCTTGCGATTCCATTGGCCGTCCTGCGGGAGTGATCGAATCACTGTGTCACAGCGCTTGCGGCGCGGCCACCGGAAAAGGCGATTGATCCACCTTGGGCCCTGCGCTGAGTGCCGTGCTGCATCTCGCGTCGCGTATGTGACCGTCCGGTAACTCATGTTACGCGTGTTGCACCCATTCGTCCGATGTGTCATCTTTTTGGCAGGCTGGCAGAGAGCAGAACGATCAGCCGTGCGGAATGAGGGTTTCGGGTGAGCAATCGTCGCGTCGCGCTCGACGACAAGTACACGGCGACCTCGGGGCGCGTTTACTTGACCGGCACGCAGGCGCTGGTCCGCCTGCCTATCAGCCAGCACATGCGCGACGTCGCCGCCGGCTTGAACACCGCAGGCTTCATCTCCGGCTACCGCGGCTCGCCGCTCGGCGTCTACGATCAGGAGCTCTGGCGCGCGCAGCGCCATCTCGACGCGCACAACGTCGTTTTCCAGCCCGGCCTGAACGAGGAGATCGCGGCCACGTCCGTGTTCGGCTCGCAGCAATCATCGATCTTCGGCAAGCCAAAATATGACGGCGTGTTCGGCATCTGGTACGGCAAGAACCCGGGACTCGACCGCGCTGGCGATCCGATCAAGCACGCCAATGCGGCCGGCACGGCGAAGCACGGCGGCGTCCTGCTCGTTCCCGGCGATGACCACGCGGCGAAATCCTCCGATCTTGCCAACCAGTGCGAGTTCGCGCTGATGAACCATGCGATCCCGGTGCTTGCGCCGAGCGACATCCAGGATGTGCTCGACCTCGGGCTCTATGGCTGGGCGTTGTCGCGTTTCTCCGGCTGCTGGATCGGCCTGAAGATCGAGCCGAACGTCACCGATCGCTCGGCCTCCGTAGCGATCGATGCGGAGCGCATCAACATCACCATCCCCGACGATTTCGTGATGCCGCCCGATGGCCTCAATATTCGCTGGCCGGACGACCGCTTCGCGCAGGAGGCCCGTCTGCTCGATTTCAAGCTCAGGGCGGTCACCGCCTTTGCGTGCCGCAACCCGCTTGATCGCACCCTTTACGCCCGCGAGGGCGCTCGCATCGGCATTGTCACATCGGGCAAGGCCTATTCTGATGTGCGCGAGGCCTTGGACGAACTCGGCATCGACGAGCGTCGCGCGGGCCAGCTCGGTATCAGCATTCTCAAGATCGGACTGGCCTGGCCGATCGAGCCGGAGGGCGCGCGCGCCTTCTGCGAGGGCCTCGAGGAGGTGATCGTCGTCGAGGAGAAGCGCGCCGTCATCGAGGATCAGTTGCGCGCGCTGCTGTTTCATACGCCAGAGGCGCGGCGGCCGCAGGTCGTCGGAAAAAGCGACGAGGCCGGGCGGCCGCTGTTGTCGCCAAAACTCGAATTCGATCCGCTCGAGGTGGCGCGCATCATCGGGCGGCGCGTGCAGGCCCGCACCGGCGATGAGGATGTGCGCCGGCGCATCGAGGTGCTGGAGCAGCGGCGGGTGGCGGCGATGCCGACGAGCGCGGTGCGCGCGCCGTATTTCTGCTCGGGCTGTCCGCATAATTCCTCGCTGCCGCGGCCGGAAGGGACGCGCGCGCTCGCCGGCATCGGCTGTCACTGGATGGCGCTGTGGGTGCCCGACTTCAAGAATGAGCCCTCGACGCAGATGGGCGGGGAGGGCGCAAACTGGATCGGGCAGGCGCCGTTCACGGAAGACACGCACATCTTCCAGAATCTCGGCGACGGCACTTACTATCATTCCGGCTCGCTCGCGATCCGCGCTGCGATCGCCGCCAAGGTCAACATCACCTACAAGCTGCTTTACAACGACGCGGTGGCGATGACCGGCGGCCAGCCGGTCGAGGGCCACCCGACGGTCGCGATGATGACGCGTCAGCTTGCGGCCGAAGGTGTTGCCCGCATCGTGGTCGGCAGCGATCAGCCGGGGAAATATGTCAACGAGACGGGGCTCGCGCCCGGCGTCGCCGTGCATCATCGCGATGATCTCATTTCCGTGCAGCGCGAACTGACCAAAGTGCAGGGCGTGTCGGTCCTGATCTACGACCAGACCTGTGCGGCGGAGAAGCGCCGCCGCCGCAAGCGCGGAAAATTTCCCGATCCCTTGAAGCGGATGTTCATCAACGAGGCCGTCTGCGAAGGCTGCGGCGATTGCAGCCGCGCCTCGAACTGCATCTCGGTCGAACCGCTGGAGACCGAGTTCGGCCGCAAGCGGCAGATCAACCAGTCGAGCTGCAACAAGGATTATTCCTGCAACAACGGCTTCTGCCCGAGCTTCGTCACCGTCAACAATGCCGTGCTGCGCCGGCGCGAGGCGAGCACCCATCCTGCGACCTATGCCAATTTGCCGGAGCCGGCGCTCGCGCCGCTCGATCAACCGCACAATGTGATCGTGACCGGCATCGGCGGCACCGGTGTGGTGACGATCGGCGCCCTGATCGGCATGGCCGCCCATATCGAGGGCAAGGGCTGCTCGGTGCTCGACTCGATTGGCTTAGCGCAGAAGAACGGCGCGGTCGTGAGCTATATCCGTATCGCGGGCAACCCGGACGAACTGCACACCGCGCGGATTCCGGCGCTCTCGGCCGGTTGCATGATCGCCTGTGATGCCATCGTCGCGAGCGGCAGGGAGGCGATGACCGCCCTGCGCCCGGGGACAAAAGCGATCCTCAACAGTCACGTCGCGCCGACCGCCGCTTTTATCCTCGACCGCGATCTCGATCTCGATGCGGCCGGTCACAGCGAGCGCATTGCGCAAGCCATCGGCCAGCAGAATCTCGAGCTGGTCGACGCGCAGGAGCTCGCCGAGCGGCTGCTTGGCGATGCCATTGCGTCGAACATGTTCATGATCGGCTTTGCCCATCAACGCGGCTATCTGCCTGTCGGCCGCGCCGCGCTGGAGCAGGCGATCGAGCTCAACGGCGTCGCGGTAGAGATGAACATGCTCGCGTTCGCCTGGGGCCGCATGGCGGCGCACGACATGGCGATGGTGTGCCGCGTCGCCGGGCTCGATGCATCCGATCCCGTCGCGGCGATCGATACGGTCGAGCGCCGTGCAGCGTTCCTCACGCAGTATCAGAACCCGGCCTACGCCCAGCGCTACCGTGATTTTGTTGCTGGGGTGAGGGACGCCGAGCGCCGCGCGATTGGCGGCACATCCCGCCTCACCGACGCGGTCGTGCAGAATTACTTCAAGCTGCTGGCCTACAAGGACGAATACGAGGTCGCGCGGTTGCATACCGATCCCGCCTTCATGACGCGCCTTGCCGAAACCTTTGAACCCGGCTTTCGCATCGGCTTCAACATGGCACCGCCCTTGATCTCGCGCACTGATCCGGAGACCGGGCATCGGCGCAAGCGCTCGTTCGGGCCATGGCTGTGGCCGGTGTTGCGAGTTCTGGCGCGCGGCAAGGTGCTGCGCGGCACCGCTCTCGATCTATTCGGCTATCAGGCCGAGCGCCGCCGCGAGCGCGCGCTGATCGCCGACTATGAGGCAACGATCTCCGCGATCCTGCCGACGCTCAGCCGCGTCAACTATGACAGCGCGGTTCAGCTTGCGACGCTGCCGGACCAGATCCGCGGCTTCGGTCATGTCAAAGACAAGGCGATGAACGAGGCTAACGCAAAGC
>Ga0306921_10006003_pt1 | contig 12643 bp, 10 predicted proteins | sample sta12Cox44000080_FD_203760 | JGI IMG/M metagenome (GOLD analysis project Ga0306921, IMG submission 203760) | Lab enrichment of tropical soil microbial communities from Luquillo Experimental Forest, Puerto Rico - statoxic.12C.oxic.44.000.080 (v2)... | ecosystem: Environmental > Terrestrial >... | reverse complement strand
GCAGGCCTGCGCGGGGCATGGGCGCATCGTCATGCTTGCCGGCGAGCCCGGCATCGGCAAGACCCGCACCGCGCTAGAGCTGGCGGGTCATGCCGCGCAGCGGGAGGCGGCAGTGCTGTGGGGCCGCTGCCACGAAGAATCGGGAGCGCCGCCCTATTGGCCCTGGGTGCAGGTCATCCGCGCGTCCTTGCGCGACGCCGATCCCGATCTTCTCGCCGGTTTAGGCGCACAACCTGATCCGCGGTGCAGCGCGCCGATCTGGGTCCGTGCCTGCCCGAGCTGGCGCGCCATTTCCAAGCTGCCGGCAATGATGCCGACAGCGACCGAGCAATCGAATATGCGGTGCGCGCCGGCCGACGGGCGGATGCGCTGCTCGCCTTCGAGGACGCGGTACAGTTTTTTCAGACGGCCCTCGACGCTATCGAGCAGCAGACCGAGCCTGACGAGGCGGCGCGCTGCCGTGTGCTGCTTCTGCTCGGGGAAGCACAACGCAAATCCGGCGACTTCTCAAACGCGCTGGCGACCCTTGGCGAGGCTGCCAGATCCGCGGGCGGGCTGGGGTTGCCCGATGTTCTAGCGAACGCCGCACTGGCATATGAACAGGCCGCGTGGCGCTCGGGCCTTTCGCCTGATCTGCCTTCCCGCCGACTGCTGGAGGAGGCGCTGCGCGAGGTTCCCGAGGCAAAACTGGCGCTCCGCGCTCGATTGTCGGGCGCGCTCGGCAGGGCACTGCTCTATGCCAATGCCGAGACCGAGGGGAGGGCACAGGTTACAGAGGCGGTCGTGATGTCACGGCAAGTCGGCGATCCCGCCGTGCTGGCGACCAATCTTTCCTACCTTTTCGGTTTTTATTGGGGACCGGAGAGCACCGAAGACCTCCTGCATCCCGCGACCGAGATGGTTGCCGCGGCCGAGGAGGCCGGCGATCCGGAGTTGATGCTCAATGCACACGGCTACCGGCTGCCTTTGTCCCTACAGCTAGGCGATATGCAGGCGGTCGCGACCGATCTCGACGCGCTGATGAAGATGGATGCGCGGATCCGGCAGCGAACCTATTCGATTACCCTACGCGGCTATAACATCATGGTGGCGCTGATGCGGGGCGAATTTGCCGAGGCGGAGCGCCTGATCTTGGAGGTGACGGCCCTGGCACGGAACCTCGTCGTCCACGACGACCAAGTCAGCATGCAGATCTTCACGTTGCGCCGGGAGCAAGGCCGACTAGCGGGATTGCGGCCGGTTGTGTCCGCTTTTCTGCAGCAGAGTGCCGCTGCCAGTGTTTGGCGACCGGGATTGATGCTGCTCTACTTCGAGATCGGCCAACCGGAGCAGGCACGGAAAGAATACGAGCAGCTGGTGGGCGATTTCCCTGTCATGCCGCGGGATGGGCGCTGGCATTACTCGCTGGTGTATCTGAGCGAAGTTTGCGCCGCGCTTGGAGACGCCGCGCGCGCGCCGATGCTGTACAGCATGATGCTGCCTTATACCGGGCGCAATATCGTGCTAGGCCTCGCCATTGCCTGTTGCGGATCGGCGGATCGCTATCTCGGCCTGCTCTGCACTGCAATGGCGCGCTGGCCCGAGGCGAAGCAGCATTTCGAAAGGCGCTGGCGATGAACGAGCGGATCGGTGCACGCGTGCCGCTGGCGCACACCCAGCACGACTTTGCCACGATGCTGCTGGCGCGCGGCGAGGCCGGTGGGCGGGAGCGCGCTCTTTCCCTGCTGCAGGCGAGCCTGGACAGCGCGCGCAAGATCGGCATGCGGGCATTGGAGGAGCGCGCCGCCCGGCGCCTTGACGAACTGTCCGTTGCCGGTGCACACGATGATCTAACGGCGCGCGAGACCGAAGTGCTGGGTCTGATCGCCATTGGCCGCAGCAATGCCGACATCGCGACGGCGCTTTCGATCAGCCTCAACACGGTGGCAACGCATGTCCGGAACATTCTCGCCAAGACCGGCTGCGCCAACCGCACCGAGGCCGCCGCCTACCCGATACGGCAGGGCTTGGCGCCTCGCGCGTAGCCGGCTCCCGGACGGATCTCATCATTTCTGGTGAGACCACGGCACCGGCTCCTGTGAGCATGGGATCGTCGGTTCTGACGATTTATTTAATTTCGCCGCTCTGTAGGATCTGCATCCGGCAAGGCAGGAGCCGAGCCGATGCTCTCAGGGAGGCGATAATGCGTGACCAAAAGTATGTCCTATCGGATGAGTTGCTGCGCCAATTCGCGAAGCGATGTGGCGGTTACGACCGCAAAAACCGGTTCTTCCACGAGGATTTCGAGGATTTGCGGGATGCCGGCTATCTGACGATGGCCGTGCCGAAAGAACTGGGCGGGGCCGGACTCGATCTCGCCGAAGTTTGTCGCGAGCAGCGCCGGCTCGGCTATCATGCTCCGGCGACGGCGCTCGGCATCAACATGCATCTCTATTGGGTCGGGCTGGTCGCCGATCTGTGGCGCCGGGGCGACCGTTCGCTTGAATGGCTGCTGGAGGAGGCGATGGCGGGCGAGGTCTTCGCCGCCGGGCATTCCGAGCGCGGCAATGACCTGCCGGTTCTGCTTTCCACCAGCAAGGCCGAGAGGGTGGATGGCGGGTTCCGGATTTCCGGACACAAAATGTTCGGCACCTTGGCACCGGTGTGGACGCGCTATGGCTTGCACGCAACCTGGGCCGATGCCGAAGGCGGCCCAAAAATCGTGCACGCCTTCCTACCGAGGAGCCATGACGGCTGGCGCATCGTCGAGACTTGGGACACGATGGGGATGCGCGCCACCCGCAGCGACGATGTGGTGCTGGAAGGCGCCTTCGTGCCCGACAAATATGTTGCGCGGATCTTGCCGGAAGGTTTCGCCGGCGCCGATGCGTTCGTCTTGGGTATGTTCGCCTGGGCGCTGCTAGGCTATTGCAACATTTACTGTGGCATCGCTCAGCGTGCGATCGACCTCGCGCTGCCGGGGATCAAGAACAAAACCTCGCTGGGGCTGAGCCGCTCGATGGCCTACCACCCCGATATCCAGCACGCAGTGGCCGAAATGATGCTGGATTTCGACCCGATCGGCCCGCATATCGACCGGATCGCACAAGACTGGTCGAACGGGGTCGACCACGGCGGCGTCTGGCCGGCCAAGATCATCTCGGCCAAATACCATGCGGTCGAGGCCTGCTGGCGGATCGTCGACCGGACCATGGAAGTCTCCGGCGGCGCCGGCATGTTCCGCGCCAACGAGTTGGAACGGCTGTTTCGCGACGCGAGATGCGGCCGCTTTCACCCGGCCAACACCTTCCTGGTGCACGAGCTCGTCGCCAAAACGGCGCTCGGCATCGACCTCGGCGAACAGCCGCGCTGGGGCTAATGAAAGCGCTAGATCAAAATTGGGTGACCCAGCCGTTCACGCGCAGATGACCGCTTTCCATCGGCGGCGCCGGAATCCTGGCCGTGTCAATGAATGACCAAAATGGGGCAAGAAGAGTAGTCCCCGCCCCCGAGGTCGAGCGTCGGCAGCGGGTTCAGTAAGCGGACCTTGGTCGGGACACTCGGCAAGGAGCGAGATGCGCCGATGATCGGGATAGGGGGGCACCTCGCGGTGCCACCCTATCCCGATCATCGACCCTTTCCGGTCTTTTGGCGGTCAGCGTCTTAGCTACAACTAGGTGCCCTTGTGCTAGGATTGCGGCGTTCATGGCCAGGGAGGAAGGCCGTGGGTCATCAGCAGAATGCGGGCCAGCGCAGTCTGATGCTACGGCGGCGCGACTTCATCGCCCTCCTCGGTGGCACCATTAGCTGGCCGCTTACGTCCCGCGCGCAGACGCCAAAACGCCGTCGCATCGCCTTTCTTGTCACTGGGACGCCGCTTATCGGCCAGCCCTACATTGAGACTTTCAGACAAGATCTTCGCACGCTCGGCTACAGCTGATGATCTTGCGATCGAGGCCCGTTTTACGGAAGGACACACGGAGCGCCTTCCCGACCTTGCGGCAGAATTGGTGAGAACCGCCCCAGAAGTCATTGTCACTGGGACGAACGCGGCGGTGCAGGCGGCAAAACAGGCGACGCCGACGATCCCGATCGTCATGTCGGGTTCCGGCGATCCGGTTAGTGCTGGGATCGTCGCCAGCCTCGCGCACCCGGGCGGCAACATCACCGGGCTAACCGCCTCTGACTCTTACGAGATGACGGGGAAATGGCTGGAACTGCTGAAGGAGCGCTTCCGGCTGTCGCGCGTTTTGCGATCCTGCTCAACCCCGGCAACCCTACGCACGGCCCCGTACTAAAGGTCGCGCGGCAAGCGGCCCGAACCCTGGCAGTTGAACTCCTCCCGGTCGAAGCCGGCACTGCCTCTGCGATCGACGGCGGCTTCACCACCATGATTGGTGAGCACTCGAACGCTCTGATCGTTCCGGCCGATGCTCTCTTCCTTTCGGAAAGGACCCGGATCGTCGAACTCGCGGCCAGACATCAGCTACCGACAATCTATCAGTTTCGCGAGGACGTGGCGATCGGCGGTTTGATGAGCTATGGAGCTAATCAAAGGGACATTAATCGGCGGGCGGCGGCTTATGTCGATAAGATCCTCAAAGGCGCCAAGCCGGCCGATCTCCCGATCGAGCAGCCAACAAAGTTCGAGCTCGTGGACAGCCCGGGCCCTCGGCTTCACGGTACCCCAATTGCTGCTGGCCCGCGCTGACGAGGTGATCGAGTAGCGCATTTTAGAAGGCGTCCCTCTGCGCAGGTCGAACTTCCGGTTTTCCACCCAACGGGTGTTGCGAACGGCAGGTGTGGGGCATGAAGGCCAGTTCTCGGGGCCGAGCCCGAGCGGCCGTTGTCGGTTTCGAAAGCGGTCGTTCCGCTGCCGACGAACAGGCCATCTAGACTTTTGCGTCAGGTTCTGAGCCTCGTTGAGCTCGATCGCTCCTCGAAGAATGTCGGGAGGCCCAGCCTGCGCATCGACCGTCTGCACCGGCTGGAGGCACTGTCCGGATCGCCGAGGCAATCACTGTGAAGCCGCGCCAGGAGTCCGAATGCCGGATGATCGGCCTGATGCTCTAGGCAGCGGTGAACCACCGACGCCGTGATCGCCGGTGCGTCGGGGTCAGCGTGGTTTGCCGCGGGAAAGGAGCTCGCGGATCGAGCGGCCTTTAGGACGCGAGCGCTCCGCAACAGCAATCACCAAGACATGTCTACCTTGACCGACGAGATTGCCTGCTGGTGCACCTTTGCGATCATCTCGCACCCGGACACCGGCAAGACCACCTTTGCCGAGAAATTGCTGCTGTCCGGCGGGGCGATCCAGCCGGGGGGCGAGGTCAGGACGCGCGGCGAGCGGCGGCGGACCCGCCCCGCCTGGATGGCGATCGCGCGCAGCGCGGCATCTCCTCTCTTCGACGACGAGGCCTTGAGCATTAGCACCCGGCTTTCAACTGGCTCGAGAGGAAAGTCAGGAGGACATCAAGTCGTTACGAGGGTCACGATCTAGCGATCAGCGGCAAGTGCGATCGCAGCTGCGGTGGGGTCGCGATCCCGGCCGGCTGCCACAGGTGGTAAAACGCCCATTTCGCGCTTTGGGCGAGCAGCAGGTAACTCACGGTCAGCCCTGCAATTGCCAAGAGGAAGTTGGTAGAGGGTGGAGCAAAGCCGAACCACGCGCCTAATGGCGTAAACGGCAGCGCGACCGCAATCACGACGACTGCGATTGAGGTCGCGGCGAGGAGAGGATGCGGGCGGCTCTTGAGCGGGTTGCGCCGTGTGCGAAGCACGAAGATGACCAGCACCTGGGTAGCAAGCGACTCGATGAACCAGCCGGTCTGGAACAGCGCCTGGCCGGCATCGAACACAAGCAGCAATAGGCCGAAGGTCAGAAAGTCGAACACCGAACTCACGGGCCCCAACACCACCGTGAAGTTGCGGATGAATCGCATGTCCCAATGCTCGGGCTTCTCGGTGATCTCGCTGTCGACTTCGTCCAATGGGATCGGCATCTCCGACACGGCGTAGAGCAGGTTATTGAGCAATATCTGCACCGGCAGCATCGGCAGGAACGGCAGTATCAGTGTCGCTCCGGCCATCGAGAACATGTTCCCGAAATTCGAGCTCATTGCCATCATGATGAATTTCATGATATTGCCAAAGGCGCGGCGACCTTCTGTGATCCCGCGCTCGAGCACGCCTAAATCGCGCTGGAGCAAAATGATGTCGGCTGCATCTTTGGCGACGTCGACAGCGGTATCGACAGAGATCCCCACATCGGCAGAGTGCAGCGACGGCGCATCGTTGATCCCGTCGCCGAGAAAACCGACGACATGGCCGCGGTGCCTCAACCCAAGAATGATGCGGTTCTTCTGAGCGGGTGTGACCCGGCAGAACAGGTTTGTCTGTTCCAGGTGCGCGGCGAGCGCTTCGTCGCCAAGCGCTTCGATCTCAGTGCCGGTCAGCACCCCGATGATCGGAATACCCAGCTCGGTGCAAACATGTTGGGTTACGCGCTCGTTGTCACCGCTGAGGATCTTGACGCCGACACTCTTGGCCCCAAGCGCGGCGATGGCTGCCCCCGCGCTCTCCTTTGGCGGATCGAAAAAGACAACAAAGCCGGCAAAAACCAAATCCCGTTCGTCGGCCACCGTTGCGCCCGCACCGTCCAGCTCAAGCTCGCGCCAGGCGACCCCGAGTGCGCGAAATCCGTCCGTGCTAAGCCTCTCGAAGACTTTCGCGGCGCCGGCTCGCGCGGTTTCGTCGAGCGGCTGAGGCTCGGGCTTACCGGGCTCTTCATACCGGCTGGCGAGTTTGATGATATCTTCCGGCGCGCCTTTGGTAACCAGCAGGCGGTGGCCCTCGTGTACGACGACCACCGAAACACGGCGGCGTTGAAAGTCGAACGGTACCTCGTCGCTCTTCGACCAGCCCTCGGCACGCGGTGGACCGGCTTCGAGGATCGCGGTATCGAGCGGGTTCCTCAAACCGTCCTGGAAATGGCTGTTGAGCCAAGCCAGTTCGGCCACGCGCTCGCTGTCGGCGCCCGAGAGCGCAACCTGCCGCGCGAGCCTAATCTTGGCTTCGGTGAGCGTCCCCGTCTTGTCCGTGCAAAGCAGGGTCATGCTGCCCAGATCGTGGATCGCGCCAAGCCGCTTTACGATCACCTGCGCTTTCGCCATGCGAATGGCGCCGCGTGCGAGTGTTACTGAGACGATCATAGGCAAGAGCTCGGGCGTGAGCCCCACAGCGAGAGCCACGGCGAACAGAAAGCTTTCCAGCCAGGGCCGATGGAACAGCAAATTGATCAGCAAGACGAACAATACGAGGACCTCAGTAAAGCGGACGATCAGCATGCCAAATCTGTAGGTGCCTCGATCCAAGGCGGAAGGCGGCGGCGGTCGCCGCAGCGTACTGCTGATCTGGCCGAGCTGGGTTGTCGGGCCGGTGCTGCAGACCATTAGCCGGGCGGAGCCGTTCATCACCGAGCTGCCCATAAAGGCGGCGTTGCTTGCGTCGTCGACTTCCGGGCTGTCGATGCCTTCGTCGTGCGCGTGTTTCTCCGCCGGATATGACTCGCCTGTCAGCAATGCCTCGTTGACGAAGAAATCTTTGGTTTCGAGAAGGCGCCCATCTGCCGGAACCAGATCTCCGGCGGCGAGCAGCACGACATCACCAGGGACGAGGTCCTGCCCGAGCACCGTCACTTCCTGACCGTCGCGCAGCACCTGCTCTTTGAGTGCCACCGAGAGTTTCAGATGCTCGGCCGCCTCCTCGGCGCGATATTCCTGCACGGTATCAAGTCCGGCGCTTATCAGGACAATTGTCGAAATGATGATCAGGCTCGTTAGATCCCCCGTGAGCGCAGAAATCACCGCCGCCGCCAGCAGGACGATCACGAGCGGGTTGCGGAACCGGCTGAGGAATTTGAGCGGCAATGACAGGCGCCGATGCCCCTCCAAAGTGTTGGGGCCGAATCGAAGCCTGCGCTTCGCAGCCTCTGCGGAGCTCAGACCGCTTGGACCAGCCCCAAGCTGCCGCTCGAGATCGGCGAGCGCTATCTGCCAGAACTTATGCCCGGGCTCGCTATCCGATCTCATCGGTAATCCCTCTGCTAGATCACTCAGGGCGACATCCGTTTCGGTTGCACCCGGGGTGCTCAAAACCACGATCGCGGCACTCGCTCAGCCGCCGTTCCCGTTCCAAAGTGAAAATTCAAATCAAACATCGGCGCTAAATCTCCATAGCCCGACACCACCGACGGTGCGAACTCCCTTCGCGGTTTCCTCCCTCGATGCTTTTCCGACGCCTGTCTCCGTGCATCCCATCGCACCTGCGCCTGGCAGGCATCCGAAAACCCTTAACGTTTGCGGACATTAACCGACGCAGTGTCCTCAGCTACTTAGCACCAGCGGGTAATCGGGTAAGCCGCTGGCGCCTGCCGGAGCCGCGCAGTGAGCAATAGCTGGATGCGCTTTTTGGCAAACTCGAGCAGCAAGAGAGCAATCAGGCCGCTGACCAGTGCCACGAGGATATCGTCGCCGTGCAGCGGACCGAAGTGGAACAATTTGCGCGCCGGGGGAAAGAGAATTATCCCGGTAAGGATGGCGGCGCTCGCCGCGACGACCCACCACAGGACCACATTGGGTCGCGCGAACGCGGCAAAAATAGAGGCGCCAAGCGACCGATTGACGAGGACAAGGCCGAGATTGGTCGCGACCAGCGCTGCAAAGGCTAGCGAGCGCGCATCGGATTCCGGGAGGTTCTGGCGCAGGGCCATGACGAAGAGACCGGCGACCAGGGCTAGGACAAGAAATCCCTGCAACAAGCTCCAGATTACAAAGCCGACGGTCAAGAGAGGTGTGGATGGATGGCGTGGCGGGCGACGCATTATGTCGACTTCCTCGCCCTCGGCTTCGAACACGATCGAGCACACAGGATCGATCACCATTTCGAGAAAGGCGATGTGAAGGGGCCAGAACAGCAATGGCAGCCCAGACAAAAGCGGTAGCAGTGCCAGGCCGGCGATGGGCACATGGATAGCGAGGATATAGGCCATAGCCTTGCGCAGATTGTCGTAGATCCGACGCCCAAGGCGGACAGCGGCAACGATCGAGGTAAAATCGTCATCGAGCAGGATCAGCGAAGCGGCCTCGCGCGCGACATCGGTGCCGCGGCCACCCATAGCAATACCGATATGCGCCGCTTTCAGCGAAGGCGCGTCATTGACGCCGTCTCCGGTCATGGCAACGACCTCGCCATTGGCCTTCAGCGCATTGACGATCCGCAATTTCTGCTCGGGCATCGTGCGGGCAAAGATCGTGGCCGAGCGCACGCGCTCTTTAAGATCGCCATCGCTCATGGTTTCGAGCTCGGCGCCGGTGACAATATCGCTGGACTCGAGATTGGCCTGCGCGGCGATGGCGCGTGCCGTTTGCGGATAATCACCGGTGATCATGATGACCCGGATGCCGGCGCTGCGGCACTCCTGGACTGCCGCCGGCACGGTCGGGCGCAAGGGATCTGCAAGACCGACAAGACCCAGGAACTCCAACGGAAATTCGTGCGGCCTCTCTGGACGCACAACAATGGCGGGTACGGGGGCGCACCCGACGGCGAGCATGCGCATGCCTTCTTGCGCCATTTCGTCAACAGTGCGGCGTAGCTCCGCCCGATCGCCTTCCGGCAGCTGACAAAGCTCCGCAATGGCTTCTGGCGCGCCTTTGGCGGCGACAATCAGCTCCGGGGATCCAGCCTGTTCATACACATGAGTAACGGCGAGAAGATCTGGGCACAGCCCGTATTCCCATTTGAGGGTGAGGCCGCCGTGCGGCGGGTCATCCCTCGACAGGTGTTCGGCGCCGAGAGCTTGAAACGCCTTCTCCATGGGATCGAAGGGTTCGCGCGCGCTGGCGAGAATTCCATATTCGAGGAGCGTCGCAAACCTCCCGTCGAGCGGACCTTTGTCTGCTTGGTGCCAATAATCGTTCCCGGCGCGCAGGGCGAGGATCGTCATGCGGTTCTGAGTCAGGGTGCCGGTCTTGTCGGTGCACAGCACCGTAGCTGCGCCGAGGGTCTCGATCGCCCCGACGCGCCGGGTCAGGACCCTGGCGCGCGAGATGCACCAGGCGCCCATCACCATGAAGACGGTCAGGACGAGCGGGAATTCTTCGGGCAGCATTGACATGCCAAGCGCAATGCCGCTCAACAAGGCGTCGAGCCATCCGCCGCGCCAGAGACCATAGAGCACAACAGCAAGCGCGCTCAGGCTCAGACCGACGGCGGCAAAATTGCGGACCAGGCGCCGTGTCTGCAGGCGCAGCCGTGGCGGCTCGGTGTCGATGCGGGTGATCGCAAGGCCAATCTTGCCGATCTCGCTGGCTGCGCCCGTCGCTGTGACTTCGGCCCGGCCGTACCCCCGAACGACCATGCTGCCGGAATAAACATGTGGCAAATCATCGCCCCCCGGACGTGCCAGGGGAGCTTCCGCCGAGGCAATCTTACGCACCGGGACGGCTTCGCCGGTGAGTAGCGATTCATCGCACTGCAGATCGTGCGCCGAAAGCACGGTCGCATCTGCCGGGACGCGGTCGCCTTCGGCAAGGATGACGAGGTCTCCACGGACGACTTCGGCGCCGGCAATGCGCTTCTCAACGCCGTCGCGGATCACGAGTGCACGTGGGCTGGTCGGATCGCGCAGGCTTTCGAGCACGCGCTCGGTACGGGCTTCCTGAACGACGGCGATCAGGACCGAGGTGCACGCAAAAATGCCCAGCACGACGGCCTCTTTGAAATCGCCGAGGACGAGATAGATCGCTGCTGCGCCGAGCAGCAGCGCGAACATCGGCTCGCGCACGATCTCGAGGACAATGCCGATAAAGGTGCGGCGGTCGGCTTGAGGGAGGATGTTGGGCCCCTCCGCCTTAAGACGGGCCGCGGCTTCGCCTTCGGAAAGGCCTCGGAAAAGAGGATTTTGCGAACCGCCGTCCACGCTCACTCCCGGGGGACGAGAACCGAACAGCGAGCGTGGCGCACCACCCGTGCCGCATTGGTGCCGAGCAAGTAATCCTTCATGGCCGGGCGATGCGATCCGACGACAACGAGATCGGCCTCAGTTTCCTCGGCGACCTCCAAAATCTCGGCATAGATGCTCATGCCATGCGTGACGACAATGTTGGGCTTAAGGTCGGAAGCATCGACGCGCCGGATCAGGGCGGCGATGCGGTTTTCGAGATCTGCGGCGATCAAGTCATAGCCCAGCGGCGCTGTCTTGGCTTGCAGGAGGGCCTCGACCTCGCGCACCACGCTCAGGACGTGAAGCCGGGCACCAAAGGTACGGGCAAGTTCGACAGCAGAAAGTAATGGCTTGCGGCAGAAAATTTCGTCATTGAGGTCAATGGCGAGCAGAATATTTTTGTACATTTGAACCTCGCACAGAGGGTCGTCAGGGCTAACATTACCTTGCACTCGCGGTCGCGCACATCTTCGGGGTGGCAGGCGCCAGTTTCGTTCACAGAGAAAATCTCGTGCTTAGCCCGCCTAAGGCGGAAAGCATCCTCACCCTAGCCGCATCATCACCTATCGGCTGCAGAGGGCCGCGGGCGGTCATTCTTGGGTCCGCGATCAAACCGCCGGGTTCGCTAAAGCTTATTTAGAAGACGCGGCTGATACTCTTTCGCAGTTTATCTTAGATCAGCCGCCATTGCCCATCGGGCTGCAAACAGCTGCTGAGCCTATAATGCTCTGGACCGGCAGGCGTGCGCTTAGTTATCAACCTGTAATCCAGGGTCTCGCATTGCTGGCCGTTTCGCGTGAATTTCCTGACGAGCGCTATTTTGCCGGAATTCTGCGACTCCGGGTTGCTCCATTTGGCTGTGGAGCCGACCGGCTTGCCGTGCACCTGCTCGTTGACGGTGTGACGGATGATGTCGAGGTCTTGCTTTGTCAGCTCGACATTGGTCTCGAGCCCAAATCCCAAAAATTGCGCCCGAGCTGGCAACCAGACGGCGAGGGCGGCGCACACGACGACTACTCTGAGCGACGAAAACATTGCTGTGCTCCGCGAATTATTGACGGAAACGCGAGCCTGGCATCGGAAGCTGCCATGCCGCCTTGATCTAAATCAACAAAGAACCAGGCTGCTACCGGCAGCTCGCCATCTAGCGCTCCACGCCGCTTTGCCGTCCATCAGCAAAAGGTCAGCTTCGGGCGCCAGGGCCGAGACACGGCGGGTCCGACCAGTAGCTGGCGCGAGTAAGGAGGACAAAGAAAAGCCGATTCCAGCGCATGGGACAGCCGCCTACAGTGGTGGAATGATGTGCTCCTCTACGCGCTGCACGCCGGCGATGTTCTCGGCGGCGACGCGCAGCGCCCGTCTCTCCTCTTCCGTCTGGTTGGCGGCAAGCCAGAAATGCACCACTCGATCCCTGACGATTACGTCGGCTGCCCAGATCTTGAACCAATCCTGAGTCTTGAACCATTCCTGTCCCATCAGCTCGGCGAGGAGCTTCGCTCGGATGGTGCGGTCGTCGTCGGCGTCGTCCACTGCGTCGCTCTTCGTCACCGCCAGCGCCCGCACGAGATTTGCCCGGCTGACGATGCCCACAATCTGGCCTTCACGGAGGACCGGTACGCGCTTGATCCTCTTGGTTTCGAGCAGCATCGCAATCTCGGT
>Ga0306921_10006001_pt1 | contig 12644 bp, 10 predicted proteins | sample sta12Cox44000080_FD_203760 | JGI IMG/M metagenome (GOLD analysis project Ga0306921, IMG submission 203760) | Lab enrichment of tropical soil microbial communities from Luquillo Experimental Forest, Puerto Rico - statoxic.12C.oxic.44.000.080 (v2)... | ecosystem: Environmental > Terrestrial >... | reverse complement strand
CAGACCCGCTCGCCCGTCGTCGAAACCGCCTCCGGCAAGGTGAGCGGCGTGACCGCGGGTGGCGTGCACGTCTTCAAGGGCATCCCGTACGGCGCACCGACGTCGGGCGCCAATCGCTTCCTGCCGCCCAAGCCGCCGACGCCGTGGAGCGGCGTGCGCGAGGCGACGGCCTATGCCGGCCGCTCGCCGCAGGCCGCCGCCAACCCGCAGCGGCCCGAGCTGGCGACGGTGTGGGGGCCGGTCGACACGCTGGCCGAGGGCGAGGATTGCCTGACGGTTCACGCCTGGACGCCCGGTCTCGATAACGCCAAGCGCCCGGTGATGGTGTGGCTGCATGGCGGTGCCTTTTCCTACGGCTCGGCCAACTCGCCGCGCTACGACAGCGCCAACCTCGCGCGACGCAACGACGTCGTCGTCTTCGCGGTCAACCATCGCCTCAACATCTTCGGCCATCTCGACCTGTCAGCGGTCGGCGGCGCGCGCTTTGCCGAGTCGGGCAATGTCGGCGTGCTCGATCTCGTGCTCGCGCTCGAATGGGTGCGCGACCACGCCGCCCGCTTCGGCGGCGATCCCGGCAACGTCACGATCTTCGGCCAGTCGGGCGGCGGCGGCAAAGTCTCGGCGCTGCTCGCCATGCCGCACGCCAAAGGCCTGTTCCACAAGGCCATCGTGCAGAGCGGCGCCAGCGTGCGCTTTGCCGAGCGCGAGCGCACGACGCGGCTCGCCGACGCTGTGCTGAAGCAGCTTGGATTGGGGAAGGGCGACATCGACAAGCTGCAGGCCCTGCCGATGAAGGTGCTGCAGGCCGCCGTCGCGCCGGCCCAGGCGACCCTGCCGCGGCCCAGGCTGCCGCTGCTCGACCGCTACAATTTCGGCCCGGTGATCGATCACAAGGACCTGCCCGCCCAGCCGTTCGATCCCGTGGCGCCGGCCATTTCGGACGACGTGCCGGTGATGGTCGGCGACACCAAGGACGAGAGCGCGATCTTCCTGGCACCCGACGACGCGGTGTGGAACCGCACGCTGAGCGAGGAGGAACTCGCCAAGCGAATTAGATCTGTCGCCGGCGATAAAGCCGACAAGCTCGTGGCCTACTACAAGGAAGGCACACCCGCCGACCGGCTGATCACCGCGCTCACCGCCTCGAACTTCGGCGTGCGCTCGATCATGCTGGCCGAGCGCAAGGCTCAGCGCGGCAAGGCGCCGGTATGGGCCTACGACTTCGCCTGGGAGACGCCGGCGTTCGGCGGACGGCTCAAGTCATGCCACTCGGTCGAGGTGCCGTTCGTGTTCGACACGCTTCATGTGATCGGCGCGCACCATCAGAAGCCCGGCGCCCAGGCGCTGGCCGACCGCGTCTCCAAGACCTGGGCCAGCTTTGCCCGCACCGGTCAATGCGATTGGCCGGCCTACACGGCCGACAAGCGCACCACCATGGTGTTCGACGACAACTGCCGCACCGTCGACGATCCCGACGGCGCGGTGCGTCCGCTGTGGGCCGAGGCGGCTAGTAGCGGCTGAGCTCCGCCCGCCCCACCACCATGTGATGGACCTCGTCGGGGCCGTCGGCAAAGCGCAGGTGCCGCTGGTTCATGTACATCTCCGACAGCGGCGACCATTGCGAGATGCCGGTGGCGCCGTGGATCTGGATCGCCTGGTCGATGATGGTGCAGACCTTCTCCGGCACCATCGCCTTGACCATGCTGACCCAGATGCGGGCCTCGCGGTTGCCCAGCACGTCCATCGCCTTGGCGGCCTTCAGCACCATCATGCGCATCGCCTCGATCTCGATCCTGGCGCGCGACACCAGCTCGAGATTCTTGCCGAGCTGGATGATCGGCTTGCCGAAGGCCGTGCGCTTGGCGCCGCGCGTCACCATCAGCTCGAGCGCCTTCTCGGCGGCGCCGATCGAGCGCATGCAGTGATGGATGCGGCCAGGGCCGAGCCGGACCTGGCTGATCTCGAAGCCGCGGCCCTCGCCCAACAGGATGTTGGCGGCCGGCACCCGGCAGTTGTTGAAGCGCAGGTGCATGTGGCCGCGCGGCGCATGGTCGTGGCCGAACACCGTCATCGGCCCGACGATTTCCAGGCCGGGCGTGCCGATCGGCACCAAGATCTGCGACTGCTGGAACTGCGGCGAGGCGTCGGGGCTGGTCTTGACCATGACGATCATGATCTTGCAGCGCGGATCGCCGGCGCCGGAGATGTAGTACTTCTCGCCGTTGATCACCCATTCGTCGCCGTCGAGCTCGGCGCGTGTCGAGACATTCTTGGCGTCCGACGAGGCGACGTTAGGCTCGGTCATGGCGTAGGCCGACCGGATCTCGCCGTTCAAGAGCGGCTTCAGCCACTTCTCCTTCTGCTCGGGCGTGCCGACCCGCTCCAGCACCTCCATGTTGCCGGTGTCGGGCGCCGAGCAGTTGAGTGACTCGGAGGCGAGCGGATACTTGCCGAGCTCGGCGGCGATATAGGCGTAGTCGAGGTTGGTGAGCCCGCGGCCGATCTCGGAATGGGGCAAGAAGAAGTTCCACAGCCCCGACTTCTTGGCCTTGTCCTTGGCCTTCTCCAGCAATTCGAGCTGGCCCGGCGCCCAGCTCCAGCGCTCCTTGCGGTTCTCGCCGAGCTTGAAGAACTCCTCGATGATCGGCGCCACGTTCGCCTCGATGTGCGCCTTCACCGCGTCGAACAGCGGCTGCGCCTCCTTCGACATGGCGAGGTTGTTCAGCTCGGCATCGAGATCGGGCCGCACGGGCTTGGTCTTGGGGGCCGCGCCTTTGGCGGCAACGTGGACGTTCACGGGGTGTCTCCTTCTTGGGTCTGGAGAGACCCTAGACGAGATTCGCAGGTCGCGAAATCGCATCCGCCATGTTCGCCCTCACCGGTTAAGCCAGCGCTTGGCGAAGCCGAGCAGGCCCTGCGGCATGAAGATCACCATGAGGATGAAGATCACGCCGAGCGGTACCAAGTAGCTCATGCCGACGAGGCCGTGCAGACCGATGGGGTCGAGGTAGGTGGCGGTAAAGAGCCGCGAGAAAGCCTCGCTCAGCAGCAGGAAGAACGCAGCACCCACGATCGGCCCGACCAGGGTGCCGACGCCGCCGATCACGTTGTAGATCACGGTCTGGCCAGAGACCACGAAGAACACGAAATCGGGCGCCGCGAACTGGTTCTGGATGGCGTAGAGGACGCCTGCCAGTCCGGCAAAAAGTCCGGACAGCATCACCGCGACGATCTTGTAGCGCTCGACGGGATAGCCGATCGCCCGCGTGCGCGCCTCGTTCTCGCGGATCGACTGCAGCACCATGCCGAACGGCGACTGAGTGATCCGGCGCAGCAGCAGGTAGGACCCGGCCACCACCGCCAGAACGAACCAGTGCAGCACCTCGGGCGTGAACTCGATCGAGAACAGGCCGGGGACGGCGAGCGCCGGCTGGTCGAAGTTGAGGCCGTTCTCGCCGCCGGTCCATTTGGTCGAGGTGAAAATGATGACGTAGAAGATCTGCGAGAAGATCAGCGTCGTGATTGCGAAGTAGATGTCGCGCAGCCGGGTTGAAAAATAGGCGACGAAGGCTGCGACTCCGGCGGCGGCGACCAGGCCATACAGCAGCGCCACCCAGAGGTTCGCCGGGCGCGTCGTCAGCAGCGCTGCCGCCGCGCCGTACATGCCGAGCCCGAAGAACGCCGAATGTCCGAACGAGATCATTCCGGTGTATCCGATCAACAGGTCGGACGACATCGCCAGCAGTCCCCAGATCAGGACCTCGGTGACGAAGCGCCGCCAGAATTCGGGCAGCACCAGCGGGGCGACGACCAGCAGGGCCATCGCCACGGTAAAGACCGACCAGAAGATCACGGGATGGCGACGGCTGATCATTTCGGCGTCGCCACGAACAGACCGGTGGGTCGCCACAGCAGCGTCAGGATCAGCACGACGAAGGAGACGATGATCGCCTGCGAGGGACTGACCCACAGCGACGCATAGGCCTCGAGCAGGCTGATCATGATGGCAGCGAGAACCGACCCGGCAAGGCTGCCCATCCCACCAACGACCACGACGATGAAGGCGCGCAAGATCCAGTTCAGGCCCATGGTCGAGTCGACTCCGCCGAACGGCCCGAACAGCACGCCGCTTGCGGCCGCCATGCCGGCGCCGATGGCGAACACGCCGGTCAGGACCCATGGCACGGGAATGCCCATGGCCTGCGCCATCACGCGATCCTGCGTCGTGGCGCGGATCCAGATGCCCCAGGTGCCGCGTTTCAGGAACAACCAGAAGCCGCCGATGATCCCGGCCGACAGGAATGCGACGGCGACGCGGTACCAGGGGTAATCGAGATGGAAGAGGTTGAAGTGGCCGACGATCGGCTCGTTGATCTTGCGCGACACCGCGCCGAACTGCCACAGCGCGTAGTTCTGCAGCACCAGCGACATGCCGAAGGTCGCCAGGATCGTCGTCAAGGGATCGCGACCGATCAGCGGCCGCAGGGTCACCACGTACATCAGGGCGCCGAAGATGGCGATCAGCAGCGTGGCGGCGACCAGCGCCAACCAGAAGCTGCCGGTCAGCGCCAGCATGACGACGCCCATGTAGGCGCCCAGCATCAGGAGCTCGCCGTGCGCGAAGTTGACGACGTCCATGATACCGAAGATCAAGGTCAGGCCGGATGCCACCAGCGCCAGGATCATGCCGGTCACAACGCCGTTGATCGTCTGAATGAGGATCTGGCCGAGCAACTCTTCCATTTCAGACTCCGAGATACTGGTGGATCACCGGATCGTCGACGTGCAGGTCCGACGCCATGGCGTGATGGCGCACCTCGCCCTTCTCGATGAAGTAGATGCGCCGGCTGGCGTCGAGCGTCAGCGGCACGTTCTGCTCGACCAGCAGAACCGCCACACCCTCGTCGCGCAGTGCGCCGACGATCTGCAGGATCTGCGACACCATGCGTGGCATCAGCCCCTCGGTCGGCTCGTCGAGCAGGATGATCTTGGGTTCGAGCGTCATCGCCCGCGCGATCGCCAGCATCTGCTGCTCGCCGCCCGACAGCGTACCGCCGGGCTGCTTGCGCCGTTCGGCGAGGATCGGAAAATAGGTGAAGACCTTGTCGAGCAGCTCGGCCTTCTTGGCCTTGCCGACGCCGCCGCGGTCGAGCCCGGTGCGCAAATTCTCGAGCACGGTGAGCAGGGGAAAGATCCGCCGATCCTCGGGGACATAGCCGATGCCGAGCCGCGCCACCTGATGTGGCGCGAGCCGGCTGATCGGACGGCCCTCGAACACCACCTCGCCCGCACTCGGATGGACGAGGCCCGCGACCGCCTTCAGGGTCGTGCTCTTGCCGACGCCGTTGCGCCCCAGCAGGCCCACCACCTCACCGCGGCCGACCTCGAGCGTGACGCCGTGCAGGATGTGGCTCTTGCCGTAGTGGCTGTGGATGCCGGCGACGGACAGCAGCGCCGGCCGCCCGCCTCGCGGAGCAGCGTCTCCTCGTTCGGCGCCGTTCGGCCGCGCTTCCATCGGTCCGCTCATGTCTTGAGGTAGACTTCCATGACGCGCGGATGGAGCTGGATCTCGTCCGGCGTGCCCTCGGCCAGGATCTCGCCGTAATGGAGCACAGTGATGCGGTCGGCGAGCTCCATCACCACCTGCATATCGTGCTCGACGATCAGGATGGTCAGGTCCTTGGCGATGCGGCGCACGAGCTGCATCGTGTCGTGGGTTTCAGCGGCACTCATGCCGGCCGTCGGCTCGTCGAGGCAGAGCAGCTTGGGCTGGGTAGCGAGCGCGATGGCGATCTCGAGCGTGCGCTGCTCGCCGTGTGAAAGGTTGGCCGCCAGCTCATGCGCCTTGGCCAGCAGCCCCACCGCGTCGAGTGCCGCCTCGGCCTTCTCGATGATGTCGCGATACGCGCTGTGATGCGTCAGCAAACTCCAGGAGTGCTGGCGCGACTGCGCGGCGATGCGGGCGTTCTCCAGCACGCTGGCGTTGGGCAGGATGTTGGTGATCTGGTATGAGCGTGCGACGCCGCGCTGCGAGATGCGGTCGGGCGACAGGCCGGTGATGTCGTCATCGGCGAGGAAGATCGAGCCCGACGTCGGACGGCGCACGCCGGTCAGGCAATGGAAGAACGTGCTCTTGCCCGCCCCGTTGGGGCCGATGATGGCGCGCACCTCCCCCTGCGGCACGGCGAAGTCGACGGCGTTCAAGGCGGTCAGGCCGCCGAAACGCACGGTCAGCCTCTCGGTGCGCAGCAGCGGCCGGGCGAGGCCGGGCGACAAGCCCGCGCTCCCGCCCGACCTCGCGGGGTTAGACTCGGCAGCCACCTAGAAGGTTACCTAGGCGGCGAACTTGCAGGCCGGCGGAACCAGAGTCTTGTTGCCGGGGATCGCCTCCTTGATGGTGTAGGCGCTTCCCTTGACCTCGAAGATGAACTCCGGAACGAAGGCCTGGTGGTCCTCGGCACGCAGGAGCTTGTCGCCCTGCGGGAAGTCGTCGCCAGCCTTCATCTCGAGGCCCTCGAGGGCCTGGATCAGGTTCATGGTGTCCTTGCGGCCCTGGAACTTCGACTTCTCGATGCCGAGCTTGAGGCAGTTCATCGCCTCGAAGTTCGACTGCACGTAGCGGTCGGGCAGCGGATTGTCGGGCGCCACCGCCTTCAACGGCGCCAGCGTGTCGGCATGGAACTTCTTGTTGTACGGCGTGTCGAGCGAACCCTGAAGCACCGGAATGTAGCGATCGATGCCGGTGAAGCCGTCGATCTTGTTGCCGAGCGCCGGCAGGCTCGACGGCACCGCCACCGCGCCGTCGCCGGCGATCTTGTACTTCTTGGGCAGACCAAGGTCATAGCCCTGATTGATGATGTTGATCGCATCCTTGCCGAAGAAGATGATGAACAACCCGTCGAAATCGCCGCTGATCTTCGACAGGAAGGGCGTCATGTCGGCGGTGTTGAGCGGAATGCCGGTACTGCCGACGACCGTGCCGCCCGCCTTCTTGATCTCATCGGCGTAGGCGTCCCGGGTCGACTGGCCCCAGGCATAGTCGGCAAAGATGACGTGCCACTTCTTGCCGAGCTTGTTGACGAGATAGGGCCCGAACGCGACGGCCTGGGCCGGCGCATAGTCGAAGGGCCGGAAGCTGAAGCGGCTGCACTTGCTGGCGGTGATCGTGGTGTCGAGGCAGACGCTGATCATGTTGACGACCTTGTGCCGATCGAAGAGCGGCATGCAGGCGAGGCAGATGTTGGACAGCACGCCGCCGACATGGGCGTCGACCTGGTCGTCGACCAGCAGCTTCTCGGTCTTGCGGCGGCCGACGTCGGGCTTCGATTCGTCGTCCTCGACGATCAGCTTGACCTCGCGGCCAAGGATGCCGCCGTTCTTGTTGATGCGGTCGACCGCGACCTGCACTCCGACCAGGGCGGTCTTGCCGATCGCGGCCGCACCGCCCGACAGGCACTGTGTGGTGCCGATCTTGTACGGCGCCGATTGCGCCAGCGCATAGCGCAATGGCATCGGTGTCGCGAGAGCCAGCGCTGCGCCCGCAGCCGCCCGTCTGACCATCCGCCGACGGGTCAGTTCGTTACCACTAACGCGTAGCAGACGAGTGTTCCTGTCAGTCATGGCGAAGCCTCCCGTGGCCCGGTTTTTTGTTGGACTCTACGCTCCTCAACTCAGGGTGATGCGGCGACTATGCATCAACGGCGCGGCTCGTGCCAGCGCTCGGCCGGCGGACGCCATTCCCACTTTGTCGCCGGCGGTGGCGCCGCTACTCCAGCAGCTTGTTCGGTCGCGTCGTGAAGGCGATGTAGCGGGCGATCGACCAGCGGCCGTCTGGCTGGCGGCGGAAGAAGTCCATGCCTTCCTCGGTCGTGGTGTCGGTCGCGCCGTTCCGTTCCACCGTCAGGGTCCAGGTCAGCCGGACCACGGCAATGTCGCCCGACACGGCGATCTCGTGGATGGCGGGAACGGCGTAGCGCAGCCGGATGTTCGAGCGGGCCAGCAGCTTGGTGAGGTTGCCGCACATCGTCTCGTAGGTGCCGTTGGGCACCTCCTGGAGCGAGTAGGCGAGGGTGGGGGCGAAGAGATCGCACGCGCCCGTGGCGTCGCGGGCGTTGAAGGCGGCGGTCCAGCGCTCCAGGCGCTGGCGGATCGCCGCTTCATCGGCGGCCGGATCGGCGCGCGCGGCGGCGCCAGCCGTCACGAGGGCCGCGAGCACGATCAACGGGGAGAGGAGGCGCATCGGTACTTCTAATGACCATAATCGTCGATCGAGCCGTTCAGGGCTACCCGACGATGCTGCCTCGGCGTTGACGTTGATCGTTCTACGCAAGGAGGAAAGCCCAATGGCGACCAATCAGACCTACGTGAAGACCGAAGTGGTCGGCAGCTCGAACAAGTCGGTTTCCGATGCCATAGAGTCCGCCATCGCCACGGCATCGCGCGCGGTGCGCAACCTCGAATGGTTCGAGGGGGTCGACGTGCGGGGCAGCGTCCGCGACAACAAGGTCGCGAATTATCAGGTCACCATGAAGGTGGGGTTCCGCTACGAGCCAAGGGCGTAGGAACCAAAAAGCCCATCTGAATCAGTCGCTTCACCAACGGTATCCTGATACCGCAACGTGAATCGTTTGCTTTCAATGACTTGGTCCGAGGGGGTGGGCGGGAAAGTGGGAAGAATCGCCTAAAAGCCTTGTGCCATCGGCATCGGAGGCTTCCCACCGGGGTGGGAAACCTTGGGAAACTTCCCGCATTCGTCGCCGGGCTCAGAACAGCCCGACGATCTTGCCCTCGGCGTTGACGTCGATCGAGTCGGCCGCCGGCACCTTGGGCAGGCCGGGCATGGTCATGATCTCGCCGCAGATCGCCACCACGAACTCCGCCCCGGCCGACAGCCGGACTTCGCGCACGGCGATGGTGTGGCCGTCGGGCGCGCCCTTGGCGTCGGGGTTGGTCGAGAAGCTGTACTGGGTCTTGGCGATGCAGACCGGGACCTTGCCGTAGCCCATGGCCTCGAACGCAGCGAGCTGGTCGCGCACCGGCTTGGGCGCGGAGACATCGGATGCGCGGTAGATCTCCTTGGCGATGGTGCGGATCTTGTCGTAGAGCGGCATGTCGTCGGGATAGAGCAACTTCAGCTTGCTCTTGCCGCTGTCGATCACCTTGACGACGGCGTGGGCAACGTCGGCGGCGCCCTTGCCGCCCTCGGCCCAGTGGTCGGCCATCACCGCCACGACGCCCAGCCGGGCGCAGGCCTTCTTGACCAGCTCGATCTCGTCTTTGGTGTCGGCGCTGAAGCGGTTGATGGAAATTACCGGCTCCAGCCCGAACTTGCGCACGTTCTCGACGTGACGCTGCAGGTTCGACATGCCGGCCTCGAGCGCCTTCAGGTTCTCGGTCTTGAGGTCTTCCTTCTTCACCCCGCCATGCATCTTGAGCGCGCGGATCGTCGCCACCAGGACGACGGCGTCGGGCGCGAGGCCGGTCTTGCGGCACTTGATGTCGATGAACTTCTCGCCGCCGAGGTCGGCGCCGAAGCCCGCCTCGGTCACCACGTAGTCGGCGAGCTTCAGCGCCGTCGTGGTGGCCAGCACCGAGTTGCAGCCATGGGCGATGTTGGCGAACGGCCCGCCATGGATGAAGGCGGGCGTGCCTTCCAGCGTCTGCACCAGGTTTGGCGACAAAGCGTCCTTCAAGAGCACGGTCATCGGCCCGTGCGCCTTGAGGTCCTTGGCGCGCACCGGTTTGCGATCACGGGTGTAGGCGACGATGATGTTGCCGAGCCGCGCCTTCAGATCCTCGAGGTCCTTGGCCAGGCAAAAGATCGCCATCACCTCGGAGGCGACGGTGATGTCGAAGCCGTCCTCGCGCGGGAAACCGTTGGCGACGCCGCCCAGCGACGACACGATCTGGCGCAAGCTGCGGTCGTTCATGTCGAGCGCGCGGCGCCAGGCGACGCGGCGGCCGTCGATGCCCAGCGCATTGCCCCAGTAGATGTGGTTGTCGATCAGCGCCGACAGGAGGTTGTGCGCCGTGCCAATGGCGTGGAAGTCGCCGGTGAAATGGAGATTGATGTCCTCCATGGGCACGACCTGGGCATAGCCGCCGCCGGCCGCGCCGCCCTTCATGCCGAACGAGGGGCCGAGCGAGGGCTCGCGCAGGCAGAGCATCGCCTTCTTGCCGATCACGTTCAGCGCGTCGGTCAGGCCGACCGTGGTGGTGGTCTTGCCTTCGCCGGCCGGCGTCGGCGAGATCGCCGACACCAGGATCAGCTTGCCGTTGGGCTTGCCCTGCAGCGACTTGATGTAGTCCATCGACACCTTGGCCTTGTAGTGGCCGTAGGGCTCGAGGTTCTCCGGTGCGATACCCAATCGCTCTCGCGCCAGATCCATGATCGGCCGCTTCTTGGCCTCCTGGGCGATCTGGATGTCGGTCTTCGGACTGGTGTGCTGTGACGCAGGCATCGGATTTCCTCTCTAGAAAACTACAACCTCACCCTGAGGAGGCGCGAAGCGCCGTCTCGAAGGGTGGGATCAGTCTTGTTGTTGCCCACCCTTCGAGACGCGGCCCTTCCGGGCCGCTCCTCAGGGTGAGGTTTGGTGAGTCAGACCAGCCGAGCGCCGACGGCGAGGTTTGCGGCTTTAGCCCAGTCGCCGGCGGCGACCTTGGGGCCGTCGGCGGGCTGCACGCGGGTGACCTTGATGCGGCCGTCGGGGCAGACGACGGTGAAGCCGTCGGCCTCGACCGCGACGATCTCGCCGTACTTGCCGCCGATGCCCTTGGGATCGCGCGCCGGCAGCGGCGTCACGTCGAAGATCCTGAGCGTCTTGCCGTCGAGCGTCGTCCAGGCGCCGGGCGCCGGATTGCAGCCGCGGATCAAGGGATCGATCTGGCGCCACGACTTGCCCCAGTCGATGCGGGCGATGTCGGCGGTGGCGCGGCCTTCGTAAGTGGCCTTGGCATGGTCCTGCTTGATACGCGGTGCCTTGCCGACCTTCACCAGGTCGACCGCCTCCAGCATCGCCTCGACGCCCATCGGGAACAGGCGATCGAAGTAGACCGTGCCCAGCGTGTCCTTGGGTCCGATCGGCGTCTTCTTCTGCAGCAGCACGTCGCCGGTATCGAGGCCGTTGTCGGGCCAGAAGATCGACAGCCCGGTCTCTTTCTCACCGAGGATGATCGGCCAGTTGATGGCCGAGGCGCCGCGATAGGCTGGCAGCAACGAGGGGTGATACTGGATCGAGCCGTGCGTCGGGATGTTCAGGAACTCCTCGGGCACGAACAGGGTGACGAACGCCATCACCTGCAGGTCGGGCTTGAGCTTCTTGAACTCCTCCCAGACCTCGGGCTTGCGGTAGGAGGCGGGTTGGAACACCGGCAGCTTGGCCGCCAGCGCCGCCTCCTTGAGCGGATCGGCCTTCTGGCCGGGCTTCTCCGGCGCCACGTAGACGCCCACGACGTCTTCACCGCGCTTCAGCAGCGCTTCCAGCACGGCCTTGCCGAAGGCCTGCTGGCCATGGACCACGATGCGCATGAGCTACTCCGCGGCTTGAGCTTTGGGGGCCTCGCCGGTCGCAGCCTTAGGCTGCTCCCCTGTCGCGCCGGATGCCTTGATCTCGGCGATCTCGCGCGCCGTGAACTTCAGCACCTTCGACAGGATCTCGTCGGTGTGCTCGCCCAGGAGAGGCGAGCGCTTCACCTCGGAGATCGAGTCCGAGAGCTTGATCGGGTTGCCGACCGACAAATACTTGCCGCGCGTCGGATGATCGACCTCGACCACCGTGCCGGTTTCGCGCAGCGACGGCTCCTCGGCGATTTCCTTCATCGACAGGATGGGGCCGACCGGAATATCAAGCGCGTTGCACTCGTTCATGACCTCGAACTTGGTCTTGGTCATGGTCCACTGCTCGATGCGCCCGAAGATCTCGGTCAGCCGCGGCAGGCGAGCCGGCGGCTTGGCGTAGTCGGGATGGGTCTTCCAGCCGGGCTCGCCGATCAGGTCGCAGATCTTCTCCCACACTGGCGCCTGGGTGATGAAGTAGATGTAGGCGTTGGGATCGGTCTCCCAGCCCTTGCACTTCAGGATGACGCCGGGCTGGCCGCCGCCCGAATCGTTGGCGGCGCGCGGCACGGCATCACCGAACGGGATGTTCTGGCCGAACTGAGTGTACTCCGTGAGCGGCCCGGCCTTCAGGCGCTGCTGGTCGCGCAGTTTGACCCGGCAGAGGTTGAGCACGCCGTCCTGCATGGCGCAGAGCACGCGCTGGCCACGGCCCGTGCGGATGCGCTGGTAGAGCGCGCTGACGATGCCGAGCGCGAGGTGGAGCCCGGTGCCGCTGTCGCCGATCTGCGCGCCGGTGACCAGCGGCAGGCCGTCGCGGAAGCCGGTGGTCGACGCCGCGCCGCCGGCGCACTGCGCCACGTTCTCGTAGACCTTGCACTCCTCGTAGGGGCCGGGACCGAAGCCCTTGACCGACGCCACGATCATGCGCGGGTTCCACGAGTGGATGCGCTCCCAGGTGAGCCCCATGCGGTCGAGCGCGCCCGGCGCGAAGTTCTCGACCAGCACGTCGCAGGTCTTCACCAGGCGCTCGAGCACCCGCATGCCTTCCTTGCTCTTGGAATCGAGCGTGATCGAGCGCTTGTTG
>Ga0306921_10005991_pt1 | contig 12654 bp, 11 predicted proteins | sample sta12Cox44000080_FD_203760 | JGI IMG/M metagenome (GOLD analysis project Ga0306921, IMG submission 203760) | Lab enrichment of tropical soil microbial communities from Luquillo Experimental Forest, Puerto Rico - statoxic.12C.oxic.44.000.080 (v2)... | ecosystem: Environmental > Terrestrial >... | reverse complement strand
CCGCCAACTGGGGCGGCATGGGACTGCACCCCCGCGGCAATTTCGAGGGCTACCTATACGCCGGATCGCGGCACAAGTGGCTCGAAGTTCACGGCAACACCCACTTCACTTTGTTCTACGCCGAATACGGGCAGAAGCTGCAAAAGCGCTTCTTCGATCATTTCCTCAAGGGCGAAAACAACGGCTGGGAGAAGCAGCCGAAAGTGCTGCTCAACGTCCGCCACCCGGACGAGAAATTCGTGCCGCGCGCGGAACACGAATGGCCGCTGGCGCGCACCCAATGGACCAAATATTTCCTTGATCCGGCCAACCGCCGCCTCGCGCGCGGGGCCGCGCCTGCCGCGGCGACGCTGCCCTATCGGACGACCGGCAACGGCGTGACCTTCTCGACGCCGCCGCTCGCCGACCCGATGGAGATCACGGGTCCGGTCGCCGCCAAGCTGTTCGTCTCGTCCGATACGACCGATGCCGATCTCTTTCTGGTGCTGCGCCTGTTCGATCCGGCCGGCCGGGAGGTCACGTTCATCGGCTCGAACGACCCGCGTACGCCCGTCGGCCTGGGCTGGTTGCGCACCTCGCATCGCAAGCTCGACGTGAAGCTGAGCCGTCCTTACCGGCCGTACCACACCCACGACGAGGAACAGCCGCTCATGCCGGGCGTACCGGTCGAACTCGACATCGAGATTTGGCCGACCTCGATCGTCGTCCCGCGCGGCTATCGGCTCGCGCTCACGGTGCGCGGCAACGACTACGAAGTTGACGGCACCGACGCGGCGCCGGCGCACGCGCCCTATACGATGAAGGGCGTCGGCCCGTTCACCCACACCAATCCGCAGGATCGTCCACCGGCGATCTTCGGCGGTACCAACACCCTGCATTTCGCGCCCGACCGCGCGCCGTATTTGTTGTTGCCGATTATTCCGCCGGGGTGATCACCCGGCGTTACCGCCGTGGAATAGCCGGGTGGCGGGCGAGCCGCGTCTGCGCGGCGAGCCGGATCGGCGCGTTGGCGGCGCCGAAGCCCGCGTAGCCGCGCCGCTCCACGATTTCGAAGAAGAAGCCGCCGTCGAAATCCTTGGTGTAGGCCTGGAAGTATTCACCCGCGCCATGGCGATCGTAGAGCACGTTGTTGGCGCGCAGCCGATCGAGCGCGCCGGGCGCGAGGTCGATGCGCACGTCGAGATCGTCGTAATAATTCTCCGGGATCGGCAGCAGGTCGACGCCGGCCGCGCGCAGGCGCTCGACGGTCGAGAAAATGTCGTCAGTCGCGAATGCTATGTGCTGGACGCCTGAGCCGAACAGGTCGTTGAGGAAGCGCGACGCGAGCGTGTGCTGGCTTTGCGAGGCGTTGAGCACGAGGCGAAGCGCCCCGTCGCCGGCCTCGACCACCTGGCTGCGCACGACGCCGCCTGGGTCGAGCACGTCCTGGACCGGCGTTTTGCGCACGTCGATGAGCGACGTGTAGAACAACAGCCAGGTGAGCATTTCCTCGTAGTGCATCGACTGCGCCACGTGATCGATCGCCGTCAGTCCCGCGCCGACGTCGTCGGCGGCCCGGGACGGAACGGCGAAATCGATCTCCCAATGGCGCCCGAGGTCCGTCTTGTCATCGGTGAAATAAAGCAGGCTGCCGCCGAGCCCGCGCACCGCCGGGATGTAGATTTCGCCCGGCCGCACCAGTTGACGGAACGGCTGGTCGAGCAGTTGACCCGCGCGTGCCAGCGCCGCCGCCGCGTCGGCGACCTTGAGCGCGAGCGCGCAGACCGCCGAACCGTGGGTGATGTTGAAGGAATGGGCGAAGCCTTCCTTCTCACAATTGACCACGATGTTGATGCCGCCCTGGCGCCAGCGCGTCACCGCCTTCGATTTGTGCACGCCGGCGTTGGCGAAGCCGAGCGCCGCAAGCGTCCGCTCGAACGCCGCTGCCGCGGTTTCATCCATGGCGAACTCGACGAAGTCGATGCCGCGGCAGTGCGCGCGTGGCGGCAGGTTCGGCACGCCGGAGACAGCTTTGCCGGCGCGGCGCTGCAACTCGTCGAGCATGAACAGCAGCGAGCGCTGGCCGTCGACTGCGACCGAGCGGGCCGAGCCGGCGCGGAAGGTGTCATTGAAGATTTCGAGCGAGAGCAGGCCGTCGAAGCCAGTGGCGTTGAGCGCGTCCATGAAGTCGGCGATCGGCAGCTCTCCCTGGCCGGGCAAACAACGGTAGTGCCGGCTCCAGGAGAGATAATCCATGTCGAGTTTCGGCGCGTCGGCCATCTGCACGAGGAAGATGCGCTCCTGCGGGATATCGCGCAGCGGCGCAAGATCGCTGCCGCGCGCGAGCACATGGAAGCTGTCGAGCACGAGGCCGAGAGCCGGATGATCGGCGCGCCGCACCACGTCCCAGGACTGGCGATAGTCGTTGAAGTGCCGCCCCCAGGCGAGCGCCTCGAAAGCGACGCGCAGGCCACGGGCGGCGGCACGCTCGCCCAGTTCGTGGAAATCGGCGGCGGCGCGGTCAAGGTCGGGAAGCGAGTCCGGCGACACGTTGCTGCACACCATCAGGAGATCGCAGCCGAGTTCCTGCATCAGGTCGAATTTGCGCTCGGCGCGGGAGAACGCCTTCTTCCGCTGCGGCTCGGGCATGCCTTCGAAGTCGCGGAAGGGTTGGAACGTCACTGCTTCGAGCCCGAGGTCGCGGATGCGCCGGCCGACCTGCGCCGGGGTGCCGTCGAATGACAGCAGATCGTTCTCGAAGATCTCGACCCCCTTGAAGCGGGCGGCCGCCATCGCCTCGAGCTTCTCGTTGAGCGTGCCGGCCAAACAAACAGTCGCGATGGCGGGTTGCATGCCGCCTCCTCACATGCTCTCGAAATGGCGCATCATGCGTGCGGCATCCGGCTCGAGGCCGCTGAACAGGCGGAACGCGTCGGCCGCCTGAAAGACCGCCATGCCGCCGCCACCCATGGTGCGGCAACCGATCGCGCGGGCGCTGCGCAGCAGCTCGGTCACGAGCGGGAAATAGACGATGTCGGCGACCCACAGGTCGGGCCGCAGCCATTCGCGCGCGAGCGGCATGCCCGGATACTTCGCCATGCCGAGCGGCGTGGTGTTGACGATGCCGGCGGCGGCCCGCACGACGCGCTCAACATCGTCCCCGGCGCGCGCGCGGCCGATCCCGAAACGGCCGCACAGGTCCTGTGCGAGCCGTTCCGAGCGCCCACGGTCGGTGTCGACGATCGCAAGGTCGTCGACGCCCAGTGTCAGCAAAGCATGCGCGACCGCGGCGCCCGCGCCGCCCGCGCCGAATTGCACCACGCGATCCCGTCGCACGTCGGAGAGATTGCGCTGGAACGCTTCGGCAAAGCCCGACCAGTCGGTGTTGTGCCCGACCGTTCGGCCGTCGCGGCCGGATACCACCGTGTTGACCGCGCCGAGCGCGCGCGCGTCGGGTGACAGATCGTCAAGCAACGGAATCACCGCCTGTTTGCACGGATGCGTGATGTTGAGACCGGCGAAGCCGAAGCGCCGCGCCGCCGTGAGCAGCTCGGGCAGCGCGTCGGCAGTGAGGCCGAGTGTCTCGAGGTCGATGAGCTTGTAGATATAGGCGAGGCCGTGCGCGGCCCCTTCCCGCTCGTGCATGGCCGGCGTGCGCGAGGCCCCGATACCGGCGCCGATCAGGCCAACGAGCACCGCGCGAGGAGCGGCCAAGCTCTTCTCGCGCGCCGCAGCAAACAAGGCGTCGGCAGCCTTCATGGCATGTCCTCAGGCGGCGGCACTCGTTGCCCGCAGGCGGTCGTACTCCGGCTTGCTCATGGGTGTGGCACCGACGTTGCCGAGATCGTTGAGATGGATGCGGTAGGTCTCACGCGCGCTCCAGGCCGCGAGCGCCGAGATGATCGTGATGCCGAACGCGAGCGCACCGATCTTGAGCGGGACGTCGGTCGAGCCGGGGGGCGCGACGGTAGCAAACAGCGCCGGCAGCAGCGCGGTGATGGTGGTGCCGACGTTCTGGGCGATCGCCATGGCGGTCACCCGCGTGCGGGTCGGGAACAGTTCCGGATAGAAGCTCGGGAAGATCGCGTTGTAGCCCTGATAAACGATGCCCCACATCAGCAGCGAGAACACGATCGCGAGCGTCACGCTGTGGATACTGATGGCGTAGAGATAGGCGAACGACAGCAGGCCCGAGCCGAGCGCGCCGATGATGATGGGTGGGCGGCGGCCGATGCGGTCGGACAATCCACCGACCAACGGAATGATCAGCACGGCGAGGATGTTGCCCACCACCGGAATCCACAGGTAGACGTCCGTGTGGAAGCCGATCCCGTAGGCGGGCTGCACGGCGTAGGCGGCACCGAAAATCGTGGCGACCACCGGGATGACGTTCATCAGCGCCATGCACACGACGCGCAGCATGTCGGCCCAACAGAGCCTGAAGGCCTCGATCACCGGCGCCTTCGGTACTTCCCCGTGCGCATTCTCTTCAGAGAAAGCGGGCGTCTCGTCGACGCGGCGACGGATGATGTAGCCGGCGATGATCACGACGACGCTCAACAGGAACGGGATGCGCCAGCCCCACGACTTGAACGCCGCATCCGGCATGTAGTGCGCGAGCGGCAGGAACACGGCGGCGGCGAGGATCTGTCCAGCCTGCACGCCCTGCAAGGTGAAGCTCGCGAAGAAGCCGCGCCGGCCGAACGGCGCGTGTTCGAGGATCATCGAGCTCGCGCCGGAGATTTCTCCGGCGACCGCGAAACCCTGGATGAGGCGAAGGATGACGAGCAGCACGGGCGCGAGCACGCCGACCTGCTGATAGGTCGGCAACAGGCCGACCGCCATGGTGGAGAAACCCATCAGCAGCATGCAAAGGATCAGCACGGTCTTGCGGCCGTGGGTGTCGCCCCAGTGGCCGAGCACGAAGGCGCCGATCGGGCGCGCCACGTAGCCGACCCCGTAGGTCGCAAGCGAGGCGACGATGGCGACAGTCGGGTTGTTGGACGGAAAGAATATCTGCGGGAAGATCAGCGACGCCGCGGTCGCATAGATGAAGAAGTCATAATATTCGAGCGCCGAGCCGATCCAGCCGCTCGCGGCCGCCTTTTTTGTTTGGTGCCGACCGCGCGGCTCGTGGTCCCCGGCAGTGCTCATGTGGCGTTTCCTCCGATGATGTTTGTCAGGCGGCGAGCTTCAAGATCTGCCGCGCCTCGGCGACGGTGGCGGGCCGGCGATCGTACTCGCCCGCCATATCGACCACGCGTTTGACCAGCGCGGCGTTGGACGGAGCGAGCGTTGCGCGATCGAGCCGCACGTTGTCTTCGAGGCCGGTGCGGCAGTGGCCGCCGCGTTCAAGCGACCAGCGATTGAGCATGATCTGGCCTTTGCCGATGCCAGCGCCGGTCCAGGTGGCTTCCGGCGCAAGGCGCTTGAGGGTCGTGACGTAAAAGTCGAACGTCTCGCGGTCGACCGGCATGGCGTTCTTCACGCCCATCACGAATTGCACATGCAGAGGCCCGACGATCCTGCCGGCCTTCTCCATCTCGACCGCTCGCGGCCGCTGCCGGAACGGCCCCCGGTCGAGAGCTGGATGATCATGCCCGGGCATTGCTTGCGCACGCCCTCGATGAGCCGCGCGAAGCGCTCCGGGTCCGACGTGGGCGAGCCGTCGTCCTTGCGCACGTGGGCGTGCACCAAAGTGGCGCCGGCCTCGAACGCTTCATGGGTCGACTCGACCTGCTCGGTGACAGTGATCGGCACCGCCGGGTTGTCGGCCTTCTGCGGCACCGAGCCAGTGATGGCGACGGTGATGATGCACGGGCTGGTCATGACCTGCTCCTTGGGCCGAGCGCTGCGGGGTTTATGGCCCCGTTTCCACGCATCGCGTCGTTTCCTGGCTCTATGTACTAGGCAGTTAATTAAGGCAAGTGCGAAAATCGATGGCAGAACGCATATTTCATTAAACTATTGTATTTACGCATATATTTTTAGTACACATCATTGTGATACTATGGACTATCCGGTTCAAAATCGGTAATAAGGGGTGACTGCCTGCCACCGGAGCACGCCTATGAATACCCCGACCGCCACTCTCCGCCGCCCACCCGAGGAGCGTGAGCGCGACCCCGAGGCGACCCGGCGCAACATCCTCGAGATCGCAACCGAGGAGTTCGCCGAGAAGGGGTTTTCCGGCGCGCGGGTCGACGACATCGCCGCGCGCACCAACACCAGCAAGCGGATGATTTATTATTACTTCGGCGACAAAGAGGGCCTGTTCGTCGCCGTGATCGAGCAGGCCTACGCCGGCATCCGCCAGATCGAGGCGAACCTGAGTCTCGACCATCTCGACCCCGAGCAGGCGCTCCGCACGCTGGTCGGCTTCACCTTCGATTATCAGAACGCCAACGAGGGCTTCATCCGCCTGGTCATGGTGGAGAACATCCACCGCGGCGTGCACCTCGCCCGCTCGCCCAACATCGAGGAGCTCAACGTCCCGGCGATCGCGACCTTGGGCGACATCTATCGGCGCGGCCGCGCCGCCGGCGCGTTCCGCGACGGCATCGACGAGATCGACCTGCACATGTCGATCAGCGCGCTGTGCTTCTTCAACGTCGCCAACCGCGCGACCTTCTCGCGCATCTTCAAGCGCGACATGGAAAGCCCGCAGGCGCTGGCGCGCCGGCGCGAGATCGTGATCGACACCATCCTGCGCTACGTGAAGGCGTAGGGCGCAACAGCGGCGCAGCCCGCTCTCCGCCGTCATCCTGAGGAGGTCGCGCGCTTGCGCGCGACCGTCTCGAAGGGTGGCCGCCCGCACAGAGTTTGCTTGCATCCTTCGAGACGCCGGCCTCCGGCCGGCTCCTCAGGATGGCGTTTGAGTTTGTTGCGCGGCTCGCTTCACTTGAACGACCCTGCGCTATAAGCGGGCAGCAACGAAGTTCCGGAACGCACGCATGGACACGCACTCCCCCGATCCCGGGTTCCTCTCGTTCGCGCTCATACTGCTCGGCGCCGTCGTGGTGAGCGTGCCGATCGCGCGGCGCCTCAAGCTCTCGCCGATCGTCGCCTACCTCGCCGCCGGCGTGGTGATCGGGCCGTGGGGCATCGGCGTGATCCGGGCGCCCTCGACCATCCTGGCGGTCGCCGAACTCGGCATCGTGCTGATGATGTTCGTGATCGGGCTGGAATTGGAGCTGTCGCGCCTGATCGCCATGCGGCGCGACATCTTCGGCCTCGGCGCCCTGCAGCTCGTGCTCACCGCGGCGGTGATCGGCGCGCTCGCGTTCGCGCTCCATCTCACGACCTGGCGCGGCGCCGCGATCGCCGGCCTTGCGCTCGCGCTCTCCGCCACCGCGGTGGCGCTGGAGATCCTCGAGGAGCGCGGCGATCTCCATCGTGTCTACGGCCAGCGCGCCTTCGCGATCCTGCTATTCCAGGACATGGCGGTGGTGCCGCTGATCGCGCTCCTCCCGTTGCTCGCGCCGGGCGGGGCCGACCAAGGCGATCCCGTGAAGGCGATCACCTCGGTCGCGCTCGTCATCGCGGCCATCGCCGCAGTGGTGATCGCCGGGCGCTATCTGCTCAATCCGTTCTTTCGCCTGCTCTCGGAGACCGGCGCGCGCGAGGTGATGACGGCGGCGGCGCTGCTAGTCGTGCTGGGCGCGGCGCTGCTGATGCTGCTGGTCGGCATGTCGATGGCGCTCGGCGCGTTCCTCGCCGGCGTGCTGCTCGCCGAGTCGAACTATCGCCATGAGCTCGAGGCCGACATCGAGCCGTTCCGCGGCCTGCTGCTCGCCCTGTTCTTCCTCAGCGTCGGCATGACCATCGACATCGACGTGGTGCGCGCGCATCCGTGGCTCATCCTCGTCGCCGCGCTCGCGATTACGGCGATCAAGGCGGCGATCGTAGGGGGTCTGTTCGGCATCACCTGCGTGCACCGCGGCGACGCGTTGCGCGCCGGCTCGATCCTCACCGGCGCCGGCGAGTTTGCCTTCGTGCTGTTCCCGCTCGGCGCGAGCCTCGGCGTGCTCAGCGCCGAGCAGCGCAGCGTGCTCACCGCGATCGCGGCGGTGACCATGCTGTTCGGCCCGCCGGTCGCCGCGCTCGGCGACCTCGGGATCCGCCGGTTCGCCCGCGGGCCCACACCCGAGCCCGAGGAGTTCGACGGCGTCACCGGGTCGGTGCTGGTGATCGGCTTCGGTCGCTTCGGCCAGATCGCCTCGCAACTGCTGCTCGCCGAGGGCGTCGACGTGACTGCGATCGACGTGAGTGCCGGCATGATCCAGAACGCGAGCCGGTTCGGTTTCAAGGTCTACTACGGCGACGGCACGCGGCTCGACGTGCTGCGCGCGGCCGGCGCCGCCGACGCGCGTGTGATCGCCGTGTGCATCGACGACAAGCGCGCGGCGACCCGCATCGTCGAAATGGTGCGCGCTGAGTTTCCCGGCTGCAAATTGTTCGTGCGCTCCTACGACCGCGTGCACACGCTCGAGCTGATCGCCAAGGGCGTCGATTACGAGCTGCGCGAAACCTTCGAATCCGCGATCGCGTTCGGCCGCTACACGCTCGAGGAACTCGGCGCCGACCCCGAGCGCATCGGCGAAATCGAAGCGGAAGTGCGCCGGCGCGACCTCGACCGCCTCGCCTTGCAGGAGGCCGGCGACATCTACGCCGGCGCCGAGCTGATGCCCTATCATACGCTGCCGCACGACCCGCTATCCGAGCCCAAGCGCAAGGCCGTGCCGCTCAACGAGGAAACCGCCGACGTCATTTCGCACGAGACGGAATTTTCCGGGTGATGATTACCAATTTCGCCAATCATAAAAATCCGGGCCGTCGGGGCCGAAGCTGACGTACGGTCGGGGGGTGCGGTAAGGGCCATACAGCATGCCGTTCGGCCCGGGGACGTAGCTGCCGGGCGCGAAGCCGTAGATCGTGCCGGGTTCATCGAAATAACGGTAGCGCGGCGCCACGATCACCACGCGCGGCCGGCGCACGCCGTTGCGCGCGCAGGCGTCGTCGGGCAGAAGCGCCGCGGCGGTGAGCGCTGCGATGCAGACAAACAGAAGCGGTTTCATGGGTGGTCTCCTTTCGGTTGTCTGTTTGCATCCGGGCTAAGGCCGCGAGCGTATGCGAGCGGCCGTGCCCACCATTGGTGGGCACGTGGTCTCCGCTTCGCTCCGCCCGCTTAGCCCACCCTACGATTCCTCCTTCATCACCTCCACCGCGGCGGCGTGCGCGTCGTTGGCGAGCGGGATCCCGCAGTAGAGCGCGAGAAGCAGCAGCACCTCCTGGATTTCCTCGGCCTTGCAGCCGTTCTTGACCGCGCCCCTGAGATGCACGCGCAGCTCGTTGCCGCGCCCGGCCGCCGCCATCATGGCGATCATCACCAGGGATTTCGTCGCCGGCGGCAGCGCGGTGCGGCTCCACACGTCGCCGTACGCATAGGCGTTGATGATGTGCTGGAGCGGCTCGCCGAAGGCGCCGAAGGCGTTCATGCGCTTCTCGACCGCCTCGCGCCCGAACATCTTCCTGCGCATTTCGAGCCCGCGCGCGTGCAGATCCTGCGTGTCCATGATGTGGTTCCCTACTGCTGCGGAATGCCGGCGACTTCGCGCACGGTGTTCCAGCGCTTGAACTCGTCCGTCATGAAAGTGCCGAACTCGGCGGGCGTCGAGCCCCGCACCACCACGCCGGCGGTCGCCAGCCGCTCGCGCACGCTCGCGTCCTTGAGAATGTCGGCGAGCGCGCCGTTGAGCTTGGCGACGACGGCGGGCGGAAGCCCGCGCGGGCCGAACACGCCGTACCAGGTGGTCACGTCGTAGCCGGGCACGAGGCCCGACGAGATCGCAGTCGGCACGTCGGGCACCGCCGGGAAGCGGTCCTTGCCGGTAACCGCGAGCGCCTTGAGCTGGCCCGACTGCACTTGGCCGATCAGCGCCGAGACCGTGTCGAACAGCACGTCGACCTGGCGGCCGGCGACCGCCGCGATCGCCTCGGGCGAGGAGCGGAACGGCACGTGCAGCATCTTGATGCCGGCCGACTGCATGAAGAGTTCGGCAGCGAGGTGCTGGGTCGCGCCGAAGCCCGCGCTCGCGAACACGATCTTGTCGGGCTTGGCCTTGGCCTCGGCGATCAGGCCCTGCACGTCGGTGGCGGGAAAATCCGGGCGCGCGACGATCAGCAGGCTCGCGGTCGCAACGAGCGACACCGGCTCGAATGCGGTGAGCGTGTCGTAGCGTAGGCTCTTGTTGATGGTCGCGGCGATGATCTGCCCGGCCGTCATGATGCCGAGCGTGTAACCGTCCTTCTCGGCGCGGGCGACGAGCTCGTTGCCGAGCGTGCCCGCGGAGCCCGGCTTGTTCTCGATCACGAACGGCTGGCCGAGCTTCTCCTGCAGCGCCTGGCCGATGATGCGGCTGATGATGTCGGCGCCGCCGCCCGGGCCGAAACCGACGACGATGCGCACGGTGCGCGCCGGCCAGTCCTCGCCGCGTGCCGTCGCGCCGGCGGCAATGACCGCGACGGCGGCCACGAGGGCGATCAGTGTTCTTCTCATTGCGCGCGCTCCGTAGGGTGGGCTAAGGCCGCGGTGCGAAGCGGCAGTGCCCACCATTGGTGGGCACGCCGGCTTCGCCGGCTTAGCCCACCCTACGGCACCTTCTTCGGAGGAGTCATCATGGACGCAGTCACGGTGGAACCGCACACCGAGGTGCGCGACGGCATGCGCATCACCTGGCACCAGCCGATCGTCATGGACGACGGCATCGTGCTCGACGCCGACGTGTTCAGGCCGGTGGACGACGGGCGCTATCCGGCGATCCTCACCTACGGCATCTACGCCAAGGGACTCGCCTATCAGGACGGCTATCCGCACCAGTGGGAGAAGATGGTCGCCGACCATCCGGAGATTCTCGAAGGCTCGACCAACGAATATCAGAACTGGGAGGTCACCGATCCCGAGCGCTGGGTGCCGCACGGCTACGTCGTCATCCGCGTCGACTCGCGCGGCGCCGGCTGGTCGCCCGGCGTGATGGACCCGAACTCCGACCGCGAGGTCGCCGACCTCTACCAGTGCATCGAATGGGCCGGCACGCAGCCATGGAGCAACGGCAAGGTCGGCATGCTCGGCATCTCCTATTACGCCAGCAACCAGTGGCGCGTCGCCGTACACCGTCCGCCCCACCTCGCCGCCATCATCCCGTGGGAGGGGCAGAACGACCGTTACCGCGACAGCGGCTACCACGGCGGCATCCTCAGCGAGTTTCAGAAGCTGTGGTGGAAGCATCAGGTCGCCAACATCCAGTACGGACTCGGCCCGCGGGGGCGCAAGAGCCGCATCACCGGCGAGCCGGTCGCCGGCCCGGTGACGCTGTCGGAGGAGGAGCTCGCGCAAAACCGCATCAACCCGTTCGACGCGGCGAAAGAGCATCCGCTTTACGACGATTGGCACCGCGAGCGCTCGGCCGATCTCGCCAGGATCGAGGTGCCGTTTCTCTCCTGCGCCAATTGGGGCGGCCAGGGTATCCATCCGCGCGGCAACTTCAACGGTATCATGCAGGCGCCGTCCAAACAGAAGTGGCTCGAGGTGCACGGCGATTCGCATTGGTCGCTGTTCTCCGCCGGCTACGGGCTCGCCTTGCAAAAACGCTTCTTCGATTATTTTTTGCAAGGGATCGACAACGGCTGGGACAAGACGCCGCCCGTGACGCTCAACATACGCCATCCCGGCGAAAGGTTCGTGCTGCGCCATGAGAACGAATGGCCGCTCGCGCGCACGCAATGGACCAAGTTCTATCTGGATCCCGGGGGGATGGCGTTGAGCGCGAACCCGTCGGCGCGCGAGGCCACGGTGCGCTACGCCGCGCTCGGCGACGGGCTCACCTTCCGCATGACCATGGCGCACGCGACCGAGATCACCGGGCCGATGGCCGCGAAATTGTTTGTTTCCTCCTCGACCCGCGATGCCGACCTGTTCGTGATCGTGCGGGTGTTCGATCCGGACGGCAAAGAGGTCACCTTCATGGGCTCGACCGATCCGAACACGCCGATCGCCAACGGCTGGCTGCGCGCCTCGCATCGGCGGCTCGATCCGGCCCGCACCACCTTCTACCGGCCTTACCATCCGCACGACCGTGTCGAGCCGCTCGACCCCGGTGAAGTCTATGAGTGCGACGTCGAGATCGTCGCAAGCTGCATCGTGGTGCCGGCGGGATGGACGCTCGCGCTCACGGTCCGCGGCAAGGACTATGAGTACACCGGCGAGGTCTCCGACTTCGGCAAGAAGTTCCATTACGCGACCCGCGGCACCGGCGGCATGACCCACGGCGACCCCGACGACCGTCCGGCGGACGTGTTCGGGGGCGAGGTGAGCCTGCATGCCGGCGGCGCGCGCGGCTCCTATTTGCTGCTGCCGATCATCCCGGGGTGACCCGCGGCTCCTGTGTGGAGGCGGCGGGGTTGTCGCGCGCGAACCACTCGGGCCGATTGCCCGCATAACCTCGGCCAGCGGGTCGGGGTCCGGAAGCAGGGTCGAGGGGTCGAGACAAAACGGCTCGCGTCCGCCGTCCTTCGTGCTGAGCGCAGCTACCAGGCGGCTGCGGTCAAGAAGCGCGCGCCTGTTGTCCCACGCGAGCGGTTCCTCCTCGCCGTTCGCAGCGGAATTAACAGGAGAAT